>Ga0187769_10000553_pt1 | contig 20545 bp, 19 predicted proteins | sample 0116_SJ02_MP02_1_FD_133140 | JGI IMG/M metagenome (GOLD analysis project Ga0187769, IMG submission 133140) | Tropical peat soil microbial communities from peatlands in Department of Meta, Colombia - 0116_SJ02_MP02_10_MG | ecosystem: Environmental > Terrestrial > Soil > Wetlands > Peat | place... | reverse complement strand
TGCCTTCGGGTTCACGCTCGGGGCCTTCGAGATCGCCGGGGGGCTCCTGCTGTTCTATGTCGCGTTCGACATGCTGCAGGGGGAGATCACCCGCACGAAGCTCTCCACCGAGGACCGCGCGGACGCGATCGCCCGCCGGGACGAGCTGTCGGTCGTGCCGCTCGGGATCCCGCTCCTCGCGGGGCCCGGCGCGATCTCGACCGTGATGATCTACGAGGGCAACGCCGGGAACGACCCGTTCCTCATCGCGGCCGTGTTCATCGCGATCCTCATCACGACCGTCCTCTCCTACATCATCCTTCGACTGGGGGGGCCGATCTTCCGGGCGTTCGGCCGAGTCGGCGTGATGGCGGTGACGCGGGTCCTGGGACTTCTCCTGGCCGCGGTGGGGGTTCAGTTCGTGCTCAACGGCGTCGCGGCCGTGCTGCCGCACCTGTAGCGCGGCGTCGGGCCGAGCCGCTCCTGCGGCGCGGCGGTGAGCGGACGGGGGGTGAGCGCCGTCCGCTGCGCTCGAGCATCAGCGTGGAGGGGGTGCGCGGGTTGCGGTCCGCCGCCCACGCGCGCTCCCCGGCGCGCACGGCCACGGGGAGGTCGTTCTCCGCCGGAGGGAAGCCACACTCGTAGTCGTCCGTGTAGGCGCAGTAGGGGTTGAAGGCGCGGTTGAAATCGAGGTCGTACTGGTCCGTCTCGGTGAGCTCGAGCGTGAGGTACCGCCCCGGTCCGTAACTCTCCCGCCCGCTCGTCAGGTCCCGGAACGGGACGAAAACGGAGGTCCCCACGCCTTCCCCGGCGTGGAACACGCGCAGCTTGAGCTCCCGTCCCGCCAGGGAGAAGCGGAGGTCGCCCAAATACCGCATCACGGCTTGGTTGTCGCGGTTTGTCCGGAGGTACGCCTCTTCGGGAACCGGCGAGCGGTGGAGGACCGCCCGGACCCGGTACTTCGGGTCCAGGGCAAAGTACCGGAGGTCGTGGAAGGGTACTCGACCTGAAACGAAGGGCGACTGGGGATGGCGTGCCATGAACTGGTCCTTCATCGCCCGCTCGGTCTCGAGCTCGCGGCGCCACACCGCGTCGTCCACCATCGTGCCGTCCCAACCGCGTCGCGATTTAACCGCTCGGGGGGAGGAGAGGGGGAACCCACGACCGGAGGTCGAGGGTCATCAGGTCCTCGTCGATGTACCGATCCCCTCGTTTCACTTCTCCGACAAGTCGGCCCGTGAGGCGGAAACCGACCCTCTCGTAGAGCCGGCGCGCCCGGTCGTTGCTCGCGAAGACTCCCAGACGGACCCGGTCGAACCGGCCGCGCGCCTCGTCGAGGGCCTTCACGAGCAGTGCCGTGCCGATCCCCCGGCCCCGGTAGTTCCGGTCGATCAGGATCCCGAGAACCCCGACGTGGGAGGTCTCCGACGGAAGACCACCGGGAGAAGCGCTGCCGATCGCGCAGCTCCCGACGGCGCGTCCGTCCTCCTCGGCGACCACGAAGATGGTCTCCCCGCGGAGGACTTTCTGGAAGAGCGACGAGAACCACTCGACCTCGCCGTCGCGGGTCGGCCGTTCGGCGAACAGGTGGATTCCGACCGAGCTGTCCTCCTCCCGCTCGTCGTAGAGCGCCCAGTAGATGTCGACGAGCGCTTCGAAGTCAGCCCAGCGGAGCGCGCGGAGAACCATCGCCGCCGGGACTCCGGAGGGCGCTAAGTAGGTTCCGGCCCGCAAGCCTTCAGAAGAAACCGAACTGCCGCTTCGCGAAGTCGCTCATCCGGTCCGGCGTCCAGGGCGGGTCCCAGATCATGTCGACCTTCGCCGAGTGCACATTCGGGACCTTCTCGATGGCGAGCTTCACCTCTTCGGCAAGGATGCCGGCGACCGGGCAGCCGGGCGCGGTGAGCGTCATCTTGAGCACGACGTCGTCGTTGGTCCATTCGAACCCGTAGATGAGCCCGAGGTCGACGATGTTCATCGGGATCTCGGGGTCGTAGATCTGTTTGAGGTTCTCGGTGATGAGACGCTCCCGCTCCACGTAGGGACTCCCGCCGGAGAGGGGCACGGAGAGAGAAGGCACAGGGTTCCCGGCGGAGGGCTCGCTCATCGCCTTCTCCACGAAGGTTCGGCCTATAAGGGCTCTCGCACCGCGGGGTAACCTCGGGTTAATCCCTCCGCGAACGCACTTATCCTCGGGACCGCTCGGCCCGCCGGTCGAAGATGCGGGACGTCCATGCGATGGCCCCGGCCCGGGGGCGGTTGCCGCTCCGGTCGGTCGGCCTCTCCTCAATCCGCAAGCCGCTCGTCGTCGACCGCGGCGACCGCACGAACAACCTGTCGGTCACCTTTCACGTCGGGGTCGACCTGCCTCCGGGGCGCAAAGGCTCCGACCTCTCCAGGAACGCCGAGATCCTGGCCGAGGTGGTGGACGCGACCGTCTTGAGCCCGGTCTCGAGCCTCGAGAGTGCCTGTTCGACCATCGCCCGCGAGCTACTGGCCCGGCACTCGTACGCGACTGAGGCCAACGTGGAGGCATCGGCCGAGTACTTCCTCCGCAAGGGAATCTCCGAGGAGAAACGGAGCTTCGAGGATTACACGCTGCTCGCCGAGGCCCACGCCGAGCGCGGGCCTGAGGGCCGGGTGCTTCTGAGGAGGTCGGTCGGGGCGGAGGCGGTCGGGATGACGGCCTGTCCTTGCGCCATGGAGACCTGCCGCGATGAGCTCGCCCGGGAGTTCCCGATGCTCGGCGAGCCCGCGCTCCGGGAACTGCCGATGATCACCCACAACCAGCGCAACCGGACCCGGCTCGTGGTCGAGCTCCCCGAGGGGAGCGAGGCGGAGGTCGACGACCTCATCGCGGCGATCGAGGCCGCCCAGTCGAGCCCAACGTACGCGATCTTGAAGCGGGGGGACGAGGGCCGGGTCGTTCTGGACGCGCACCGCCACCCGAAGTTCGTCGAGGACGTCCTCCGCGACCTGCTCGCGGACCTTCCCCGGCGGTTCCCCGCCCTTCCGGACGAGACGGGAGTCTGGGCGGAGACGGTGAGCGAGGAGTCGATCCACAAGTACAATGTCGAAGCCGCCCACTACGCGACGTTCGGCGAGCTTCGACGTAACCACGGCGACTAGGCGGCGTGGACCACCGATGCGGTACTCCTTGGACGCGATCCGGCGCCGTCCCGGCCGGTCCGCGATGACGGTGCTGGGAATCGGGCTTGCGGTTGGGCTGGTCGTCCTGTTGCTGGCGCTCTCGGCCGGTGTTCAGGCGAGCGCCACGACCCTCGCGACCGAGAGCGGAGTCGACCTCATCGGGGCCAGCGCCAACACCTCGCTCCTCGGGGGTGGATTTCCTCCCGTTTCCCATGCCCACGAGCTGGCCACCGAGATTCCCGCGGTCGACTCGAATGTCGCCGTGGCCAGTCCTTGGCTCACGGGCGAGCCGCTGTTCGCGAACGCGAGTCTCTGGTCGGCCGCCAATCGGAGCTCGGTGCCCTCCGGCTGGGGCCCGACCTCCTCGGGGATCGTAGGGTGGATTCCGGGGGACAACACGGGCATCCAGGTACCCACCATCTACAACGGGACCGGGTTCACCTCACCCCAGGACCCCCACTACGCGAACGGGACCTACTCGGGCCCCTTCACCCACGAGATCGTCCTCGACCAGAGCCTCGCTGCCGCGCTCGGGGTCGGGGTGGGGGGCCGGGTCTGGGCGAGTCCGGTCGCGCCGAGCTCGAGCGCGGCCCTTCAAGGGTGGTTCGCGCACGCGGTCGGCTTTGAGGTGGTCGGCGTCTCCGGCCCCTTCTGGCTTCTTCCTTCCGCCTTCCTGGCCTTCGGCTACCTGTCCGAGGTCCAGACGCTCCTGGGCGGGGCGACGCCCTCCACCGACTACGCCACACTCCTGCTCATCCACCTCAACGACCCGACCACTGCCTCGGCGGACCAGCTCCGCATCGAGTCGGCGTTCCGCTTCCTCACGGTGTTCACGCTCTCGGAGATTCTCGGTGAGATCCAGCACGTGGTCGACCTCTACCGGACCTTCGGGACGCTCATCGGGGCGATCGGGCTCGTGGTCGCGGCGCTGTTCACCACGACGATCCTCCTGATGTCGGTGGACGACCGTAGCCGGGAGCTCGCGCTCCTGCGGGCTCTCGGGCACCCGCGCGCGACCGTGGGGGCGTATGTGGTCGAGGAAGGTCTCCTCCTCGGCGCCCTGGGTCTCGCGGTCGGTCTCCCGATCGCCTACGTCGGAGCGAACGCCATCAACCGCTTCCTCCTCAGTGAGCTCGCGGGGCTGCCCACCTCCTTCTCCTTTGTTTCGTTCGACCCCGGGGTCATCCTCACCGGCGTCCTGGTGGTCGTCGCGGTCGGGCTCGTGGCCTCGATCGCCCCCGCGGCCCGGGCGATGCAACTGCCGGTCGCCGAGGAGCTGAGGGCCCCATGAAGCCGTTCCGGTGGGGTCGCCCGCTTCGCCACGCCCGCCTGCAAGCGATCCTCGCGGTCGCGGCGATGGGGGCCGCGGTGGCCCTCCCGGTCGTTCTCGTCAGCGTGGGCGGCGGCGTCTTCGCGCACGAGCTCTCCGAAGTGGAGAACGCGGGGTACCAGATCGCGGTGAGCGCACCGGGGGTTCACAGCATCGCGGACGCCCATTCGGACGTGAGCCGCTTCGGAGCGGTCCCCGGAGTGACCTACGTCTCGCCCATCCTCAGCATCGCAGTGAACGCGTTCAACAGTTCGGGCTCGGCGTCGGCCGTTCTCGCCGAAGGCGTGATCCCGGGCCAGTTCTCCCCCACCCTCGGGTCGGCCGAATCAGGGCTCTTCCCGAACCCGCTCCCGCTCGGCGACCCGACCGACCTGATCCACTACGCCGGGGGTACCTACCGCGGTCCCGCGACCAACGATGTCCTGGTCTCCTCGCCCTACGCGGATAGCCACGCCGTACACGTCGGATCGAGCCTCGCCCTCGGGCTCACGGCCAACCGCTCGGGCGCGGTCGCCTACAACGTGACGGGGATCTTCGGCGTGGCCCCGACGATCCTCGGGCCCGTCGGCGCCTTCGCGATCCTTCTCCCCCTCTCCAACCTCCAACTGATGACCGGCTATGCGAACGGCACGGGGACGATCGTCCCCGACGCGGCCGACACGGTCCAGGTCGTGGTCGCGGGCAGCGTCGCCGCGAACCCCTCGTCGCTCGACCGCGTCCGGTCGGAGATCCAGGCGATGGTGCCCGACTACGGGGTGAGCTCCTTGAGCCAGGAGGCGGCCCAGCTTCAGTCGGCCGACTCGGTGCTCACCGGCTTCTACTTCGCGCTCTCCTCGGTCGGTCTCGCGGTCGGGCTCCTCTTTCTCGCGCTCGTGCTCCTGCGCCGGGTGGAGACCGACCGCCGGTCGATCGGAATCCGCCGGGCGATCGGGCTGCCCCGCCGGGCGATCGCGGGGAAGATCTTGGCGGAGGGGCTCGAGCTCTCGGCCGCGGGAGCCGGGGCGGGTCTCCTGGGCGGCTACCTCCTCGTCCGTGGGATCGCGACCTACGCGACCTCCACCGTTCAGGAGGCGGCCCAGCTCGCGCTGTTCAGCCCGGTCCAGCTCGGCGAGATCGTGCTCGGCGTCCTCGGCTTGTCGGTGCTCGCGAGCGCGGTCGCGACTCGCTCGGCGCTCCGCATCCCGATCTCGGAGGCGTTGAGGTGACCGAGGTCCGCGCCCCCCGGATCGAGTTGGCCGGAGTCACCCGCACCTATGGAGCGTCGACGCCGGAAGAGGTCCAAGCCCTCCGCGGGGTCGACCTCACGGTCGAGCCGGGAGACTTCGTGTCGGTTGAGGGGCCGAGCGGCTGCGGGAAGACGACCCTCCTCAACCTCTTGGGCCTGCTCGACTCACCGACCAGCGGCGAGGTTCGCTGGGACGGTCGCCCGGTCGGAGCCCGGTCGGACCGGGAGCGGACCCGCCTTCGCCTCGAGGGCGTCGGGTTCATCTTTCAGCGGTTCTACCTCCTCCCGACGCTCACCGCGCGAGAGAACGTCGAGCTGCCGATGCGAGCTCTTCGGGTGCCACGGGCCGAACGGACGCCTCGCGCCTCCGCCCTGCTGGCCGAGGTCGGGCTCACGCCGCGCGCCCGAGCCTACCCGCACCAACTCTCCGGCGGCGAGGAACAGCGGGTCGCGGTCGCCCGTGCCCTCGCGAACGACCCCGGCCTCCTCCTGGCGGACGAGCCCACGGGGGAGCTCGACAGTCGGAACACCCGGGCGATGCTCGACCTGCTGGTGCGGGTACGGGAGGCGCGGGACGCGACCCTGATCGTGGTGACCCACAACCGCGAGGTGGCGGGTCGGGCCCGGCGCCACCTCGAGATGGTCGACGGACGGATCACCCGGGACGTCCGGGAGGGCTGACCCTTGGCGCGGATTGCGATCCTGCTGGACGACCGGTGCCATCCGAAGGAGTGCCAGTGGGAATGCCGCGAGTACTGCCCTCCCGTGCGGATGGGGCAGGAGTGTATCGTTGAGGGCCCCCTCGGAAAGCCGGTGATCTCCGAAACCCTCTGCATCGGCTGCGGCATCTGCGTCCACAAGTGCCCGTTCGACGCGATCAAGATCCTCAACACGCCGGAGGCGAACGAGTCGGAGATTGTCCACCGATACGGGTACAACGGCTTCCGCCTCTACCGACTCCCGATTCCGCCCCCGACGGGCATCACCGGGCTCCTCGGGCCCAACGGTACGGGAAAGTCGACCGCGCTCGCGCTGCTCTCCGGGACCACGGTCCCGAACCTCGGCGACTTCGAACATCCGGGTGAGTGGGCGCGCGTCCTCGAGCATTACCGCGGAACGCAGCTGAAGGCGCACTTCGACCGGGTCGCCCGCGGCGATCTGAGGACGGCCGTCAAGCCCCAGTACGTCGACCGCCTCGCGAGCGAATCGACCACGGTCTCCGACCACGTCGAGAGCGGGGGCCCCCGGGCCCGAGTGGCGCTCGAGTCGGTCGGGCTCGACGACCGCGCCGACCGGAAGCTGGGCGAGCTCTCCGGTGGTCAGCTCCAGCTCGTTGCCATCGCCCGGACCCTCGCGAGCGACGCCGACCTCTACCTCATCGACGAGCCGTCGAGTTACCTCGACATCGTCCACCGCCTGAAGGTCGCACGGGTGCTGCGGCGGCTGGGGGAGTCGAAGAGCGTCCTCGTGGTCGAGCACGACCTGGGGCTGCTCGACTACCTCGCCGACCAGGCCCACCTCATCTACGGTGAGGCGGCCGCCTTCGGAGTCGTGAGCCATCCGATCCCGATGCGGACCGCGATCAACACCTACCTCACCGGTTACCTCAAGGACGAGAACGTCCGCTTCCGGCCGGAGCCGATCCGATTCTTCGCGCATCCGCCCAAGCCGCCGATGGCGCAGAACGTCCTGGTCGCCTTCCCGGCGCTCGAGAAGGAGTTCCCGCAGTTCCACCTCTCCGTCGGCGCCGGCACGGTCGGAAAGGGGGAGACGGTCGGCATCGTTGGACCGAACGCGACCGGCAAGACGACCTTCGTCCGGATGCTGGCGGGGGTGGAGCCGCCGACGGTGGGGGCTCCGCCTTCGGGAGTGACGGTCAGCTACAAGCCCCAGTACCTCAAGGCGACCCAGTCGGCGAGCCTCCGCGAGCGGATGGAGGCGCTCGCGAACGACCCCACCTTCGACGTGAAGCTCTTCGAGCGGGAGCTAGTCCCCGGGCTTCACTTAGACGGGATCCTGGACGTGGCCCTCCCGGACCTCTCGGGCGGAGAGCTCCAGCGGGCCGCGGTCGCGCTGGCGCTCGCCCGCCCGGCGACCCTCTACCTCCTGGACGAGCCCTCGGCGTACCTGGACGCGGACGAGCGGATGTCGATGGCCCGGCTCCTCCGCCGACAGGTAGAACGCCAGGCGGTGGCCGCGCTCGTGGTCGACCACGACGTCTACTTCCTCGACCTCGCCTGTGACGCGCTCATGGTGTTCCGCTCGGAGAACGCGGCCGAGACGCGAGGGCGGGGCGACGGCCCCTTCCCGATGCGGGAGGGGATGAACCGCCTCCTCCGCACGGTCGACATCACGTTCCGGCGTGATGCGGAGACGTTACGTCCGCGCATCAATCGGGAGGGTTCGGTCCTCGACCGCGAGCAGCGGGCCGAGGGGGAGTACTACTACGAAGCCGTCCACTGAGGGCGGGAGGACGGTCCCGCCGGCCCTAGACGCCCAGGGACGGTACCGTGCCCACGGACGGATCTCCTACGTGATCGTCGGCGCCTACCTCGTGCTGCTCCTCCTCGTCGTCTACATCCTGCCCGGAAGCCCGGTCAACGGGGCCTGGTGGACACCGTGGGCGCTCGCCGCCGTCCTCGTCTTCTTCCTGGCGCGCTACCTCTCGACCAGCTACCGTCTGGACGAGACCCACCTGAGGGCCTGGCGGATCGCCGGCGGCGCGCGACTGCGGCTCGACCAGGTCCATCGGATCGAGTACGCGAGCCTCCGCGACCTCTCCCCGACCGGGTTCTTCGGCGCGTGGGGGTGGCGGGGACGCATGTGGAGCCCGGCCGTCGGGCACTTCGACTCCGTTTTCACGGACGCGAACAACGGACTCCTCGTCACGGCCGAGGGCGAGCCGCTGTTCATCTCGCCCCGGGACCCGGAGGCGTTCGCGCGAGAGCTCTCCCGCCGGGTCCGGTCCTACCGCCGCGAGCTGGTGGTCGACGTCGGGGCCCCGGGGGCTCCCCCCGCCCAGTACCGCGGCCGCCCGGTGCACGAGGTCTAGTACTTCGGCACGCGCGGGTCGACCCGGTCGGCCCACGCGTTGATGCCGCCCTTCAAGTTCCGGACGTTCGAGAAGCCGAGGTCGAGCAGGAACCGGGTCGCCCGGGCGGAGCGGTCGCCGCTCCGGCAGTAGAGGACCAGCGCGCGGGCGCGGGTGAGCTCGTCCACGCGCTCGGCGAGGTGCCGCCGAGGGATGAGGCGCGCCGCGTCCAGGTGGCCGATCTCCCACTCGTTCGGCTCTCGTACGTCGATCACGAGCGGGGGGTCCGGTCCGGCGAGCTCGTCCCGTAGCGCTTCCGGGGTGATCTCCGGTATCCCTAACCCCGTGCCCGCGCCGCCGTCGGGAACGCCGCAGAACGCGGCGTAGTCGATGAGCCCCTTCTGGGTGGCGCGGGGGGAACACAGGACGCACTCCGGATTGCGGTTGAGCTTGAGTTCGCGGAACTGCATCGCGAGCGCGTCGTAGAGGAGGAGCCTCCCGAGGAGGGGCTCTCCCGTTCCGAGGAGGAGCTTCACCGCCTCGGTCGCCTGGAGCACCCCGATGAGACCGGGCAGGACACCGAGCACCCCGGCCTCCGCGCACGAGGGGACGAGGTCGGGCGGAGGAGGCTCGGGATAGAGACAACGGTAGCACGGGCCGCGGCGGGCGTCGAACACGCTCACCTGCCCTTCGAACCGGTAGATCGACCCGTAGACGTTCGGCTTCCCGAGGAGGACGCAGGCGTCGTTCACGAGGTAGCGGGTCGGGAAGTTGTCGGTCCCGTCGACCACCACGTCGTAGGGCCGCAGCACGTCGAGCGCGTTCGCGGAGCTCAGCCGTTCCTCGTGCGCGACGACCCGGACGCCGGGGTTGAGCGCCTCGATCCGGGCCTTCGCGACCTTGAGCTTCGGTTGCCCTACGTCGCCGGTCGTGTAGAGGACCTGTCGCTGGAGGTTCGAGAGGTCGACCGTGTCGAAGTCGACCAGGCCGATCTCGCCGACACCGGCCGCGGCGAGGTAGAGCGCCGCGGGTGACCCGAGGCCGCCGGCCCCGACGAGGAGGACCTTCGCGGCCCGCAGACGCTTCTGGCCCGCGAGCCCGACCTCGGGGAGGAGGAGGTGCCGGCTGTACCGGCGAAGCTCGTCCGTGGGGAGAGCGCTGGACCCCGGAGGCGGGGCCGACGCCAACGTGAGCATAGGGAGGGCCGGGCCCGCCCCGGTGGAACCGCCCGCGATCGCGGGGACGATCGACACCACGTCGCCGTCCCGGAGCGGCGTCGCCTCGCGAGCGAGGTAGCGTACGTCCTGGTCGTTCAGGTAGAGCGTGACGAAGCTGCGAAGCCGGCCGTCCGCGGCGTAGAGGTGTCGGGCGAGGCCCGCGTGCTGGCGGACGAGCTCCTGCATCGCCGCCCCCACCGTGTCGCCGTCCACCGCGACCTCGCGCAAGCCTCCGGCAAACGCCCGAAGCGGTGTGGGGATCTTGATGGTCGAGCGAGTCATTTCCTGTCTCTCCCTTTCCGCATGCCTTCTTAGGTTCTTGCTAACGCCCGAGTGAGGACGTGGGGGCCGCACCCGTCTGGAACCCCACTTCATCGAATTCGCCCCGGTCCCCGTCGAGCTCGAAGACCCCAACCGCCGGGACCTCGGACGACGTGATCGAGACAACGAGGTAGACGTACCAGGGCCACGCGTGGTCCCGGTCGTAGGCCGAGGGTCGGGCCGGATGGTCCGGGTGGGAGTGGTAGAACCCCACCACTACGAGGCCCCGGGCATCCGCCCGCGCCTCCGCCGCCCGCAGCTCTTCGGGCAGGATCAGGAACCGACGTCGCCGCTCTCCAGCGAACTCGTTCGGTGCGCGTTCGGCCGTGCCCACATTTCGCCGGTCGCTGGACATGCCTGGCTCGACAGCCCCTAGCAGAAACCCGCAGCACTCGTCCGGGTAGGTCTCCCGGGCATGGCCGCGGATCGTGTCGAGTACACCCTCCGCGAGTCGGACCGAAGTCATTGGGCCGCCTCGGACGGGTGGCCGCCGTCCGGCAGTATCGCAACCACGACCGACCCCGGATTCGACCGTCCGATGTCGAGCGCGACCGCCACCGCAGCGCCCGCGCTCATCCCCACGGCGAGGCCCTCCTCCCGGATGAGCCGACGGCGAACCTCCTGGGCTCTTTCGGTACCGACCCGAACTGTCAGGTCGACCACCGAGGCGTCATAGGTCGACGGACGCCGGGCGGTGGGAAGGTGCTTCAGACCCTCGATTCCGTGGATGGGGCCGGTCGGTTCGACGGCGACCACCCGTACGGCGGGTTTCTGGCTCTTCAGGAACCGTCCGGTCCCGGAGATGGTGCCCCCAGTGCCCACTCCCGCCACCAGGTGGGTCACCCGCCCGCCCGTCTGTTGCCAGACCTCCGGGCCGGTGGTCTCGAAGTGGGCTTGCGGATTCGCGGGGTTGTTGTACTGGTCGGCGAAGAAGTAACGGTCCGGGTAGGCGCCCGCCAGTCGGTGGGCCTCGGCCTGCGCCCCGTCCGTTCCCTCCCCAGGGTCGGTGAACACGAGCTCCGCCCCGTACTCGCGCATCGCGGCGATCCGCTCCGGATGGGCATTCCTCGGGAGGCAGAGGGTGACGGAGAAGCCGACTCGCGCGCCGAGCATCGCGAGCGATAGTCCCGTGTTCCCGCTCGAGGCGTCGAGGAGCGTCCGCCCACGAGCGAGGGCGCCCGTCGCGAGGGCCTTTCGGACGATCGCGAAGGCCGCTCGGTCCTTCACCGACCCGGTCGGATTGAGGAACTCCGCCTTACCGTAGAGCTCGAACGATGGGCCCGGGAGCGTCAGAGAGCGGAGGGGGACCAACGGAGTTCCCCCTACCTCCGCGAGGAACGGGTCGTCCTTCCGGTCCCACGAGCCGAGGGTGCGGAGTGGGGTTCGGCCCTTCGGGTCCGTCAGCGGAGCTGAATCAGATGGGTACACCGCATGCCCCCTCGGCCGATGGAGTCCTCGAGGTCGATGCCGGCCTCCCCGAGCAGCGACTCGGTGAGGTTCTTGTCGAAGACTTCGCAGAGGAGGTAGGGGTGCGAGAGGGCGCTGTGGCGGAAGACGCAGTTGGCGCGGACGATGCGGAGTTCTCCGTTCGGTGCGTGGACGGCGGAGCACTGGAATCCAAGGCGGTTCAGGCCCGCGACCAGCGTGCGGACGCGTTCCTCGCGGCTCCCGTGCTTCGGGACCTCTTTGGCGACCGCCCGGGCCATCCGGCGGGCCGCCTCCGCGAAGAGGGCGCTCACGTAGCCTTCGCCTTCGCGCTCCAGGAGTTCGTTCACTACGGAGTCGAGGATCAAGTCGTACTTCTTCGGGAACAGCTCTTGACCGGCACCCGTGAGGACGTAGCGCTTGCGGGGCCGTCCCACGCCTTCCCGGCGGAACGAGGGAACGACCAGGCCCTTGTCCTCCATCCGCTCCAAGTGGCCGCGGGCGGCGCTTTCCTGAATGCCGAGGGTCTTGGCGAGGTCGCGGGCCGTACGCGGCGCAAGGGCGAGCTCCTCGAGAATGCGTCCTCGAGTTCCCTCGAGTGCTTCGGCGTCCGTGGCGATCACGCGGTCCTCTGGGAGGGGCCGAAGGCCCCGCTCGATTTACGCACCACGCCATGCTTAAATAACGGTATCGGCTCCTTCGTTCGATAGGTCATGGTAGTGCCGTCGACCCCTCACACACTCGTCGTCCGCGACCTCCACGCCGAGGTCGCCGGGAAGGAGATCCTGAAGGGGGTCACGCTGACCCTCAAGAGCGGCGAACTCACCGCTCTCATGGGGCCGAACGGCTCGGGAAAGAGCACGCTCGCCTACGCCCTGATGGGTCACCCGAAGTACAAGGTGACGCAGGGGACGGCCCTCCTGGATGGTCAGGACCTCCTCAAGCTGAGCGTCGACCAGCGGTCGCGCGCGGGTCTCTTCTTGGGGTTCCAGTACCCCCAGGAGGTCTCCGGGCTATCGCTCAACAAGTTTCTCTGGACGGCGTACATGCAGCGCCACACCGCCCAGACGGTGGACACCGCGACATTCGACCGCGACCTGAAGACCCACCTCGCCTACCTCGGGATGGACGACTCGCTGCTCAAGCGTTCGCTCAACGAAGGGTTCTCCGGCGGCGAGAAAAAGCGGGTGGAGGTTCTCCAGATGGCGACCCTTCGCCCGGTGTTCTCGATCCTGGACGAGCCGGACTCTGGACTCGACATCGATGCGGTGCGCGCGGTCGGGGAGACGGTCGCGAAGCTCCATCGCCCGGACGCCGGCATCCTCGTCATCACCCACTACCAGCGGATTCTGAAGTACCTCAAGCCGGACCGGGTCCACGTGATGGTGGACGGGGTCGTCGCCGTCTCGGGGGGCCGCGAGCTCGCCGAGCAGCTCGAGGCGAAGGGGTACGACTGGATCCGTGTGGGCACTCCGGGCACAACGGGCTAAAGAACCTCCCCTTCTTCGGCGGGCGCCGGGGGGGTAGGGATGGACGTCGATCGGATCCGTCGAGACTTCCCCATCCTCGGCCGGACCTTCCACGGGAAGCCCCTCGTCTACCTCGACTCGGCGGCCACGAGCCAAAAGCCGAACCAGGTGATCAAGGCGGAAGAGGAGTACTACGAGAGGGCGAACGCGAACGTGCGTCGCGGCGTGTACGAGCTGAGCGTCGAGGCCACGGACGCCTACGAGGCGGCGCGGGCGAACGTCGCGAACTTCCTCCACGCGACGGACCCCTGCGAGGTCGTGTTCCTCCGGGGTACCACGGAGGCGATCAACCTCGTCGCTACGTCGCTCGCCCGGAGCCGTCTCAAGCGGGGAGACCGGGTCGTCTCGACCGTGATGGAGCACCACTCGAACATCGTCCCGTGGCATATGCTCCGCGAGTACCAGGGGATCGAGCTCGACTTCGTCGGCATCGACGACACGGGGCATCTCAAGATGGACGAGCTCGACCGGCTGCTCGCAAGCCACCCCAAAGTCGTCACGCTCACCCACGTGTCGAACGTCCTCGGAACGGTCAACCCGGTGCGCGAGGTCGCCGAACGCGCGCACGCGGCCGGGGCCCTCGTCGTCGTCGACGCCGCCCAGTCCGCGCCGCACCGGCCGATCGATGTGCGCGCGTTGGGAGCGGATTTCCTGGCGTTCTCGGGCCACAAGGCGCTCGGACCGATGGGCATCGGAGTCCTCTGGGGACGCAAGGAGCTGCTCGAGGAGCTGCCGCCGTTCATGGGGGGCGGCGAGATGATCCGGGACGTCCACCTGGACAAGGTCAGCTACTGCGAGGTCCCCGCGAAGTTCGAGGCGGGCACCCCCAATGTCGGGGGAGCGCTGGCGCTTGCGAAGGCGCTCGAGTACCTGGAGAAGGTCGGATGGGACGACCTTCGGTCCCACGAGGTCCGTCTTCAGAAGCGTGCTCTCCGACTCGCTTCGGATCGGTTCGGCGGCCGACTCAAGATCGCGGGGCCCATATCGGCGGAAGAGCGAGAAGCGGTCATCGCGTTCTCGCTCGCCGGGGTCCACCCGCACGACATCGCGAGCCTGCTGGACGAGGATGGTATCTGCGTTCGGGCCGGACACCACTGTGCTCAGCCGCTGATGGAGCGGTTGGGCGTGTCGGCCCTGACCCGGGCCAGCCCGTACCTCTACAACACCGAGGCCGAACTCGACCTCCTCTTCGACAGCTTGGGGAGGATCTCGAAGCTGTTTGCCGGGGGAACCGCTGCGTCTTGAGCGGGTCCAGTTCCGCCGGTCTTTTGTGTCGCGGGCCCGCTGACACCGTCACGTACGCGACCGACTTTCTCCTCGTGGAGGTCTCTGTCGCCTCCGAGACGACCTCTCATTTAAATACACCGGAGTGATGGAATTCCCCGAGGCTCGGATGGCGCAGACTGCCCAGGAGATTACACCGCTCGACTACACGCGGTACGACTTCAAGAATCCCGAGACGTACCGTCTCCGGATTCCGAAGGGTCTCAGTCGCTCGGTGGTCGAGCAGATCTCCAAGTTCAAGGAAGAGCCCTCTTGGATGCTCGAGTACCGGCTGCGTGCGTACGAGCACTTCGTCGACCGGCCGATGCCCGATTGGGGCCCCAGCCTGAGCGACATCGATTTCGACTCTTACACGTACTACGCCAACCCCCTGCTCGAAGGGGAGACGAAGCGAACGTGGGACGACGTGCCCGCGGACATCAAGAACACGTTCGAGAAGCTGGGCATTCCGAAGGCCGAGCGGGAGTTCTTCGGTGGGGTCGGGGCGCAGTACGACAGCGGGACGGTCTACCACAAGATCCGCGAGGACCTCGCCGCGAAGGGCGTCGTCTTCTGCGACACGGACACGGCGGTGAAGGAGCACTCCGACATCGTCCGGAAGTACTTCGGCAAGGTCGTCCCGTACAACGACAACAAGTTCTCCGCCCTCAACAGCGCGGTCTGGTCGGGGGGCAGTTTCGTCTACGTCCCTCCGGGTGTGGACGCGGGCATTCCACTCCAGGCGTACTTCCGCATCAACGCGAAGAATGTCGGGCAGTTCGAGCGCACTCTCATCATCGCTGACCGCGGCGCGAAAGTGCATTATGTCGAAGGCTGTACGGCACCCATCTATTCTACAGACTCCCTCCACGCGGCCGTCGTAGAAGTAATTGCAGAACCGTATTCCAAGGTTCGATACACCACCGTGCAGAACTGGTCGAAGAACGTCTACAACCTCGTCACGAAGCGAGCGGTCGCCTACGAGAACTCCCTCGTCGAGTGGGTCGATGGGAACATGGGTTCCAAGATCACGATGAAGTACCCCTCGGTCTACCTCCGCGGCCGGGGCGCGCGCGCCGACGTGCTCTCCGTCGCCTTCGCGAGCCAGGGGCAGATCATCGACTCGGGGGCGAAGGCGGTCCACTCCGCACCCGACACGTCCAGCAAGATCGTGTCGAAGTCAATCGCGATCCGCGGTGGCCAAACCAGCTACCGGGGCCTCCTCCACGTGGCCCCCGGCGCGACCGGGGTGAAGGCCGCCGTGCGATGCGACGCGCTGCTACCGGACGAGCACAGCCGTTCGGACACCTATCCGTACAACGAGATCCACGAGGAAGATGCTACCATCACGCACGAAGCGGTGGTCGGGAAGATCGGAGAGGAGCAGATCTTCTACCTGATGAGCCGCGGTCTCTCCGAGTCGGACGCGATCCACCTGATCCTGATGGGATTCCTCGCCGAGTTCTCCAAGGAGCTCCCGGTCGACTACGCACTCGAGCTGAACCGATTGATCCAGCTCGAGATGACGGGCGCGGTCGGCTGAGGTCTCCCGCGCACTTACCCGTCGCGGCGCGGCCAGCGCATCACTTCGGCCGCGGAGCGGGGACCAAGGGCACGTCCGTGTGGGACTTCACCAGGTCGATGACTGCGACGAGGGCAGCGTAGGCCAGGTTGATATCCCGGCCGAGGGCGGCCCTCTCGCGAGGACCGGGTCGGTCGACCTGAGCCAGCGCTCCCTCGAGCAGCTCTCGGGCGGTCTCCAGGCTCGCCGGGTCGTGAACAGCGCCCCGCGGGTGGTCGATCAGGTCCCGGGCCTCGATGAGGTCGTTTCGGAGCGAGTTTCGAAGTTCGGAAAGGGTCGCTCGCGGGAGCTTTTCGGCTTCCAGCACGAGCGGCATCGGACTTCAACGCAGCTTCGAGTCGAACCGCCACTCGGGCGCCGCTTCGGTGCCCGTCACCGAGAGTATGGGGAGGAGCGGGAATCGGCCGTCCTGGCCCCAGACGATCGCCTTGCCGTCCCAGCGTGCCGCGAGGCTCGGGTAGAGGGTCCACCGTAGCGAGGCGACCGGCGTGCGATCGAGAACGTAAGAGAGGAACCCCTCCCCGATCATCCGGACCGCTTCCGCTTCCTTCATCCCTCGGGACTCCAGGTAGAAGACCTTCTCCGGGTCGACGGGCGCCACCGATGTCGAGTGGGTCGCCTTTACGTCGCGGCAGAGGATCTCGAGAATCGGGATCGTGTCGGAGCGGGCACCGCGCGATAGTAACATCGCGTGCTCGGAGATGACGCTCATCGTCTTGCGGGCGTCGGCCTCGATGCGGACCAGCCCCCGGCTCATCCCGCGGGCCTGGTCGGTGAAGACCCCGCGCGTGATCGACTGGCCGTGCGTGTCGGTCCCAACATGGGTGAGATCGACCGAGCTGTCGTACGACTGCTCCTTGGCCCCGTAGAACGTCTGGAAGTCCTCGACCGCCGAGCCGTCCCCCGTGAGGATTGTCCCGTTGCGGACCTTGGTGCGGAAGCCGCCGAGCCCGTTCCAGATCCAGGCCAGCCGCGCGTTCGGGCCCGTGGTCGCGCTACGTCGGTAGACGGAAACCGCTCCCAGGTCCGGGGCATGAACGGTCAGGAAGACCGTCTTCGAGTCGGCCGCAAGGTCGAGGTCCGTGCTGGACGCGATGAGGCGCTGGCCGGCTGCGACGGAGCCGGTTGAGAACACCTCCTCCGTCGCGAGGAGCTGGGTCCCCACACCGGCGCGGATCGAACGGCGGATCGAGAGCACCTCGTGCGGCTGCGAAACGACCGTGATGTCCTGGAGATGGATGGGGGTTCGAAGCCGGTCCGGGATCTCGAGGCGGTAGCCGCGGTTGAGCACGGCCCCCGCGAGTGCGTTCAACCGGTCGGTCGACTGCTCGGAGCCCCGAAGGAACGGTCCGACGACCTCGTCCCCTCTCGACCACAGGGCCGAGAGCGGAATCACTTGCACACCGGCGTCTCCCAGTTCCGGTGGGACTGAGACGTGGGTTCCGTCGGCGTCGTGCACCACCCGGACGGAATCCACGGGAGGTGGAGGAAGGTCGACCGGCGGCCCCCGGTGCTTCGGGTCGATCCCTGTGAGGTCGACGCCCGAGAAGTAGCCGTACCCCCGGTAGAGGGGGTTGGGTTCGAGCGGGAGCTCGAGGAATCGCTCGAACGCCTCTGTCCGGTGGTGGACGTACGCCGGCGGGTCGGAGAGCGAGGACGAGAGGTCGTGAACCTGCTCCGAAGTGAGCCAGGCCCCATACTTCGGCGACGCCAAGGCCATCGGATTTACACACTTTAGAGTGCTTATAAGATGAGCGGGGAGGAGTGGGCTCGACGCGCCGCTTGCTCTGGCGACAGTCGGCGCGCCCCACCTGATTTATACACGCGCCTCGTGACTTCGGTCGAGAGAGTTCCCATGGCCTACGACATGTACCAGGAGGTCATCCTCGCGCACTACCGGGCGCCGAAGAACTTCGGACCCCTCGAGGGCGCGGACCGTTCTGGAGAGGAGTCGAACCCGCTGTGCGGCGACCGCATCACGATGCGCCTCAAGGTCGACCCCGCGACCCAGAAGATCTCCGAGGTCCGGTTCCAGGGGGACGGCTGCGCGATCAGCGTGGCGAGCGCCTCGATGCTCACGGAACGGCTCGGGGGTCTGACCCTCGAGGAGGCGGGGCGTCTCACCCGTGACGATGTGCTGAAGCAGCTCGGGATCCCCCTGTCGCCGGTCCGTGTGAAGTGCGCGCTGACGGGCTTCGCGGCCCTGGGCCGCGCGTTGCACCCCGAGGCGAGCGTCGCCCCGTCGTGAGGGAGTCGAGGCAGCTATGTGGAGCGCGGCCTCCCGCGACCCAACGTTCGCGCCCGTGTCCGCCCTCGCGTGCTGACGATGGTCCGAGTCGACCCGGACGTGTGTGTCCTTTGCGGTCTCTGCGTGGGGGTCTGTCCCCCGGACGCGATGGAGCTTACCCCCGTGAAGCTGGTCGTCCTCTCCAACTGTACCGAGTGCGGTTGGTGCGTCCCCTACTGTCCGGTCGGGGCGATCTCGGGGGGGCGTCCCGTGTCGGGTCGCCTCCGCCGCGCGAGACCATCGTGAGCCGGGCCGAGTAGGACCGGCGACGGCCTCGCTAGGTCTGCTCCATTCGTCCGTGAATTGGGCAGGGCCGCTTGAGGCGGCAGAACCGGCACTTCTCTCGCGGCACCGGTGGAATCGGCTTTCGGAGGCGCCCGTACTTCCGCCGAGGCATCGAGGGTTGCGAAACCTCCCCCACCCTATTCAGTTTGGCGTCTCCTCGGCGACCGTCTCTCGTCCCGGCCGTTCGGGGTCGCGGACGAGCTCGGACTTTCCGTCCCTCTTCTCCACACGAACGGTCCGGTCCGCCACGGCGGCCAATTGACCCTCGTGCGAGACGACCACCACCTGGGGGAGGGCGAGCTCGTCCAGGAGCTCGCCCATGCGCACGACCTGCTCCGGAGAGAACCCGTCCGTGGGTTCGTCCAGGAGGATTGTGTCGAGGCGGAGGCTGCCGAGGGAGCGAACGATCTTCGCGAGCGCCAGCCGGAAGGCGAGCGCGAGGCTCGTCCGCTCCCCACCGCTCAGGGCCTCCGCCGGGGTCCACTCGCCGTCGATCGTGACCGCCGGGGTGAAGGCGAGGTCGGTGCGGGCGACGAGGGAGGGGTCATCGATGAGGGAGGCGAAGTAGCGGGCGAACTCGCGTTCGAAGGACAGCTGGGCGTGCTCGAGGAGTTTCTGCTCCATCTCGAGCACGGCCCGGCGGAACGACCCTCCGACCCACTCGGCCTTCCCATCGAGGTCGGTCGCCTCGGCCAGCAGGGAAGTGCGTTCGGCGCGTCCCTTTTCGGCCGCGGCCCGGCGAAGGACCTCGTTGTCGAACCGGGTCTCGGTCCGGGCGAGGAGAAGGCGTTGGTCGGCCAGGGCAGCCTCCCCGCGCTCGAGCTCGGCTCGGACCTCGAGCGAGCGGTCGCGGAGGACCTTCAGCTCCTCGGTCGACCGGCGCAGCCCATCAATCCTTGCCGCCCGCTCCCGCGACCGACGGTCCACGTCAAGGAGATCGCGGTCGATGCGCTCGAGCTCGGAAAGGAGGGCGGCCACCGCTTGTTCCCCCGCCCGGAGCTTCTCCGCGGCGAGGCGACCCGCCTCGAGGTCGGCCCGCCGCCGGGCATACTCGCTCTCGGCCGCGGCGAGGGCTCGACGGAGCATCTCCTCCTCGGACTCTCGTGGGGCGAGCTTCTCGACCCGACCGCGGGACGATGCGAAATGCTCGGCCGCCTCGACGGCGCCGCGCTCGGCGTCGGCGAGCGAACGCTCGGTGCGTTCGAGGTCCTGCCGCGCGGTGGCACGACGCCGCTCGGCGTCCAGCCACCGGTCGTGGGCCCGTTCGAACCGCTCCCGGGCCGCGCGCCGGGCCTCGGCGCCTTCCCGCGCGCCCCGAGCCTCATTCAGGGTCCGCGAGGCGACGAGCACGGCCTCCTCCGCCTCCGCCCGATGGGTCGCGAAGACCCCAGGGTCCACCTTCTGATGACACCGCGGGCAGACGCCCGCCTCCAGAAGTGAGGTGAGCTCGTCCCGAGCGGTCTTGGCCTGGGTAAGCGCCTCGAGCGCAACGCCCTCGCTCCGGCGCGCCTCCTCGAGCTTCGCTTCGAGCTCGGGCACAGCCTCGGGCGTAGGAGCCGGCGGCTCCTTCGTGGGGCCCTCGGCGTCCGCCGAGTCGAGCCGACGGCGCGCCTCGTCCCGGTCCTCGATCGCCTGCGCCCGACGGGTCGCCGCCTCGCCGGAGCGACGTCCGGCGGCCGCGAGTTCCGCCCGTGCCTCGGCCAGCTCCCGCAAGGCGATGGCGTGCCGTTCGGCCAGGTCTCGAGACCGACGCTGCTCGACCTCCGCCTCCTCGAGCGCGCGTTCGAGCACTCCCGTGTCCGGGAGGTCCTGGCGGAATGCGGCGAGCTCCACCTGCCTCTTTTCGAGTTCCTGGGCCCGGGCGCCGCGGAGCCTTGTCCGCTCGTCCACAGCGCGCCGGTCCGTTTCCTGTTCTCGTGAG
>Ga0187769_10000552_pt1 | contig 20552 bp, 18 predicted proteins | sample 0116_SJ02_MP02_1_FD_133140 | JGI IMG/M metagenome (GOLD analysis project Ga0187769, IMG submission 133140) | Tropical peat soil microbial communities from peatlands in Department of Meta, Colombia - 0116_SJ02_MP02_10_MG | ecosystem: Environmental > Terrestrial > Soil > Wetlands > Peat | place... | reverse complement strand
TCATACTCCGCCGTAATGAGCAAAGCTGGCGGGAGTCCGCTAAGATCAGAGCGTATCAGTGGTGAAGCATATTGATTCCGGAAATCCTCCTTCCCTTGAATGTAATGCCTAATGAACCAGGTCATGTCGGCTTTCGTTAGTGCCGGGCTTAGCTCATCCAGGTAGTCAACAAAGATGTGGTCGGAAATGTCCGTAACTGGATAAATCAAAATCTGGTTAGCAATAGCGGGTCCGCCCCGGTCCTTCGCCAACAAACTTACAGCCGCCGCCAAGTTTCCGCCCGCGCTGTCACCACCAATCGCCATCCTCTCTCTTGTAGCACCGATCTTATCCGCGTTCTCAGCGATCCACGTTAAGGCGCCGTAACAATCCTCTAGACCCGAGGGGAATTTGTTTTCGGGTGCAAGTCCGTAGTCGACTGAGACAACTATGCGTCCCGTTTCCGTGCCTAACAGTCGACAGGTATGTTCAGTCTGATCCAAGTTGCCCAGCACCCATCCTCCCCCATGGAAGTAAAGGAGAAGTTCAGATGCGTGCGGATTGGGAACGTAGAAACGTGCAGCTCTATCTCCGACTCGCATCGGTATGCGAAGATTCTCTACCCGGCCGTCCCAGTGAGCGTCTTTATTCAGAAGTGCTGCAACTTTCGCATCCCAAATTCGCGCCTCAGAAGGCGACAACGTGCTCAGTTGTGGGATCTTTTCCTTAACCATCCAACGAAGGTAAGCTTCGGACTGCGGGTGAAGACCCATGCCCTTCCACTCAAGGATGTTGGCTGGTTTTGGTATGCAAAACTAATAACGGTAATGCAAGTAGCTTTTTCCCCGTGGAGGTGTCTCGTAAGATGAGCCTTCTATCCGAAGCGCAGAAGAAACAGGTAGAAGCGCGGCTTGCGCAAAATCTTCTGAACTCTGTCACCCTAACGGTCTTCACACAAGAATTCGAGTGCGATTATTGTAGGGAGACACGCGAGTTAGCTGAGGAACTCGCCGGGGCTACCGACAAGATGAAGGTGGAGGTCTTCGACCTAGTGAAGGACAAGGATAAAGCAGCCCTACTGGGCGTGGATAAAGTTCCCGCCGTCGTAATTCGAAACGAGAAAGGAACGCAGGTCAAATTCTACGGCATGCCCGCCGGGTATGAGTTCAGCACCTTTCTCACTGATATAATCCAGATCTCGAGGGGACAAACCGAACTCGCGCCTGAAACCAGAGCGGCTCTTAGTCTCGTCAAGACGCCGGTTCATGTTCAGGTCTTCGTGACCCCGACATGCCCCTATTGTCCTGGGGCCGTAAGCTTAGCCCACCAATTCGCCATGGAAAACCCGCACATACAATCTGACATGGTGGAAGTGAGCGAATTCCCGCAACTCGCCGTGAAATACAGTGTGATGGGCGTTCCGAAGACCGTAATCAACGAGTCCATTGAACTCGTAGGCCTACAGCCCGAAGAAGAGTTCCTACGCCAAATCCAAGCGGCCGCAAGGCCCCCTAATCCCACATACGCATAGAAAAGCCCGGTGCGAGGAATTCTTAGCTAGCTTTGAAGACCTCGTGCCCCTTCAAACTCTCCGTCCCATTTCACCGGCAAGCTTCTGAATTCACTTGCGGTCCCGCGAGTCTAATGATGGCTATGAAGTTCTTCCAGCCATCATTGACTCTAACCCGAGAGTTGGAATTCGACATCTGGCGTGAAGCCAACTTAGTTGAAACTTACGGTACAAGCAAAGAAGGGTTGGCTTTAGCCGCGGCTAGGCGCGGCTTCGATGCGTATACCATAGTAAACCCTTACGCCATTCTTTCGTGGAGTCGATCGCAGATAAGATCCAAAACGTCGACTATCGTATGCTAGAGTTGCTCTACAATGATACGCGAAAAAAGTTCAGGGCGATGCGCCTAGGAAACAATGAACACGACGTTAGTCTCATTGGACTCAAGAAGGTTGTCGCTCTGTCTCATGTTCCAATGGTTCTAACCAGCACGAGGCTCTTTGGGGAAAGGGAAGAGTTACCGCACTGGGTCGTCTTGACTGGCTACTCGGATGACTCCTGGTACATCAACAACCCCCTAGCGAAATCGGCAGACACGCGCATCACCAAATCCGAACTCCAAGAAAACTTCGGATACCGAGGGACCCGATGCGCGGTTGTAATCCGCGGATTAAGAAGAAAAAGAATGGCCCGTAAAGACAAGAGGGGCCGTTGAAGAGCTGGCACAACGTCACTAATGCGATCGCGTAAAGTTGGCAAGTGTCGGCTTTACTAAGCGAACAAGGTCATCCGTGCTAATCTTGATGCTTTTGGTGTGCGATCCAGGGTTGAAGTAGACGAAGTCAAGACTTAGAATATGCCTATCGAAGTAGGTTTTCAAATTGAGGAGATTGCCGAAGGGGTGTACGGAGCCCACAGAGCATCTGGCGATCTTCTCAGCCTCGGGAATAGGCGCCAGCGAGGCTTTCTCAACACCAAGAACCGACGCGAAGCGGCTGAAGTCAATCTTTAGCCTTCCAGGCAAGACAGCAAGTGCATATCCGCCATCGCTTTTCAAAACCATGGATTTCGCTATCCGTTGCTCGGACGTTCCGAGGTACTCGGCCATCTGAGGAGCCGTGAAGACTGCCTCGTGTTCTCGAAGCTCATAGGCAATCCCGTTCTGCTTCAGAAACTCAATAATTTCCTCGTCAATCTGTGTCAATTCTCAACAGCTCCTATTTGCAAAACGTCAGTTACTTGGCTCCGGTTCCCGTATCAGGTTCTTGCGTTTGTAGAATAGAACGTAACTGATGATGATAAAGTCCGCGACGATGGCAATATGCATTATAGTGCAGTAGAGGCAGATGGCTCTGACGAGAAACAGTTCAACGAAGACTAGGTAGGGGACCATTACGATGCCTATGAATCTCCATCCGAACAGTGTCTTCAGTGAGATTCCGGATAGGGCGTCGCTGCCGAAGGCGAAGAAATAGACTAGGCAAAGATTCACGATGAAATACCACACCGCGAGCAGCTCAAGAGGGATTCCGAAGATCATGCTGTACTGACTGCTCAGAACCGCGTAGCAGTCTATCGCTATTCCAGGGCCTCGTTGCAGAGGACAGAAAGGAAGACCCTGCTTCAACGTGTAAAAGACGACTAATACCATGGAGGAGGCCCAGAGGCCAAACAGAGACATAGCAACGAGCACAAGAAGCTTGAGCCAGCTTATTCTTCTCTGCATAATTCTCTGGTCTCCATGTTTAGTTTCCGCCGGGTACTTTGTCCATGATATACGAACTAGATTGGTTACCTGATCTGCAAATGAGCCATCAACCTAATCTTGGGTGTTGAATCTCACCCAACGCCTTCACCGATCAGGTTAGGCGTCGGGACATCCGAGCGCTTTGTCCGGTGACTGGCCGCCCTTCATGGCTTTTTGTCTAGTCTATTAAACTCTCAATCGAGAGTAAACTGCAGAGGATTGCAGTTTGTAGCAATTCGCATGAGATTGCGCGCGAAAGGCTGGGGAGTATGCCGAAGGCTACAGCGAATCCTCGCCCAGCGGTGAGCGTTTCCGATAGTAGACATCTCCACTGGGATCGGGTAACTTATCCACAAGTCCGCTTTCGGCAAGTTTCTCGCAGGCCGCCTGAACCTCATCCGGGTCGAGCGTAATTTTGAATTGATCCTCAGCCTGCTCTTCTATCTCAAAGGCGCCTTTCTTCTGCATATCCGCGAGAACAGCCATAACCTTTCCTTCAATCGTATCTGTCCCGGACAGCTTTGGAAGTTGGATTAGTTTCTGGTCGCCTGATTTCAATCGCTCAACCACGTTCGCCCAGTCGTTAAGATTTCTTCGCCTGCTTCGCCCACTTAACCGTTCAACAAACACTCTGCCTTTCTCAATACCGTCTCGCCACTTCACCTCTAGGCTAGGCCTTTGTAGGGGTGCAGTGTGTCCTTTCACCGAGCCGATAGAGGATAAGGGGATGAACAGGTTAGCGCCTGTTCTTGGAATGGCAGCGAGGTCCTCGACATCTGAGTACACTAATCGCATTACGTTTGGAACAGTCATTGCTCTCAAGTTGTCCTCACTTTCATTCGTTGAAACGAAAATCAATTGACGGTTAGTCATAATCAGTGTGCCCTCCAGTTCACCGCCGAGTCCGCCCTCCACTTTCTTCTCCCGTCCAGCCAGTCGCATGATAACCCCTTGCTCTTGGGCCAACATTACTTCCCGCTCATCTGACATAAACAGACAAGACCTGAGTCAGGAAACTGGACCCTGCCGTTAAAAGGTAATCGTACGCACGAATAAAACCCGAAAGAGCCAGAAGGCGCAACTTTCTCTGCGGTGCGCTTTTGTAGGTGAGGCCGGCTTCGATGCTCCTGGAGTGGCTTCATTGCAACCTGTCTTGCGGTTAGTTATAGTGAGCATTTGCATCATACTCCTAATCAACTACTGCCTTGCGGTTGGGTCGCTGCGAGTGTCTGGTTCTCAACTCACCCTCGTGGCTAATCCGTCTGCGGCGGTGATCAAGGTTGGAGATAGGGCGGGAATCAATCTGACTGCGACCGGCGCGGTTACGGGTGGGACGGTTTGTTTTAGGGAGCAGGGTTTTCCGTCTTCAGGTTTCACGCTCACATTCCTTCCGCAATGCGCTCCCGTTCAACACGGCGCCGCCGAGGGGCAATTGATTGTTGAGGTTACGCCGGCGGCCGCTCCGCAAAACTTCACCGCCCTCATACTAGCCACTCTCGGTAATCAAACGGCTTCAGCCCCTCTCACAATAACCGTCGTTCCCGCCATACCGGCTTGGATACCATGGCTTGGCATTCTCGTATTCCTCTTAGTGATCGGCGCCGCCCTCTTCGTAAGTCCAAAGCGTAGAAAGGGTAAAAGAAAAATGAGCGAGTGAAATACCGCCATCTGCGGTCGGAAAATCATGCATCTCCATTACACACTTCAAACTTGGTCTGGTATCGTATTGACCGCAATAGGATTAGTGGGAGTATACATTTCGTTCGCAATTCAGAAATCCGATGTCGACCCTACCGCTCTGACCGTCGCATTTGCATCCATCTCTGTCTCGATTGTTGGAATATCCTTGATAATCGGGGATCCAAACCCGCACACTACGGCGACAAAACAGCCGGCCTAATCGCTAGGAATCCCGCTGATCCAGCAACCCGTTCCAAAGCCAGTGTGAGCGATATTTCGATCCTAGACTTTCTTGTTTAGGGTATCAGGGTATTCCGGCAAGCTGTTTGGCATGTTTCAAAACCGTCCGGTACAATGCTTCGAATCGTCCATCCGTGAGAGAGACTTCGAGGTCTTGGAAGTCTGTTAGGTCGATACCGTAGACGTTGTCATATTCTTCGCCCAGTAGGCCGCTATCCAACGGATGCCTATCTAGCATCGCGGCCATTGTTCCTTTATGGAGGATGGTAACGAAGACGCTCGCCAAGGAACCCTTCGTCAGCAGGTCTTGGCGCTGTCCCATGTGTGGGCATTTGTCGAATTCCTTCACGCTGCATGATTCCGTTGGAAGGCCGAATAGTTTTCCGTAAACCTGAGCGACAGTGTTAAGGAATTTCGCGTCTAGAAGAGCGCTTTCGGAGTTGTTGTTCGAAATGCGTTGCTTTGAGAGTTGGGCGTCTACTTGGCTTTTCTTCGCTTTATTCGCCCAATAATCTTTGGACCAAAGCAAGCACGTCCACTCGCATGCTTGGTTAACTTCCTTGTTAAGGTGAAGTTGATTGACGAAATCGGCCGCGTACTCTTCTACATTCCTCATGCGCTGAGCATTTTGCAAATCGTCCGACTCACTTTCGCGGGCCGCTTCACGGTAGTTATGGGTTGCCCGTGGTTTCTCCTTCTGGTTTCAACTGTCACGGGAGGTCCATTTGTTTTCGCGCTTCTTCCTGAGTTGATTAGGAATGCGAAAAAATAAATAGTAATCCTTCGCGACTGTTTGCCATGAGCTCGAGCGGAAAACCTACCGTTTTCGTTAGAGACGCCACAGGCCTGGTTAGAGAGGTTTCGGCGAAGTCCTCCTTCGTTGCGCAGTGGATGCTGTTGACGGGTGGCTATCCAATCTTCATACTGACATATCTCGGCATCTTTCCCGGAGCAAACTTCCCTCTTGCATTTTTGTTGGGTTTCGTGCCCATGTTCGCGCTCTTGGCGGTTTATACTCTCTTCGCGATGTCTATGCCGAGGGCAGGCGGCGATTATATCTACATTAGCCGCGGCCTCGACCCGACCATCGGGTTCATCATCAGCTTCTCCCTCGCGGCGACGTACTTAGTTTCTGATGGAATATTCACCGTACTTGGATCCGGCTACTTAGGATACCAACTGACCGCCCTAGGAATGGTCCATAACAATGCTGCGTTATTGGCGCTTGGAAGCGCGGTTATCACTCCTTGGTATGAATTTGCTGTGGCGACGGCTATTTTGGCGTTCTCCGCCCTTATTGCCATTCTCAGGCCGCGGCTGGCTTGGGGGGCGATCTTTTGGGCAGGACTGATCTCAATTATACTGACGATCGCGATGTTCGCCGCCTTAGCAACGATCAACCCAGGAACATTTCAGGCGGCGTATAACCACTTCATTGCAGCTAACAATTCCACGCTAACCTCTGACGGGTTTAGTCCCGCGTTGAGCTACCAGGGGACGATTTCGGCTGCGGGATGGTCGTCTCAGACCGTCAACGTGTTCAATGCGACATTGGCCGCGTATCCAATCGCACTCTACACATTCGCCTTCGCTCAACTCCCCACGAACTGGGCTGGGGAGATAAAGCAGGCTCGAAAGAGCATGCCATTCATACTCCTAGGCGGAATGATTGCGCTGCTGCTCACATTCGTGCTGCTTATTCAATTGAGTATGAATGCGTTCGGACAGGGATTTCTTACTTCATGGTCCATATTGTCCACAAATCCTTCCTACCCGCTCATGACTACGTTAAGCGACTACATCCCGTTCTTCTCGTACTTGGTCTATCCTAATGACGCGTTGATGTGGGTAATGTTTCTGGCCTTATTCATTCCAGTCATCTTTGAGATGCCCCCACTGATGATAGCTGGTGTACGGTACCTCTTCGCATGGAGTTTTGACCGTGTATTGCCAGAGAAGTTAGCGTTGGTGAACGAGAGAACGCACACACCAATTGTCGCGACATGTGTAGCATTCATAGTGACCATGTTTGGAGCAGTAATCCAAGCGTTTTATCCAGCGTCCAGTCCAAGTGTGCTTGTACCCGTAGTCATCTTCGGATATATGTTCCCCGGCCTCGCGGCCGTAGCCATGCCCTACTTGAAAAAGGATCTCTACGAAAACTCGTTCGTAATCCAAAAGCGAATTGCCCACATCCCAGTCATAACATGGCTTGGCATCATCGCGTTCCTTGGAATGGCTGCCGGACTATACGGAGTTATGGCAAGCGGGCTGTATCCCCTACTCCTCCCCGACTACGTGTTCTACGTAGTAGTCTACGGGCTGGCGATCGTAATCTGGGTAACCGCCTATTTCGTGAGGAAGCAAAGCGGATTCGGGCTATTGATGGCGTTCAAGGAAATTCCCCCCGAATGAACGGTACTCTCTGTGTCCCGTTTACCTGGTCGCAGCGACGAGTCCAACCGACTCTTTGAAGCTCGTCAATTATTGGATAGGCGTTGGAGGGTTAGCAGTAGGACATTTGCTCCGGTTTCCAGCTGCTTGGGCTCAGTAAATTCCTTGCGAGTGTGGCTTATCCCATCACGGCTTGGTACGAAGATCATTCCGGTTTCGGTAAGCTGAGCCATGTTTTGGCAATCGTGCCCCGCTCCGCTCTGCATTCGCTTGGATGGTAACTTGAGCGAATCGGCGGACGCTTCGATAATCTTCATGATTCTTGGCGACATTCTGACTGGTTTCGTGTAGCTCTTGAGATGATGAGTGATCTGTAGGTTCTCCTCTCTTCCGACACGCTTAGCGTATAGAATGATTTTTTCGTTAAGAATCTTCATTCCGCCAGCTGAACTGTTTCTGTAATCCACCTCAACGGTTACCTTGCCCGGTATTACGTTTGAGGCGCCGGGTTCAACGGTCAATGTGCCAATCGTGGCGACGGCGTTTCCGCCTGTTGCTTTGGCGATTATGCGCACGCCAGTAACTATCTTAGCCGCACCAACGAGTGCGTCTTGTCGTAGTCGCAAGGGGGTCGTTCCTGCATGCCCAGCTTTTCCATGAATCTCTATTACGAGATCTGCAAGACCAACTATGGAATCAACTACACCGATGGATTTGTGTTCATGTTCGAGAATCGGGCCCTGCTCGATATGCAATTCAACATATGAGTCCATGTTCCGAGATAGACGACTTGGGGCATCGGGGGCAAGGTGTAGGCTCGAGCTCGCTTTGAACGCATCCCTGAAACTTATGCCGTCCTTATCCTTCAGCGAATAAGCGGCTTTCTGGGTTAACTGTCGAGTGAACCCTCGGCTTCCTATGAAGGAACCAAACCTCGCTCCCTCTTCCTCCGTGAACAAGATGATTTGCAAAGCTTTTCCGCCGTTGGCGTTGTGTTCATGCAATGTGCGTATTGCTTCGATTCCCGCCAGGACTCCGTATGCTCCATCAAGCCGGCCGCCGTTGGGTACCGTGTCGATATGTGAACCACAAGCCACCGTTCGTACGCCATCTTTAACTCCACGGCTTCTTCCGATGATGTTACCGAATGCATCTACGAATACGTTCATGCCGGCGCTTCTGATCAGTGAGATGACGTATCTTCGAGCTTCAATGTCGTTTTTCGAGAATGTGAGTCGCGTTAGTCCTCCTTCAGGTTGGCGTCCGATTTTGGAGAGTTCGGATATCGTTCTATGAAGCCGTGTTGCCGAGATTCGCATAAGAATCAGCATACGAAATTTCGGGAGGATTCAGGAAAGGGAGCGTACTGGAGGCTTTTCAGGGTTCCTGTCGAGGGTAACGTCAAGTTAACGGTTGTTCTTGCTTCCGATTCGCGCTGCCAAAAGTCGGTTGCTAGCTACGGTAACGGTACGTCTACGGCGCCTACACTGTTTTCTCGGTCCTAGAAAAAACCGGCACATCACAGGATAAAGAATTAATGTTTGGGGATATGAATCTATAACGGGTAGTTTCTTGTGGGGCTCAAATCAACCGCATTTGGTTTCGTACTGGTATTTGTCGTTCTGGGAGCCCTCACCGCTCTTCCTGCGTCGGCCCAAGCGTCCTCAGCTTTCTCTTTCACGCTTCAGGGAAGCTCGGCGGTGGCCTGCTGGTATTACGGAATAAGTTTCAGTGCGACACAGGGACAGCAGGTTACTGTTCAATGGAGCGAGAATCAAAGCGGCGTTGGACCGGTTTCAATGGACTTCTACATTGCTCCGTTGGCTTCAATTCACCAAGTCTGGTCTTGTGACGACGAGCCCGTGAACCTCTATTGGAACGATGGCGCTTTTGGAAACGCGAATTGGTCTCCTCCGTCAACGGGTGCTTACGCGGCATTGGTCGTGAATTACAGCCAATATCAGGTTTCAGGCGCGATTTCTATCACGACACCCAACGGCACGCTTTCACCAACGGCTATAGGACCTAGTACGGCAAGACGGGAGGTTTGTGTTGCTCCTAGCTGCCTAGGATCATAAAAAACAAGTCTCAGCAACCGAGAACTTCGTTACCCTGTCGAGTTAGGAAATTCCCGTATCCTGCCCTTCCGATAACCTCGCCGTCTTGCATTATAACTGAGCCGCGAAGAACCGTCATTTTTGGTTCACCCGATGTAACCATGCCGTCGTAAAGTATCCATCCGCATCTTGATTTGCTCTTGTCATTTGAGATCTTGTAACTTGATTTCATGTCTACCATGACGAAGTCCGCGTCGGACCCCACTTGCAAGGTGCCCTTACGTGGGTAGAGGCCGAAAAGTTTGGCTGGATTCTCGCATGCAACCTGAATGAACCTATCTAGAGTGGTTTTCCCTTTGCTAATGGCGTCCAACATTAATGGCAAGGTGCCTTCGATCGTTGAGGAGCCGTTTCCGGCATTCCATATGTTGTCGATTCCCGCCAACTTCTCCTCTTTCGTATAGGGGCCGTGATCGGAACCTAAGGTGTCGATGTAACCCAAATTCAGCAGTTTCCACATCCTATCAACCCTAACCTTATCACGAATAGGGGGCGCATACTTCGCCCACGGCCCTATTCTGATAACGTCCTCTTCAGTGAGGAACAGGTAATGTGGACATGTTTCGACGTAGATCTTGTTGCCTCGATCTTTCGCCGCCTTAACGTCTAAGACTCCCTCCGGGACGCTGGTATGGACGACGAGCCCTTTGGCTCCGGTTTGTTCTAAGAAGAAGACCATCCGGTGGTCGGCCTCGATCTCAGCGATTGGGGGTCTCCATTCTTGATGTGCCCGAATGTCGATTCTGTGTTGGCTTTCAAGCCTTTTTCTATTGTTAGATAGTATGAAGTCGTTTTCGGCATGGAGTAACGTGAGAGCGCCGACGTCGCGGATGACCTTCATTGCTTCGTATAAGTCGCCGTCGTAGCATGGCGGCCATTCAGGAATTGAGTAGCACGTAAACGTCTTCAACCCAGTCAATCCGAAGTCGTACATCCGCTTGATTTCCCGTGTGTAGTCGGATTGTGCCGTGAATCCGCCGTGCAGCCCGAAGTCAACGTATGCGTTGGGCTTGCAGATCGCCAACTTTGCCTTGGCCACTTCCAATGAAGTAACCAACGGGACCGTGTCGGGCATCTCAATGATAGTCGTAATTCCCCCGTTCGCGGCTGCCATTGTCCCATGAGAGAAGTCCTCCCTCTCAACCGCCACCTCGCGCCCAGGCCCTTCGTACGGTTCGCCCAGATGCACGTGTTCATCCACTAAGCCAGGAATGATGAGGTTACCGTGCGCATTGATCTCCTTCTCACCCTTCGGTAGCGCGTAGTCCTTCGAAATCGCCGTTATCTTCCCGTCGCTCACGGCCAAACTGCCTTCGACGATTCCCCCAGACGTCCAAATCCTAGCGTTCTTTACAACCAAGTCTGCCGAAACCATCACCATTCCCACAAAGAGAACACTTACTCAGCGGATTGAGCGAACTTCTACAGATAAGCCAATCTAAACCACGCCTACCCAGTGTGGTAGACTATCTTCAGAATTAACAGCCGAAGGACTAGGCTCGAGACGTGGTTTTGTCAACGGGCGTGTTTAGTGGCTGATCTCTTTCAGAGTGTCGTATGTGGCTTGAATCGACTTGTCGATATCTTCCGGTTCGTGCATAGCGGAGATCATCCATTCTTCGAACCATGCTGAGCCTGACGGTATTACGGATCGGTTTAGCATGTTGATCCAGTACCGGTACCAAGTTTTGGAGTCGCACATTGAGGCTTCGCGGTAATTCTTCGGTGCCTCGTCTAATCCAAAGAATATTGTGCCCATCATTGTGCAGTGGCCCACTGCGGCTTTAATCTTCGTATCCCTGATCGCATCCGTCACGCCTTTGTAGAACCGTTCGCCCAACTTCATGATCTTATCGTAGGCCGCGGGCGTCATAACCTGTTTCAGGCTGGCGGCTCCGGCGGCGATTGAAAGCGGGTTACCGTTGTATGTGCCGTAGTGAACGGCGCCCCCGAGAGGAGTGATGAGCTCCATCAACTCTCGCTTTCCACCGAAAGCCGCCAAGGGGGTGCCTCCTCCGATGGCTTTTGCGAACGTAATCAGATCGGGTTTGACGTCGTACAATTGTGTTCCTCCGCCTTCGGCTAAATTGCACCCTGTCTTGACTTCGTCGATGATGAGAATCACGCCGTAGTCGTCGCACAACTTTCTAACCGCGTCGAAGTAACCTTTCTCTGGCGGCATTATTCCGCTGTTCGTTTGGACGGGCTCGGTTATGACTGCGGCGACTTGATTTTCATGTTTTTGCAAAGTTCGTTCAAGGCCGGCGGGATCGTTGAAGTGTACCACCAATGTTTGGTCCACAACCTCGGGGGGCGTACCGAGTGAGTCGGCTACCGAGGCTGGGTTATACTTGGACCCCAGAGCAAGTCGTCTAGACTTATCGCTCACCAATAGGATGTCGTGAGCACCGTGGTAGGCGCCTTCCATTTTGATAACCAGCTTTCGGCCGGTCGCCGCTCTTGCTAGCCTTGTGGCGTAGAATGTCGCTTCCAGCCCAGTGTTCGCGAAGCGCAGCATCTCCACGGCGGGGAACCGTCTAATAATTTCCAGAGCAAGCATCTCCGCTCCCTCTCCTTGGAAACCATGTAGCGTCCCTCGATCCAACTGTTTCCTAATCGCATCGATTATGACTGGGTTCGCGTGGCCGGCGGTCATGGCGCCGTAGGCGAGGCAGTGGTCAACATATTCCCTTCCGTCCACATCCCACAGCCGGCCTCCCAGGCCTTTAGCGATGTATAGCGGATAAGGTTGGAAGTATTGGATGGCGGTGTTAACGCCTCCAGGAATTATTGAAGCCAAGCTGTCATAATTCTTCTTGGAAGCTTGGGTTTGGCGGATATATTGTTCCACTTCTGGTAGCGGCATAAGACTCGGCAATCTCTCCGAGATTGCGGTTCTTAAAAGAGGAGCCTAATTTTCGTACATGAAATTAGTTTAAAGCCGGTCCAGGTTTTCTTGGGAAGATGAGTCACCAATGAATCTATTAGCGCGTCCCATTTGAGTCGCCACACCAGTGGGAAAGTACCTTGGGCGTGAGCCTCTACAAGTCGATTATGAGGCCCACAATGTTTCTTTCCTCACCCGAAACCGCACATGGGATACCGGCATGGTTCTTCCGCCATAACTGGACCCTCAGCCCCATTCGATGGCACTTCTCGGTTAGAGACGAGAGACTGCGAGTATCGCTACCTAAGATCGATTTGCTCAACCCTGTCGGTCTGGCAGCGGGCTACGACAAGGTCTGCCAGATGGCGAGATATGTGACATCAGGCACCGTAACGCCGAACCCGCGCGAAGGCAACCCGAAACCGAGGCTATGGCGCGTTTCCCCCAAAGCTAATATTCGTTCTCCCTCGAGTCAGAGAATTTGAGATTATGCCTATCGGAATCCCAGAGATTCAGGAAATAGAAGAAATTTCCCAGAGAACTCCAAAAACGAAGACGTTTGTTTTTAGTGGCCCGAAGATCGCTAGAGAGGCTAAACCGGGGCAGTTCTTGATGGTTTGGAGCCCCAAGGTTGACGAAATTCCAATAGCTATCGCTCATTGTGATTTAGAAAAAGGACGTTTGGAGATTGCGGTGAGTGATGAGGGAGAATGTAGCCACAGCTTGCATCAGAAAAACCCACGTGATTTGGTGGGGTTGAGAGGGCCTTACGGGCGTGCTTTTTCCCTGAAAGGAAATGAAATCTGCATGGTCGCGGGTGGCTACGGAGTTGCCTCACTAAGGTTTGCTGCAGAGGATGCGAGGAAGGTGGGCAAGAAAGTTGTAGCATTAGTGGGGGCCAAGAACAGGGACCATCTACTATACGTGGACGAACTTAAGAAAATTGACTGCGAGGTGCAAGTTGCTACCGAAGATGGGTCAGAAGGCTCTAAAGGACTTGTTACCGACTTGCTTTTGAAAGAGGTTGAAGATCGGGAGATTGATCAAGTCCTAACTTGTGGGCCGGAACTCATGATTGAGAGAGTATGTGAAATAACCAAAAACAAGGTGCCTGCCCAGGTTAGCATCGAAAGATACATGAAATGTGGCATGGGTATTTGTGGAGCATGTGATTGCGGGGGATATTTGGTTTGCAAGGATGGCCCCGTATTTAACGCAGAAGATGTTTTCGAAAAAACAGAATTTGGGCGATGGAATAGAGATAAGGCTGGCGCAAGAATACCCTTCCGTGGGAATGACATATCTTCAGCTCCTTCGCCAATATTTACGCCAAGATATGATCGATTTCTAGAAACGAACGTTTGCGGGATAGTTTTTGCAAACCCTGTAATGAATGCTTCCGGAACATCGGTTTCCGGCAGACATCTCTATAGACTTGCTGTAAGTGGTGCGGGGGGAATGGTAACTAAATCGACCTGCTTTGACCAAAGGCTAGGGTATAACAATCCCACCGTCATAGAAATCGCTCCCTTGGTTTACCAAAACGGCGTGGGTTTATCCAATCAAGGGGTGAAAGATTTTGAATTGGAAATTAAGGATGCCAAATGCGCGAAAGTTCCACTGATAACCAGCGTTTTCGGTCAAACCGAGCCACTTCCGGAAGAATTTGGTAAAGTGGCTAGCTACATGAAGCAGCATGGAGCCGATATGATAGAATTGAACATTTCATGCCCGCACACGAAACTCAGCATGTGCGAACAAAATCCGGATCTTGTAAAAGAGATTGTTAGATCAGTAAAAAAGGAGGTAAGCACGACACCTACTTTTGTGAAAGTTTCGCCGAATGCGGATTATGTCGAATTAGCTAAGGCTGCAGTTGAAGGGGGAGCCGACGGAATAACTGCAATAAACACCCTTAGATTCACGTATCTGGAAAAGACTTTGAATATACCCATCTTGGCAACTCCGGATGGTACGGGGGGAAAATCTGGAAAGGAACACGGACCGCTCGGAAAGAGAATTGTTTTTGAAATTCGTGAAGAAGTTGATGTCCCAATCGCTGGTTCAGGTGGAATATTTTCTGGAAATGACGTCATAGACTACGCTATGAATGGGGCCAGCCTATTTCAAATATGCAGTGCTTTCGTAACGCAAGGTACAGCGGTCTTTGGAAACATAGCGAAAGAGGTTGCGGATTATTTGAAAACCAACAAGTACGATAATATCTCCGAGGTTGTTGGCATGGCACACAAAAGATGAGAAATTCGGCAATTTCATCTAATTTTTTCGTTCTAGACGCTGTTGCAGAGGACACGAATCGTTGAAGGAAAAACGAAAAGAGTGCGCGAACGCCGTGAAGGTGGCCGCTCTAACAGCTTCAAGCGTTTGCTGGTAATGTAAGGTCTTTTGCTTCGATTAGAGGAACGAGTTGAATTCCTTCGGCTTCGAGAAGTTGTCGCGCCCCTTTCTGAAGGTCAACGAGCGTAATTGCTGTTTTTACTTCCGCTCCTGCTGCCCGTAGAGTTTTTGCCGCGGCGAGGACTGTGTGGCCGCCGAACGTTGCGTCCGCAATTATGACGACCTTCTTTCCTCCGGTCAGAAGGTTCTCAAGTTTCTCGTACGCATAAATCGGCTCTCCGTGGTGGATAAAGAGAGAACCCAGATTAGCGTGGATGCCTACGACCGCGACGATGGGGTCGGCTTCGACCGATGGACTTGCTATCTTATCGACCCGCACCTTTCGGAGTTCGCTCAGTGTGAGGTTGATGACAATCTCTAGGCCCGTGGGTTCCGTGAAGATCATTGCCATGTCGATGTAGTAATTACTTCTCCCGCCTGAAGGGCTTCTGAATTCTCCGTGGAACAACGCCTTCTCCTCGATCAGCCTTGCGAGAGCACTACGTAGATTCTGGACCTGTTTAGTTTGAGCCAAAAGCGACAACTACCTACTAAGCCGGGAGCTTCGTGGAAGCTTCCACATACTCCATCACGCCCTCATAAGTCTTCGTGGGTATGGCCCCAAGTTCCTTGAGATACGCGAAGACATCGGTAATCTTGACAAGAGGATGCAGCTGGAGCCCAGCACGTTGAAGGTTTTCCGGCCCTCCCTGCTCTCGATCAACAAGAACAACCACATGTCCCACGTTCCCTTTCTCTCTCAGAATATCTGCCTCGCCAATCGTGCTCTGGCCAGTGGTTACGAGGTCATCTACCAGGAGCACATTATCGGTGGGGTTAACGACCCCCTCAATGCTCTTGCCAAGACCGTGGGCCTTCTGTTCCTTCCTAACGTAGATTAGCGGAATTCGCATCTTTTGGCTAACGACCGTCGCGACCGGAAGCCCAGCAGTAGGTACGCCCGCAATGCGGTCTACCCTCCAATTTGTCTGGATCTCATTTTTCACGACCTCGACGTAAAGATCTCCGATCCTGTCGAGAAACTCTGGATAGGAAGGCGCGAGCCTGAGATCAACGTAGTAAGGGCTCTTCTTGCCCGACACTAGTGTGAAGTCGCCGAATTTTATTGCGCCCATTCGAAGGAGAAGAACCGAGGCTTCTTTGCCGAGGATTGGCTTCTTTTGCTTCCAGATGATTTCTTCGGGCCCTATTGCGAGAACCCTTACGTAGGTAACTTGGAACAATTATTTAAGAATAAAGTCCCATCGAAATGATTAGCGACTCGTGGAACTGCGCACGGTTGACTTCAATTTCAGATTCTATGTTAGATTATTCGTTTCAGGAGAGCCGCGCGTACAAACATTCCGTTTCTGGCTTGTTCGAAGTATTTTGCGGCCGGCAGCTCGTCGAGGTCGGGGCTCAATTCGTCGACTCTTGGGAGCGGGTGCATTAGGTAGGGTAGATGGTTGAATTTGCTGAGGGAGGCTCGGTTGAGTTGATAGGACCATTTCAGCCTCTCGTATTCTGATGGGTCGCTGAACCTTTCTTTCTGAACTCGAGTCACGTAGAGAAAATCGAGGTCGTTTAGTATATTCTCGTAGCTCTCCGCTTTCTCAACTCTCAAATTTTTCAGGAACGAAGTCACCTGCGGTCTGATTTGGAGTTCCGAGGGTGCGATATAGTAGACTGTTACGTGATTGAATTTGTCTAAGGCGTAGGATAGGCTGCTTGTTGTACGACTGTGCGCTAAATCGCCCATCAGCCCAACCTTGAGCCCATCAATCTTTCCGCGAATCTTCTGCATCGTGTATAGGTCCAGCATCGCCTGCGTAGGGTGCTCGTTGGAGCCATCTCCAGCATTGATGACTGGAGCAGAGCATACGTCCGCGGCAGTCTTTGCTGAGCCTTCCACCTTTGATCTTACTACTATCACGTCTGGTGAATAGCCATCAATCATTCGCAGACTATCTTCGAAAGTCTCGCCTTTCGCGGTGGACGTGGACTCTAGGGGGCCGAAGTCTATGACCTCCCCTCCTATCTTGGTCATTGCGAACTGGAAACTTAGTCTTGTTCTGGTTGACGGTTCCATGAAGACCGTGGCCAAGATGCGCCCTGCGCATATGTCGAGCGCGCTCTTCCTTGCCAGTCGCTTCTTCAACGCATCTGTTTCTCGAAATAATTCCTCGTAGAACTTTCGAGGAATGGATAATGTAGAGAGTATGTCGCTATTAGCCGGTGCACGAGGCATTCTTAATCGCGTGAGAGGCTTTCTCTAACAGACTTATAGAATATACCCAGTTTCCTCTTGAACCCTCGCGCCTTGCACATATAAGGCTACGGCGTCGGATTAGGCTTTATTCTCTGGAGATAGCCTATTGAGGCTTCAGTTTGGGTGATGGCCCATGAAAGGATCAAACCTGACCGTGACCAATGGTACAATCGTTACACCCGACGCGACCTTCAAGGGAGATATCAGGATCGCCGACGGTAGAATAGTGGAGCTTGCAACGGAGCTTCGACCCGTTGGTGAAAGGGTGATTGATGCGTCAGGCCTCTTCATACTCCCAGGCGCAATAGACTCGCATGTTCACATGAGAGACCCCGGCATGACGGAGCTTGAGGACTTTCGTACCGGCACCACGGCGGCAGCTGCCGGAGGCGTAACCACCATCCTTGAGATGCCTAACACTTTACCGCCCGTTGACACGGCCGCACGACTCAAAGAGAAGTTAGATTTGATCTTGTCGAAGGCGGTAGTCGACTTTGGATTATATGGGGTTCTGCACGACACCAACTTGGAAGAGGTCCCACGCTTAATCGAATCCGGAGCGGTTGGATTGAAAGCGTTCCTAGGGCCCACTACCGGTAACATTCCCCCTCCATCAGACGCCACAATCTACGAAGCCCTAATCATATCCAAGAAGCTGGACTTTCCTATCGCGTTCCATGCAGAAAATGCCGCGATGATCACATACTACACAGAACTCGTAAAGAAGACAGGCAGAACGGATCCCAAGGCGCACTGTGATTCCCGGCCCGCGATCTGCGAGACCGAGGCGATCAATAGAATTGGTTTTCTAACTCTACAGAGCGGAGGACACGGGCACATAGTGCACATGAGCACTGGCGAAGGGGCTAGGATAGTGGGGGACTACAAGAAGATGGGTGCTCCGATAACCAGTGAGACTGACCCTCAGTATCTCTCGATGACCGAGGAAGATCAGGCAAAGTATGGATCCCTCGCCAAGATCAACCCTCCTCTCAGAACACGAAATGACCAAGCCGCGCTTTGGGACGGAATCGCATCGGGCATAATCGACACTTTGGGCTCGGACCACGCTCCTCACCCCGCCGACCGAAAGAAAAGCCCGATCATTTGGGATGCTCCGTCCGGGTTCATTGGCGTTGAAACCATAGTTTCCGTCATGTTGGATTTCAATGCGCGCGGTAGGATTAGTTTGCAGAAGATCGCGTTGCTACTAAGCGAAAATGTGGCGAAGCTCTTCCGGTTATGGCCACGAAAAGGGCGAATAGGGTTAGATGCAGATGGTGACCTGACAATCGTTGAGCTTGGAAAAGAGCATGTAATCAGAGCCGAGAAGCTTCACAGCAAGCAGAAGGTGACGCCTTTCGATGGACGTGTAATCAAAGGCGCGGTAAAGTACACTGTGGTTAGGGGGAATGTGGTTTACGACGGTGAAGTCGGCCCCGCGGCGGGAAGCTGGATAAGCCCTTCTTCCGTGCAGAAATAGGGTAAGTGCCCTATATTCAGGTATAGACTAAAAATAGAGGCCTCGACAATGATCTACCTTCAATCCTCCTTCGAGGGCTAAAGCGCTTGCATACGATAGGTAAAGTAACGAAGAGAAAAGACGGCATAGCGAAGGTTACTGGCCGAGAACTATACGCCTCTGACATTTGGCTGCCAGACATGCTCTGCGCAGCCGTGCTAAAGAGCCCATACCCTCACGCGAAGATCACGAAGATCGATGTGGCCGAAGCCGAGAAGCTGGGAGCGGTATGCATCACGCACAAGGATATTCCCAAGGTCAGGTACTGCCCCAGACTGGTTAGCACGCCTGAAGCGACATACAAGGATTGGACGCTCCTCACCGATACGGCAAGGTTTGTCGGGGAACCCGTAGCCGCGGTCGCCGCGGAAAACGACCACGACGCCCTACAAGCCGTGCGAGCGATAAAGGTCGAATATGAGCCGCTCGAAACATCTTTCGACGCCGTAGAATCCATGAAACCCGGTAAGCTGCAGATTCACAAGGACATAATTCTCCATGATAAAGTGCTGCAGGTTCAACAGAACATAGGCTGCACATTGAACGTCTCCGAAGGAGATGTAGAACAAGGCTTCCGTGAAGCAGACCAGATAATAGAACGAGAGTACAAGAGCAACAGACGTTACCACTTCCAGTTAGAGACCAAAGCCGCGGTCTGCCGTCCCGAACCGGACGGAGGAGTGACCGTCTGGACAACCACCCAAACCATACACAACACTCGCATTTTGATCAGTGAAGTGTTTGGTATTCCACTCAACAAGGTCAACGTGAAGAAGACGGCCCTGGGAGGAAGTTTTGGGTCCAGCATTCAAACAAACCCAGCGACGATGATTGCCGTCGCATTAGCGTTAAAGGCCGGACGACCCGTGCGTGTGATTTACACGCGGGAGGAAGACTTGCATGACCATTGCTCTTACCAAATGATCTTCAAGTTGAAACTTGGCGCGAAAAAGAATGGAAAACTGACAGCAGGTAAACTGGAAACGATACTCGACATAGGCGCACACCAAGTCCAAGCCTACCCGTTACTCGGATGCGTGGTCGGCTGGTGGGTCTCCCTCTACAAGCTTCCGAACCTGAAGTACGAAGGCAAAGCCGTCTACACGAATAAGGTTCCGTCCTGCGCACTTCGGGGATACGGAAACCCACAAACATCTTGGGCGGTGGAGTCGATCATGGACGAATTCGCAGAGCAACTAGGAATCGATCCACTGGAATTCAAGCTGAAGAACTATGTTGGGAAAGGGGACGTGTTCTGGGGACAGGGCCCGACGGTAAAATCAGTCATACAGAGCTGCGGCGTCGAAGAAATTCTCAAGCGAGGAGCACCCCTAATCAAGTGGAGTGAGCGCCCGAAAGTTGGAGAACAGACGGGGAGGTATAGGAGAGGAATTGGCCTCGGCCGCGGATTTCACACCTCAAGCGCAGGAGCACCGGTCCCAAGCCATGTCGTGGATTATAGCGGTGCCATCGTGAAGATAAACGAAGACGGCACCGTCGACTACATAACCGCCATGATGGACCACGGCGGTGGAACACTTGAGGCGCACGCGAAGATCGTGGCCGAAGAACTGGGTGTCCCACTGGAGAATGTCAACGTAGTTCTAGCGGACACGGCGACTACGGTCTACGACGTATGCACACATGCCTCAAGAGGCGTATACGCCGGAGGAGGAGCAGCCTTGAAGGTTGCGAAAGAGGCGAAGGAGAAACTCTTAGAGTTCGCATCCCGAATCCTAGGCGTATACCCGTTGGGTCTTAGGATACGACCGGACGAAGCCCTTGGCCAAGGAATAATCTACGCCGAAGG
>Ga0187769_10000551_pt1 | contig 20565 bp, 17 predicted proteins | sample 0116_SJ02_MP02_1_FD_133140 | JGI IMG/M metagenome (GOLD analysis project Ga0187769, IMG submission 133140) | Tropical peat soil microbial communities from peatlands in Department of Meta, Colombia - 0116_SJ02_MP02_10_MG | ecosystem: Environmental > Terrestrial > Soil > Wetlands > Peat | place... | reverse complement strand
GGCCCGGACCATGCTCTTCACCGCTACCTTCTCTCTGATCATATTCGTGCTCAACTTCGTCATCACCAGGAACCTAGAGACATCCCTGCTCTACGCGTCGAGGTTCGTCGCCATAGTCGTGTCAACCAGCCTCTTCTTCATCACCACATCCCCCGACGAACTGGAGCAGGTCATGAAGACCTTCAGGCTCCCGAGGGACGTGGTGTTCGCATTCGTCACCGCGGTTCGCTTCATCCCCGTGATGTTCCTGGACACGATCCAGATAATGGACGCTCAGAAGTCGAGGGGGTTGGAGCTGGAGAAAGGGAACGTGTTCCGGAGGGTAAGGAACATGATCCCGATCCTAATCCCCCTGGTCGTCAACTCCGTCGTCAGGAGCGGGGAGCTGGCGGAGGCCATGGAGTCCAGGGCCTACGGTGCCGTCCCGAGGCCAACCTCCTTGGTGGAGTATAGTGCGAGCGCCACCGACAAGGCGGTAGCCGTGGCGGCGGTGGTCGTGTTCATCGTCGCCGCCTACTCCTTTTATTTCGTCCTTCCGGCTCGTATACTGTGATACCCGCCCGGGTCGTGGCTGACGAGAGGGAGAGGGCGAGCGGAGTCCCCGAAGAGCTGTCGAAGCTGAACGTGAGGGTTTACTTCAGCAGGTTGCCAGTGGCAGACTACGTTCTAAACCCAGAGCTGGCCGTCGAGAGGAAGTCTGTGAAGGATCTGGTCTCGTCCGTGTATGACTCCCGACTCTTCTACCAGGCTGCGAAGCTCTCGGCCGCCTACGCCAAGCCGTTCCTCCTGGTTGAGGGGGATTCGAAGGAGGTGGAGTCTCTCGCCAAGAATCTGAAGTCCTTCTACGGCGCCATAGCGAACGTGACACTGGCCTACGGCCTAAGGGTGCTCTACACCGCCAACCCGAGGGAGACGGCGACTGCGATAGCGGAGCTGCTGAGCCACGCGAGGGCAAAGCCCCTGGCAAGGATGCCGTCTGAGCTCCCTCCCAAGGCAAAGAGCGTCCCACAGCAGCAACTGTACCTGGTGTCTGCCATGCCCGGCATAGGGAGGAAGCTCGCAGAGAAGCTTCTCTCAAAGTACGGGACGCCGAGGAGAATCATGGGGCTGACAGCGGGGGAACTTGCAATGACGCAGGGGATAGGATGGAAGAAGGCAGAAAGGATAAGGGATATGATGGACGCAACGTTCTCAAGACACCAGCAGGGGGCAGCCCAGGCGAGGCTCGAACCTGAATGAAGGTCGCGGTGATAGGGGGGAGCGGAGCGATGGGGAGGGCGCTTGCCACGCACCTCTCCCGGGAGCATCAGGTGATAATCGGCTCCAGGGACCCGTCGAGGGCCGCCGCCACGGCTATGAGCATAGGGGGCGCCTCGGGGGCAGACTACAAGGGTGCTTCAAGGGCGGCGGACGCTTTGGTATTCGCGATTCCGTACGAGGCGATGAGCCTCGTGGCTGATCTGGCGGCCGACGTGTCATCGAAGCTCGTCATCTCGGTCATCAACCCGATGAAAATGGAAGGCGGTCTGTTCAGGTACGCCCTGAAGGACGGGTCGGCGGCGGAGGAGCTCGCACGCATTCTCCCTCACAGCAGGGTGGCCACGGCCTTCAACAACGTCCCCTCGGGGTTCCTGAAGGGAGACGTCGTGCCCCCGGTCGACATACTTGTCGCCGCCGACTCGAAGGAAACCTACGAGGAGGCTGCCAAGCTCGTCGCGAGCATCAGGGAGATGCGCCCCCTGTACGTCGGTCCCCTCACCGAGGCGCGAGTCGTCGAGGAGATGACGCCTCTTGTGCTGAACCTGGCCAATCTCAACGGTACGAAGGCGCTGACGACTCGGTTCGTCACCCGCAAGGGGTGAGGGAATCCTGAGGTTCGGGTACATACTTCCGAACTACGGCGACAAGATAAGCGCCCAGCAACTCGTGGAGTTGTCCCGGACGTGCGAGGAGGTTGGATTCGACTCCGTCTGGGCAACTGACCACATCATAATGCCGTCCGAACTCAGAGAGCCCTATGGGGAGCTGCTAGAACCCCTCATCACGCTGGCTTCGATCGCTTCGGCCACAGAAAGGGTCAGGGTAGGCACTTCTTGCATAGTTCTCCCCCAGAGGAACCCAATCCTTCTCGCCAAGCAGGCGGCAGCCCTCGACGCGTTCTCGAAAGGGAGAGTGATACTGGGGCTCGGGGCCGGTTGGGCCCACCCCGAGTTCAAGTTCCTGAACGCTGACTTCGCCAGGAGGGGGAGGGTGATGGACGAGAGCATCAGGCTGATGAAGTCCCTCTGGAGAGACGAGGTGGTCAACTTCGATGGCGAGTTCTTCCACCTTAAGGAGGCACTCTTCTTCCCGAAGCCGGTCAACAGGGACATCCCCGTCTGGATCGGCGGGAACGGCCCGTTGGCTGTAAGGAGGACGGTCAGGCTGGGGGACGGGTGGCATCCGGTTGGCCCGGAGGTCGAGGGGTTCAGGAGAGGGGCAGAGGAGATCAGGCGCTCGGGGAGAAGGGTCACGCTCTCCATGAGGATGACCACCGACGTGAGAAAGAGAAGGAGTCCATACACGGGCCCGAACAACGAGAAGAGAATCGCTGTGTCGGGGAGTCCTGCAGAGATTAGAAGGGACATCGACGCGTACGCGGACGCGGGGCTCGAGTACTACTGCGCCTCCATCAATCACCCTTCAGCGGAGGATATCGTCGCCGATCTGAAACTCTTCTCTGCCGAAGTTATGAAATCCTACACCTAGGCGCCCGGGAGGGTCGTCAGGCCTTCGCGCCACCCCGTGTAGAGCAGGGGCCTGTATCTGGCAAAGTCCCAGAAGCCGTCGAAGGCTTCGGTCGCCCTGGCTCCCCTGACCTCCCCCACAAGGAGCAGGTGGTCGCCGAACCTCCGCTTCGCTGCCAGGGAGCACTCGAGTTCCGCGGCCGAACCCCGGATCACCGGGACCTTCAGCTTCTCCCCCCTTGAGTACTCCAGTCCGGCGTCAGCGAGCTTGTCCTCAACCTTCGCGCCGCTCACGCTCGCGAGTCGCGCGATGGCACCCGCGTGGTCCCTGTCCAGGATGCAGAGCGAGAAGCAACCTGCGTCCAGCACAAGCCTGCAGGTGTAGTGCGAAGGTACGCTCGAAACGGCGACCATGGGAGGAGAGTCGGAGACTGACGTGTATGAGACGACCGGCATGGCGGAGACCCTCTTTCCCACCATGGCGGAAAGGATGGCGGGGACCTGCGGGTAGAAGAGCCTGTGGATCAGCGAGGGTTCGACCTTCAACGGGATAGCCAGAGGAACTCTGGTTAGTTAAGGAGGTTGTTACGAAGCGCGGAAGTTGGCGGCGAGGATGTCTCCCCATTCGTCCGCAAGCACGGCGGTGTAGACGCCCGGTGGCAACAGGTACCCGGGGGTGGTTCCAGTGAAGTTCAGAGCTGCCTGGATGGTCCAGAAGGAAGGTGTCCCCCCGAGAACAACGAGGGCCCTTGAAGTCTGCGGTTCGAAGGTGAACGAGTTGGGCGAGTTGGACGTCCCGGTGCATTGGGAACGGCTGAGATTCAGCGGCAGCAGGACCCCAAGGGTGTAGTTGTCCTGGGTGTAGTGCCCTTCCATCACCCCGATCCCTATGGGCCAACCGGGCGTGCAGGGCTTCGTGAAGAGGCCGCCCAGAGGGAAGGCCCAGGAATCGGCGGCAGTCACGTTGTTAATCGAGGGTGAGGTGCTATTGACCCAGCCCGTTAGTAGGGCGCTCCAAGTCGGCGACCCTGAGGAGACGTTGATGGTCAGGTGCATTGTAAACCCGAACCCGGAGTCGTAGGAGACAGACTGTGGGAAGATGTCGGAGGGGGGATTGAGGTACGGCGGTATGAAGATGGCTGCGAATATCGTTATCACGATGGCGGCAAGGACGAGCACCATGTTCCTAACGCTCTTCCTGTAGGCGATGTCGTCGGGGTCCATCTGGCTCGGGAAGAATGGGCGTCCTCTTAATCCTAGTTCCCGGAGCGGAGGAGACGCTTCCGAAGCCCCACGTTGATGTGCAGCATCTCCAGTATCCTCGTGACGCTCGAACCCCCTTCCTCGGCCCTCTTCCCGGAAAGAAAGTGCCTTACCTCGGTCTCGTGCTCAACCCCGCACGTCGGAATGGCGCGACCCATGAAGAGATAGAACTGTTGGGAGCCCACGTACATCTCGTGCATCTCATCATAGCGCTTCGTGATCCAGTCCCAGAGGGCATCCCGCGCATAGGGATTGTACGCGCTCAGGGAGAGGGTATACCCCGAGTCCGACCGGCTCACCCGGCCGCTCATCCCGAGGTCGAGCGTGTGCTTCACCAGGTTCGGCTCCTTGAAGGCGCAGAGCCCTTCGTAGACATTCGCCCTGTCAACCTCGCCCTGAAGGGTCATGGCCATGTCCTGGAGCCTCTTCTCGGCGCGGGCGCCGTTTGTCATGGCGTAGCCTATGGCGGCTGCGGACTTCAGGTTGGGGTCGAGATCCGCGAAGTGCTCGAAAAGGAGCCCCATCTTCCGCGCGTAGGATTTGTTCACGGACGCATACTGGGAGGTGAGGAACTCTCTTGCCGCTCCCACGTATGGGGGCTCCCCCGGCTTGGCCTCTTCGCCGAAGGCCCTGAGGAGAGGAGGGTAGAAATCGGGTTCGATGTCCTGAACGACGCTGGACTCGGCCGCGATTGCGGTCAGGTGCATGAGCTCCTCCGTCACTATCTGGGAGGTAATCGCGTCGGGGTTCGCCCCACAGAGGGTGACGAAACGGGCGTAGAGTTCCGGCTTGGCGAGACCCGCCTGCAGAAAGAGGTACAGGTCGTACAGGATTCCCGCCCTGTCGTGCGGGGCTACGCGGGGGAAGGTGTCGGCGAGGCGCTGGTAGCCCTCGGCGTCATAGAGGGTCGCATAGAACCCCGTGCGGTCCAGGTTCAGGAGGAGCTCTTTCTCGGCTCGCGCTTCAACCTTCCCGGTTCTCCTGCCAAGGAAAGCGGACCTTTCCTTCCCGTCTGCGCGCAGGCTTATCGGTATCGGCCAGACACCGGGGGCGTCCCCTCCTGCGAGGGTAAACCGGCTCTGACTCAGCTCGACCTCTCCCGCCTTTGCGTGGACCTTCAACACTGGGTACCCCGGCTTCGTGAGCCATTCCCTCGCGACCCTGGTCACGGGGAGACCGGACGCCCTTCCGAGGGCATCCCACAGATCCTTGCCCGTGGCGTTTGAGAAGCTGAACTTCTTCAGGTAGTCGGAGACCCCTCTCCTGAAGGCCTCCTCCCCCACGTAGGCCTCGAGCATCCTCAGAACGCAGGCACCCTTCCCGTAGCTTATCGCATCGAACGTGTGCATGGACTCGGCCACGTCCCTTACGTGCCCGCGTATTGGGTGCGTGGTCGAGAGGGCGTCGAGGTTCAGCGCTAGGAACCCTTCGTCGCGAAGGAAGGTCCCCCACATCTCCCAATCTGGTCGAAGCCTGTCTGTCATCTTGTAGGACATGAAGGTGGCGAAGCTTTCGTTAAGCCAGAGGTCGTCCCACCACTTCATGGTCACCAGGTCGCCGAACCACTGGTGCGCTACTTCGTGCACCATGGACATGGCCCCCCTGTTCTTTTGTGTGAAACTCGTGTCGTCGGTAATCAGCGCGTAGCTCTCTCTGGACGATATGGCTCCCCAGTTCTCCATCGCCCCCGTGTGGTACTCGGGGAGCGCGACGATGTGCAGCTTCTTCAACGGATAGGGGACGCCGTAGTAGCGCTGATATTCGGAGAGAGCTTCCGCCGAAACCTTGAGCGCGACCAAGGAGTTTCTTCCCTGGCCGGGGCGTGTCGCCGTTATCACGTCGATTCCGTCGGTGGCGAGCTTCGTCTCTTCGAACCTCCCAATGGCGAAGAAAAAGAGGTACGTTGACATCCTGGGTGTTTCCTGGAAGGTGAAGGTCGTCCTTCCCGCGCCTGCGCTCTCTTTGCGGACTAGGGGCGTGTTCCCTATGACGCCCAGCCCGTCCTCGGTGGTGATCTGTAGCCTGAAAACGGCCTTGTAGGCGGGCTCGTCGACGCACGGAAAGACGGTCCTAGCCTCCGCGGGCTCCAGGTCTGTGGCGAGTATGTAGTCCTTTCCGTACTTCGACTTGTAAAGGCCGAAGATGACGTCGTCGGAAACCTGCTTAGAGTACTCGATTTTAACGATGGACTCCCTCGCCGGGACCCCGGGGATCTTCAGCTTCGCACGCTTCTCGTCAAAGACGAACCGGACGGGGTGCCCGTTCACGGACACGGACGTAACGGAAAGCTGGGAGGCGTCAAGGGCAAAGGACTTGGGAGCTCCCTTGACGGTGAGAGCAAGCTTTCCATTGACGTGGGCCTTCGCAAAGTCAACGTCCAGGTGGAGGTCGTATGATGCTATCTCCAGGGAAGTTCGCCTACTTCATGGGGCTATTGAGGGGGGATTAAAGTCTGGAGGAGTCCGAAACTGGTGCTTCCTGTGCCAGACGATTAACGAGACTGCTGCCGCCACCAAGAGAATCGAGATGACCGCCACGAAGGGTCGAAGGTTGAGTTCGAAATCGGCCGAGACAGTCTCGGGGGAGTTCAAGGTCAACGAAAGAGTTGGGCCCATGCTATAGGGATCCCACCCCGCGAAGGTGTACAGGGGGGAGGAGGCAAGGGCGCGCAATGTGACAGTGGACCCCCGTGGCAAGTAGACTGTTGCGCTCCTTCCGCCAGAGACGGTTCCGTTCGCAGTCGCTGACGAGTAGAGGATCGCGCCATCGTTGGATGCGCTAATGGCAAGTCCAGGATAGAAGGTAGCGTTCTCGGAGACGGGACCGGACACGACCACCGGGGCAATCGCGAGAGGACCGGAGTAGGATCCCGTCCCGGACCCCGTCCACCCTTCGAACTCCCACCCTTCGTCTGGCTGCTCTGACAGCTGGACCGAGGACCCAGCCGCTCCCCAGGGTGATGGCAGGGACACAGATCCACCCGCGGTTGGGTCGACCCCGGCCGTCAGCGCATACTGATGCACGTATACGACCGTAACCGACAGCGGTTGGATCACGTTTCCCGACGTCCCCTCTGAAGCAAACCATCGTTCCTGATCCCCGCTCCCAGGCAGGAGGGAGGAGAGAGACCAGATCGTTCCATCGTCAAGGAAGCTGGTGCTCGAGTTCGAGACGGGCTCTGAAAACTGGGTCCCGAACCGGGTAGCGTTGAGCTCGGGACCCCTGGTCGCCCCTCCCCCCTTCACGAGGTAGACGACATTCAGGGCGACCTGGTGGTAGTACACGACGTGCACGCTCTGCGGCCCCGTTACGGTAAGATTGGAGTTCTGGGCTGCCCACCTCTCTGAAGCAGAGGAGCCTGCCAGAACCTGTGAGTACTGCAGCAAAGAGTCGGCGTCCACCCAAGCAGAGGCGTTACCGTTCGAGGACAGGGGTGCCCCGAATGATGTTCCGCTCCACCGCGGAGGCGAAGGGGCAGACCCGCCCCCCGACAGCATGTATGCAAAGGTGATCAGATACTGGTGGAAGTAGATGATGCTCTTGTTGACGGGCACGGTTGCGGACCCGTTCGTGGTTTGAGACGCTTCCCACCTCTCTGTAGCCGAGCTCCCGGGTAGACTGACGGAGACCTGCCAGAGGCTCCCACTGTCTGCGAGGTATGTCGTGGGGGTTCCGGTGAGCACAGCGGTTCGCAGCGTCCCGTTCTCGATGTATTTCAGCAGCGGGGCGCCGAAATCGGTGCCTCCTCCCGCCACCGAGTAGTTGAAGGTAATCTGCGTCTCGCCTAATGAACCAGTGACGAAGATGTACGCGTCCGCATTTTCTGTGGCGCCTTCGAGAGAGAAAGGCCTGAGCTGGTCAGGGCTCGAGAAGGCATAGGTATGAGAGGAGCCGAAGAGCGTTGTGGAGGTGTTGGCGTTGAACTCGTCGACCCAGAGCGTCGCAGAGTTCAGGGGGGTGGTTGAGTTGGAGTATGTCACCCCCACCTCTGACCCGTAGTAGGGGTCCTCGTGGTACCACTCGGTCATCAGCCCGCTGAAGAACCCGTTGGCCCCGGACGAGAACCTCAGGCCGACGAACTTGGACCCGAAGGCCGGGAAGGATTGGTCTGCTTCGGCCCCTGTGTTCCAATCGTGAGCGTGGAAGAACACCTGTCCGTTGGAAAATGACAGTTCGAGGAGGACCAGGTCGCCGTTGTTCACCATGTCCGAGAAGTTGCCCAGGCCACCGCCTCCCCCCGAAGGGTAGACGCTCGCCCCCGTGCTGTTGAACACCTCGTACAGGAAGTTGAACCCTGCGTCGTAACCTCCACCCTGATATGGCCAATTGAACGCCACCCCAGCCTGGTACCAGTAGCCGGCGTTTGTCAGACCGTTGAGAAGGTAGCCGGGGCCGAATCCCTGGGCGTCGGACTGGGCCACGGCTGTCACGTTGTAGGAAAGCTTCGAGAAGTCCTCTGCGAAGGTCATCCCCAGCTGTTCGTCGTACTTTGGCTGGGTGGAGGAGGGCTGTTCCGCAGACCCGTTTGCAGGCTGGGCGCCTGCCGGGTGGGTCGGGGTCCTTTCCATCGAAGGGGGGACGGCACGGACCTGTGCAGACACGAGCAGGAGGGAGGCAGAGAAAACAACGAGTAGTAGGAATCCCTTCCTCAAGTCGGAAACGGAAGCCTCCGCCGGTCTCTTAGGTATTGTGAACTTCCGGTCTAGGAGGTAGGCCCGAGGCGACCAGCTGTCTGCCGATAGGACAGCTAGGCGTTCTCAAGAGTAGAACTTTACACCCCGTAGGGCCACCCTCTGAGGCATGAGCGCGGGCGAGTCGACCGCCGAGGTCCCTTCACCCCCCAATTCCCCTCGGGGAACCGGCCTCGGATGGAAGATCGCTGCGGTAGTTGCTGTTCTTGTAATCATTGTCGTGTCTGTCGGGTTCTACGCGTTTCGTACGAGTTCTGTGGGTTCCCCCGTCCCTGGAGATACAACAACCGAACCTTGCGGGAGCCCCGGGGTCATATGTGGGGGTTCCAAAATCATCAACGACTCGCTGGTCATCAATGAAGACGGTTCCAGCATGCTGACGCTGACAGTTCAGAACACTGGTTATGGCAACCTGATAACATCCCTTCAGGTTTCCCTCAACAACACAAGCGAGACCGTTCTAGGTTCCGCTGACACGCGCATGAGGCCAGGCAACCAGACAGCCGTTGGATTCTTCCTGAGCCCGGACCAGATTCAGGTCACCCCTGGGAGGACCTACACCTTCGTATTGAACGCATGGGACGGGCCGTCTGAAGATTCGAGCTCTCTGTTCATGATAGCTGCGTCAGAACAAGCGACGGCCACAACCACATCCACAACTAGCCAGTACTTCGCGACGCCCGTTTCCCCCGATATCTACGTCAGCGGTCAGCAGGCAATCGGTGCTTTATGCTTCGACGTTCCCAATCGTTCGCAGGTTTGGAATGTCACAGCTGACTTCCCATGGAAGACGAGCACGAACAATTACCCACCGCCAGTGGGGGTGGATTACACCTTCGCGCCATTCCCTCTGAAGGGCACCGTCCCTGCTTGGCTCCACCTGTCGATCCAGCCGCCTCGCGTCGCACTAGTGGGGGGACAAAACTCGACGTCTAACCTTCAGGTGACACTCGATTCGACTGTCCAGAACGGAGCAACGGCCAATTTCGCCCTGCACGCAGACTACATCGACCCGTTCAGTGGGAACTACGTCACGGACGTGGTTGTGCTCGGTTTGGTCGTGAACGGCTCATCGTATGGCTGCGCGGGCACCTGATAATCGTCCAACCCCACCAAGAGCGACGGTCCAAATCCGTATACGCCCCTCTTCTGGAAGTTGTACTCTGCCTACTCTTTGTCGATGAACTCTTCGGCCTTCGGAGGCTCGGGGGGCAAGCCCTTTCTCTTCCTGATTTCAGTAACCAATCCCCAGAGCATGTTCTGAGGCACGGCCTGCCACGTCTTGAAGTGGGTATTCCAGACGGCCTTGCCCGCAGTCGCGCCTCTCATTTTCTCGCTCAAGTCGAATGTTTCAGACGCGGGTATCTCCCCCTCGACCACGGTCATCACTTCTTTCTGGTCTATCTTCACTAGCTTCCCGCGCTTTGCGCTTATCACGCCTGTCACGGCGCCGATGAGATCAGATGGGCCCTTGACCTCGATCCCGAGGATAGGCTCCAGGAGGGTGGGGTTCGCCGAAAGCATGGCCCCAAGAATTGCCCTGCGCGAGGCGGGCATAAGCTGAGCGTACGTCCTGTGGGCGGGATCCTCGTGTGGGACGAAGTTGGTTAGTGCCACCTTCACGCCTCTGGTGAACTCGTACGCGAGGGGACCGTTCTTCATTATGTCGTCAAAACCAGCCCGGATGGAGTCCATAGACTCCTGGAGGAACTGGACACCCTTTGTGACCTCGGTCATTATGTCCCCCTTGTCATCGATGGCCTGGAAGTTCCTGGCCTGGTCGGGGTCCCATCCATGGTCGCGAAGCGTCTTGATGACCGCCTTCTTCTCGACGTTCTCGCCTATGGTGCCGTTACGGATGAGCTCAATGACATCCGGCTCGAGCGGTTCAACTTCGATGAATATCTTGTTGTGCCTGTTGGGGGATCGTGCCATTATCGGCCCTGCCCTTGAGCGGATCGTCTCCCTGTAGTTGATTATGGGCGGGGATGTGATGATCTCAAGCCCAGCCTGCTGAATCTGCGTGGTGGCGATTTCGAGGTGTAGGACCCCCATGCCGGACATCAGTGTCTCTCCAGACTCTTGGTTGATGGTGACGACCAGGTTGGGGTCTTCGATGTTGAGTCTCCTCATGACCTCTACGAGCTTCGGGAGGTCCCTTGGGTGCTTCGCCTCCACTGCCACCGTGACGACAGGTTCACTGACGTAGTGGATCGACTCGAAGGTTGCCACGTCTTTCCTGCTTGAGATTGTTTCCCCGGACCTGATGTCGAGGCCGAGGAGTGCAGGGATGTTGCCCGCGGGGAGGGAGTCCACTATCTCTCTCTGAAAACCCATGAAGAGCTGGACTGATTGGATCTTCCCTTCGCGCTTCGAGTTGAGGAGGTAGACCGGGTCGCCGTTCGTGACACTCCCAGAGAAGAGCCTCCCGGTTGCCACTAGGCCAGCGGCCGGGTCGACCACTACGTTGGTCACCATCATGACCATGGGTCCGTTCTCGTCGCACCCTAGGAGGGATTTGCCGACTTCGCTGTTCAGGTCCCCCTGGGACCAAATCTTCGGGATGCGGTACGCCTGAGCCACGTGGGGGGGCGGGTGGTGCCTCACGACCATGCCGAGGAGAGCTTCGTGCAGTGGGAGTTTCTTCCCCAGCTCCTCAGGGGTAGAGGCGTTGTAGGCGTTGATGATGTCCTTGAAGGACATCCCAGCTCCCTTCGCCATGTCGAAGTTGAAGCCCCACTTGTCCTTCGATGAGCCGAAGGCGACCTGGGCATCCTGGATAGAGACCTTCCACTTCTGCTTGTACTCGGGCTCGGCGTAGGTGTCGACGAGCCCGTTGAAGTCCTTGACTATGTTGAAGAGCCATTCCTGCATCTTCTCAGGGGTGAGGCGGAGCTCCTTGATCAGCCGATCAATCTTGTTGATGTAGACGACGGGGCGCACCCTCTCCTCGAGGGCCTGCCGTGTTACTGTCTCGGTCTGGGTCATTATTCCCTCGACTGCGTCCACGACGACAATGGCACCATCCACGGCCCTGAGGGACCTGGTGACCTTTCCAGTGAAGTCGATGTGTCCAGGGGTGTCGATGAGATTGATTACGTACGGCTTCCCAGCCTCCTCGTAGTACAGCGTCACGTTGGCGGCTTTGATTGTCATCTGGCGCTGCTGCTCGAGCTCCATGTAGTCCAGAGCCAGCGCTTGACCGGCCACAGAAGGAGAAAGCATTCCGCATGCGGCCAGGAGACTATCTGAGGTGGTCGTCTTCCCGTGGTCCACGTGCGCGATGATCCCGAGGTTGCGGATCTGATCCTTGTTGTGGACTATCTTCAGAGCCTCCGCGGTCGTCTTGAATTTCGGCATTACGGCATCCTTCTTGGTGCGCCCTTCACCTTTGGGTTAAGAAGCTTTTCGACAGCTCGGCAAGTTGTAACCCTACGGAATACTATGAGGCGTAGGCTTCTTCGCCGTGCTGGCTTTCGTCGAGTCCCAGCTCCTCCTCCTCTTTCGTGACCCTCAGAGGAGTGATGAAATTGATTATCTTCAGGATGAAGTAGGTCCCGAAGAACGAAAAGCCGCTGACGACGGCTATGGCGAAGACTTCCGTGCCCAGGAACGCCGGGTTCCCTGCGAGCGCCCCGTTGACTCCGCTTACGGCTGCAGTGGCGAACACTCCGGTTGCGAAGACACCCCACATGCTCCCCGCGCCATGGCAGGCGAATACGTCGAGCGAATCGTCGAAGATGTTGCGGCTTGCTCTCCAGTTAGAGACGAAGTTTGAAGCGATGCCTGCACCGAGGCCTATGATCATGGAAGAGCTGGCAGTCACGTAGCCGGCCGCGGGGGTGATTGCCACCAGCCCTGCCACCGCGCCAATCGATATTCCGACGGCAGACGGCTTGCCTTTCCTAGACCAGTCAACGAGCATCCAAGTCACGGCCGCGGCGGCAGCTGCCAAGTTTGTATTGACAAGAGCCTGGACAGCGATGTCATTGGCCGCTAGGGCGCTCCCGCCGTTGAACCCGAACCAACCGAACCAGAGCATCGCAGCGCCCAGGATGACGAATGGGACGTTGTTGGGCCTTACCTCCTCGGACTTTGCGATCCCCGTGCGCTTCCCTAGGACGATTGCGGCGGCAAGAGCTGACACGCCTGCTGAGATGTGAACGACTAGTCCACCCGCAAAATCCTCGACACCCAGAGACTGCAACCAGCCACCCCCCCAGACCCAGTGGGCAATCGGCGCGTAGATGAACGTCGCCCAGGCGACTGTGAAGATTAGAAGGGCCTTGAACCGGATTCTCTCGGCGAAGGCGCCGATGATAAGAGCCGGTGTTATCGCGGCGAACTTCAGCTGGAAAGCGAAGTACTCGAGCTCGGGAATCACCTGGCCGGGGAGAGGATTGTATCCGACACCGTTGAGCCCGACCTTGGAAAGGTTCCCCACGATCCCGTTCACCGAAGGCGCGAAGGCCTCGCTGTACCCCCATAGTGCCCAGACGAGGCTGACAACGGCAAAGATGGTGAGAGTCTGGACAATGGTCGAGATGAGGTTCTTCCGGCGCACGAGACCTCCGTAGAAGAACCCGAGGGCCGGAGTCATCAGCATGACCAAGGCGGTGGCGGCGAGCACCCAGGCCACGGCGCCAGAGTCTATCACGCTAAACCCCTATAGCCACGCCGACTTTGAAATCGAGTATTTAGGCGGATATGGTAATTCTCGGTTCTTAGAACCAGGACGTGTCTGCCATACAAGGCTGCTATGTGTGGGGAGGGAGAGCACTTTTTCTCAGCTCCTGCCCGTCTTCTCTGCGACCAGCCTTATGGTGCCGGGATGGAGCTCATCCTTGATGATTGCGTAACCATACCCTTCGATTATCGCCTTCAGGAACTCGGCTGAGCACTGGGTAGTCTCAATGGCCTTCCCTGCCCCCACGACATCGACTTGGACCAGGCCGGGCTTCGGGACAGTGAGGGCGAAGTGCTTGATGGGGATGATGAATCCGAAGTCCTTGGCGAGGGGTCCCAGGTCCTCGATGTTCTCGGCGGCCATCTTGAGCAGGCCGACTAGAGAGGACCCCAACTCTCTGAATTTGGCCTTGGTACCGGAGCTGTCCACCCTGTAAAGGCGCTCGATGAGGTCGTCGACGAAGTCGCTGGGTAGCGTGATTACGTCCACCTGCCTCAATATCGAGAGGACTCTCCAGATCTTGTAGAACTCGTCCGGGTCACCACCTTCCCTAGATATTTTGGTGATCGCCGAAAGGGACTCGTTCGCAAATGCGAACAATGTCATCTTCCTTCTGTCTGCTTCGGCTGCGAACTCCTCGAAGACGGCCTTGTCTATCGAGAGGTTGGTGCGAACCATGGCTTGTCTCGTCGGAGGACGAGATTTAATCGTTGATACGCACTGGTTAGGCGCCGCGCTTGGAGATTCCCTATGCCGCCTTAACGAGCAGTCGAATCTCCTTGCAGCAGTCCCGGACGCTCTGCTCCCCCACCCCTGCAGCCTCGGCCACCTCAGCTTGGGTGATGACCTCGCCTAGGTTGCAGCATGAAATGTAGAGGGCGGCCGCCGCGAGAGTCATTGGGTTCCTCCCCCCGAGCCCTTTAGAATTGATGCTGTGAATAATCTCCTGCGACTGTTTCAGCGCCTGCTCCGATACGGGCCGCTTCAGCGTGAGGTGGTGGACGTACCCGTTTTCGTTCAGCTGGGGGCGTGAGATGTGCATCCGCTCGATTAGCTTCACGTAACACCTCCCCACCGCCCTCGGGTCCGAGTGGCTGGCGTAGGCTAGGTCCTTCAGCGTGACTGGTTTCTGCGCTTCTCTGCACCCGACGTACACCGCTGCGGCGGAGAGAATCTGAGGGGGCAAGTCCTGGCCAAGATGCAACGAGAAGGCATCGCCACAGATCATAGAGGCGCGACGGGCGACTCCTGAGCTGAGGTGCAACTCGGCAGCGAGTTTCTTCACGTCGCTCAGGGCTTCTCTGAAAACCTCCTTGCCTTGAGCCTCCAAGTTCCCTTCATGGAAGGCCGCAGCCTGTTTCATTCTAGTGCCTGACCACGACCATGAGGTGGCGCGAGTGGTTAAGGCAATCCGAACAAGTGCATGCATTTGCACAGATGGCGAGGGACACGCGACCTAGACAGCCTGGAGTATGGCAGTATCAGGCCCTGGCATCCTGACCGGTAGGCGTCGCCACGAAGTCACAGCGTTTGAAATTTCCAGGGAAACCTAACCTGTATGGGTTCTACCAAAAAAGCGAGGACGGTAGCAGACAGGGTCGTCCAAATGGTGACTGATGAATGGCTACGGGACGAATAGACCCGAATAGACCGCTCTGGTACAGAAGGTACCGGGGAGCAGCGTATCTCAGCACTCTTGCCGCACTAGTCTGGACCGTAGTGATGGTCCTCCCTTTTGTTCCTTTCTCGTACCTGCCACCGATAATCGTCGGTGGAGGACCGGGAATCTGGCTTGTCCTGGGGTACATGCTGTTCATCGTGGTTGGCATCGGGGGGTTCGGCTGTCTCTCCGCCTTTCTAACGACCGTTGAGCTTCATGAAAACCGCACCATTGATCCCCGCACAATGTGGCCAGCCCTGATCCTCCTTTCGATAGGCGTGGTTGGGAGCTGCCTGCTGCTCGCCGTGGCGGGTGCAGTCGGAGGGTACGCTTCCACCTATGGGACCTCATCTGCCCAATCGATACATGACATGCTCTTGCCGTACGTAAACCCAATCATCACTCTGACGCTGATCGCTGTCGCAGGTGCCGCCCTAGCGGTCCTCTCGATGGTTCGCGCTAGGTGGCCAGCCCCTTGAGAGGTTCCCCAGACCCACGACTGGCTGTTCTTGTATCGATCTTCCTGTTACTCCCCGGATTTGGAGTAGCTCTGGGCACCGGAACGGCGCAGTCGAAGCTGGTCACTCCCTACCCCAACTCGTCGTGGGCGATTGGAGTCGTGGTACCAGAAGGGGCGCAAATAGGCGGAGAGAGCGTTCGCTGGGAGGCCGTCGCGAACGTCACTGCCTTCCTTGCCCTTCCCGACATAGTTTCCCCAGACCAGATCATCTATGCGGTTCTGTCTGTGATGACCAGCGACGGGAGCGTCCTGCAGGCCGCTGCGGGAGCCTTTCCGAACGGAACCGGGTGGCTTGGGTATGCCTGGTCAATCCAGGGATCCGATTCCGGTACACCGTCGTACCAGTGGGTGCTCAACGCCAGCCAACCAGAGATGAGTCCGTCGGCGAACATCTCGATTTCGATATTCCTCGCGTCCGGTCGATGGGGCCTCAGGGTCATCGACATGGGGACCGGGTCCTCGGTGGAGAGATCGTTCCCCCCCGGTCCGGCCCCTTCGCTCAGGGCGGGGGATCAGGAGGTGTTCGCACTCGAGTCGTACTCGAGGACCTCGGCCACGTTTCGGAACATGGGAAATTTGACGTTGTATTCCATCTTGCTGGACGGAAAGAAGGTCACGAACGGATGCTACATTTACAGCGACTGGGACATGATACACAACCCCCTCTTCGTCGTGGGGAGCTCAGGATCGACCCCCCCATCCTTCATCTATGCGGGGGAGGGCCCGGCGGGATCCTTCTTTTGGGACTACGTAGAAATCTGGAGCGTCCAGAACGGTCCCCTCGCAGGACTGGTCGAAGTTGTCGCTGTGGTGGCAGTAGCGGGCGCTCTTGCTCTGGGGGGAGTGGGCTTCTGGCTTTCTAGGAAGAGACCTGACTTTAGGTCTGCCCCTGTGCCGCCTTCCTGAAAACGTAGTTCTTGCCCGTGAGGGCCAGGACGACCACCGCGAGCATGCAAGCAATTGCAAGGTAGAAGATGTAGTCGAAGGCGGCGGGGGTGGGGAAGGACATGGGACACGGGACTGATAGCGGGCACAACTTGGGAGTGTGAGCCGGAATCATGACTATCTCGGCGTAGGTGCTCATCAGGGTCGTCGCCAGAACAGGACCAATCGCACCTCCCATATTCCTGAGCATCGTGTTGAGCCCCAGGCCAGTGGCCACGGTCTCGTCGGGGAGCGAAACACTGATCATATTCACGATGGGGATTATGATACCCACCGCCCCAATCATCGAAATGGCGGTGTCTACGACGACGTCGGTGGTCGTGGCCCTGTTGAAGACGAAAAGGGTGAAGCCGGCTATCGCTATAAGTCCGCCGAGGACCATTGCGGGCTTCGGGCCTTTAACTTGGACGAGACGCCCGAGGCCGGGCCCCCCGACGAGCATGAGCACTGTTGCGGGGGCGAGGCTAAGGCCAGCGGTGATGACGTCGAGCCCGAGGCCCGTGGGAGCGGGAGGCGCTTGGATTTCGGCGTAGTATATCACCGCAAAGAAGAGCATGAACATGCCCATGCCGGAGAGGATTCCCGTCAGGTTGGCTACCAGGACGTTCCTGATTCTTAGCAGATGGAGGGGGATAAGTGGGTTTGACTTCCTGCTCTCGGCGACGAAGAACCCCACCGTTAACCCTATTCCGACGACGAGCGCCAGGACGTCGTACGCCGAAGTCCACCCTTCGTAGGGGCCCTCGGTCAAATAGAGCAGGACGAGGGTGACCCCTGCCATCAGTAGGAGCACGGACTCGTAGTCCACCTTCAGTCTGGTCCCGGGAGTGCCACTGGGGAGGAACATGGCAATCACAACGAAGAGCACGGCGCTCAGAATGAAGGCGGAGTGGAAGGCCCACTGCCAGCCGAGATCCTGGACAATATAGGAACCTATGATCAGCCCGAGCGCAGCCCCTATGGCGAATGTGGCACTGACGACTCCCTGCGCGGTAGCTATTCTCTCCTTCGGGAAGGTTTCGGCTATGATGGCAAGCGCCAGTGGGACGATGGCGAAGCCTATCCCCTGGACCGCTCTGGCTGCGATCAGGAAGTAAATCGAGTTCGAGAAACCGGCGATCCCTACTCCGGCCATGTAGAACGCCAGGGCTGCGAGGAACATTCGCTTCTTGCCGTAGCTGTCGCCGAGCTTCCCGAAGAGGGGCGAAACGGCGCTCCCGACGATCAGGAACGCTGACGTGATCCAAGACATAGTGCTCGAGGACACTGGGTTCGCAGGGGTGGAGAAGTCCGACTGGATGGCAGGAATTCCGGGGATCACCATTGTCTCCACATAGTTCAGAAGGAGAGCAACGCCCACCATGGCCAGCAGCGCCCTCAGTTGGTGGTTCGTGGCCTTTTGCTGGCCTGGCATTGGGATGGAAGCCGCTGAAGCGGGTTGCAACTTTCGAAGTGCCCGTCGGGGCGCGGTTATAAATTCCGCTGGCCCGAAAATCAGGGCATAACGACAGGGCGGCGCCAGGTCAGGGCGCTGGGTACGGGGTGGGAGGGTTCAGAGTCTTTCCTTCAGCGTGTCGGCGAGTAGCTCGATCATTGCAGTGTTCTGGGGGACGAAGGTCTGGAAGTACACCCGCTTGAACCCCGAGTCTGCCATCGACCGCAGCTGGTCGACGAATTCCTGCACGGTTCCGCAGGGCGCGCCTCTCGCCTTCAGCCGTGCGACGACGTCATCGGAGGAGATCCCCTGGCCGAGGGCGGAGGACTGGAGTGCGGCGTACTCTAGGAGCTTCGATTGGCTCTCGGCGATAAGGTAGGGGCTCATTTCGGTGACGTCCGGGGTGCGCCCTCCAGAGCTTTCAGCGAGAAGTGTCTTCAATGCCGCAAGGTCGCTGCTCGAGCTGCGGAAGGTGTTCCACTCGTCGGCGTACTTCGCGGCCAGCCTTACCACAGGCTTGGTCCTTCCCCCGATCACCATGTGCATGTGCCCCGCGGGCCTCGGTAGGCAGTCCGTGTGAGCGGAGAAATAGTCTCCTTCGTAGTCGACCACGCCCTTGTTCACCATGGCGGAGATTATCTCGAGCCCCTCGGCGAACTGGGCGACTCGTGTGCGGAAGTCTGGGAAGGGGAAGCCGTGTGCTCTGTACTCCGCCTCGTACCACCCTGCCCCCACACCTAGCTGGAGTCTGCCATGAGAGACAGAATGAATTGTGCAGGCCATCTTGGCGAGCAGCGCAGGGTTCCGGAAGCCTATTGGGGAAACCAGAGGTCCGAACTTGATCCTACTGGTCGAGGCGGCGAGGACCCCGAGGCTGCTCCAGCACTCGGGGGAGTCCATCCCCCGTCTTTCGTCCGTTGGGAGGATGTGGTCCGATCGGAAGAAGTATCCGAACCCGAGCTCCTCTGCCTTCCTCGCGATTTCTACCAGCCCTTCCATGCCCATCCCAAGCTGGGGTTCGACCATTATCCCCGATTCGTTGAGTGTGATAGTCATCCTGATTCCCAGGGAAGGCCAATCTAGGGGCGCTTAATAGCCATCGGGGCGGTTAATCGCTCGAGTTCTTCATACTCCCATAGGGTTCGCTCGTGGAATATCTCCAGCAATAAATAACGCCACGAGTCGGCTGGTAATGTGCACAGGTCTGCAATCATCGGAGCCATCATGATCATACTAGGCGGAATCATTCTGGTTGTTTTCGCCGGGTTCATTCTGAGCGTAATCGTCACGCTCCTGAAAGTTTTGGCGGTCGTGATGGGGGTCGTTCTGGTCGTTGGTGGAATAGCCATGATGCTGTTCGGCGGCAGATTGTGGGGGCGCAGACCCGGGCGGTGGGGGTCCCCACCTTCGAGCGCTTGACGCTCGCTGGAAGAATTGCCTAAATACAGACGAGCAATTGGCCTTTTTCGTTGCCTGCCATCGCAGTCGACGGACTGCTGAAAAACTACGGGCAACTTCGGGCGGTCGACGGGATTTCATTCAACGTCGAGAAGGGAGAGGTGTTCTCGCTCCTCGGACCGAATGGGGCGGGGAAGACGACTACTATCGAGATTCTCGAAGGGCTGAGGCAGCAGGACGGCGGCACGGCCAGGGTCCTCGACCTTGATCCCTGGAACAAGGGGTACGACCTGCACAAGAAGATAGGCGTGATCCCCCAGGGATTCAAGTTCCTTGATTATCCGACGCCGAGGGAGGCGATAGCCTACTACGGGGCGCTATTCGGGACCAAGGTCGACCCGGACGAGATGCTGAGGAGGGTTATACTCGAGGACGCGGCTAACATCTGGTTCCAGAACCTCTCGGGAGGACAGAAGCAGAAGCTTGGCATGGCCTTGTCTTTGGTGAACAACCCCGAGCTGATCTTCCTCGACGAGCCAACGACCGGGCTTGACCCGCAGGCGAGGAGGGCGGTTTGGGAGGTAATCAGGAAGCTGAAAAACGAGGGGAGGACGGTCATGCTGACTACCCACTACCTCGAGGAAGCTGAAGAGCTCGCCGACAAGGTGGCCATAATGAACCACGGCAAGATCGTGGCCATGGGAACCACGGACCAGATCGAATCCAAGTACGGGTCGGGACAGAAGATGATCGTGAAGGCGGGCGAAGACCTCCTGACATATCTGAAGGAAAACACGCGATTGAAGGTGAGCGGCGACGGGGGGTATGTGACTATTCTACTCAGGGACAAGGACGACGCCTTGGTGGCCCTGGGATCTATCGAAGAATCCGGAACGAACTGGGGAGACCTCACCGTTCGGCGTGACACCCTCGAGGACGTGTTCCTCCGATTGGTGGGGCCCGAGGGTCAGTCAGAGAAGGAGAACCAGTAGATGGCGTTCAGTCCCAGGCGGATGGCGGCGGAGCTCAGGGTCTACGCCAGGAGCAACATCAGGAGCAGGGAGGGTTTCTTCTTCACTCTGATATTCCCGATCATCCTGATTCTGCTTTTCGGGGCCATATTCGCCGGAGGCGGGGTAAGTCAGACTACCGTTTACGTCCAGAACCATGATTCAGGGCCCATAGGCAGTGCGTTCATTTCGGCCCTAAACGGCACATCCAACAACTGCAGCCCTTCGGC
>Ga0187769_10000550_pt1 | contig 20572 bp, 16 predicted proteins | sample 0116_SJ02_MP02_1_FD_133140 | JGI IMG/M metagenome (GOLD analysis project Ga0187769, IMG submission 133140) | Tropical peat soil microbial communities from peatlands in Department of Meta, Colombia - 0116_SJ02_MP02_10_MG | ecosystem: Environmental > Terrestrial > Soil > Wetlands > Peat | place... | reverse complement strand
CAATATGGGGCAAATAAGCAGTGACGAACATCGTCCCCATCACGCTGGTCGCGGCTGGCGCTGCCCTCTGTCTGGTCTTAGGCGCCAATAACATAGCTACCTGCCTTGGCACGGCGATGAGTTCGCGCGCCATCCGGTACAGGCATGCAGTGCTAGTGGCCTCCATGGGTCTAATGGCGGGGGTCGTCCTGGAGGGCGGAAAGTTGTCCAACGCGGTTACAAGAGGAGTCGCACCGGAAGTCGGACTTGATGCGCTCTTGGCGGCGACCTTATCCGCGTTAACGATCATGGCTTTCCTCACTTGGCTCCGCCTGCCGATCAGCATGACGCAAGTGTTCGTGGGAGCCGTCGTGGGTGCCACTCTCGCGCGTGGTGGCATGATCAATCTTTGGTTCACAGGTTTGGTAGTGATCTCGTGGCTACTCACACCAGTCGCGGGTGTAACAGCCGCAATCGTTATCTCGCTCGTGACCCGAGCTGTCGCAAAACGCATACGGCGCGTCATACTTCTCAACATAGCGTACACGTGGCTGACCATAGCGAGCGGTTTCTACTCGTCATACGTGCTCGGTGCTAACGGCGTCGGCCTCGTGGCCGGAGCATCCGGGGCGCCGCCACAGCTCCGTCCTTGGGTCGCAGTAGGCTTGGGGACAGCAACGGTCGCAGGCATGATCATCTTCGGTCGGGGAACAACTCGCAGCGTCGCAGAAAACCTCGTTGGCCTCAACATGCCTGCCGCAATGGCGGCCCAGATAGGAGGCGCAATGACGGTACACGGCTTTACCCAAGTTGGCATGCCCGTTTCAATCAGCCAAGCGGTCGTAGGAGGGATTTTCGGCCCGCCTATGCTCCGAAAATTGGTTGTACGAAACAGTCGCTTGGTCAGACAATTAATTTTGTGGTGGACCGCGGCACCTCTTTCCGCTGCCATCATCGCTTTTGGGTTAGCAACTGTTCTGTGAGAGCACCTCACATTCCATCAAATGGCGTTCGAACTCAGCGACCGATGTGTTCCGACCCTCGGGCATATGACCCCGAAACCGAGGGGTGTTCTTGTCGATGTTGGTACCTCACACAGCAGGCACTCTATCGACAATAATTTTCATGGAATGCAGAAATTCCTGAATGTCCCCCACCGTTAGGGCACCCATATTTCCTATTCGGAAAAACTTGCTTCCCGAAGTTCCCATTCCAGCGTAAATGATGAAGCCTTCTTCTTTCAATCTATCATGCAGAGTCTGATAGGGTATATCTTTTGGTGTAGTGACGGAGGTGATTGAATGGCACATGGTTTCTCTTGGGATGAACAGCCCAAATCCAAGCGCCTCCAAACCGTGTCTAATTGTTCGGGCCAGATTGCCATATCTTTCACGCCTTTTTGCAACCGTTTCTTCCAACAGAAGATTCAGTGCCTCGTCTAGGGCGTAAATTACGTGTACCGGCGGCGTGAAGGGAGTACCTGGTCTTTCGCCTAAGCCTTCTTCGTAGACGTAATACTGGTAAAGGTCTAGATAGCTAGTTCTTGGAGGTAGGCCCGTCAGTTTCTCCAATCTATCTTTGTCTGCGCATACGAACGAGCAGCCTGGAATTCCTTCTATGCACTTATTCGCGCTCCCTATACAGAAGTGTATTTTATCTCGCTCCACGTCAAGATCCTCAACCCCTATGCTTGCCATAGCATCAACGATCAGCATCTTATCGTATTTCTCGCATAGGTCGCCAATCTCCTTAATGTTGTTCAGCATAGCCGTGCTTGTTTCGGTATGTATAAGGCCGATGAACTTGATTGAGGAGTCAGAGTTCAGTTTCCTTTCTACATCGTGAGCGATTATTCTTTCTCCCCAACCAAAATTCATGACTTCCGTGTCGATTCCATAAAGACGAGCAATTTTAGCCATTTTCTCCCCGTAGTAACCGTTAGCAAGAACTAGCAAACGCCCATCTCTGACGACGGAGGTTATAGTGGCTTCAACTGCAGCCGTTCCGGAGCCGCCGAGCAATAGCACGGTCTGCTTGCTACCGCAGTTAAATGCCTGCGCGAGCTTTCTACGTACGTTCGACAGCAATTCGGAGAATTCTGGTTCTCGGTGGCAGAGATCTGGCTTCAGCAAAGCATTTCGGACGCTTTCAGGGACCACAACAGGGCCCACATTCAGTAGGACCATCCGCTTGTCGTCGCTTTGGCTCGGCATGCACCAGACCTTGCGGAGTGTCTCCTGACATCGCAGCCCTAATTTAGGGTTGGATTCCTCTCTTCAGGTTCTCTTCAATATCGAGAATTACTTGAGGCAACTGTCCAATTTCTTCTATCACGTAGTGCGCTCCTGATCTACGGAGCTTGTCATTTGCGGAATCAATCTTACGTTTTACCGCAGCCTGATCGGTGCTTTCAATTTCCTGTTCATTTAATCCTACAAGAGTCCCTGTCTTCGAGACTCCGACGCCCCAAGCTCCTGCGTTTAACCCCTCTTCCACGCCGACAACAGTGTCATCTACCTTCACAACGGCCGCTGGCGGAAACACGTTGGTCTCCAGCATGTTCCTCATGACCATCCACGGAAGCGGTCTGCCTCCTGGAACATCGTCCGGGCAGAAAGTGGCATCAGGTTCGTATCCTTGACGCTTCGCTTCCTCGAGATTCGCCTGAACAGCTTGTTTGAAGTAGCCAGTTGTTGAGCCGATCTTGATCCCTCGGTCTCGCAACCACTTCACGGTCTTAAGCGTGCCAGGAATGAGTTTCGAGTAGTCTCGAATAACATCTACCTGCAACTTTTTGAACGAGTTCTCGTACATATCGCCAACATCTTCGTCACGCCAGTCCTTGCCGGAGATCTCCTTCCATCTGCGTGCGACGTCAGGGTACCATTCGAAAATGGCTTTTATGTGATCTCTCTTAAACAGCCCCATAGGCGCTCGGGCTTGTTCCATAGAGATGTCTATTCCTTTCCGCTTGAAAACTTCAATGAAAACTACCGCCGGCGCGTAGCATCCATAGTCCAAGGTTAAACCCGCCCAGTCGAGGACTACCAGTCTAATAGGACCTCTATATTTTCTGCCGTATTCAAAGGATGAGTACTGAGATGGTTGCGTCACGAAAACTTCCTCCCAGTAAGAGGAAAGTGGCTCATTCATTAATCTTGTGAATCGTTTGCATAACCAATAGTCGCGACTGTGTAGCTGAATAAACATGGTCCAAGTTATGCCCTCTAGTATTGCACAACTTGCAAAGCCCACGCGTGGCGATACTCAGCTCCAAAAGCGTTGACTTGCCAGGGTTGCTTACGTCGCGTTTCAAGATTTGTTACCGGATCTTCAGGTTCTCTTTCGGTGGATGTATTCAACGCGGGTTTTCCCTCAAGCGGTACGGAGAATGTATTTATCATAATTACGAGGCGCATATATTCTCCACTCCATATGTCTACGCACGGTGTTGGAAACGACTACTACAGCGGTGTTGGAGAAGAAAACCACGGCTAGCGAAGAAATGATTCAAGGTGGCCATTTAGTAGCAAGAACCTTTGCGGAAAAAGGGATAAAGAGAGTCTTTTCACTCTCAGGAGGCTTCGTCAACCCAATTTATGATGGATGTGTTGATTATGGAATTGAGATAATAGATACACGGAACGAACAGGAGGCTGGTTTTCTGGCAGATGGTTTAGCACAGGTAACTCGTGAACCAGCCGTCGCCATTGCTGAACCAAGTGGAGTTACAAACTTAGTTTCGGCAGTAGCTGAGGCACATTACTCTCAGCAACCCGTGATTTTTATTGGTATTCGTTCCATTTTTCACAGGATAGAGCAAAGAGGATTCAAAGAAATAGCTGAAGAGAGGATTATCGAACCAATAGCAAAGTATTCTGTAATGATGGGTCCAGGAAGCTCTAGAGATGGCCCATGCGCTCGATTTCCCGAATATTTTGACAAGGCATATGATATAGCAGTAAATCAACAACCAACCGGGCCGGTAATGCTGAGTGTTCCCATAAATCTTCTTTATTCGCGTAGGCAAGCAAGTGAGATAAAGGAGGGTGAGGAGCTATTCCATCGAAAAGAAGTTAGAAGACATCTTCCCTTCCCCAATCCAGAACATATGGATTTCTTGAAGAAGGAAATAAGAGCAGCGAAGAAACCTGTGATTATTGTTGGCCCAGAGGTTTATTGGGGAAACGCTGACAAAGAGCTAGAACAATTTATAGCCAGTACTAAAATCCCAACATTTGTGCCGCCCTGGCATAATTCACCGATCGACTTTACGAACCCCGCATGCATGGGGCGAGTTGATATTCATATAAATCCTGCCTCGCGTATTATCGGTGAAGAGGCGGACCTTGTCATATTCGCTGGTGCTGATATAGATTACAGCATAGCTTTTGGTGGGCCGCCTGTTTTCAACACGAAACAAAAAAAAATTGCAATTAATACCTCGGCTCGGATGTTGGCCGACAATCATATCGCAATTCCAATTTTAAGCGATTTGAAAATCGCCTTCAGTCAGCTAAACCGGGATGCCCGTGATCTAAACGCTGACCCAAGTTGGATTGAATCCATTCTGGCAAGGCGCAAGAAAGACAATGAGGAGATAATAGATCAGGCAAAGAAGGCTGGAAAGCGAGTCCATCCTCTTGATTTTTGTCTGGATGTGTTACGCTCTCTAGGGGAAAAAGACTATGTTGTGATAGATGGCGGCGATATCGATGGATGGTTTCACACTGCTGTTCAGATGTGGTCTTTGGAAGGGAAGAAAATTGCGGGGATTTTCCACTCCGGATCTTTCCATCAATTGGGTGTAGGTGTTAGTTACGCTACTGCTGCAAAAATGGCTCATCCTGAATCGAAAGTTGTACTCATTTCAGGAGATGGCACGTTCGGGTTGAATCCAGGGCTGCCCTTGGAAACGGCTTTCCACTATGACTTACCTTTCGTTGTAGTTATCTCACAAGATGGACGATGGGGGCAAATACAGGAGCAGCAGACGCGTTTATGGAAGAGGACTCCGGGAACAAGTTTTAGACGAGCACCATATCACAAGATGATTGAAGGTACAGGAGGGCATGGAGAATACGTGGAGGATATTAAGCAATTTAGACCAGCCCTTGAACGTTGCTTCGCTTCGGGCCTTCCTTCATTAATCAATGTCCGTGTGGATTCAGATCTTAGGAGTACCATAACTCAAGGCTTTATTGACGAAAGAGAAAAATCATCCCTCGAATAGCGAGACTGGTTAGCAAGTAACGAACCGACGTTCGGCAAAACCCCAATCAAGTCGCCGAAATTCAAAACACGCTCAGGGCTAGGACAACTGTAACACTCAATAGCATGAAGGCGGTAACCGTCTTAGTGCGCGGTGCGTAGACGCAGAAGAGGTTAGCTTGTCTTACGCTTTCTCAGTCCACGAACCGTGTAGGCTATGAGGTAGATTGCAGCAAGGGCGGTGGCGATTCGCAGAGACAGGAACGCGGTCACTATGAGAACAAGGGTTACGATAATGTTGACCTTTGCTTCATTCTGCGAACTTTAACCCTCCGATGAGGTTACTCAAGGCATTGTTTCTTATCAATTCTTTCTAAGACGCCGGATCAGATCGGTTACCCTTCTAGGTTTCGGGTTCCCTCACGAAGGAATAAACAAAATGAGTAAGTCACACAGTTGTGTACTTGCGAGTCTTCCTGATGTGTTCTAATAGTCGTTTATGGTCGGCGCGTTTTACTAATTTTCTTGCTGGCAAACGGTTCCAAGCGTCAAGTAAACGAAATAACCTTAACCTTACTTTTTCTTTACTTATCCGCTGAGTCTAATTCATGAACAACATGCTGAAGATTGGCATCGTATTTGCCGTACTAGCATTAGTTGACCTGATACTTCCGGTGCCGGTCATGTGGATATTCGGCTCACTAATGCTACTAATCCTCATTCAGCTAACCCGTCACGGTGGAAAACCGAAAAGAAACAGTTTGGTGGTTTGCTTCATCGTCGCAATTCTAGTCCTCATACTATCGTACAAGAACATAATCGCGGAGAGTCGCGCATATTACAATACGCCGAACAATACCCTGAACCTCACAACATTAGCCACGTATCTTCAGCTATTGTATGTGGTACTAGAGATTACTTTGGTCATGCTCGGTTTTCTGATTGTACTTACCTGTCGTTATCTTCGGTACAAACGCGACTCAGAACAGAAGTAACCCGAATAACCTTGCACGGCTTGTGATTCATTCATCGGATTTTACAGTTTAGCGCTGTATCTTACTAGATACCGACGTGTGGGAATCCTTAGAATTCAGGAATACTAAGGCTGCGGCTGAAACACACCGTTCAGTCAAAAATGCCAAATGTTGACGACTTATCTTTAGGCCGACCCCATGTTCAAGTGGCGCCCGTTTCAACTGTTTTGTTGCCGCACCTATCGCAAATGTATCCTTCCGTATCTCTGAAGGGAGTATGTTCCCCCCACAGGATTTGAGAGAATTGTTGAGTTTCGAATCCGCAGTTGGAACAATATCTGAGCTGACCCTTCATAGGGAGAAATGCTCTGATTATGAATGCCACACCGAGAATCAGGAAGAATGCGAAGGGAACAACCATACTCGTACTTACATTTCTAGAAACCGCAATTAGAACGTCAACCAAAGAGCTGTTCATATTTATGTTTCCCAGAGACATTTGACCTAGCGGATTGGCGAGAAATAATTCAACGACCACTATCACCAAACCTACTAAACCAATCCCCAAACGGCGTATAAGTGATGTCAACAGAAAACAATCCTAGTCTAATCGGGCAAGTATAGAATTTACGACTTACCCTTGCACCCCTAATCTAATCGGTTCACTGGAGGTTTACCACTTACGCCTACGTTTCCTAACTTCTTCTTGAGCAAGTCCCTTAGCGCTGTCTCTATGTTCTTGTTGCTTTCCTCAAGTTTCGCCAGTCGCTCGCGCAACTCCGCATTCTCGGTTTGCAATTCTTTCACTTGACCGTGAACCTCAGTGGTTACGCCTGTTTCAATGAAATCCCAGTACTTGAGTTCCTTTGCGACGTAGGTTTCGTCCTACCATTCCCTGCCGTAGTTCAAACTGTCTTGATGGCAGAACTGGCCTTCAATCGCGGGGTTGGCCACGCCGATCTTTCGGCATGTGGATTTGAAGACGCTTCGCGCCGAATGCTGGCCTTAAGTTGAAGAGCTGCAATTTTTCCCCAAAATGAAGTTGATAGCGATGACGGCGCGCTGTCGGAGCGACAAATATATCAATCTATATCCACGCCTGGCCCAAAAGAACCATAACGCTAACTCACCCGCTAAGCACGCCTCCAAGCCTGCCTTCGACTCACTGGCTCGAAATCATTGATCGCACCCAGTGCAATGACCGCCCCGATGAGATCGACAGCCTTCCTTTCTCCACTAGGCTCTACTACGAATTGACTGGTCTCCAACTATCGGCTAGATTGAGTTTGGGTTGTGCAAACTTAGAGTTGTCGCATGTGGCTAGGATATAAGAAACCGGTTTGCTCTAATGAAGAGAGAACGATTGCCTAACCTAGGCGTCTCCGCATACGCACTCACAATTCTTCTTTTGGCTGCGGTGTTACATGCGACCTGGAACTTCCTCCTGAAGAAAGCAGCGAATAAGATGATCGTCACCTCGTGGGCTCTCTTAGTTTGCGCGGGATGTGCGCTGCCTATCCTCTTGGTTGGTCCTCCGATTCCGATTGCCGCTTTGCCCTACGCTTTCTTGAGCGCTGGATTTGAAGCCGCCTATTATCTGACGTTAACGTATGCCTACGGCGTGGGCGAGTTCTCCATGGTCTATCCAACGGCCCGCGGCACAGCTCCGCTTTTCCTCATTCTTTGGTCCATGCTATTTCTTGGCCAGAATCCCAGTATTCTTGGAGTTGTGGGCATAGGCCTGATAGTGCTAGGAATAATCACAATCGGCTACACTAGGAAGTTAGGCACGATGGGTTACCGCAACTGGCCATTTGTGGTTGCCCTGGTCGTGGCGGTGACCATTTCAGCTTATACGGTTGTGGATGGTAAGGCGGTGCAGATAGCGAACCCAGTTTCCTACATTGCCTTGGTCTTTTTACTAACCGCCTTGTTCTCTTTCCCTGGACTGAGGAAGCTAGGCGAAAAACATCACATGACGCGGCGAGAGCGCATAACTACCGCGCTCATCGGTGTACTCGTGTTCTTGGCATATGCGTTGGTAGTTTTCGTATACTCCATTGCCCCGGTTGTCTATGCGGGCTCCATTAGGGAGGTGAGCATTGTTTTCGGTGCAATCTTGGGATGGTTACTCCTGAAGGAAGAATTTGGATTGACACGAACCCTCGGGTCCATACTCTTATTCGCGGGCATTTTTCTCATAGTCTTTTAATGGCAACCACGTGAATCTGTCGAAAACCACTTGAGCCTCCAGTGGTCTCTAACGTCGGGCGACATCGGAATTACTCTGGAAGATAGCGAGTGGGGAGGCCACGTGAAAGGCCTTCCCGTTTGGTCTTACGTGGTCTCTTTGTCGGCGATTCCTAGGGCTTTGTCTAACGCGGCTACGCCCTGTTCGATCTCTTCCTCTTTGACGATGAGTGGCGGGGCGACAACTAAGTAATTGAGCCAGGTTGACACGTATACGCCGCTATTCATGCATTCACTCGCGACACGATCAACCATCATCGGTTTACCTTGAAGCTTATCTTCGCGCGTGTTGAACCATTCTCTCTTCTCTCTGTTACGTACCAATTCAACGCCCCAGAACAAGCCAATCCCACGAACATCACCGATCGCAACATGCCGGTCCTTCAAAGCTGTAAGCCGCTTGCCCACGAACCCGCCAAGTTTCTTTGCTCGCTCAATGAGGCCTAGTCGTTTGTATTCCTGAATCGCAGCAACGCCTGCCGAGAGTGTCAGTGGGTGGGCCTCATATGTGTGGCCAAGAGCAAAATAATGCTCTTCATAGTAGTCAGAAATCTCACGAGTTGTTGCCGTAATGCTGAGCGGGATGTATGCTCCTGTAATTCCTTTCGCAGTACTCAGAATATCCGGCTTGACTTTCCAATTGTCTACCGCGAACCATTCTCCCGTTCTGCCCCAGCCGCTCATAACCTCATCACAGATCAAGAGTACCCCATTTTCTTTCGTGATTTCACGCAGGCGTGGCAAATACTCATCGGGAGGAACTATCACACCATTGCTCCCGACAACTGGCTCTACGATCACTGCCGCAACGTTTGACTCGTGCTTTATCATGTACTCGACATAGTCAGCACACATTACGCCACAGTCAGGATAACTCAACCCAAACGGGCATTGGTAACAATACGCGTCAGGCGCGAATATCGTCCCAGAGATTTTCCCAGCGGGTTCGATCATATACCTTCTCGGATCCCCAGTTATACTCATCGATCCCGCAGTCGAGCCATGATATGACGTGTAGCGCGAAATGATCTTATACTTCCCCGTAAACTGTCTGGCAATTTTGATCGCCGCCTCATTCGCTTCGGTTCCTGAGGTGGCGTAGAAGAACTTCTCAAGTCCCTTAGGCATGACCTCCAACAGAGACCTCGACAAATCCGCGCGAACCTCCGTACCGAACGCAGGCGCTACAAACGGAAGTCTCTTCGCTTGTTCACAAATCGCATTGATCACAGCTTGATTCCTGTGCCCCAAGTTTGAGCACATTAGTTGAGATGAGAAATCAAGGAACCGTTTCCCAGAGATGTCGGTGAAATAACAACCTTCTGCGTCCACTATTATGCGGGGGGTCCATCCTTTCTGCGCGCGCCAAGTCCCGTACGTATAACGCTTGTTGAGGGCTGCCGCATCCATTTGATCGGCTACTTCAACCATTCTCCATCAATTTTGCTAGCCCACTTTACGCTTAATAGGGTTGCTATTCAATTTCTTTGTACAAATTCTGGACACTGTGCAGTCCGACGACAGCAAATGTATATAGAATACGCAATACGCGCTCGACACATTGAATCTATCGCTGCCTCACTAAGCCAACCCTCATAGAATCATTCTGCGTTCGTCTTTGGTGGAATATTGACGGAGATGCAAAAGTTCTTACCTAGTCACAATGAACTGAAGTGAGTTTCCCGATTCAACGGTGCTCCCCGTATGAGGCCGTCCCCTTCTCCGGGGGAGCAACCCTTGCCGATGACCTCTCTAGGTGCTCGAGATCTACTCGGGAGAATGGAGAGATCCGAACGGATTCGACTCTGAAGAGCGCCCACCGCCAGCGGTAGATGGGCTTAACCTTAATAATCGTCGAATTATCCAACATGTACGGAAGCCCGAGCGCAAAGGCCGCTCACGAAACATGTGTGATCATGCTTGGTTGAATTTGCTACATTCGCTGATTTTGAGAAGGAAATTCTTCGAATTATCAAGGAAGCCGAGAGCAGGGGGATACCTGTCAGAATTTTGGGTGGGGCGGCTATTCGAATGCACTGCCCCAAACACGAGGGGTTGTATGAGAAGCTCAAGCGCGCGCCTAAACATGATATGGATTTCGTTACCTACAAGAAATTTCGCCCCTTGACCAAGAAGCTGTTCATGGACTTGGGGTACGAGCCGTACGTGTCCATGGCGCTGACCGGTGCTACCGGCCGGCACAGGCAGATCTTCAACGACAAAGATGGAGAAAAGGCGATTGACGTCTTCTTGGGCGTGCTGGAGATGTGCCACGACATCGACTACGAGGGCAGGCTTGAAGTAGATTCGCCAACCGTACCTCTAGCTGAACTTCTGCTGCAAAAAGTACAGATAGTCCAGACGAATGAGAAGGACGTCCAAGATTCAATTATCCTCCTTCTTGAACATGATATTGGAAAGGGCGATAAGGAAGAAATCAACGAAGATCACATAGCTAAGGTTCTCGCAGGCGACTGGGGATTCTACTACACCGTCAACACGAAACTCGGGGAGATCAAAGGATTACTGGACAGATACGACCTCAGCAAACAGGAGCGAGCATTGGTTACTGAACGCCTCGACAAGCTGCAAAAGAGAATCGAAAAAGAACCCAAAGGCTTTCAATGGAACATGCGCGCCAAGGTTGGGCCTTCCGTCAAATGGTACAGGGTTGTAGAGGAAGTTCAGCGAGACGGAGGAACTACCACTAAGTAATAATCTCACACTTGAAACAAACAGCTACAGCCGAAATGATGAACTCAGGCTAGTTTGTTGGCATCCGCTCTCGGCGCGCATGCCACACTCATGTCTTCACCTAACTTCAACTATAGAGCCCCGTAACCGGAGGCGGTGAACCGCAGATGCTCGGCGGAAGTTATCAAGCGTTAATCTGTATCCTCTTTGGCCACCGAGATGTACAGGTCAACCTTCGTCTAGGAAAAATCAATACTGAAGAGGTCGAAGCAGCCAAATGCGCACGCTGTGGTCGAATCTCCATTCTGAAATCGGAACTCACGTACACGAAGAAATGAAATCGCCAAGTGAAGCCCTTTGCTGATTGTTCTTCGCGACGGCTGATATTGAACACAAATCTTCAAATACGAATAGGCCGGGTTTCGTCACGGCGTCATTGCTTGGCGAAAGTCACGATTGTGTTTGCTTCCGACTTCCATGGTAGCGAAGTGGTCTGGCGTAAATTCCTGAACTCTGCAAAATTGTTCAAAGCAGATTGGTTGATTATGGGCGGGGACCTCACAGGCAAGATTCTGATTCCTATCGTGCTTCAACCCGATGGCACATACAAAGCTGATTTTCTTGGGCAGCCAAATTTGGTTCAAAGTGACAAAGTTGAAGACTTCAAGCGGCGCGTCAGGGAAGCATGTTATATACCGTACGTTTGCAACGAGAGAGAGTTCGAGACCCTGCAGAAGGCTTCTCAGGACGACATAGAGAAAATATTCGCTAAGCTTGAGTGCGATACGCTAAAAGATTGGTTGGACCTGGTCCCCAAGAAGGTTACCACGGGCACGAAGGTTCTCATTCACCCTGGCAACGATGATAAGTTTGAACTGGACGACGTCATAAAATCCTGCCCCTATGTCACTTATGCTGAAGAATCCGTCGTAAACTTGGATGGAGAACATGAAGCTGCCTGCTGCGGATGGTCGAACCCAACCCCCTGGAATAGCCCCCGAGAGTGCTCCGAAGAGGAGCTGATGACCAAGCTAGAGAAAATGGCTTCGCAAGTAAAAAACGTCGACAGATCCGTCTTCTGTCTACATTGCCCACCCTACGAATCGCAGATCGACAACGCACCCCAATTGGACAAAGACTTCAGACCTGTAATGGAGGGGGGGCGACCAAAGGTCATCCCGGTCGGTTCAAAATCCGTTCGAACTATCATAGAGAAAGAGCAGCCTCTCCTTGGAATGCACGGCCACATACACGAATGCCGCGGATGGATGAAGGTCGGCCGAACGCAATGCATGAATCCTGGCTCGGAATACACCGAAGGAGTTCTCAGCGCCTACCTAATAGAGATAGACGGCGACATAATAAAACGATTGCAACGCATCGAGGGCTAAGCGACCCGGAAACAAAAACTCCGGATGATTCCGGAGATCATGAGAAGAGGCACTGCGATCCAGCGATTGGGTTTTAGAATCCACATCGCTTCTTCAGTCGAATTCACGGCGCCTTCGTCGTGGCTACCGTGTAAGCAATGAACGCCAGAATACACATACCGATTACTATACCGATAATGCTGGGATGTTTTTTAACGTACTCTCGAAAGTTCATTTCTAAATTCCGCTTTCGAAGCGACTCCACTCCATAATATATGTGTTCTCGTTCTTTCTCATTCGCCGTAAAGACTTCCCGTGTGTTTGTGTAAGCTTCAGAGATCAAAAGAAAGAGATCTAACCATTTCAGAAGCCAGAATATTTCCGCACCCGTAGGTCACGTATTAAGTGGTTCAGGTGCATTTGATTGGCCATGCTGTGCCCCAAGTGGTTTGGACTTGTGCTTATTTCACCGGTCAAGATGTTAATGTAGCCCAACCCGATGTTCTTGTTGCCAAATTCCCCGATGAATCTGCTCAATGAGTCGGGAGCAGGTTCTTCACCTAGAAGCAGCAACCAAGACCATTTAATGTCTTCTTGATCACCCTGCGTCTCCAGGATTCTCACAAGCCTCGTTACGTATTCTTTTGCATGGGATCCAGCAAGCCGTTGAGCGTACATACATGCCTTGTAGTCTGGCATGACGGTTACTGCCAATAATCGCGAAAGGAGAAATCCCTTGGGACGTGTGCTACCACGAGCCACTAATGGAAACACTTCTCCCGAGATCTGATAATCTCTGAAGCTTTCACTTAGATCGGCCACCCATTGCGCTCTTCCACGTTGCAGTTCTCTCTCCAAACCACTCACGACATCAGAGGGGCGTATCTCGGGTGTTGTTGGAGTTAGGCGAGAAGATACAAAATCTCGGAACACATACGGATCAATGCCGGATGCAGATGCATCGAGGTCGTAATGAGCCCCGTCTCTTTCGAAGTAAAGTCTTACTTTCTGGCGTCCATAACTGTCTTTGACCAAGGAGCATTCTTTGAATTCTGACCATTGATGCTGGTCCGAGTATTTTCTTCCTATCTTCTCTTGATATCCGCGTTCGTCGTACTCTAACGTCCGGCGGTCGTGTAGGAAATAGATGGCGATGGAAAATAGTCCACCTAGAAGCACTGGCCCAACAAGGCTAAGAGCAGGGAAGAAACCAGAGAGCCCAAGAAGATTAATGGCAAACGACCAGAGAATGGAAAAGCCGAGAGTCAACGGGGCCCAATACAACGCTATCCTGGAATACTGAACCTTTGACTTACGGACCAACTTCATTCCCGGCTTGTCTTCTGCTTCGAGACGAGAGATATGTATTTGAATTGACCCACCGACTTCGGTTATTGCGATTGAGCGATGGCCTGAATCAAGAGAGTCAGATCTTGCCAAGCGCTTTTCTTACATATGCTCCCACATTCTGAGTCGACAAGTGCTCTTTGAAAGTGTGGCCTTCTGTTCTGCTCAACCCTGGACAAAGTGGGTCGACTTTTAGGCGCATACCAGAGGGAATTAGTGGATAGAGTCGGCATGCGGTGGGTCTGATATCGTATATTGAACATCTCGGCAGTTTTCCATCGTACTTGAGGAATACGCATGCTCGGTCCCCTCGTCTCTTAAGCCAATTGTGCTTCCCGCGGCCTTCAATGATCGTTTCAGTTATTCCCTTCTCCTTCCCATATTGTAGAATCCTATCCATATCCTCTTTCCCGAGATTTACTCGTAAGTGACAGGAGGCTCCGCAGGCCACACACTCATGCCTCATCTTGCCGGCCCTGAAATCCTCGAAAGCCCGGAAAGCAAGGTAGCGTTCAAAGCATAGGTAAATGCATACCCGCGTTATCATGAGAGATGCGACGAGAATTATCGCCGATCTAATCAATCCTAACCCTAGGACGTACGCAATGCCACCTATGATGGCGCTTGCAACATACCCGCATCTCAATAGAACGCCGTCTAATCGCAACGCAAATGACTTCGACTTTGGGTTGACTTGCGAAGTTTAAATGGTTTTGTGAAAGAAAAGGCAACGTGATATCCCATGAGTATTGCGGTTGCCGAGTCTCATCTTTATAGAACACGTCTACTGCGGAACTCAGTTGATCGCCGACGGACCGGCCGAATTCTCTTAAACTGACTCCTCCCTTTGCCGTGTTCACTCCAAACCGCGATTACCGAATGATCAGCGCGTTCGCTAGACTCGAGCCTGTTTCGTATTCACCATTCTTCGGAGTTGATACGATCATCTAACTCAGACAAGTACCCTATTCAAGAGGGAGAATAGTTCCCATTTCACATGTCTATGATATTGCCTTCCTCTGTTTAGAGTATCTCTCGTATTCTCTCTTCTCAATGATCTCTTTGATATGTTGTACGACTTGCCAGATTTCGTGGTATGTGTTGTAGAGTGGTATGGGTGCGATTCTGATTATATTCGGTGGGCGAAAGTCTGGAACAACCCCGCGTGAGCGAAGTGCTTCGCTGATGCGCAATGCTTCCTCATGTTCAATTGCGACATGCCCCCCCCTCCGTGCTTCCTGTCTTGGCGTTCCGATCAAGAACTTGAAGTGATTCCTAGACAAAACTTCGTCAACCAAAGACATGAGGTACGACGTCATTTTGAGAGATTTGGCCCTGATTGCTTCTATCCCTGCCTCCAAAAAAATCTTCAGAGAGCCCTCAAGTGGTGCTGCGCTGAGAATTGCCGGAGAGGATATCTGCCAGCCTCCTGCATTCTCGGAATGTTGGAACCTCAAGGACATGTCAAACTGTTTCTCTTTGACGTAACCAAACCACCCAGCAAGAGCTGGTTCACGCCTGAAGTGTCTCTTGTTCACATAAAGGAAAGCTGTGCTTCCAGGGCCGCCGTTCAGGTACTTGTAACCGCACCAAAGTGCGAAGTCCACACCCCACTTATCGAAGTAGTGAGGCACTGACCCGACTGAATGGCAACAGTCGAAGCCTATCAAGATGCCCCTTTTGTGTGCTTCCTCAGTGAGATAACGTAGATCAAGAAGCTGCCCGCTCCTGTAGAAAACTGAAGGAAGGAAAACCATCGCAACCTCGTCGTCCATCAGCCCAACAATATCATCCTCCTCCAAGAAATGGCTATTCACGCTTGGTGCAAGAATCAGGTCCCGGTCCGGATTCATTCCTCTGAGTTTCAGGATGCTTCTCAAAGCATAGATGTCCGAAGGGAAATCAAACTCGTCGGCTATAATCTTCCTTCGACTACGCTGAGGTTCGTAGAATGTGTTCACAAGCTGATGGATGTTGACTGTGGTTGTACCCGTTAGGATGACTTCATCAGGCTCTGCACCAACGAGGCTGGAACACATTGCGCCGATTTGTTCCGCAAAATAAAACCATGGGCGCTTCCCTCCAAGCCAACCACCTATACCGAGCCTCCTCCAGTCGTTCAATACGTTGTGAATTGAGTTTTCTGAATCTCTGCAAAGAAGACCGAGAGAGTTTCCGTCCACATAGATGCTTCCATTAGGAATGTAGAACCTTTCCCGGAATTTCGCCAGTGGGTCTTCTAAGTCGAGCATTCGTGGATACGTTTCGCCCGTCTGAACGCCGACCTTCATAATCTCCACAGGAACACTACAGTCAAGTTTAGTCTTGAAAAGTGTATCCAAAATGGAGTCTTCTCACCCGTCTTTCAAAAGTGACTCCATTAACTGAAGAAGTTTCAATCGCCTGGAAGCCGATTGGTTAAGGTAGGTAGCCATGAGAACTAGAGATAACTATTCGGGTTTCCGGGCGTTATCCTGTATACAACGTACTTATTCTACGAGTTCCTAGATCCTAATTTATTGAAAGCCTTTCTCTATATGCTTCTATGTCGAGGAAACCGTGACCGCTGATGTTCATACAGATTGTTTTTTCGCTTCCTGCCTTTTCGGCTTTGAGTGCTTCGTCGATGCCTCCCCTTACCGCATAACTTGATTCGGGCGCTATCAACCATCCTTCGCATTCAAGGAAAAGTTTCGCGGCCTCGAACACCTCTCTTTCATCAGTTGGGTAGGCGCTTGCTCTTACGACGCCTTGATGTCGCAACGCGCTGATGATTGGGGCTGCAGCATGGTACCGTAACCCGTCAGCCTTAATTGGAGTCATCTCACTCTGATGCCCAATCGTATACATCATCATTAATGGGGTATGCTCCGCGACGTCACCGAAGTCGTACCTATACTCTCCGCTAATCAGAGTTGGTGATGCCGCCGTCTGAACTGCTAAGAACTCGCATTCTCGTTTCTTCTGCAGCAACTCGCCCACGAAGGGAAGCGCGAGTCCACCGAAATTTGACCCTCCTCCCAAGCAGCCAACTATCAGGTCCGGATAGTCTTCGACCATTTGAAACTGCCTGATCGCTTCTAGTCCCACTATTGACTGATGCATCATAACATGGTTTAACACGGAACCTAAGCAGTAGACCGTTCCGTCATACGCCTCGGCGTACTCTAACCCTTCTGAAACGGCTATGCCAAGTGAGCCTTGGTGGTTAGGATTTTTATCAAGTACATCTTTACCGGTCTTCGTTTCCTTGCTGGGGGAAGGAAAAACTTTCGCCCCGTAGAGCTTCATCAGTGTGCGGCGGTCGGTTTTCCAGTCGTATACGCTTCTAACCCAGAACACTACACAATTAAGTCCAACTAGCCTAGCAGCATAGGAGAGTGCAGTTCCCCACTGGCCGGCACCCGTCTCCGTAGCTAAAGTATTCTTTCCTTCCTTCTCTGCATAATATGCCTGTGCTAACGCCGTGTTCACCTTATGGGAGCCCGTTGGTGACAGATCTTCACGCTTATAGTACAGCCTGACCTTCTCTAGACCTAGACGCTTCTCGAGTCTTCTAGCCCTATAGAGAGGACGCGGCCGTCCCGCCTGAAGATACAGCTCCCTTACTTCATCCGGAATGGTGACCCAACGATCATCCGAAAATTCCTGACGCAGGCATTCGTGTACCATGGTCTTGTTGAGGAATTCCATCCGTGAAGGACCCGTCTCCGGTTCTTTGGGAGGGGGAAGGGGGGGCTTCAGGTCCGGTAGAATATTGTACCAGTTTTTTGGAAACTCATTTTCCGGAAGCGAAATTTGAGATCTAAACTCAGCGACCGCTCCTCGGGACATGCAGAATGCACACAAATGTGGAAGCGACCGCGCCTCGTTTTAAACAAGATGCCCGAAAACCGGTCAAGATTGACCAGCCTGAAATCCTCGAAACCCCGGAAAACTAGGTGCCGTTCGAATTACAGGTAGATGCATACTCGCGTTATGATGGCGCCTGCAACGACCCGCATCTCAATAGAACGCCGTCTAATCGCAACGCAAATGACTTCGACTTTGGGCTGATTTAGAGAATTAAAAGGTTTTGCGAAAGAAAAAGGAGGAATAGAAACAGTTGACCCGTTTCTATTCGGGTGGGATATTGGCGAATATCGTGCTGTAGTCGACTTCTTTGGCCTTTCCGTACTTGTAGTAGAGGTAGACTACTGCTCCGATTATGCCTGTTGCAAGTAGCATCCCGAAGGCCTGGTATTCGGCGTTGACGATCATATCGGCCAAGAGCAGGTTAGCACATACACCTAGTATTCCTATAATGGTCATGCCTACTTTCCCGCCGTACTTGACCGGAGCAGTGTCGTAGATTCTGGCGGCTGACTTCCTATGGACTAGGAAGACAAGCGAGAGGGCGAAGAGGAGGAAGAATGCGGCGTCGAAGAGGTCGGTGTCACCGACACCAGTCGAGAAGATGTAGTCGAGTCCGTAGCCCAGCCAATTGGGTCCCGGGCTCCAGCTCCCTCCTAGGCTCGCAACCCCAGATTCGGAAAAGAGGCCCAAGATTGCGAAGATACCGCACACTATAGTTGCGTTTACTGGTGAGTGGAACCTCTCGTTCACATTAGCGAGCCAATTGGGTAGTACTCGGTCGAAAGCCATAGCGAAGAGTATCCTGGATGCGGTTAGGATGAATGGTGGAATGTCGTTTGCAATCCAGAATATTGCGAAGATCAGAACAAGCCAGTTGAGACTTGCAAGGCCTAGGCCTATGCCAGTCATACCTGCTATCGTTGTGCTCCATGCTTTGATCAGCGGCAGACCAGTGCCAGAAAGATGCCCGCCCCCGTAGGATAAGTAAGCGTACGCCTCGAAGAATGACCAGACGTCGCCATTGGGAAGTGTTACCCGGGCGAGTGCAGCAGATGAAAATGCTGCTAGCGAGGATACGACCATGTACATGATGATGATTATCACTGATGAGAGTATGAGCACCTTCGGTAGGGTCTTGTTAGCTTCCTTCACCTCGCCTGCGACGAATGTTGATGCTGCGTATCCGACGTAAGCAAAGTACGCGCCCACCATCCCCGTGTACACGGCTGACCAGTAGTTGCCAACGTTAGCTGCGTCGAGTCCCTGGTTTAGGGCCGTGGTTACGTACATTTGGGGAGTCACTCCGGGGAAACCCTGGGCTGTAGCCAGTGTTGCAATCCCTGACGTCAGGGCAGCCGGATTAGCTAGGCCCGAGCCGAGCAGGTAGAGGACGTAGATCGTTAGGATGGCCGGTATCCAGAACATGATCTGGAGGATCACCCCTGCTAATCTGACACCCAGTGAACCGATTGCTGTGAATAAAGCCACTAGACAGAGGCCTCCTCCGAATAGGGCAACATCACTAACTCCCGCTGCAGTAATTCCGACTATGGGTCCGAAGATGAAGAAGATTCCTTCGAAGACGGCTACTGCGATGATTCCGAAAGACCAAGAAATGGTTAGGAACTCCCACCACGAGGCGACAAAGGCAACGAATGGACTGATCATTCTTGAGATTACGACGTAGCCTCCTCCGGAGCGTGGCATTGCGGCGATTAGTATCGAGAATGCGAAAACGGAGAGTAGGATGACGATTCCTCCAACGAGGAACGACATGACCATCGGAGGAATACCTGCAAGCCAGAGGTTCTCAGGAAGTGGCGCCTTGCCGGTGAACTGGAAGATTCGTTTCTGCCAGCCGAGGCCCATAACGTTGCAGAGGATGATGAGAACAGCTGTCAGCATTCCGATTTCTCTGACGAGCCCTGTAGCTTTTCGTGCGTAAAGTTTCTTTTCAGACATTTTCCTTCACCACGTGAAGGGATGGCGATGTATATTTAACATTATACAATGGAAACCAATGGACAACGTACGGAACGCCTCTCGTATGTATTGAAAATAGAAAACGAATACATACCGATGGAAAGTTTTAGCAGCAAAAACCACTTGCCTAGCACCACAAAAGAAAGAATTGGAACCTAAGTGAAAGCTCTGTGAGCCGAGCCGAGCTGCTTCACGTCGTTGCGGAGTAAAGCTTGCACAGAATATTCTTCGTGCTACCGGCGGTGTTTCTAGTCTGGCTCATCTTGCGGCGGTTGGGTTGGGAGTATGAACATCAGCTCGGCCTCGGCCGTGAATCTGCACGAAGACAAGAACAAGCATCGGGATTAGGAGGAGAGCAATCCAAGCTCCGCCAATGAATTTCGTGTAGCCAACTATAACGAATGTTACCCCGGTCATGATGGCTCCTACGGCGTTCAGTAACGCCTTCGATGCCCACCTTTTGCCGCGTTGGCGCCTAAAGTAACGTACCATACCGGTCTGCGAAAGAGTATATGCAAGGAATACTCCGACTGCGAACAGTGGGATAAGTGCGTGGCTGCTTCCGGAGAATGCGACAATCAAGACTCCGGCTGCCAATGCCAACAGCAGGATTCCGTTCGGGAATACTCCCCGAGAGTTCATTTTCGTCATTTGTTTCGGGAGATGTCCGTCGCCGGCCAAGACGCTCAAGAGACGAGGTAAACCAACAAAACTAGTGTTGGCTCCTACGGTGAGCATTATCAGTGTCACAGCTTGGATGATAAAGTACGCTGGGCCGGTTCCCAACAGATGTCGAGCTAACGCTGAAAGAATCGTTTCTTGAGGACCAGCGACCACACCGAGAACTTGTGTTAGGCCGACGCTGCCCAGAAACAATGTGCCCATTAGGAGAGTCATCATTATCATGGT
>Ga0187769_10000549_pt1 | contig 20576 bp, 22 predicted proteins | sample 0116_SJ02_MP02_1_FD_133140 | JGI IMG/M metagenome (GOLD analysis project Ga0187769, IMG submission 133140) | Tropical peat soil microbial communities from peatlands in Department of Meta, Colombia - 0116_SJ02_MP02_10_MG | ecosystem: Environmental > Terrestrial > Soil > Wetlands > Peat | place... | reverse complement strand
GCTCCTCCGAATCGTGGGAGCCTCAACAGCTCCCACTTCCGTGGCACTCACGTGCCGGTGGAGGAGCCGTCCACAGCATCAATCGCGGAGATTCCCCAGAAGTTGCATGCCACCTGGTCGCTGGGCGCAAGAAGACACCAAGCCAGAGGAATGTGAGTGACACCATTGTCAGTTGCATGTCGGCAAGGACGATCCACCTGCCGTATTGCTGGTAGAATCTCTTGACGCCGCCGTATCGCGGCGAGAGGGGTGTCAGTGCCGCGAGCCCGAAGCCCACGCCGTTGATGCAGAAGAGGACAAGCGCGAGGTATAGCGTGGAGTACGGGGACCGAGCCCCAGGCACGGCGAATGCGACGATGGCGGCGTACCCCAGCGCGAGAGCCGTGCCTACGGCTGCCGAAAAATATGTTTCCCAGACCCGCAAGAGACCCAGCCCATCGGCGGCCATTGCGATGACCGCGGATCCGAAAAGTAGGGACGCGGGCAAAAGAAAGTAGAGAATGTGCGAAAGGCGGCCGAGCCCATTCGCCTCAAGAAGCGGCAGCAGCGCGAACCAGGATAGAAAGACCGTGCGATATTCGATGGTCGAGGCGAGGCTGAAATGGACCCGCGGCACTAACTCGCCGCTGGTCTCGTCGTGCGGTATGTAGGAGATCAGGAAGGCGTTGCCGACCCACCAGAGGTAAGCCACCAAGAACATCACAACGACGGTATCGAGGGAGTCCCCCGCTACGCCGGGCCGGTCCCGCGCGAGGGTAACGACCAGCACGATCCCGGTGAAAGCAAAGCCGGCGAGACCGCCCATGATCCCCACGTGCATATGCGCCGTGTCGTAGAGTTTCCACGGGTAGCTATCGCTCCGCGCTGAGCCACGACGGTTCACGACAAGCACCGCCACCAAGCCGATTGTCGCCGCAAGGAGGAAACCCACGAGTACCCACATCTTCAGTAGCCCCTGCGGAGATTGTGCGGTGAGAAACCGGCGGATCATCGGGTCCAGCGACCGACCCAATACGAAATGGCGATAAACCTCAAGACCGCGAAGGCACTTGGCTTGCCGTACCGGCGGTACTGCTCGTGCGTTCCGACGAAGTGATTGCGTAAGGCTTTCGCAGTGCGGTGACTAATGGTCGCGAAGTGGCGCTCTGGCTCAGAAGCGGTCATCTCGCAACGTTCGGTCGATGTCCGCTATCCCCCCGTCAGCGACCGAACCGCGGACATTCCGGCGGCCGAAGTATTTCGACCGAGAGGCGGGACGGATATGCTGTCCCGCTGGACCAGCGGCGCGGTGCGAGTTCAGGCGCGTTTGCGGCGCGGAACCCGCTCCGATGCGGCGTCTTGACGTAGCGGTGGCTCCGTCATTTACATGACGTTGCCATCGAGGAACCTCGGGGGCTGTCGGAATTTCGGCGCAGGGCATTCCGGCTGCCATCGCGTGGTGCGTCGAGAGTTCGCCACGGTCCGACGGTGAGCCGGCAGGGAGCAAAGGCGAAAATCGAGATGGACGATTTCGTCGAGGGCGGGGGTCGCGCAATCCAGGACGATCGAGGCGACACGCCCTCTGCGTCGCTTTTGATCATCGTCTACGTCGTCGCCTTCATAACCGGCGCGATCGTGATGAGCTTCGAAATGCTGGGGTCGCGCTACCTCAGCCCGTTTTTCGGGAGCGGCATCTTCACCTGGGCTTCGCTGATCTCGACGGTGCTGGCCGCGTTGTGCGCCGGCTACTTTCTCGGCGGCGCGCTCGCCGACCGCCATCCCTCGGTGACCGTCCTTGCCGGGATCGTCGCCGTCGGTTCCGCCTATCTGTTGCTGCTGCCTGCCTTCGCCGAGCCGGTGCTGCAGTTCTTCGTCTGGAACATCGACGACATCAAGCTCGGCAGCCTGGTTTCGGCCCTTGCGATCATGTTCTTTCCGGTCGCCTTGCTCGGCACATATTCGCCGTTCGCCATCCGCATTCTGCTGCCGTCGCGGCGGAGTTCGGGCATGGTGTCCGGCACCGTCTACGGTGTCTCCACCGCCGGCAGCATCCTCGGCACGCTCGGAACAACGTTTTTTCTGATCCCAATCATTGGCTCGCGCGCGATCACCTTTGCGCTGGGAATTTCCGGACTGGCCGCCGGCGCGCTTCTGCTCGCCGGCGTCCGCTCCGCGCGGCGGTGGGTTCGGCCTGGCGCGCTCGTCATCTGGCTCGCGGCAAATTTGCTATTGTTATCGGCCGCGCCGCTCACAGCCGAAGAGTTGTACGATCCGCAGATCCGCGCCGACATGCTCAAGCACAAGGACGGACTGATCGCGCATCTCGAAAGCGCCTACAACGACATTTTCGTCGGCAAGGTGCAGACCTTGCTCAAAATGAGCTTTCAATGGAAGGGCTGGCATTTCCAGGAATCGGCGGTCAACCTCGCGGATATCGACGATCTGCCGATGCTCTACGGCCGCACGGTAAGTCTTGCCGCGATCTATCCGCACGAGATCAAACGCGTGCTTGTGCTCGGGCTCGGCGGCGGCGCCGTTCCGCTCTACCTCGCCCGCTCCCTTCCCGATGCGACCGTCGACAGCGTCGAGCTCGACCCCGGCGTGATCGGGGCCGCTCGGAAATATTTCGGGCTGCGCGAGACCGAGCGCTTTCACCTGATCGAGAGCGACGGCCGCGTGTATCTCAATCGCCACCGCGAACCCTATGACATCATCGTCCTTGATGCCTTTACCGGCAGCTACATTCCCTTTCACATGATGACGAAGGAGTTTTACCAGCTGGTGCGTGAGCGCCTGGCCCCGCATGGCGTGGCGGCGGTCAACATCCTGCCCATCGTCAAGCTCTTCGACAGCAACGTGCGGACTTTGCAGCTTGCCTTCGACCATCTCGATTTCTTCGATGCGAGCGACCCCGCCGCGGATCTTACGAACGTGATCGCATTCGGGCACCTCGATGCGACGGACGAGGCGCAGGAGCAGCAGCAGGCCGCCGCCGCACAGGAGCGCTACAAGTTCCATTTCGACCTGTCGCAGCTTACCGTGGCAAAGCGCATTGCCACACCGAAGGCGCCGACCGGCGAGGTGCTCACCGACGATTTTGCACCGGTCAACGTCTACGACGCCTTCGGCCGCCGCTATCGGCGCCAGCAGGAGCCGTGAGCGTTCCGCGCGGTTTTGATCAAACAAATCAGGGAGAATGTGCGGTTTCGACTGCTCCCGGCGCCTGCAGCTTTTCCATCAATTTTCGCAAGCTGTCGGCAAAGCTCTCGACATCGAAGCCGAGCGGATCGTCATGGCCGTTGCGGATGCCGGCGTCGATTGCGGCATGGAACGCCGGGACGAGCCAGGCGCCGGCGCGCACGCTGGCAATGACGTAGAGCAGCGCCAGCCGGTCGTATTGCGCGGCGGAAAAGCTCGGGTCCGGGGTCTGCGCGTCGTTGCGGCGGCCCCGGCCGCGGGCGCTGCGCCGCGGCTGGATCAGCTCGACGTGAACGAAAAGGCCTTTCAATGCGCCGGCGAAATTGACCGCGCGCTCGAACTTGGTCTCGCGCCAGGGAGTTTCGAAATCATGGTCCAGCAGCATTTGGCCGGAGCGGTTGACCACGACATGGGCTCGCCCCCAGCCGTCTGAGCATTTGAAATTGGCGAGGCTGTTGATCTTGGCGGCGACGTCGATGTCGGCGGGAAACGCCCGGCGTCCGAAGTATGGTCCGCTGGTATCGTGGATCACGAAGTAGCGCGCCTGCGGCGCATCCGGATCATTGTCTCTTGCCCGCGACAGCGGCTGCCACAGATGTGCGGCGAAGTCCCACTCCAGGTCCTGTTTGGAGAGGTACGCGCTTAGCGCCTCACGTGCCGGCAGCCCGCCGTCGTGTCCGATCCGCGTCGCCAGCGGCGGTGGCAGGCTCGGCAGCGTCGGCGCAAGGTTGCGGGTCTTGTCCATGGCGCGCATCAAACACATCGCTTGCTCGACCGGTTCGCCGCGAAAATGCAAGTCCTGAGGATCGAATGCGCAGGCGCCCATGTTCTTCAGGACGATCAGCCGCTTCGGATGGGAAGGCTTGCAGCTGTGGCTGAAGGCGGCACCGGAGGTGGCGCATAAGAAGGCGCAGCCGAGCCCGATGGCGACGATTCGCCGTCGCGCGCCCCAACAGCTGCGAAAGGCCGGCGCTGCAGACAAAGTGATTCCCCCGCTGACGTTCTCCTACCCGTCAACGCATGGGTTTGCCAAGCGTGGCCGCAGTCGCCGGTATCCAAGGACGTTGCCAATGAACGGGCGTTCAGGATCTGCAGCGGCCTCCAGACAAGGGCGGCTCAATCGACTTGCAGAAAATGTCACCGCTCGGCCTCTGTTTCGGTCCGGGCGATGCGCCTATGTTCCTGCCTAAGCGTAGGATCGCCGCTTGTCGCGAAGGAGTTGGCCATGGCTGAAGTCCTCGAACGAATTTCCACGCCGGAGACCATAGAGGCGACGCTCAACTATATCGTCGACAACGGGCAGAAGATTTTTACCGAGACCGCCGACGCGGGCGGGCTCGATGTGCGCAGCGGCGGCACGCTCGATCCGCGGCGGGTTGCAATCCACAACGGCCGTCCGCAGGCGTCTCAGTTCGTGCTGGATCGCCACGGCTTCCGCTTCGTGCGCCACGACACCAAGGTCGCCGACTTCTTCGACGAGGACGAGGTGCGGCGCGTCTATTACCCGGAGATGGAGGCGCTGGTTAAGGCCGAGAGCGGCGCCGCGCGCGTCGTCGTCTTCGACCATACGCTGCGCACCGCCGACGACGAAATGCGTGCGCAGCGCAAGATCCGCGAGGTCGTGCCGCGCGTTCACAATGATTATACCGAATGGTCCGGCCCGCAGCGGGTGCGCGACCTTCTGCCGGAGGAGGCCGACGGGCTCCTTCAGCGCCGCTTCGCCATCATCCAGGTGTGGCGACCGATCCGCCATCCGGTCGAGAGTTTTCCGCTCGCGATTTGCGATGCGCGCACGGTCTCGCCCGACGATCTCGTCGTCTCCGAGCGGCGTTATCCCAACCGTGTCGGCCAGACCTACGCCATCACCTACAATCCCGCGCACCGATGGTATGTGTTCCCGCGGATGCGGCGCGAGGAGGCGATCGTGTTCAAGGTGTTCGATTCGCTGAAAGACGGCCGCGCCCGCTGGACTGCGCACACCGCCTTCGACGATCCAACCTCGCCGCCGAACGCGCGCCCGCGCGAGAGCATCGAAATCCGCACGCTGGCGTTTTTCTAGGCCATGATCGCCCGGCTCGTGGCGGGCGGCGTCTGCGTCGCCTGGATCATGGTGGGCTCGGGCATGGCGGGCGCGCAGCCCTGGCAGCCGCGCGATCTCGAGCCGCCACCGGACCTCCCCGCGGCGACAGGGCTCACGCGCGCGGACCAGGCCGCCATGCGGCTACTCATCGAGGCGCAGATCGCCGCGATGCGAGCCGAGGACTGGCCCGGCGCCTTCGCGCTTGCCTCGCCTGACCTGCAGGGACAATACGGCACGCCAGCCGCGTTCAGGGACGACGTGACCGCGAATTACGCTCCGCTTCCCGCCGTCGCCAGCACCGACTTCATCGATATCGTGATGTTTCGCGGCTTGCCGACCTATCGGGTAACGCTGAGCGACGGCGATGGGTCGACGGCGACGGCTTACTATCTCGTGCGCCGGCTCGACGACGGCTCGTTGCGAGTGGCCGGATGCGTGCTGGTGCGAGTGCCGAGCAGCTGAGATTGAGGACGCGGACGCGCGCGAAACAGACTCGTGGCCTTCGGGATTGCACGAAATTGGAGGCCGGGCAGGGCTAATCTTTCGCCCGCTCGACATAGGAGCCGTCGGCGGTCATCACCACGATCTTGGTGCCGGCGGTGACGAAGGGCGGCACCATGGTGCGCACGCCGTTGGACAGGAGCGCCGGCTTGTAGGAAGAGGCCGCGGTCTGGCTCTTGATGGTGGGCTCGGTCTCGACCACCTCGACGGTCGCCCGCGGCGGCAGCTCGATCGCAACAGGGACGCCTTCGTGGAGGCTGATGGTGACCTCCATCTCCGGCTGCAGATAGGCGGCCTGGTCGCCGATAATGTCGGCCGGGAGGGCCACCTGGTCGTAGCTTTCCATATTCATAAAGTGGAAGCCGTCGCCATCCTGGTAGAGATACTGGTGCTTGCGGTCCTCGACGAAGGCGCGCTCGACCTGATCGGTGGTCTTGTAGCGCAGCGATACCTTTACGCCGTCGGCGATCCGGCGCACGTCGAGCTGGGTCACCGGGGTGCCCTTGCCGGGGTGAATATTCTCAGCGGCGACAATGACGCCGAGCTTGCCGTCGATGTCGACGATATTGCCTTTTCTGAGCGAGCTGGCGATGACTTTCACGGCTTTCCTCGGTTTCGGCCTTGAATCGGGGCGCACCATACCGATCCTGAGCCCGATCGCCACATATTTCCTAGTCTTCCCGCGCACAAGGACATGCCCGACCTCTCGCCTAAAGCTTCGCCGTTCTGGGACCCGCGCGTTCACGCCGACCGCCGGCCGGCGCTGCTGGCGCGCGGGCGCATCGTGGCGGCGCTGCGGAGCTGGTTTGCGGAGGCGGATTTCGTCGAGGTCGAGACCGGCGCCCTGCAGGCGTCGCCCGGGAACGAGACGCATCTGCACGCCTTCGCCGCCTCGCTCGCCGCGCCCGATGGCGCATCCTCGCCGCTTTATCTGCGCACCTCGCCAGAATTCGCCTGCAAGAAGCTTCTGGCCGCCGGCGAGCGCCGCATCGTCGAATTCGCCAGGGTGTTTCGCAACCGCGAGCGCGGCGCGCTGCATCATCCCGAATTCACGCTCGTCGAATGGTATCGCGCCGGCGAGCCTTGTGACTCGCTGATGACGGATTGCGCGGCGATCCTGGCCCGCGCGGCAGACGCCGCCGGTGCCAAGGCGCTGAGCTTCCGCGGCCGTAAGGCCGACCCCTTCGCCGAACCGCAACGGCTCACCGTGGCCGAGGCCTTTGCGCGTTTCGCCGGCATCGATCTCCTGGCGACGCTCACTGGCGGCGAGCCCGATCGCGCCGCGCTCGCGCATGCGGTGCGCGCGGCCGGCATTCGCGTTGGCGAGGATGACCGCTGGGCGGATATTTTCAGCCGCGTGCTGGTCGAGCGCGTCGAGGGCAATCTCGGCATCGGCCGCGCCACCATTCTCGACCAATACCCGGCCGGACTGGCGGCACTGGCGCGACCGGCGGGCGACCCGCGCGTTGCCCAGCGCTTCGAGCTTTACGTCTGTGGCGTCGAACTCGCCAATGGCTTCGGCGAGCTCACCGACGCCGCCGAGCAGCGCCGCCGGCTCGAGCACGAGATGGCCGAGAAGGAGCGCATCTATGGCGAGCGCTACCCGCTCGACGAAGATTTCCTTGCGGCATTGGCGATCATGCCGCAGGCTTGCGGCATTGCACTCGGCCTCGACCGCCTGGTGATGCTGGCGACCGGCGCCGCTCGCATCGACCAAGTGCTGTGGAACCCGCTCGCATGACCGCTGCCGCCCGCCCGACCACGCTGCGCAACGTCGAGGAGCTTTGCGAGCGCGCGCTGGTGCCGCGCGAGCGGCTCGCCGAACTCGCCACAGTCGCCGCGCGCTACGCCGTCGCCATCACGCCGGCGATGGCGGATCTGATCGATCGCCGCGGCCGCGGCAACGGCGGCGATGATCCGATCGCGCGGCAGTTCGTACCCGATGCACGCGAGCTCGACAGCGAGCCGCGCGAACGCCGCGATCCGATCGGCGATGACGCCTTCACTCCGGTTGAAGGTATCGTCCACCGCTATCCCGACCGGGTGCTCCTGAAGGTCGTCAACGCCTGCGCGGTCTATTGCCGGTTCTGCTTCCGGCGCGAGATGGTCGGGCCGGGGCGGGGAGGGCTGGCGCGCAAGGCGCTGGCGGCTGCGCTCGATTATGTCCGCGCGCATCCGCAAATCTGGGAAGTGATCCTCACCGGCGGCGATCCCCTCGTCCTGTCGGCGCGCCGCCTCAGGGCGGTGGTGATGGAGCTTGCCGGGATCGCCCATGTCAAGGTGATCCGCGTGCACACGCGCGTCCCCGTGGTCGCGCCGGAGCGCATCTCGGCGGCGCTCGTGCGCGCGCTGCGCGCGCCCGACAAGGCGAGTTTCGTCGTGCTGCATGCCAATCATCCGCGCGAGCTGACGACGGCAGCCCGCGCCGCCTGCGCGCGCCTCGTCGATGCCGGCATTCCTATGCTTTCGCAATCGGTGCTGCTGCGCGGCGTCAACGATGACGCCGAGACGCTGGGCGCGCTGATGCGCACGCTGGTCGAGTGCCGGATCAAGCCGTACTACCTGCATCACGCCGATCTCGCGCCCGGCACCGCGCATCTGCGCACCTCGATCGCCGAAGGACAGGCGTTGATGCGCGCCCTGCGCGGGCGCTATTCGGGCCTGTGCCAGCCGGCCTACGTGCTCGACATTCCCGGTGGTTACGGCAAATCGCCGATCGGCCCGAACTATCTGAGCGAGGACGGCGCGACAGTCGAAGACTTTAACGGGGCGCGTCACCGCTATCCGCCGGCATAGCCGGTTCGGCGGTGACCGGACTCGTCATACCCGCCTTGTGCCGGGCATCCGCGTCTTGTGGTGCGTGGATGACAATCGTCGATGGCCGGACACAGGCGAGCGAAGCGACGCCGTTCTTCGAACGGCTATGCCCGCCACGACGCGGTCGGGCACTCGCTCGCAAGATTTCAGGCTTTAGTCGCCGGCCGCGCCCGTCCGGGCCGCCGCTATGCCGCGGTCCGCTCCAGCGCCGGGAAGACCACGGTGGTTTCGAAGCCATAGCCGCACATCTCGCACGACCAGGTGTGCCGCACGCAGCGTTCACTGAGATATTCCGACCAGTCAGGCGCCAGCAGCCATTCGCTGCATTGTGGGCACATGTTCTTGCTGTAGGTCGCCAAACGCGAAAGCGCCGCCTCGCTATGCTGAGACATCGCTCCTCCTCCCTTGAGCCTCCCCTCTTGCCCTTGCCACCGACGCTAGGGGCACTCTGTGGCATCGGCGTGACCACGTGCTTTCGAACCCATGGAACTTTCCGGACCAGCGGGGCGCGGACATCTAGCGGTTCCGCATCGCAAAATTTTTAGGTAATATCGCCCTTGATCACATTGGGGGCTGCGTTGGAAGCTCGCGCCGGCGCCGAACGACGCTTCAAGCTTGTCTTGATCAAGCCATCGCACTACGACGACGACGGTTACGTCATCCGCTGGTGGCGCGCGCTGATCCCGTCGAATTCGCTCGCGGCGGTGTACGGCATCGCGCTCGATTGCGCCGAGCGGCGCGTGCTTGGCCCGGACGTGGCGATCGACATCGACGTGGTCGATGAGACCAATACCCGTGTCGACGTGCCCGCGTGGATCGACACGATCGAGCGCAACAACGGGTTCGGCCTTGTCGCGCTGATCGGGGTTCAGAGCAATCAATATCCGCGCGCGCTCGACCTCGCCCGGCCGTTCCGCGCCGCCGGCATCGCGGTCGCCATCGGCGGCTTCCATGTGTCCGGATGCTTGGCGATGCTCGACGGCCACGCCGTCGACCTCGATCAATGCCGCAGCCTGGGGATCAGCATGTTCGCCGGCGAGCTCGAGGGCCGGCTCGATCAGGTGCTGCGCGATGCCGCGGCGGGGCGGCTGGCGCCGGTGTATAACTTCATGAGCGACTTGCCCGGCATCGAGGGGACGCCGGCGCCCTATTTGCCGACCCGGTACGTCGCACGAACGGTCGGCATGAACTCGAGCTTCGACGCCGGCCGCGGCTGTCCCTATCAGTGCTCGTTCTGCACCATCATCAACGTGCAGGGACGCAAATCGCGGTTTCGTTCGGCCGACGACGTAGAACAACTGGTGCGCCTCAACTGGGCGCAGGGCGTGCGCACCTTCTTCATCACCGACGACAATTTTGCCCGCAACAAGAACTGGAAGGAGATCCTCGACCGGCTGATCGAGCTGCGCGAACAGCACGGCATTCCGCTCAAGCTGCTGCTGCAGGTCGACACGCTGTGCCACAAGATTCCGCAATTCATCGAAAAGGCGAAGCGCGCCGGGGTGACGCGGGTGTTCATCGGTCTCGAGAACATCAATCCGGACAATCTTGCCGCGGCCAAGAAGCGACAGAACAAGATCACCGAATACCGTAAGATGCTGCTCGCCTGGAAGGCGCACGGCATCCTTACGCTTGCCGGCTATATCCTCGGCTTCCCTGCGGACACGCCGGAATCGATCCGGCGCGACATCGCCATCATCCAGAAGGAGCTGCCGCTCGACATTCTCGAGTTCTTCTTCCTTACTCCGCTGCCCGGATCGGAGGATCATCAGGCCTTGTGGAAGAAGGGCGTCGCGCTCGACCCCGATCTCAATAATTATGATCTCGAGCACGCCTGTACGGCGCATTCGCAGATGAGCAAGGAAGCCTGGGAATCCATCTACCGCGAGGCTTGGACCCTTTATTACACGCCGAGCTACATGAGGACGCTGCTGCGCCGCGCCGCGGCGACCGGCGTGCCGATGGGCAGCCTGATCAAGCTGCTGATCCAGTTCTCGACCGCCGAGCACCTCGAGAACGTGCATCCGCTGCAGGCCGGCATCCTGCGCCTCAAGCATCCCTCCGAGCGCCGCCCCGGCCTGCCGCCGGAAAGCGCCTGGCTGTTCTGGCCGCGGTTCATCTGGGAGACCTTCTACAAGCAGGCGGTCATCATCGGCACCGGCGTCAGGCTGTTTGCCTGGAAGCTCAGCATTGCGCGCGATCGCAACGCTCATGCCTACACCGATCAGGCGCTAGCCCCGGTCGCCGACGACGAAGAGGAGACGCTCGATCTCCTCACCAAGACCACGGGCGCAGTCGCCGCGGTCGCGCATGTGCGGCAGGTCGCCGAGCTTACCGGCGCCGGGCGCGCAGCCTAGCGCGTAGCGCTGAAGTGCGGGGCAGGCTGAGGCGGTTCCGCTTCAATGCGGGGGGCCGCCGCAACGCGGCGCGGCGTGCCTGAGGCAGCGGTCATGCTGCCGTTCGCATCCGGCGAAGCATTTTTGCAGAAAGGCCTCGCGGTGCGACGGCGGCACGACCTCGGTCAAGGCCCTGCAGTTCCAATAACAATGGTCCCGCTGCGCGAAGCAAAATGCCACGAAGGCGCACTCGGCCTGCGCGCCGGTCGCCCCGGCCCCCAACAGCAGCGCGGCGGCGATGATCGAGGTCGGCAACAATCGCATCGGCGAAGCTCCCCATCCGGAATGGACGGAGCATAGCAGCATCGGCCGCGGATTTGGCTAGCGCAAATCGTTGGGCGGCTTACTCTCGACGGCGCGAGGCTCCTCGGCTAGATGATCGGATCCGCACCGGCGCGCAGGGGCGCGGGCAAAGCGCAGCAGCGAACAATGCCGAGAGCCGCTCTCTGGGTGATGCTGACGGGCCTCGTCGTCTTTGCCGACCAGGCCGGCGCGCAGCACTATGACTGCTCGGAGGAGACTTATCGTCAGATGCGGCCGAAAGTGGAATCGCTGTTCGGGTCCGGCGTCCTGCGCAAGGATCCGCACAGCGCCGCCGCGGTGCTCGTCCTCGACAGTTACTGGGAGCAGTTGAGCGCGTCGGAAAGGCAGCGCTTTGCCGACCGGCTCGTCTGCGCGATGGCCGGCAGCGGCAAGAGCCTGACGCACCTGACGCTAAAGTCGCTGATGACCGGCAAGGCCGTCGGCGAATGGACCGCGGGCAGCCTCAGCGTCCGCTGATCGGCCCCTCATAGACGGTTCCGGTTTCGGCTAAGCTCGTGACGCGCCGTTGTCGTCCCCCGGCTCAGGGTGAGCCGAGGCCGGCACGTGGCGTCGACGCCAGGAGAAGCGGGGCGCACGGTACGCCCATCACACGGTTATCCGCGCAGCCCCGCCCTGCCTGGGGGTCCCCCGACCCCCTTACCGTTCTCGACCAAGATGGCGGGCGATGGGCGCCATTTAGGCGCGAGCTAGGCGCGGCGTTTTTTTCCACAGCAGACCTTCCGTGTACTATTTCGCCTGCGCAACCGGCGGGCGCCGGTCGCCCGCCGGCGCTCCGCATGGTTTCACTGCGGCACATGGCGCTTGCGAGCCCCTCTAAAAAATCGAGAATCTTCTCGGGCGTTGTTGCGATGTCATCGCAGTCAGACGAGGGAGAGGAACATGAATGTGCGAGCCCTGATTTGTCTCGCTGTAGGCAGCTTCATTGCCCAGCCGGCGCTGGCGCAACCCGCGCCGACCAGCGCGCAAGCGACATTCGACAGCCTTCTGGCGGCGGGCTACGAGATCAAGGCCGTCACTGTGATGTCGGACGCGACCGCCAAGGAAGTGTTTCCCGGCGAGACCATCACGACGTCGCAGATGTTCGTCACGCTGCAGAAGGGTACCTCGGTCGCGGTCTGCAAGAATGCCACCGTGACCTGGCTCACGCTTGCGGACGTGAACCTGACCGACCCGACGCGCTGTTATAAGCGCTGACGAAATAGCCACTGCGCTATTCCGACGTGCGGCGCGCGCTCGTCCTACGCACGTCCTCCACCACGCTGGTCTTCGATAAACGTAAAAGCTCCTGCGGAAATGTCGCCTTTGATCCGCATGAGCCGCAGAGAAGCTCGGCCGAGAGGCCGGTTACGGCGGAATCGCGATCGCAGTCGAGCATGCGCAGATCGATGTCGCGTACGGTGCGGCATCCGCGGCAGTGTACCCAAAGGAAATGGTGGCGCGTGCTCAGCGCGGCGCCGATCGTCGGCGCGAACAGCATCGGCACGTGGCGGGCCTGGCGGTCGTTCCAGACTGCAATCACGCGGCCGGCGTCCTCGAGGGCGAGGCGGTCTGCCGGTTTTCCCGCGTCCGCGGCGGGCGGGCGACGCTGCTCTTCGATTTTCCGGCGGTTCATGGCAGGAGCGCCGCCGGCGAGCCTTTGAATCTGATTATTTCGCACGCATACTGCTTCCTACGCATCGGAAAACTATAGGTTATCAGCTTTGCCGCGGCAAACCACGCCCGGCGGGTTGCTGATACCAACCAGCCTTCGCGATCGCCTCAGGAAGATCAAAAGCTGCTGCGCCTGCAATTGGCGCGCCCTACGGGAATCGAACCCGTGTTTCCGCCGTGAAAGGGCGGCGTCCTGGACCGCTAGACGAAGGGCGCGAAAAAGGGCGCGGGAGCCGCGCGGCAACGCGCGCGACATATAAAGAGCTTTGGCAGGAGCGGCAAGGAAGCCGCCGGAGGCCACCAGCGGCAAGCAAACCGGCCCCCGAGGCTGCAACCAGGCCGTGACGCCAAGCAAGCCCAAGCAAAAAAGTGGTGCCGCGGGCGCCGCCAAAAGTCAGGCCGCCACGCGCCTTCGGCTCACCAATGCCCGGTATTGGACATCGAGACCCAGGGTTCCTTCGGCGGCTGCGGCCCGCCCTTCTGCAAAAGCTCGACCGACTGCTTGTCGGGCGAGCGCACGAACGCCATCATCCCGTCGCGGGGCGGCCGGTTGATGGTCACGCCCGCCTTCATCAGCTTCTCGCAGACCGCATAGATGTCGTCGACCTCATAGGCGAGGTGGCCGAAATAGCGCGCCTCGCCATAATCCTCCTTGCTGTCCCAATTATAGGTCAGCTCGACCTGCGGCGAACGCTTGGCGGTGGTGTCGCCGTCGCCCGCGGCCGCCAAGAAGACCAGCGTGAACTTGCCCTTCTCGTCGACCCGGCGGCGCACCTCGGTGAGGCCGAGCTTGTTGCAATAGAAGTCGAGCGCGGCGTCGAGATTGCGCACGCGCAGCATTGTATGCAGATACCGCATGGTCAGAGAACTCCGCTCTATGGGCCGCCAATCTTATCCGAGCCCGCCCATATCAAGTATGATGCCGCCACGGGAGTGCGAGGGATGACAGCAGCGGACGTCAAGACCGCGACGGCGCGCCTTAAGGAGATCGTCGAGGCGGCGGAAATCGTCGTGCCTTTCACCGGGGCTGGCATCTCGACCGAGTGCGGCATCCCCGATTTCCGCTCGCCGGGAGGAATTTGGACAAAATACCAGCCGATTCCGTTCGATGAGTTCATGGCAAGCCAGGACGCGCGCAACGAATCCTGGCGCCGCCGCTTCGCCATGGCGGAGCAATTGGGTGCGGCGCGGCCGGGACGCGGGCATCGCGCGCTGGCGAGCCTCTATCGCGCCGGCAAGGTTCCGGCCGTGGTCACCCAGAATATCGACAATTTGCACCAGGATTCGGGCATAGCCGCCGAGCACGTCGTCGAATTGCACGGCAACACCACTTACGCGCTATGCCTAGACTGCGCGCGCCGCTACGAGCTCGAGTGGGTACGGGCGCGGATGGCTGCGGCAAACGGTTGCGCCCCCGACTGTCCAAGCTGCGGCGGCTACGTCAAGACCGCGACGATCTCGTTCGGGCAGGCGATGCCCGATGCCGCAATGCAGCGAGCGCAGGAGCTGACGTTGTCCTGCGATCTGTTTCTGGCGATCGGGTCCTCGCTCGTGGTCTGGCCGGCCGCCGGATTCCCTTTGTTGGCCAAGCGCAACGGCGCGCGACTCGTCATCGTCAATCGTGAGCCGACGGAATTCGACGACATTGCCGATCTCGTGGTGCACGACGACATCGGAACGGTGTTCGAACCGCTGATTGTCTAGCGCGCGTCGTCGCGCGCGTTCGCTGCTTGTGCCTTGCACCCGATGTTCACAGGCTGTGAACTTTTGGCCGAGTGTTGCATTTTTGTACTTTCGCCGCTGATGGCGGGTGTTATCTTCGATTCGACAGATTCGTGGAGCGCCCGCGCGGGGCGCCAGCACAGCGGCGGCCACGGCGTCATGGCGTCGGACGGGATCGAAGCAAAATCAACCAGAGCGGGCCTGGGACCTGAGCTCGATCTCCCCGATGAGGCGTCAGCGCGCGTCATCGAGGTATCCGGCGTCATCAAGTGGTTCGACGTCGCCAAGGGCTACGGCTTCATCATTCCCGACAACGGCATGGGCGACGTGCTGCTGCACGTGACCTGCCTGCGCCGCGACGGTTACCAGACCGCCTATGAAGGCGCGCGTGTGGTCTGCGAAGTGCTGGCGCGGCCGAAAGGCCTGCAAGCGTTTCGCGTGCTCTCCATGGACGAGTCAACCGCGATCCATCCGGCGCAGATGCCGCCGCCGCGCACCCATGTTACTGTCGCGCCGACGAGCGGTCTCGAACGGGCGCAGGTCAAATGGTTCAATCGGCTTCGCGGCTTCGGCTTCCTCACTCGCGGCGAGGGGACGCCGGACATCTTCGTGCACATGGAGACGCTGCGCCGGTTCGGCATGACCGAACTGCGCCCAGGCCAGTTCGTGCTGGTGCGCTATGGACCCGGACCCAAGGGCCTGATGGCCGCCGAAGTGCATCCGGAGAGCGGACCGCTCGGTCTCGCCTCGCATTAGCGGCGCTCGCCGCGCGCACCGCACCGTTTCGGCAGGGGGTCGCCCGCTTCGCGGCAACGCTTCTCGTCGCCGCCGCGTTCGCGGCCGCCGGCCTTGCCGGAACGTCGCCGGCGCTAGCGGCCGGGAAGGGCACGCTTGAGATCATCACTAGGACCGGCGTCCACCCCTTTGCCGTCGAGCTTGCAACCAATGACGCCGAGCGCGCCCGCGGCCTGATGTTCCGCAAGGAGCTGCCGGAAGGCCAGGGCATGCTGTTCGACTTCGAGCGCGAGCAGCCGGTCAGCTTCTGGATGCACAATACCTACATCCCCCTCGACATGATCTTCATCCGCAGTGACGGACGCATCCTGAGCATTGCGGAAAATACCGAGCCGCTGTCGGACAAGCTGGTGCCTTCCGGCGGTCCGGTCCGCGCCGTGCTGGAGGTGATCGCCGGCACCGCCGGCAAGCTCGGCATCGCGCCGGGTGATCGGGTGGCCGGCGCCATCTTCGGCCGCTAGAGCATGATCCGGAAAAAGCCTGCCCCCGGACGTGATCCGGGGGTGGAAGCCGGTTTCCCGCCTTCGCGAAGCCCGCTTCGGCGGGCGAAGCAAGGTCCGAAAAGATCATGCTCCGCTAAAGAGTTAGAGCGACGATCGCTTCAATAAGAAGCGATCGCGCTCTAGAACGCGATCGCTCGCGTCGCGGCGATTGCCGCTATAAGTCGACGGTGAAGAGCCTAGTGGGTCCAGGCTTCGCGCCGCGGATAGGCGAAATTGTCAGAATATGAGATGCGCGGGCGCGGCGGCGGCTTGGTCTCGAACACCTGGTAGGGAATGCCCTCACGCTCGCAATAGGCGACGGCTTCCTCCTTGGTATCGAAGGAAAGCCGCAGTTGCTGTTTCATGTCGGCCGAGCTCGTCCACCCCATCAGCGGCTCGACCACGCGCGGCTGTTCCGGCTCGTAGTCGAGCACCCATTCCTTGGCGTTGGCGGTGCCGGACTGCATGGCGGTGCGCGCCGGCTTATAGATGCGGGCGGTCATCGGTACCCTCGTCGGCGAAACTGGTCGGGGCAGCAGGATTTGAACCTGCGACCTTCTGCTCCCAAAGCAGACGCGCTACCAGACTGCGCTATACCCCGCCGTGGGCGGCCCTCGATACATGCTTCGGTTGCGGTCAGCAAGCCTGCATCGCGCCTGATGCGGCTTCAGGCGTGCTGGCGTTCCGGAGCGGCGCCGGCCTCGCCGGGCGCGGATGCCGGGGCCTTGGCGCCGGTGCGCTGGCGCAACAGCGAGATGAAGCGCTCCTGCGGCATCGGCTGACCGAGCAGGAAGCCCTGGCCGTAGTCGCAGCCCATGGCGACCAGGGCGATCGCGTCGGACGCCTTCTCGATGCCGATCGCCACGGCCAGGCTGCCGAAATTATGCGCCAGATCGATTACGGTCTTGCACAGCGGTGCGTTGACTTTGTCCGTGGCGCAATCGTTGACGAAGGTGCGGTCGAGCTTGAGCTCGGCAAACGGCAGCTGCTTGAGGCGCGCCAGCGCGGAAACGCCGCGGCCGAAATGGTCGATCGCGAGCTGCAGGTTAAGCGGCGCGTGAGCGTCGGCGAGCTCGGCCGCGAGCTTAAGGTCAGTGATGATCTCCTCCTCAATCAGGTCAATGATCAGCCCTGGCCACTTCTCGAATTGCGGGCGATACATTTGCACGATGTCAGCCAACGAGATCTTGACCACCGCGCTGACCGGAATATTCACCGCCATTTTGAGGTTGACGCCGAGCTTGGAGAAGTAGAGCGAAGCCTTAAGCGTCTCCGTCAGCGCCTGCTCGGAGACCTTGATCAGGCTTGCCTCGTCGGCCCCCGGCATGAAGGCGCCCGGCATCAGCACGCCGTCTTGCGGGTGCCGAACCCGCGCGAACGCTTCGGCCCCGATCAGCTGTTTCCTGCGCAGGTCGATCTTCGGCTGGTACCAGAATTCGAGCCAGCCATTGTCCAACGCTTCCTGCAGATCGATGCGGGCGGCGACCGATGGCGGCTCGCCGAATTTGAGATCCTGCAGGATCTTGAGGACGGCGCCGGTCTCGAATGGCTTTTTCAGTGACGGCAGCATCTGCAAGCGCTGCTGGTCGCCGATGCTTTTGACGTGCCCGAGCACGGCCGAGCCGCGGCTGCTCATCAACTGGAGGTAACCGCCGTAGCCGCCCTTGCCGAGCGCGACCACGGTTTCGATCGCCTCAGCGGATTCGAGCGCGATGTTGAGGAAGATGATGTCGGGATTACGCCGGCTAAGCGCAGCGAGCAGCATATGGCCGTCGGCAAATTCCTCGGTGTCGATGCCGGCGCCGTGGAGAATGAGCGAGAGGAAATGTCGAACGCTGCTGTCGCCGTCGACGACGAAGCATAACGGCACCCGCGCAGTGGCCTTGCCCTCGGCCGCAAGTTTCGTGCTGGCGGTGCCGGACGTCGACGATGCGGCTATTGCGGTCATTGCCAGGGTCTGTGCCGGCATGGCAGGTGCCGTATCCTTGGCGGAAAATGCTTAACCGGCGGTTTCCACGCCGCCCCAGCCGCTCGGCGGCCCAAGACGTCGGCGGCTGCGCTCGATGAAAGGACCGCGGCACACGAAGTCGTGAGCGCGAAGCCGCGCCGCTTCGCGACAATTGTGATTGGCGCGCGATCGGCGCGTTGCCGTAGAACCGACTCGACGCCATGCTGCGCCGTCCGGCGCGGATGAGGTTCGAAACGGACGTGGTTCGAAAGGGATATACGGAGGAACAAATGACCTGCACTCGCAGCCTTTCGCTGCGCCGATTTGGACTGGCGCTGCTCGTCATTCCGCTGGTCGCTTGGGCTTTGAATTCCGGACGAACGGCTCCGGCCGTCATCGTCCCAGCGCCGGCCGTCGATACGGCGCCCGCGGGTGGCGGCCTGCAGACCGTCGTTCTCGCCGGCGGCTGCTTCTGGGGCGTGCAGGCGGTGTATCAGCACACCAAGGGCGTGACCTCGGCCGTTTCCGGCTACGCCGGCGGCGCCAAGCAGACCGCGCACTATGAAATGGTCGGCACCGGCCGCACCGGCCATGCCGAGTCCGTGCAGGTGACATACGATCCAAAGCAGATCTCGCTCGGCAAGATCCTGCAGATCTATTTCTCCGTCGCCCACGATCCGACCGAGCTCAACCGGCAGGGACCGGACGTCGGCACGCAATACCGCTCCGCCGTCTTCTATGCCGATGACGAGCAGAAGCAGATCGCCACCGCCTACATCGCGCAGCTCGGCAAGGCGCACGTCTTCAGCGAGCCGATCGTGACCAAGGTCGAGCCGTTGAACGGCTTCTATCCGGCCGAAGACTATCATCAGGACTTTGCCGTGCTGCATCCGACCTATCCGTACATCGCCTTCAACGACCTGCCGAAGGTGAAACACCTCAGCGAGGTGTTCGCGGATTTCTATCGCGAGACGCCGGTTACGGTGATGGCTTCGAGCAAGCCGGGCGAGTAACGCCGGCTGGCCATCCGCCGCTTGCGATCAAGTTCTGCGCCGCACCGTTGACGATGTCGGCCTCGTTGCAAATGCGACGGGGCCGACTTCGCCTATAGCCAGACCCCGCGCCCTGAAGTATCGTCGCTGCACCAAGCGGACCGCAGAGAAGTCCGCTCTGTTGGGGGCAAACAGCGTCTGGGGAGGATGCCAATGGCTATGGCGACAACGGCCGGCACACTGCCGCAAGCCGAGCACAGCGCGCAGCTGCGCAAAGCGGTTATCGCATCGACGATCGGCACCACCATCGAGTGGTACGATTTCTTCCTCTACGGCACCGCGGCCGGGCTCGTCTTCGGCAAGCTTTACTTCCCCAACCAGGATCCGCTGTCGGCGACACTGCTTGCCTTCGGCACTTATTTCATCGGCTTTGCCGCGCGTCCGGTCGGTGCGGCGATCTTCGGTCACTACGGCGATCGCATCGGCCGCAAAGCCACGCTGATCGCCACCCTCCTGCTCATGGGGCTCGCGACTTTCGTGATCTGCATCGTGCCGGGCTATGCGACGATTGGCATCTGGGGCGCGGTGATCCTGACCGTGCTACGGGCATTGCAGGGCATCGGCGTCGGCGGCGAGTGGGGCGGATCGGTGCTGCTGGCGATGGAATGGTCGCGCACCCACGGGCAGCGCGGCTTGGTGGCGTCGTGGCCGCAATTCGGCGTGCCCTGCGGGTTGTTTTTGGCCAATCTCGCGGTGCTCGCCTTCAGCACCTGGTCGGGCGATCAGTTCCTGGTGTGGGGCTGGCGCATTCCGTTCGCGCTGTCGATCATCCTTGTCGGCGTCGGCCTGTGGATCCGCCTCGGCATCCTCGAGACGCCGGTGTTTCAGAAGCTTCTGGACGAAGACAAGGTCGAGAAGGCGCCGATCCTGGAAGTGATCAAAAAGCAGCCGCGCGAGATCATCCTCTCGGCGCTGGTGCGGCTCTCAGAACAATCGCCATTCTACATTTTCACCGCCTTCATCTTCGCCTACGCGGTCGGCACCCTGAAGATGGACCGCAACTTCATCTTGACCGCCGTCATGGCCGCGGCCGTGGTCTCGTTCTTCACCATTCCGCTCTCCGGCCATATCTCCGACCGCATCGGACGGCGGCGGATGTACCTGATCGGCGTGGTCTCGGTCGGGCTGTTCGGCTTCCTTTATTTCGGCATGGTCGATACCGCGATTCCCTCGGCGGTGTTCATCGCCATCGTGCTGTCGCTCATTCCGCACGATATCCAATACGGGCCGCAGGCGGCGCTGATCGCGGAAGCCTTCACGCCGCGGCTGCGCTACAGCGGCGCCTCGCTCGGCTATCAGCTCGCCTCGATCATCGCCGGCGGGCCCGCGCCGATCATCGCCACCTGGCTGTTCGCGACCTATCACTCGGGCTACGCCATCGCCATCTACATCGCCGCCTGCGCGGTGATCAGCGCGGTCGCCGCCGGCTTCATGCCCGACTACACCGGCAAGGATATCTCGGCCGAATACGACGCCTGAGTCGGTGGAACTTACGACTTTCAGTTCAGAAGCGAGCACTGCGACGGCGTCATGGCCGGCATAGCCGTTCGAAGAACGGCGTCGCTTCGCTCGCCCATAGCCGTTCGAAGAACGGCGTCGCTTCGCTCGCCCATAGCCGTTCGAAGAACGGCG
>Ga0187769_10000548_pt1 | contig 20592 bp, 19 predicted proteins | sample 0116_SJ02_MP02_1_FD_133140 | JGI IMG/M metagenome (GOLD analysis project Ga0187769, IMG submission 133140) | Tropical peat soil microbial communities from peatlands in Department of Meta, Colombia - 0116_SJ02_MP02_10_MG | ecosystem: Environmental > Terrestrial > Soil > Wetlands > Peat | place... | reverse complement strand
CGCTGATCGCCAAAGCGTCTGTTCCGCTGATTCGTGGCGCGTTACCCGTTCGCAGATTTTGTAGGCGGCGCAGGGCGGCCCGGGCCCGATTGGATTCCGTGACTGCCTTCGACAGGGATTTGCCATGGACGGGACCAATTTGTCTGAGGCGCCTGATCAAGTCCCTGGTTCGGTCGAGTCCGTATCTTCGGCTGATGGGCGAGCGCGTGTGAAGCAAATCGTAGAGGCATAAGGGAGGCACTGCACCGCTCAATTTCTGGCGCTCGACTTCGCGAAGGTAGAGATACAGCTTGTACTCAGGCTCGGAGGTTCGGGGGATGACCAGCAATTGCAAGAAATGCCAGGCGCCGGACAGGACGGCTTCAAAGAGAGCTCGAATTCTCGGTTCAAACACGGGTTCCATGAGCGGGTCGGCAAAGGGAGTGGGATCTTTGAGAGAGTCGAGAGTGGGTGCAAGCAGCACAGGAAAGCACCCAGAGGCCCGGATCAGCTCCCAAGGGACGGTATTCGATGTAAATCCGACGACCGGCACACCGGCTTGGTGCTGAGAAAGAGCTTCCGCAGTGCGATGCTGATAATGCCAGAGAAGAGTCTCAAAGGCACCGGGCATGAGCGCTTAGATGACGCCATCTCGCCGAAGTTCCGCAATGCGTTCGGCCGAATAACCCAGAAGTCCGTGATAAATCGCTTCGTTGTGCTCCCCGACCGCCGGCGGTGGCTGATCGAAGCCGACTGTGGAGCCGGAGAATTTGAGCGGCATTCCCATGCCGAAGACGTCGTCCACCTCGCCATATTTCGGGTGAGCGAGCTTTACCGTCTCGCCACGAGCAATCACCCGTGGATCACGGACGGCCTGATCCGTGTTTCGCACTTGAGCAGCCGGGACACCGGCTGCTTCCAAAATCCGAACGACCTCAGAGGTCGTGAACTTTCGCGTGAAGTCCTCGATGATGCGGTCGAGTTCCTGGACATGAACCACGCGCTCGTCCCGACTCGAAAAGCGAGGATCGGAACTGAGGTCCGATCTGCCCATTGCTTGGAACAGCGCCTTGGCAAAGACCTCCATCGGAGCGCAGATGGAGACGAAACCATCGCGCGTGCGGTAGGTCCCGAAAGGCGCAAGGCGCGGCACGGTAAGACCGGTGCGCTGCGGTACGCCGAGCCGTTCCAATACATCGAAAGGCTCACCGGAAACCATCATGGACATGACGCCCAGCATTGAGACATCGACATGCTGGCCGAGGCCCGTGCGACGCGCCTGCATCAGCGCTGCAAGTACACCAATCACGCCGAACAGGGGGGCACACATATCCGCCATGGGAACGCCGACGCGAACAGGGGGATCGGCAGGTCCGCCGGAGGTCATCATGAATCCACTGAGTGCCTGAATAATGGCGTCCATGGCTTTGCCAGAACCTGGCTCGCCTTCGCTGCCGAAGCCGGTCAGCGAACAGTAGACGATGCGGGGATTGATCTCGCGTGCCTGCGCATATCCGGCGCCGAGGCGATTCATGGCACCGCGGCTGAAGTTCTCGAAGATTACGTCGGCTCGCTTTACTAGGTCCGCGAATATTTCGCGCGCCCTGGGATTCTTCAGATTGAGAGTGATCGCTTGTTTGTTTCGCAGACGATTTATGGCGGAGACAGAAACATCGTCAGCGTGCCGACGCACGAGCGTCGCACCGTCCTTCCCGAGATAGGGGGGATTCTCGCGACACGAATCGACCGAGAGCGGATTCTCGATCTTGATCACTCGCGCGCCCAAGCCTGCGAGCAACAGAGTAGCAAAAGGTCCAGCGAGCGCCATGGTAAGGTCAAGGACAGTTACGTCCTCAAGCGGACGAATGGGTGTTTCTTTACCAGACGGAAGAGGCATCTAGGCTCCGGTGACAACCTGCATCTGCGAGAGGTGTGCTTTGCTGGCTGCCCGCTTTAGAATCAGAATGACCACGAGGCCAATTAGAGCCCCAAAGGCAACGAAATACCAGCCCGCGGTGAAGCCGCCGGTGCGGTCGCGAAGGATTCCCAGCATTTGTGGCCCTAGGTATCCGAAGATTCCTCCGCCAAGGCTCACGATTCCCATGACTGGACCCATTTCACGTCCGGGCATCACGTCGCCAGCGATCGCAAAGATCTGATTCGTTGCGCAAAGGCCCAGCGAGATGACGAGCGCCGTAGCTGCGCGAAACACGAAGAGATCGGGGGTCATCATGGCAAAGCAAGCCGGGATCAGCAGCAACATGAGCCCGATCATGGCGCCCCAACGGCTCAACCGGTCTGCTACATAGCCACAAAGCAAATTGGCGAAGATCGCGGTGATGTAGGCGGCACTGATGATATAAGCCGTTTGCGTGGATGTGAGGTGAAACAAAGTTTTTCCTATGGAGGGCACAAAGAATGTGGCGCTGAACCCACCCATATTGGTGAGACCCAGCAGGACCATCGTCCAAACCAATGGGTTTCGAAACGCGCTCGCATCCGGGACGTGGCTCGACCCATGTTCTAGCCGAAAGCTTGGTTCGCTGACTGGCGGGCGATAGAAAATCCAGAACACGATCGAGCCGAGAAGGGCCATGCCGGCGAACGCGAGGATGCCGTTGCGCCAACCAAATGCCACCCCGATTGCAGTACCAAAAGGGGCGCCTATCACAGAGGCGAGAGACGACATCGCTCCCAGAATTCCCATCGCGGTACTCCGCCAGGTGGCTGGAACGACGAGAGCGATCGCGGTCATGACGCAAACGAAGGCAACGCGATAGCCGATGATCCAAACAATCCGGGACGCTAACCCCAGGGCAAAGTTTGGAGCCCGGCTGAGCAGCACAAGCCCAAGTGTGACAACGAGCAGCCCGACCGATAGGACGTTCTTTTCGCCAAAACGCTTCGCGAGTATTCCTCCGGGAATGCTGAAAACAATCGCCGCCAGGCCGTACACGCCGCTGAACAGCCCTACTTGAGAATAGCTGATCCCAAAATCTCGCTGAATGTCCGGCAAGAGGGGAGAAAAGCCGAGACTGGACATCTGCAGTGTCATCATTGCGAAGATCGTGGCCGCCAAGGGTACGGCCCAGCGATGCGCGGACGCTCGATCCAGAGTCGGTTCAGACATGGCACGCAGTTGTGCTGAGCGAATCACGGGAGTATATCACCCGCGCTATGCGCGCGAGCGCCGGACGAATTCGCGCATTTTTCTGAGGGCTTGAAAACGATTAGAGTCTGGTTTGAAGAACCGCCCAGGCGAGGAGATTTCACAACAGCCCAGGAACATGCAGCATTCGATCACTTAGACGGGAACGAGTCGGGCTGGCGCGTGGTTGTTCGTCTGCCGTCTTTGTCTTGGCGCAGATTCCAGTGGGCCCGGGGGATGCGTTCCATTTCAAAGAGGTCCGAGGTGCGCGCGTACCAGCCGCTGCCATGCATGCGCCCAATCAGCTTAAGTTTGGGAGTATCAATGTGATGTTTGGCAGGGTTGAGGACCAAATCCTCGCGCACGTGCATGGCCAGTACGCGACCCAGCACGAGACCGTTGTCTGGTCCCAGTTCGATGATCTGCATTAGCGCGCATTCCATGGAAACTGGACTTACGGCGATGCGCGGCGGTTTTACGTAGACCGACGGAACAGTTGCGAGCTGCGCCTCGGCGAGTTCATTAATCCCGGCTTCAAACTCGATGGCGGTGATGTTCATAACCGCAGCTGCTTCTTCGGAAACCAGGTTGACGACAAACTCTCGTGTTTCGCGAATATTACGCCGCGTATCTTTGGGGCGACCCGGCTCATGGCTGCCGATACCAATACCCACTATGGGAGGATCACCCGAAAACGCATTGAAAAACGAGAAAGGTGCAGCATTGAGCTGGCCATTCGCACTCTGGCTGACGACCCAAGCAATGGGTCGGGGAGTAATGGTCGAAACCAGGAGCTTGTACCGCTCCCTAGGAGAGATTGCCGAGAAATCAAACAGCATGAGGCCTCCTAACGCAAGCGATTACTCCGCACCAGCTTGTATCATACCTTCTGGCCCGTGTCGGTGAGTTGACGTTGTTATTCGGAAGGGACGTCTCGAGAAGGTTCAAGACGGTAGGTGTAGAGTGCTGGCGCCGCTGGAGGGGGGCTGAAACGCGTCCCACGAAGAGTCTTTTCTACTGTGGGGAATCACAAGACCGGAGATTCTCGGTCGGTGGTAGCGGCTCACATATCGCCTTGTCCCACAGAAGTTGCCGCTGCATCTTTGCGTACCTCTGAAGTCGTGCTGTTGACAATCTCTGGCAAATCGTCAAACGTTCTGAATTTCGGATTCTTGCCGGCCAGGAGCAAGTGCACGGACTTTTGAGTGAATCGCCACGTCGTGCCCGTTGGTGTCCCTCCATCGGTGAGCTGAACGACCTGGACCCGAGGCGGCTGTTCCTGGGTCAGTCCATCGATTCGGAATCGTAAGCAATGATGTTGGAAGGTTTTACCTTGTTCGATCTTTGGCTTCGCTGTTTTCATTTTCAGTTCTCCTCATTGCCGCACCCATCTCCGTTGGATCAGCGGGCGCTTTGATTTAAATCCGCGTTGGTCAGGCACTTGGCATCGGTCTTTCCATCCGTTTACGGAGAAATTCGAGCAATCTCCTTTTCCATTTGATGCTTTTCCCAACAACTGCCTTCCTCTCCAACGAAGAGTTCGGCGTGGTAGTGATGATAGGTCCAATCTCCGCTATCAAGATGGGGGCTGAAAATCTTCTCTCGTACCCATCTTTGGCCATCGGCGAGTGATGAGTGACAGTAGTCGCAATATTTCACGTTGTACGGAAGCATTTGTTCTCTCCGTTTCTCGACTCTCATGCGCTTTTGCACAACGCACACTGCGGACCCTTTTCTAGCGGCAGGCGCCGAAGTCCTTTTCGACCTTTCTTACTTCGAAACTAGAATTTCCATTTGCGTCCTTCGTTTTCTTACCGCTCAACCTAACCTGATCTCCAGGTGTTACATCGACGCTAGCGAGTACGAGCAAGTAGGACTCTCCACTCTTGCTGTCGACCAGAGTCAAGCGATCATTGGCTGCCTGACGGACACAGCCGCTGACTGAACCTCGTTGGTGCTCAATGAGATAGAGAGCACTTGCTCCCGCCACGGCCGCGCCAATCCCAATTCCTATGGCTTTTCCACCTCCACCACCATAACTGGGAGTGGATGACGCGCCTCCCATCGCTGTACCTCCCATCGTTCCACCCCCGTATTGGGCAGAAGCTGCGCCGGAAACGAACAGAGTCATGGCAATCCCGAGGCCTAATCCAGTTAGCTTGCGGACGACTTGGGTTTTGGTGTGGGTAGTCCGGTTCACAAATCGCATGACATTCATAGCCAACCGCCTTTGTTGAAACCGTCTAACGCTACTCGGCGAAAATAGGACGCGTTATTCGGTGAGCATGAAACTCCAATCACGCTCTGAAAATGTAAGATGCATCGGCTTCGAACGAACTTGTCACGGATATGTCAAACTTTTGTCGTCACTATTCTCGAATACGGCGGAGTCGATTATTCTTTTTGACGGATTCCCGGTTCGAGATTGACGTCGGAGACGGGTCGGCGTATTGCAGCGAGCCTTGACGGAGGTCGAGCCATAGCGGTATTACCAAGCTCGTGGAGAGCGAGGCGGGCAAGCCCGCGGCACTTATGACATCGTCGCCAAATGAGCGCGGTCTGGCAAACGAAACGTTTCTCATCGGTTCCCCAATTTGCTTGAGGAGGCAACAGTGGCAAGCAATCAGAATCGAATTCTGACGACACACGTCGGTAGCCTTGTGCGGCCGCCCAAGCTTGTCCCCTTCCTGGAGGATATCGAGGCGGGCCGACCTTATGACCAGGCCGCGCACGCCGCGTGCTTACAGGAATCCATCGCCGAGGTCGTTCGACAGCAGGCGGAAGCGGGGGTGGACATCGTGAGCGATGGCGAGTTCGGAAAGACCGATAACTGGGCTTGGTACGTCCACCAACGGATCTCAGGTTTTGTCGAGCGACCGGCCACGGAAGAGGAAATGAAAGATCCTCTGGTGGCGAGGAGCATGGGGCAGGACTTTAAGGATTTTGCGGAATTCTATGCCGAGTATTTCCCCACCCAGAACCTCAAGGCTCGGGCAACGAACGTTACGACCGTCTGCGTAGGTCCGATTCGATACATCGGCGAGGCGCTTGTTCAGCGGGACATACAGAATCTCAAAGCCGCGGTCGCCAAGGTCAAGGTTGTCGATGCGTTTCTTCCGCTCGTGGCACCTGCGAGCGCGTTCCCGTTCTTCAAGAATGAATACTACAAAGACGACGAGACACTTTTATTTGCGCTGGCCGAGGCCCTTCGTGAGGAATACAAGGCTGTACTGGATGCCGGGCTTCGTATTCAAATTGACGACGCATTTCTTCCTTACACGTACGAGCGCATCGTGCCGCCGTTGACCCTCGCACAATATCGAAAGTGGGCGGAGTTGCGAATCGACGCCCTGAATCACGCTCTGGAAGGGCTTCCGCAGGAAAGGATCCGCTATCACATCTGTTGGGGAAGCTGGAACGCCCCGCACACCCACGACGTACCGCTCAAGGACATCATCGATTTGCTCCTCAAGCTGCGGGTCGGCGGCTATCAATTTGAGGCTGCGAACGTACGTCATGAACACGAGTGGAAGGTCTGGCAAAGTGTGAAGGTGCCTGAAGGGCGGGTGCTGATCCCAGGAGTGATCAGCCATGCAACGAACGTTGTGGAGCACCCCGAATTGGTGGCAGATCGTCTGGTGTGCTTCGCAAATATCATCGGGCGCGAAAACGTGATGGCGGGAACCGATTGCGGGTTTGCGCAAGGCCCGTTCACTCGCAGAGTGCACCCGACGATTCAGTGGGCGAAGCTCCGGGCTCAAGCGGAAGGTGCGAAGATTGCAACAGAGAGGCTATGGGGAAGTAAGAAATCGGCCGCGTGACGGACAGGGAAGAAGACCTACGCGAGCGCGACGATCCCCAAAAGGAGAACCAAATGGGTACCGCTCCGGAATACCCGTACGATACACGCCTCAACGTACTGCGTGGGCACCTGCAACTAATCGATGAGAAAGCGCTTTCCGACGCGGCTCCGCACAAGTGGTACAACCAAACACTGTGCCAGGTCAATGCATCCGTGGTGCGGGTGGGCGTCGTTTGGGGTGAATACCACTGGCACAAACACGACCGCGACGACGAGTTTTTTTACGTCATCGAAGGCAAGCTGCTGATTGATTTAGAGGGGCGGACAGTTGAGATCATGCCGCGACAGGGCTTCGTGGTATCGAAAGGCGTGCTTCACCGAACGCGAGCACCGCAGCGAACGGTAATGCTCATGGTCGAGAACTCTGGAATCGCGCCGACAGGAGACGTGTGACTGTAGCGCAGAGAACAAACAGGTGTGTCCTTACTCCCCACTTGGCTTTGCCGGTGGATTCGCAGCGGGATTGCTCGAGGGACGCGGCGCGCTCATAGGAGGGGGCAGTCCGTTCATACGCAAGTATTCGACCATCTCGCCGTAGTGATCCATCGCATGCGTGCACATGAACATGGCGAGCGAGACCGAGGTCCTCAAAAACGGAGCGGGAGAGTCTTTAAGAGGCGCGAGTCCATTCTCCGCGTTGATTGTGGCGATGGCTTTGTGCATCTCAGCGAAAGACTCCTTTAAATACTGCATGATTTGATCCTTCGTTTGGATCGCGTCCGGCCCGTTCGAGGTAATACCTTCGTCCGGGGCAGATGGAGGAGCCTGACCCAGGATGGCTTCGGCGAGCCGGCTGTTCACCGTAGCGACGTGTTTCACCTGCTGCGCGAAGGTCCGCACTCCACAAAAATTCCTGTTCGTCGGAGCAAACGAGTATTTGTCCTCGGGCATCGCCTGAGCAGTGGCAACCACTTCGAACTCGACGATCCTCAACTGGGTGTCGTCAGCCAATCCAGGCGCAGATTCAAAGAGTGTCCTCAGGCGCTGGTCACATCGATCCATTGCGCGATCCATTCGTCGAGTGATTTCGAGCAGCTCGTACGCCCTTGCGGGAACTCGAACAAGCGGAAAATCCCGAGCGTGCGCTCGACCATTTTAGAACTCGCGAACGAGGGGCAGGCTAACAGGGAGGCGCGGTGTAGGCTGATCTAGATGCGTGTGATGATGATCACAGCCGCTAGCTCACGCAGCCGAGATACTCAAGATGGGTAGTTCTCCGCGGAGAATGAGGATGACCACCACGAACGTCATCGGACTGCTACTGCTGGGATTGTTGGTCTATTTCACCCCGACGATGGTCGCCCGCGATCGGCGTCATGTGAATGTGGTGCCGATTTTCGTGCTGAATCTGCTGCTCGGCTGGACCCTGTTGGGTTGGGTGGTGGCGCTGGTCTGGGCCCTTACCGCGCAGCATCCAACGCCGGGCAATGCAATTAAGCCATCTTGAGCAGTGACTGGCTCTACCACTTCGCCCAGCCGCCCCAGCGGGCCCGGTTTGCCTGGAATTAGCTAGCGCCTAGTTCCTCAAACTCACCCACGATCAACTCGGTCAGGGCCGCTTCTGATAGGCGGGGGCCCTTCAGTTCGATAAGATTTCAGCACGACGGTGAACTTCGGCGGAGCTTCAGGCCCTCCCAGACGACGCCTTTCACGACCTACCCTTCGAGACAAGCAAAGTCGTCCGTCAGGCTGATAGCTCTTCTCACCCTGCCGTGAGCATTTTCAGTATCCTAACTAATCGGCTGGCGCTACGCTTACGACGGTTTCATGGACCGAGTTGCGCGCTCCGTGGCTTGGCTGCGTCACGCCGTCGGAATCCGTCGCGCGGCATGAAATCGCGACCGTCCCTGCGGACACTGGAACCCAGTCGTACGAAAACCGCTGCCAGGACCATTGCGCGCGCCCATCGAGCTTCGCGCGTTGGTATGTTGCTCCGCCGTCGGTGCTCACTTCCGCTCGCGCCACACCTCGCGACGCCCACGCCCAGCCCCATATCTGGACTGCTTGGCCCACGGGCAATTCGGCATTCGGCGGGGGTGCGACAATCACCGATTCCGGCGCAATCTCCCAAACGGGCCGCGCCGATTTGCCCGCGCTGTTGCCGCGCGAAGCACTCGGCAGCGCGTCATTATAAAGAACGGTCGTCATCGGACTATCCGCACGGCGGTCCGCAATCTCGATCCGATACAGCCACTTGACGTTGTTCGTGCCGTAGAAACCCGGGATGAAAAGACGCACCGGAGCGCCATGTTCAATCGTGAGCGGCTCACCGTTCATCTCGTAGGCCAGCAGCACTTCGCCCGCCATCGCGCGTTCGAGCGGCAGGTCCTTGAGATAGGACGCATTTTGAGTGCCTTCGTATTCGCCGTGATCCACGCCGTACGACCACACGAATCGGGCCGCCGAATCAACTGTGGCCTCATCCAAGATTTCCCTGAGATCAGCGCCGCTCCACGCTACGTTGGCGACCGCGCGAAACGCCTCCGTCGGCTTCAAAGGATTGCCGGCACACTCATGCACCGACACGACCGTGCGCTTCGGCCGCCGCATTAGCTCTTCGACCGACAGCACCAGGGGCCGCTGCACCATCCCTTCAATCCGGATGGTCCAGAGACGCGGCTCAATCTCGGGAATACCGAAATGGGCGAGAGTGAAGATGCCGTCCAGCGGTGTGGCTGTTTCTGTCAACTGATGCGGACGGCGCGGAAATCGGATCACGAGCCCTTTCTGCAGCATGACCGCTCGAGTCATCGGGGCCATCTCCAGATTTAGGTACAGCACCGCGGACTCCAGCGCGGCAGATCTCCCCCGACCGGCCATCGGCGCGCCATTCACAGCACCCTGAAGCTGCGTCAGAATAGCACTCGAGCTCTTCCAATGGCACGTCGCAACTTTCCGAAATCCGGCGCAGCTCGCTCGCCGAGAGGCGCAGGCTGGCCACTTCACGCCGCTGGCAGTACGCGCGCAATGATCCTAGCAGCATTGCGACGCACGCGGAAATAATCAACTGCCTGCCGGAGATGTTTCTTCAAGGTGAAGACCGCGAAGGCACGGCCAGGATGCCTATGCCCCATGAAAGATGCTTCTAGCCGAGTGGCGGATGTTCAAGGGATTGGTCGTAACGATTCCAGTCGGAGAAAGTTTCAGATTAAGGAGCTGAAGATGAGACGGAAAGTCCTTCCAGCCTTGCTTTTCGCAGCAACGCTGTTTGCGTGGAAGATGAAGCCGGCAGTTCAAAAGACGCGAGCAGAAGAATCCCAGGGCCAGAGCAGCCAAAGCTCAGCAAGTCATGACACCGTGAACAGGGCCGCGGATGACTGCCAGAAAATGCTGGACATGATCGATCACATGACGAGCTACCAGCGGCAGATGGCCGTAACTATGACGAAACTCATGCAAAACATTGCTGACTTGCAGAAAGAAAAGGACATACCTCAGCTACGAGCGAAGCTCGCGGAACAAAGCGGCATGCTGGATCTGTTGCAGATTTACATGACTCAGCAAAGTAGCGTCACGCAATCACTGAAGGAAAGTTTGGAAAGTAACTGCCCCGTTGCGGCAAACGGCGAAAACCCAGCGCTCAACCCGGGTCAGTGGCTACCACCGGGTACTTTGCTTTGGATCAGTCCTCGCTGGATGATAATTGTCAGTCGAGCCTAGATGACAAATACGCCGAAAAACCAGGATCACGTGTTCCCAGCTTGCGAGGATGCGCGGTTAGATTGTCCAGACCAAACGCCAGCAACGTTGACCCCTCCCGGCTCGGCGTATCAAGTCATGGCGAACGGCTTGGCGTCGCGCCCTGAGAGATGCGGAGCTGACGATCCGCTTTCATGATCTCCGGCATACCTGCATTAGCAAGCTCGTTGAGTCTCGGGCGAGCGAACACACGCTCATGACCATGTGCTGGCCGCGTCAGCCGCAGGATAATCGAGCATTACTCGCAGATCCGCCTAGAGGCAAAGCGCACGGCTCTCGACGCGATTGCCGCGCAGTCTTCACAGACTGTCTTTGGGGCAGGTGTGGACCAAAATGCGGACCAACTTCCGGTGCTTCGTGTACTCCGCCTTGGCTTGCTTCAGTCTCGGCACTATACCTTCACTTCGCTGACCTGGATGATCGGCTGAAGATTCGTGTAGTTGGGGACATCAGCCATGATCTCTTGGGCGTGCGGAGCGAAAGCCGCCTGGAAAGCCTCGACCGAGTCGACCAGCATGTGCCCCATGGCAACGTAGGTCATCGGCACACCCGGCGCCCCTCCCGAAATCCCTTGCTCGACCGCAACCCCCTTGATCACGGGGCCTAGCTTTTTCTTAACCATCGGAAGATGCTTCTCGACGTAGTAGGCCATATCGAATTTGCAGCCGTCTTTATAGGGATAGAAGACACTAACCTTGATCACTGTAGTCTCCTCCTCAGTTCGTGAGAGGTGGCAAACGATAGGATAGAACTCAAGAACCGTCAAGTGATCCCAGTCCGGTTCGAGTCGGATGGTTGCGCCCGACATCTAGAAATCACCTCAGCTTCGCGTACTCCCCTATGGCTTGCTTCAGGATGGGGATGTCGGGGTCGGCGTCTTTCCAGAGCGCGAGGAAATCCTGGTAGGCGGTCTTGGCGTTGGTCGTGTCGCCTTGCTGGGCATATGCACGAGCGAGGCCGAGATGCGCCAGAGCACCAATCGGCTCGTTCAACACGACGCTCCGACGGTCGAGGATTTTCTGGAATTCGCTGGCGGCTTGCATGCCTTCATGGCCCGCGAGGTATGCTTCCCCGCGAAGGTAGACGGTGATCATGCGGAGCACAGAGGAGAAGTTATTGTCCGTCCAGCCTTGCTCATAAGCCAACGCTGGGCGAAGCTTCTCGACTGCCTCCTGCGGGTTTCCCTGGCGAATCGCCATGGCCGCGCGGATTGCAGGAAGGTAGTTGAACTGCACCACTGTGGCTTGGGGGAAGCGCTGGCTCAGCTCGTCGGCAAGCTTCTGCGCTTCGGTTGCATTCCCGGCCAGCGCCAGTGCGAGCGCGTCCGCCACCTGCGCCTGCATGGGCAGCAAGTTTCCGGCACTGCGTGGCGGTACCTTTGCGGCTCCATCGAGATTACCGAACAGCACCTCGCGCAAGGCCGATGCAGCCTCATATGCATCGGCTGTTTGCAGTGCTCCCCTTTGTGACGCGGATGCGACGGCCCGCGCAGCAAGTTCGCGAGCATCGCGCAGGTGTCCTACATAGGCAGCGGTATTGGATTGAACGAAATCTCCCTCCCCGACAGGCACCCATGAGGTTGAGGCAGACGCGAAATCCGCCATCGACTTCGGGTCGTTCTGAAGGAAGGCAATCAGGTATGACAGCTCGGAAAAGGCCGGGTTATCGAGATGGCGAGCCCGAGCCTGCTGGATTGATGCGTGCGCTTCGTCCAAGCGACCCAGTCGGATGTATTCGGAGGCCAGCAACACGTAATTGAAGGCGGCGGTCGGGTCGAGCCTGACGGTATCGAGGTATGCTGCCAACGCTTCCTGATCTTTGCCGAGATCTCGAGAAATATTACCTAGTTCCTGGAAAGCCCGTTCATCCTTGGGGTAGGTCTGAGACCATAGCTGGGCTGCTTCGTAGGCCTTTTCGAGATCTTCGCCGGGGCCAAAAACGTAGTAAGTTGCAGTAATGGCCAGTTTTTCTCGCTCGCTCGCCCGGTCGCGGAGTTCGTAGGCCTTCTCAACGGTCTGCGTTGCCCGGTCACTTTGGCCCAAAACAGATTGCATTATTCCCAAGAGGGCATACGCGTTCGCGAAGTTCGGGTCCAGATCCACGGCCCGCTGGCAAGATAAAGCTGCGGTCGGTATGTCGAATCTGAACCAGGATTGCTCGCAGCGGTTAAAGGCCTGCAGGGCTTCCAGCGAGGACGTGGTGGCCTGCACGAGCGGCACATCGTACTTCTCCAAGGAAGCTTGTGATTCACCGAGTTTCGAGCGCAACGCGGAAGCCGCGCTTCCGAGAGCACCAAGGACCTTCTCTTTGCCTTCCGCAGTGACCTGCTCCTGCGCGAGTGTGTCGCCTGTTCGGCAGTTGATCGCGGCGACGTCCAGGATGTACTCGCTTCCAAGCATTGCAATCGAGCCTTCGATTACGGTGGTTGCATCCGCACGCAAACAGACTTCTTGGGCGAGTTGGTGTGTTAGACGCGCGTCGGCCGGCTGCTCCATCAGCCGAAGCGTTTGGACAATCTGGTTTCCGGATACGACCTTCAGAAATGGTGACTGCTCGAGCTGCGCAGAGAGGCCTCGGCTAAGCGTGCCATCAAAGACGGGATCGCCGGTCGTGTTGGTGAAATCGGCGATGACGATGGAGTCCTTTTCGGTGAGCACCGGCACGCGGTGGAAATAGAAGTATCCGCCGGTTCCGAGGCCAACCACGATCACGGAAGCGATGGGAACCAGCCATCGTCGCAAGGATGATGTCGCCCCGACCTCTACTGTCCTAATGCTTCCGGAGCGCAGTTGCTGCGGCGCGGTTCCTTCAGCGGCCGTTTCTGCTGGCACAACGGCCGGGGCCGAACGCCCTGAAGCTGTGTCACGCTGAAGACGCCTCAGGTCCGTGCGCATATCAGACGCGTGCTGATAGCGAAGATTGCGGTCCTTCTCCAGTGCCTTGTTGATGATCGCTTCCAGCTGCGGCGGCAAGCCTGGATTCAAGCGCACGGGCGCAACGGGCGCACGGTTCAGGATGGCTTCGAATATGACCGCGGAGGTATCGCCTCGGAACGGCGGCGCCCCCGTCGCCATTTCGTACAACACGACACCGAAGGAGAAAAGATCGGTGCGCGCGTCGAGTTCCTTCCCGCGTGCTTGCTCCGGTGACATGTATGCGACTGTGCCCAGCGCCGCGCCAGGACTGGTCAGTTGCGCCTCCGGGACGCCCGTGACTGTTGGGGCGCTGGCTCCGTCAAATGGCTCCGGAATCGGCTTCGGCTGTGCTGTCACCTTCGCGAGGCCGAAATCGAGAATCTTGGCATGCCCACGGTTGGTAATAAAAATATTTGCTGGCTTGATGTCCCGATGGACGATTCCCCGTGCATGAGCCGCATCAAGGGCCTCCCCCACTTGCACGCCGATATCGAGAATCTCCTCCACGTCCATCGGCTTGCCGCCAATCACATGCTTGAGCGTCTGCCCTTCGAGCATCTCCATGGCGATGAAGGCTCGGCCGCTCTCCTCACCAATGTCGTAGATAGTGCAAATGTTTGGATGATTCAATGCCGATGCCGCCTGCGCTTCTCTCTGAAAGCGCGCCAACGCTTGTGCATCCGTTGCTACATCTTCCGGTAGGAATTTCAGTGCGACGTTGCGATGGAGCCGCATGTCTTCGGCCTTGTAGACCACACCCATCCCACCGCCGCCAAGTTTCTCGACGATGCGATAGTGCGAGATGGTTTGGCCGATCATTTTCGAGTCACGGCGGTAACGGTCTCCCAAACACCGGGGCGCGGCTATTTCGGTACAGGGAACCCCTTCATGCACACCACCGTGCGGTCCGCCTCTTCGGGCTTTGCGTGAGCAAAGCCGAGGTTGGCCGTACAAAGCACGTCGCCCTTCAGGACCAGGCTCGTATTGTTGTCCAGAGGCGCGTTCAACTTGTTGGCGATTAGGATCCGTTGTGAGCCGTCGGGGGAAAGGACCCAGATCTCGTTTCGCAAAATCTCAGAAACATAGATGTTTCCCCTTGCATCGAGTTCAATCCCATCGAATGGCGAGTACCCGACAGGTAGCGCCTGGGGTTCACCTGCGGATCCATCTTCCTTGATAGGGATCCGGAGCACCATCGGGTCGCCATCGGTGACGGCGTAGATGTTCTTCTCTTGTTTGTCGAGCTCCAGATCGTTGACACCCGCTGGAAAACCCGAATAGGGCTTCGACGACCAGTTGAGCAACGGGTGTGCGGACCACACATCAACCCTCTTACCATCTCGCGAGATTTTCCAAATAGCTGAGTACGTAAGGTCACTCATGTAAACGTTGCCTTGCGAGTCGATGGCTACATCATCAGGAAAACAGAATGGCCAACCATCAGCTTTTGTGGCAAGCGCTGTCACGACGCGCGTCTTGGCGTCGATTTTATAGACCCCGGAACGAATGACTGTGGCATCCCGGCATGACGGATGGAAGGGATTCGTAAGGTCCGTCGCGTCGTATTTCGAATGGGCCTTGTACGCGACGTAGATGTTGTCCTCTTTGTCGAGATCGAGGCCGATCAAGTCTCCCTTTCCGCTCTCTTGCTTCGACGGCACCCAGGCGACGTGGTCGTAGCTGCCGTCGTCCTTCAACATGACCACCTCGCCCGTGTGGAATTGTGTCGCGTAGATGTTGCCCTTCGAATCGACACCGAGACCCTCGGGTGTGTCGGGTAATTTGGCCATGACCCACGCTTTGAACTGCGCGGACGCAGGCGCCGCAGTGACGGCCATAAACCACGTTCCGACGATTAAGTATCCAAGAACCATCGGAAGTCTTCGCTTACGCAGTGCCCCTGGGGACATCTTGCTTCCTCCTCTAGCTATATCGCGGCCTAGCTTGGGATCACGGGCGCGATAGACCCCTCCCATTCCGCCCGCACCAATAGCGGAGACAATTTCAAGAAGGGCCCAGGTGGGTGCCGGACTGAATGGCCATAGGTTCTCGCAGCCTTCTGGAATCCGCGTAGTATATACGACGTGTGTTACGTAGAAAGGTGATTTATCCCGGCCGCGTGGGAGTGTCGATTCCGTGCGTGGCTAAAATGTGGAATCGGGAGTTAGCCCCAAAGCGATGCCTGAATTGCTGGGAATAGAAGACGATCCAGATGCGAAAAGACCCAGGACACCCGATCGGCAGGCCGCTCGTGTGGCATCGCAGCCTTACATGAAATTCTTCGTGTGATAGGCAGACATGTTCGCAGCCAGCCCCGGTTCGAATCCGAGCGAGTGCAGCCGTTCGCGCCGCGTGCGATCCATCTCGCGCTGGAGCTCGTTCACATGCCCTGCGCCCGCGCGTACTTGCGCAATCGAAAGCCCGCCTCCTGCATAAACCACTAGCGCGTCGTGGACGTAAGGGCTCAATCCTGAAATCGAGGCTAGCATCTGGCTGCGCCGCTCGACCGCAGATGCCATCGAAAGTCGCATCTCCGGCTCGCGTTCGAAAACGTAGCGCATGTGCTCAACTCCGAAGGCCACGTGGCGTGCTTCGTCGCGATGCGCCAGCCGTGCCAGCGCGGCAGTCACTGGATCGGGTGTGTGGTCGGTCAGGAACTTGAGCAGAGTCAAGAACGTGCCCTCGCCCATGACGCATAGCAAAAACGTCGCCGTCGTGAAATCGGGCTCTTCGAGGAGCGTTTTCAGCGACAGCTGCCCACTTACTACCGTTGTCCCGAGCCCCGCGCCGCCCGCTTCGGCACGCCGCGTGAACGCTTCTCCGTGGCGCGCTTCGTCCACCACCTGCATCGCCAGCACCTCCACGACCTCGCGGTAGTGCGGGTGAATCCGCGGGATGAATCGCGCTGGGACGTACAGCGCAGCGAATTCATTTTCTGTGAGAAACGTCATGACCTGAGCTACCGCGGCTTCGACGTCTCCCGGCAACTTCGGAAGCTCGTTCCACGGGATGTCTCGCACGGCAGACCACTGATTCGCCGCGGCCTGCGAATAGATGGAGTTCAATTCGCGCGCCCACACGTCGCGCTTTTGGCGCAACGTAAAGCCGAACTCCGGCCCTCCCCGCTCGATCCGTGCCCCTCGCGGCGCAATTCCCCAATTGGGCTCGGCGGTTTCGGCGATCTCTGTGCGCGACGTCGAAATCAGCGGCGCCGGTCCTGCTGCCTCTATGCGAAACGTTCCCGGCAGGCCTTGTTGCGATTGCCAGCGCAGACCCTGCTTGCGGCACCACGCCGCAAGATGGTCCGCGAGTTCAGGCGAATCGCCGTGCACCTCGCACGATTCCCCCGCGGCCAGCCCGGAGAGCGCCCGCCGCAAAAGCACGGTAGCCCCTTCGTGAAGCGAAAGGTCTTCGAGCTCAACTTTTTGTTTCGGTGTGGAGTTACGCATCTATCGAAGTGCGGCGCGACCGATCGCCTAAATTGCGGCCGAGGTCGCCGCTTCGCCGTAGAAGTCGAATCGCCCGACCGCTTTCTCCAGCTGCGCGTAGCCGGTCGTCCGAGCGGGTAGCCAGCACCTCAGCCCCTCCAACTCCATGAACGCCCGCACTTCGGGATCTTGAAAGGACATTCCGAGAAGCGCATCGACGAACGGCTTCCATCGCTCTACAGGCAGGCTCGCGCGCACCGTGAAATTGCAGTGGTCGAAGGGCGGAGTTGTTACCAGCACGCGTGTCGTTCCCGGATCGAGCGTCCCTTCGTTGATGAACACTCCATAGTTTGCGTCGAGCACGCAGGCCGCGTCGGCGGCTCCGGACGCAAGCGCCCTTGCCGCGTCGCGCTCTCCGCCGACATGGTCGCCGTGCTTTCCGACCATCACGTTGTGATACAGAACTTTGCAGTCGCGGAACGGATCGAGACCCGATTCTGCCACAAGATTGAGCGGAATCAATGTCGCCTGCGGCGAATCCGAAGCGGCAACTGCGATCGTTTTGCCTTTCAGATCGGCGAGCGATGAAATCTGCGAATTCGCGCGCACGATAATCTTAGTGGTGAGATCGCGGTCGGAATCGCGCATCGCGATGGCGGCGCACGCCCCCTTGCTCGTGATCTGGCTTTTCACCCATGCCAGAGGCGAATTCCACGCGACGTCAACCTCTCCCGAAAGATTTGCCTCTACTTGTGCGTCGTAGTTCGAATACAAAACGTAGTCGATCTCCGCGTCGTGTTTCGCGAAGTAGGGAAGGAAACCCTCCCAGATCGTAACGACCTTCGGGTCGTACGCGACCGCGCCGACTCGCAGCATGCCACCGTGTGCAAACCCCTTGGAATTGGCCATCATTAACCTCGATCTTCTGGGTCGGTTTACGAAAACGACCGGCGTTCGAAAGTTGGACGCTATCCGAATACGGGCATGCCGCAGATCGCTTTCCCAATGAACTCGTACAGCGCGTCGGAAACGGGCGCCATGACTCCGGCCGCCCGGCTGTCCCGAAAGAACCGTTCTACGCCAACATCCTTGCGGAACGCCGCCCCACCGCACACTCGCATGGCCAGATCGTGCACCTCGAGCGAAGTCTCCGCGCCCGCCAGTTTTGATTCGAGCACGCGCAGCGTTGCGTCCTCCCGTCCCTGCTCGACCGCGTCAATCGCATCGAGCAATAGCCCCCGCACCATATCAACCTTCAGCCGCATCTTCGCGATGTGCCCCCGGACCTGCGGCAAGTCCGCAATCTTCGATCCGTCGTATGAGTACTTCGAATTTGTAACGTGGCTGACGGCTCGCGTGAGCGCTCCCTCCATCATCCCCACCGATACTGCGCAATTCATCAAACTAAATAGCGGAAGCACCACGCCCATCATCACCTCGAATCCTTTGCCGTCCTCGCCGAGCCGGTTGGCCTCTGGAATCAGGACGTTTTTCGCCGTGATCGGTGCCGAGCTATTCCCGCGCAGCCCAAGGCCCACGTACGGTTTGGGAATTGTAAGCCCATCCGCGTCGGCTGGCACCGCCCAGATCGTACTGAGCCCTTCCGCCGCAGCAGGCTTGCTGGACCATACATAGATGTCGCACGCCCCCGCCGACGTGATCAGTTGCTTCGCGGCATTGAGCCTCACGCCGTCAGCACTTGTCGTCGCCGTGCTGACCGGCACCCAGAAGTGGCTGCGCGAACCGAATTCCGAAAATGCCAGTGTCGCCAGCTTCCCGTGCTGCGCGATCGAGCTTCGCATCGCCGCCGTGCCGTGCTTCTCGATCACCGCCGTAGAGATGTAGTGCATGATCACCACCATCGCCGTCGAAGGACAGTCGCGCGCGATGCGCTCCGCCACCGCGACACCCGCACGCAAACCTTGCCCACAGCCTCCTACGGCCTGCGCGCTCACCAACCCCAGCAGTCCTGCTTTCTTCAGCGCCTCGAGGTTCTCCTTGGGGAATCGGCCCTCTTCGTCGATCTTCGCGGCCGACGGCTGAATCACCTCCACCGCGACCTCGTCGGCCTTCGCCACTAGGTTCGTCCCTGCCCCGTCCAGCCTCCAAAAGTTGCTCATCGTCTCCGTTCTCCGTTCCGAGGACGCCGCACAGAGCGTTTTCAATCCCCATTCAAACAGGGCGGCCTCATGCGCCCTGATGGAATGCCCTTGTTCTAGTTGCTTAGTTCTTAGTTGGAAAACGGCCGCCGGTCGCTTAGGAGTTAAGCGTTCAAGTAAAGCCTTGCGGCCACCTCAGGAGAGAACAATAGCGAGCAGTCCCCCGTAGTCTCGGAAACACCGTCGGAACGTGGTGCACGACCATGTTACGTCTCGCAATTCACTACGTCGAGCTTCTACCTATTCCGGGTTGCCAGCACGTTGGACGCGCGGTAGCGTACCTAGGTTTCGCCGCTCGATCAATGACAATCGTACCGGACGCTCCAGTCACGGCAGCCGTTGGAATTCATGTACGTCTCGGGAAGAAGAGCGCGCCTGCCTTTGGAGCAGTGGCGCCAGCCGCCGACAACTCCAATCCGTCACCAAGGGTCCGTCTGTTCGAAAAACGGGACTCTCTCATGATTGTGCACAGTGCCCTTGCGGCCGACATCCCTGCACACTCGAAGTGAAGCCTGGACAGCATAGCGTTCGACCCAGGGTGGGCAAGCCGATTCTCTCACTCAACGACCGATGATTATGGTTACCGGCTTGCGAAAATGCGCGGCTCGATTGCCCAACGCCCAATGTCGGCAAAGTTGATCCCTCCCGGCCTATCAAGTCGTGGCGCACAGCCTGGCGTCGTGCTCTCAAGACGCCGGACCTGCGGCATACCTGCATCAACAAGCTTGCAGAGCCCCAAGCGAGTGAGCACACGCTCATGGCCATTGCTGGCCATGTCAGCCGAAGGATGATCGAGCACTACTCGCACATTCGCCTAGAGGCGAAGCGCACGGCTCTCGACGCGATTGCAGCGCAAGCGCAGCCTTCACAGGCTATTTTGGGGGGCAGGTGTGCACCAAAATGTGCACCAACTTCCGGGGAGCGATTCGAAGGCTCCTGCTAACTGATTGAAAAGGTTGGTGGGCCTGGGTTGACTTGAACAACCGACCTCACCCTTATCAGTTCGAAAAGCGATGATGACACCAAGTGACCGGAATGGCCAGAAGTGTACATCTGCGTTCGAGTTAGTGCTCAGAAATGCGATTCGGCGCGGCCACGAGCGGACACGAGAAGACAGCACTTTCCGGGTGTGTCCAGGCAGGGTTATGTCACAAAGTACGTCACAAAACTGGCTGAGTTGTCCGTCCCAGAGACATGTGATGTCGGTGGCATGCCCGGAGGCCTCCGCGCCACTTTTTTTTTGAAATTTTTTGCAGTGCGGGAGATCCGCTGAGCGTCAAGCTATACGCGCTGGATTTTTGCTGAGTCACGGGTCGTCTAGCAGGGAGAGCTTAGTTTAGGCGCGTGAAACTTCTTGCTGCCTGAGTGCGTATATTGAAGCAAGGGGAGAGACCTATGTTCT
>Ga0187769_10000546_pt1 | contig 20683 bp, 19 predicted proteins | sample 0116_SJ02_MP02_1_FD_133140 | JGI IMG/M metagenome (GOLD analysis project Ga0187769, IMG submission 133140) | Tropical peat soil microbial communities from peatlands in Department of Meta, Colombia - 0116_SJ02_MP02_10_MG | ecosystem: Environmental > Terrestrial > Soil > Wetlands > Peat | place... | reverse complement strand
GGATCGTCACCTTGTAGACCGGGTCGACGCCCGGCATCGCCCAGCCCGCGAGCGTGTGCCCGGATTCGTGGTAGGCGGTGATCTTCTTCTCCTGCTCGCTGATGATCCGGCTCTTGCGCCGCGGCCCGCCGACCACCCGATCGACCGCCTCTTCCAAAGCGGCGCCGGTGATGACGGTGCCGTTCTCGCGGGCAGTCAGCAGCGCCGACTCGTTGATGACGTTGGCCAGATCGGCGCCGGTCATGCCGACGGTCCGCTTGGCCAGCCCGTCGAAGTCGACGTCGGGGCCGAACGGCTTGCCCTTGGAGTGCACGCGCAGCACCGCGCGCCGGCCGGCCAGGTCCGGGCTGGACACCGGGATCTGGCGGTCGAAGCGCCCGGGCCGCAGCAGCGCCGGGTCGAGGATGTCGGGCCGGTTGGTCGCCGCGATCAGGATCACGCCGGTGCGATCACCGAAGCCGTCCATCTCGACCAGCAGCTGGTTGAGCGTCTGCTCGCGCTCGTCGTGGCCACCGCCCAGCCCGGCGCCGCGCTGGCGGCCGACCGCGTCGATCTCGTCGACGAAGATGATGCACGGGCTGTTCTGCTTGGCCTGCTCGAATAGGTCACGCACCCGGGATGCGCCGACGCCGACGAACATCTCGACGAAGTCCGACCCGGAGATGGTGAAGAACGGAACGCCGGCCTCGCCTGCGACGGCGCGGGCCAACAGCGTCTTACCGGTTCCCGGCGGCCCGTACAACAGCACGCCCTTGGGGATCTTGGCGCCGAGTACCTGGTACCGCGCAGGGTTCTGCAGGAAGTCCTTGATCTCGTAGAGCTCCTCGACCGCCTCGTCGGCGCCGGCGACATCGGCGAAGGTGGTCTTGGGCATGTCTTTGGAGAGCTGCTTGGCCCGCGATTTGCCGAACCCGAAGCCCATCCGGGCGCCGCCCTGCATGCGGGAAAACATCATGAAAAGGCCGACCAAGAGCAGTAGCGGCAGTACATAGATCAGCAGCGAGCCCAGGATGTTGCCCTCGTTGACGATGGTGCTGACCTGGGCGTCTTTACTGGTCAACGCGTCGAACAGCGGAACCGCGTAACCGGTCGGGTACTTGGTGATGATCTTGTCGGACCCGTCGGTGCCGCTGTTGGCGCTTTTCAGCGTCAACCGCACCTGTTGTTCGCGATCGTCGATCTGTGCACTCTTGACGTTGCCGCCCTTGATCTGGGCCATCGCCACCGAGGTATCGACCGGCTTGTAGCTGCGGGTGTCATTGCTGAAGTAAAAGAATGACCAACCAAGCAGCAACACGACAGCGATCGCCGTGAGCGTGCGGATCACGTTTTTCCGGTTCATCAATCATCGACCGTCGCCGGCCAGGTCCTTCCCGATACACGTAGCTGGAATAGTCCAGGTTACCGCCCGGAGCGATCGCCAGCTCAGTGCAGCCGGGCGAAGCGGGTCGCCACCCCGTTTAGATCTGCCGCTAAAGCAACGAATGGCAGTTCCCGACAATTTTCATTCACCGGCGCACCCAACTGTCGAACACCTTTCCGGCGGACCGGGCGTGTGCTTTGGTGAGACGGTGCCCGACAGCGTAGCGATCACCGAACGGACTATCGCGACCAATGGTGTGCAGTTGCACACCATTGAAGCGGGTGAGCCGGGCGCACCGGTGGTGGTGCTGGCCCACGGGTTTCCCGAACTTGCCTATTCATGGCGCCACCAGATCCCGGTGCTGGCCGCCGCCGGATACCACGTGCTGGCCCCGGACCAGCGCGGCTACGGGGGCTCGAGCCGGCCCAACGACATCGCCGACTACAACATCGCCGACCTGTCCGCCGACGTGATCGGCTTGCTCGACGACGTCGGCGCCGAGCGGGCGGTGCTCATCGGTCACGACTGGGGCGCCCCGGTGGTGTGGAGCTCGGCGCAACTGCATCCCGATCGGGTGGCTGCCGTGGTCGGTTTGAGCGTTCCGCCGGTGCCGCGCGCTCAGGTCCCGCCGACGCAGGCGTTTCGCAGGCTGTTCGGCGACAACTTTTTCTACATGCTCTATTTCCAAGAGCCGGGGATCGCCGACGCCGAACTGGCTGCCGACCCCGGCAAGACCCTGCGGCGCATGATCGCCGACCTGCGCGCGCCCGATGACCATGCGGCCGCGGCACGCATGGTCGCACCGGGGCCGGAGGGCTTCATCGAGCGGCTACCCGAACCCGACGGCCTGCCGAGCTGGATCAGCGCCGACGAACTCGATCACTACATCGCCGAGTTCAGCCGCACCGGTTTTACCGGCGGGCTGAACTGGTACCGGAACCTGGACCGCAACTGGGAGATCTTGGCCGACCCGCCGGCTGCCACCATCTCGGTGCCCGCGTTGTTCGTTGCCGGCACGGATGATCCTGTGGGCGGCTTCATGCGCCGCGACCGTACGCGTGAAGTGGTGACCGGTCCCTATCGTGAGGTGATGATGGACGGCGCCGGGCACTGGCTACAACAGGAGCGCCCTGATCAGGTCAACGAGGTGGTGCTGGACTTCCTATCGGGTGTGACGCTGTGACGAACCGCCCGTTGAATTTCGGTGTCTTCATCACGCCGTTTCACCCGACCGGGCAATCTCCCACGGCGGCACTCGAATACGACATGGAGCGAGTGGTCGCTCTGGATCGGCTGGGCTTCGACGAAGCGTGGTTCGGTGAACATCACTCCGGCGGCTACGAGTTGATCGCGTGCCCGGAAGTATTCATCGCCGCGGCGGCCGAACGGACCAAGCACATCCGGCTGGGCACCGGTGTTGTGTCGCTGCCCTACCACCATCCGCTGATGGTGGCCGACCGGTGGGTGTTGTTGGATCATCTGACCCGCGGGCGAGTGATGTTCGGTGCCGGTCCGGGCGCCCTGCCGTCGGACGCCTACACGATGGGCATCGATCCGGTCGAGCAGCGCCGGATGATGCACGAATCGCTGGAGGCGATCCTCGCTCTGTTCCGCGCCGCACCTGGTGAGCGGATCAACCGCCACTCGGACTGGTTCACGCTGCGTGATGCCCAGTTGCACATCCGCCCCTACACCTGGCCTTATCCTGAAATCTCTACGGCAGCAATGATTTCCCCGTCCGGTCCGCGGCTCGCCGGCGCGTTGGGCACGTCGCTGTTGTCATTGTCGATGTCGGTGCCGGGCGGCTATGCGGCGCTGGAGAACGCCTGGGAAGTCGTGTGTGAACAAGCCGGCAAAGCCGGACACGACGAGCCCGACCGGGCAAACTGGCGGGTGCTCGGCATCCTGCATCTGGCCGACAGCCGAGATCAGGCGATCGACGACTGCACATACGGCCTGCAAGACTTCGCGAAGTACTTCGGCGCAGCGGGATTCGTGCCACTGGCCAACCTGGTCGAGGATGCGCAGTCACCCCGTGAGTTCGTCGAAGACTATGCGGCGAGGGGCAATTGCTGCGTCGGCACACCCGAGGATGCGATCGGCTACATCGAGGATCTACTTGACCGGTCGGGCGGATTCGGCGGCTTCTTGTTGCTCGGGCACGACTGGGCGTCGCCAGTGGCGACTTATCACTCCTATGATCTGTTCGCCCGCAAGGTGATTCCGCATTTCAAAGGGCAATTGGAGGCACCTCGGGCATCGCATGAATGGGCTAAGGGCATGCGTGAACAATTGCTTGGCCGTGCCGGCGAGGCGGTGGTGAAGGCGATCACCGAGCACACCGATGAACTCAAGATGGAAAGCGAAAACAGCTGATGCGCGCCGCGGTGCTACGGGAAGGCCGCATGGTCTACCGGGACGATGTGCCCGACCCCGTCCCCGGTCCGGGTCAGGTTGTGGTCGGCATTCGATCGTGCGGAATCTGCGGCTCCGACCTGCATTTCGCGCGCCACGGCGCGGAGGTGCTGTCGTTGAGCGATCAAATGGCAGACAGTCTTGGCGGCGGCGCGAGCGTCGAGTTGGGCCGCGACGTCTTCATGGGCCACGAGTTCAGCGCGGAGGTGCTCGAAGCCGGCCCAGACACCGAAACGTTTCCGGCGGGGACGCTGGTCACGTCGATTCCGGTGCTGATCTCGGGCAAACACGTCGAGCCGATCGTCTACAGCAACAAGACGCCAGGCGGCTATGCCGAGCGGATGCTGCTTTCGGCGCCGCTGCTGCTGCGCGTTCCCAACGGTTTGGACGCTCGGCAAGCTGCGCTGACCGAACCGATGGCGGTCGGGCTGCACGCCGTCAACAAGTCGGGTGTTCAGCCCGGCGAGACCGCACTGGTGCTCGGTTGCGGTCCGATCGGCATTGCGGTGATCGCCGCCCTGCGCGCCCGTGGCGTCGAATCCATTGTGGCAGCGGATTTCTCGCTGAAGCGGCGCGAAGTCGCCACCACCATGGGCGCACATCAGACGCTCGACCCGGCGCAGGGCTCACCATTCGACACTGTCACTCCCACTGTGGTATTCGAGGCGGTCGGGGTGCCCGGCATCATCGACGACGTGATGCGCAGAGCCAGGCACGGCACTCGGCTGGTCGTCGTCGGCGTGTGCATGCAGCCCGACACCGTGCATCCGTTCTTCGCCATCGCCAAGGAGATCAACGTCCAGTTCGTTCTCATGTATGACCCGAACGAATTCGCCGATTCGTTGCGCGCAATCGCCGAAGGTGACATCGACGTCGCACCGGTGATCACCGGCGACGTTGGCCTCGAGGAGGTCGGGGCGGCTTTCGATGATCTCGCCGACCCTGAACGGCACTGCAAGATACTGGTCACTCCCTAGGCGCTGGCCGCTGTAGCGGCGCCTTTATCGGGCGACCAGGTCATTCGTTGTTGTATCTTGAGCCAAGCTGGCTAGCTCACCACGAATCCTCCGGAGGAGGCACGATGCCGACGCCGGCGCTCAGCCTGCCCCGGCAGATGCTGCGGCGGCGCCCGGTGAGCGGCGCCCCAGTCGCCGACGGGGCTTCATATCAGCTGCAACGGAGTCTGGGAACCTTCCTGCTCACCATGTTCGGCGTCGGCGAGACGGTCGGTGCGGGCATCTTCATCGTGCTCACTCAGTCGGTGCCGCAAGCCGGCCCGGCGGTGGTCATCTCGTTCATCATCGCCGGCATCGCGGCGGGTTTGGCCGCGGTCTGCTACGCCGAGATGGCTTCGGCGGTACCGGTTTCCGGATCGGCTTACTCGTACTGCTACGCCACGCTGGGCGAGCTGGCTGCGATGGGCGTCGCAGCATGCTTGCTGCTCGAGTACGGCGTGTCCACCGCCGCTGTAGCGGTGGGTTGGAGTCAGTATCTGAACAAGTTGCTGGACAACGTCTTTGGATTTCACCTGTCGCAAGCCATTTCGGCGGGGCCGTGGGATCCCGAGCCGGGTGCCATCAACGTGCCCGCCATCGTCTTGGTGGCGATGTGTGCGGTCCTGTTGATCCGGGGTGCGAGTCAATCCGCGAAGACCAACGCCGTGATGGTGGTGATCAAGCTCGGCGTGCTGGTGATCTTCGCGGCCATCGCGTTCACCGCATTCAAGGCGGACCGCTTCACTGACCTGGCACCGTTCGGCGTCTCAGGCATCAGCTTGGCTGCGGGCACAATCTTCTTCGCCTACATCGGTCTTGACGCGGTATCCACCGCGGGCGACGAAGTCAAAGATCCGCAGCACACGATGCCGCGGGCAATCATCTACGCGTTGCTGATCGTCACGGGTATCCATGTGCTCGTGTCGGTTGCCGCGTTGGGCAGTCAGCCGTGGCAGGAGTTCAAGGGCGAAGAAGCGGTGCTGGCCGTGATCCTGGACCGCATCACCGGGAACACGGCGGGCAGCACCCTGGTATCTGCCGGCGCAGTGATATCCATCTTCTCGGTCACGCTGGTGACGTTGTACGGGCAGACACGCATCTTGTTCACGATGGGCCGTGACGGTCTGTTGCCGGCGGCGTTCGCGAAGGTCAACCCGCGCACGATGACACCGATCGGAAACACCGTGATCGTTGCGGTCGTGGTGGCCATCCTGGCTGCGCTGGTGCCGCTGGACCGTCTGGCCGAAACGGTCTCCATCGGCACCCTGACCGCATTCATCGTGGTGTCAGCGGGGGTAATGATCCTGCGGGCTCGAGAACCGGACTTGCCCCGGGGTTTCAAGGTGCCGGGCTATCCGGTGACACCGATCCTGTCGATCGCGGCGTGCGCTTACATCCTGTTCAGCCTGCACTGGTACACCTGGATTGCGTTCAGCGCCTGGGTGGCGGTGACGCTGATCTTCTACCTGGCGTGGGGCCGCCGTCACAGCGCACTCAATGGCGGCGGGAATGGCGGCCTCGCAACGGCCGTGCCGATCACCGAAGATGCCAGGTAACCGAGCCGTCTAACTCAACTAGGGTGGCCAATCATGGCGGTCACCACACGCGCCGGACGGGCGCTGCGTATCGCGCTCGGCCTAGGCCTCACGGTCGGCGTCCTGTCGGCCTGCGATAGCCACTCGGCACGGGTCGGGGACAACCGACGCGAAGTGACTGTGGTCGGTTCCGGCCAGGTCCAAGGGGTCCCCGACACTCTCACCGCCGACGTCGGCATCGAATTCACCGCACCGGACGTCACCACGGCGATGAACCAGACCAACGACCGCCAGCAGGCCGTCATCAATGCCGTGGCGGCGGCCGGCGTCGACCGCAAGGACATCAGCACCACCGAGGTCAGCCTGCAATCCCAGTACGACAGTTCCGGCGGCACCATCACCGGGTATCGCGCCGACAACTCGATAAGGGTCAAGATCCACCCGGCCGATTCGGCGTCGCACGTGCTGGCGGTCATCGTCGGCGCCGGCGGTGACGCGACTCGCATCAGCTCGGTCAGCTATTCCATCGTCGACGACTCGCAGCTGGTCAAGGACGCGCGTGCGCGGGCTTTTCAGGACGCCAAAGACCGGGCCGAGCAGTACGCGCAGCTGTCCGGGCTGAAGCTGGGCAAGATCATTTCGATTTCAGAGGCATCCGGAGCTGCGCCCCCCACGGCGCTTCCGGCCCCACGCAGCGGCATGCCGGCCAGTGTGCCGCTGGAACCCGGCCAGCAGACAGTGAGCTTCTCCGTCACCGCGGTCTGGGAGCTGCGGTAGTGGCTCAGTCCTGGTAGACCCTGGGGTCCAGGGTCCCGATGTAAGGCAGGTCGCGGTAGCGCTCGTCGTAGTCGAGGCCGTAGCCCACCACGAACTCGTTGGGGATGTCAAAACCCACGTAAGCGATGTCGACGTTGGCGCGCAACGCGTCGGGCTTGCGCAGTAGCGTGCACACCCGCAGTGAATGCGGATGCCGGGTGGCCAGGTTGCGCGACAACCAGGACAGCGTCAGCCCGGAGTCGACGACGTCCTCGACGATCAGCACATTCCGGTCGTTGATATCGCGGTCGAGGTCTTTGAGAATGCGCACCACGCCCGACGATGACGTCGACGTTCCATAGGAACTGACGGCCATGAACTCGAACTGAGTCGGCAGCGGGATCGCGCGTGCCAGGTCGGTGACGAACATGACCGCGCCCTTGAGCACGGTGATCAACAGCAGGTCCTGGTCGTCGGCACCGGAGAGTTCGCGGTAGTCTGCGCCGATCTGCGCACCGAGCTCGGCGATGCGGCTCTGGATCTGCTCCTCAGTGAGCAGCACCGATTTGATGTCGCCCGGATACAGCTCCGGCGATTCTGCTGCCACGACCAGATCGTGCCATGCCATCGGGTTAGGAACCAGTGGTGGTCGGGCTGATCGGCTCCCGATGCAACGTCAACAGCCCGCCGCTGCGCCCGGCAACCAACCGTTGCTTGCGCAACGCGGACCCGACCGCCACGCCGCCCTGGCCACGCCAGTCGGTGATCAGCCGGTCGACGCCGCGGATCTGCTTGTCGGTCAGCCCGATCGCGCCGCCGGCAAGCAGCCAGCCCCGAATGACGCCGCGACGTACCGGGGCGGGCAGCTCTGCCAACTCCTGGGTGTCGAGCCCCTCGGCGGTCGCCGAGGTGGTCAGCGCCCGCACGATCAGGGCATCGACCAGCTCGGTGTCTTCGCGCAGCGCAGTGGCGGTGCGGGCCAGCGCCTCGGCGACGCCGCCGCCGAGCACCTCCTCCATCAACGGCAGCACTTCATGGCGTAGCCGGGTCCGGGTGAAACGGCGATCGGTGTTGTGCGGGTCCTGCCAGGGGGTCAGCCCCAGCTCCGTGCACGCGGCGTGCGTCACGCTGCGCCGCACGCTCAGCAACGGCCGACACCAGGGCGGGTCGTAAGGGCGCATCCCGGCGATCGATCGGGCGCCAGAACCGCGGCCCAGCCCGAGCAATACGGTCTCGGCCTGATCGTCGAGGGTATGGGCCAGCAGCACCGGGCGATCGCGACTGGCAGCCTCCAGCGCGCGGTAGCGAGCAGCGCGGGCAGCGCCCTCCGGACCGCCGTCTCCGCTGACCTGCACGCAAAGCACTTGGGCGTCAATGCATCCCAATTCCTCGGCTTGGCTTCGCGCGGTGGCGGCGATCGCTGCCGAGCCGGCTTGCAAACCGTGGTCCACGATCAGCGCCGTGGTCGGCAGCAGGGCAGCGGCGACACCGGTGAGCGCCAACGAGTCCGGGCCCCCGGAGAGCGCCACACACCAGCGATCGGCAGTGGCGAGGTATTCCTTGGCGAACGCCGCCACAGCCGCGCGGAGCTCGGCTACAGCACCCGGTCGATCCATCGTTGCGGGTATTCGATCTCAATCGGCCGAGGCAGTGTGTCCGACCCGGTCCAGACGGCGTTGAACCGCTCCATCCCAACCCGGCCCACGACATGGTCGACGAACGCCTTGCCCCGGGTGTACTGGCTCAGTTTGGCGTCGATGCCCAGCAATGCGCGCAGCAGCCGTTGCAGCGGCGGCTGCCTGCGGTGCCGACGCTCGTCGAAGCGGCGCCGGATGGTCGACACCGACGGAACCACAACGGGCCCAACGGCATCCATCACGTGATCGGCGTGTCCCTCCAACAAAGTGCCCAGCACCAACAGCTGATCCAGAGCCTGGCGCTGCGACTCGGACTGCACGGCGCGCAGCAACCCCAGAACGCCCCTGGAGTGCGGGTCGGGGTCGGTTGGCGACTGTTCGCCGCGGCCGCGGACAAAGTCGGCCAGCCGGCTGACCACCTGTGCCACGTCTTCGCTGCCCTCCTGAGTCAACACACCGAGCGCTTGCGACATGTAGCCCGACAGCCACGGATTTGCGGTGAACTGCACCCGATGGGTGACCTCGTGCAGGCACACCCACAACCTGAAGTCGGAAGGCTCCACCCGCAATTGCCGTTCGACCGCAATGACATTGGGATACACCAGCAGCAAGGCACCGCCGTCATTGCAGGCAGCGAACGGGTCGTACTGGCCGAGGATTCCCGACGCGACGAACGCCAGCACGGCACCAGTCTGCGCGCCGGTGACCCGTCCGGAGATAACGCCGCGCGGCTTGTCGGTTCCGCCGGTCATTACCCGCATCGACTCGGCGGCCGCCCGGATCCACCCCTGCCGGTCGACAATGCGGGCCTCGGGAACGATGCCGTTGGTCTGCAGACCGGTGACGTCGCGTACCGGAGGTTCAGCCGCCTTGGCGGCAGTCGCCAGGTTGTCGACCACTTGGCGACGGGTGTAGTCGGTGGACGGCGGGCCGGGACGGGCCAGCCACTGGCCGACCGTCGCTGCGAATCCCCAGTCGACGGTGCGCCCAACGGTGAACTCCGTTGAAGCGGTCACGTTGCGCACCCACACGACCATAGGGTGGTGGCCACCGCGTCGATCGCCGTGCGGCCGGTCGGGCCGGCGTCATTGGAGATCAGCGCGAAGGTCAGCACCCGTCCACTACGGTCGGTCACCACCCCAGCTAACGCGTTAATGGCGGTCAGCGAGCCGGTTTTGGCCCGCAACCAGCCGGCCGGTCCGGTGTTGGCCACCGTATCCAGGAAGCGGTCGGACAGCGTGCCGCTGCCACCGGCGATCGGCAACAGGTCCAGCAGCGGCCGCAGCGAGGGCTGATCCGGCCCGGCTGCAGCTTGCACCGCGGCGTCGAGGGTCTTGGCGCTGAGCCGGTCGTCGACGGACAATCCGCTGGAGTCGTGCAGGAATGCGCCGCTGGTGTCGATATGCGCGGTGTTCAACCGGTTGGTCAGCGCGTCGACGGCGCCGGTGAAACTCAGCGGCCGCTGCATCGACGCGGCCACTTCACGGGCGATGCATTCGGCCATCACGTTGTCGGAGACGCTCATCATTTCGTTCAGTCGCTCGATCAGCGGCGCCGACTGCACAGCGCCCAACTGCCGCGCACCGGCGGGTGCGGGATGGCCGGCGATGGTCACCTGCTGCGGGTCGACGCCGAGCGCGGTGGCCAGCGCGTGTCCGGCGTCCAGGGCCGGGGTCACCGACCGGCGGGACTCGTCGGTCGCCGGCTGGATGCGTCCGGCGTCCAGCATGACTGATTCGATCGGCGCGATATCGCCGCCCTCGATGTCGGCCGGATCCCAGCCCGGCGCCATGGTCGGGCCACTGAACAGCGAGGTGTCCACCTGCACCGCCGTCGGCGTAACGCCGCTGCGGCGCACCTGATCGGCAAGATCGCTGATCCGCGCCGCACCGTGATACCAGGTGTCCTGCCCGGGCGGGGCCGCCGATAGCGTCGGGTCGCCGCCCCCCACCAGCACAATGACTCCAGAGGCCCCGGGCTGTTCGGCGGCGACGACTCGAGTGGTGACCCGGGCCTCGCGGTCCAGCGCCAACAGCGCGGCGGCGGTGGTGAGCGTTTTGTTTGTCGACGCCGGCTGCATCAGCAGGCCATCTTGCTGGCGCCAGAGTTCTTTGGCGGTCATCGCGTCGGTGACCCGGCCGCCGAGCTTGCCCAGGTTGGGATCGGCCACCACCGCCGCCAGCGTTGCGGCCAGCGCGGATTTGCTCGGAACAGGCGCGGTGGCGGCCACCGGGACGATGCTCGGCTTAGCGGTGACAGCGGGCGGTGGGGGTGGGATCTGGGCACCGCTTGCGCCGCGGCCGCTGGCGGTGAACAACGCGGTTGCCGCGACCACGGCGGCAACGATCGCCAGCACGCCCACTGCCACCATCAGGTGTGTGGACGGCCGCCACTGAGTGGGATGCATGACCCTCCTAACTCCTTTGCGCCTATTGTGCTTCAAGCACCTGCCGACCGACGTCTCGTGGGAGCTTAGTTACGCGCCAGATACCTGGACTACGCTGAACGCTCGACCAATGCCGACGAGCAGCGACCACCCCAGCCGAAGGAGCCGAGACGGTGGAATTCGACGTCATCATCGAGATCCCCAAGGGTCAGCGAAACAAATACGAGGTCGACCACGAGACGGGGAAGGTGCGCCTGGATCGCTACCTGTACACCTCGATGGTCTATCCGACTGAATACGGCTTCATCGACGACACACTTGGCGAGGACGGCGACCCGCTCGACGCCCTGGTGCTGCTACCGGAGCCGCTGTTTCCAGGCGTGACGCTGTCGGCTCGGCCGGTGGCGATGTTCCAGATGACCGACGAGCACGGCGGCGACGACAAGGTGCTGTGCGTGCCGGCCGGTGACCATCGATGGGACCACATCAACGACATCGACGACGTTCCCGCGTACGAGCTCGACGTCATCAAACACTTCTTCTCGCAATACAAGGCGCTGGAGCCGGGCAAGTACGTCAAGACGGCCGATTGGGTGGGTCGCGGCGATGCCGAGGCGGAGGTGCTGCGCTCACAGGAGCGGTTCAAGATCGACGGGCACTGACACCGATCACCGCTCGAAAGATGGGACCCGGCGTTCACGGGTCTTCGCGCACAGCGAAATACACGACATTGATCTACGAGGTTCTTGGGCCGTGGCGCCAAGGCCACAGATGGCATGCTGGCAATGTGGGCTCGCTGTTTCATTTCGCCGCGAATTTCTGGTGGCTGGTGTTCCCCCTGGGCGGCGCGATCGGCGGGAGCGTTCGTGCGATCGCCGCGGCCAACGAACGCCGGGCCGAGCGAAGGCTGGAACGGTACCGGCTGAAGCAGCAGGCCAAGATCGCGATCGCGCAGGCATCCGGGCGGAAGCGAAACAACGAGGAAGGCTACCAGCGCGAGATCGCCAAACTGCTCGTCATGCATGGTCGGACCGACGCGCGCTGGCTGGACTATGAGGTCGACATCGCCAAATTGCTCGACTTTCCGTTGATGACCGACATGCGAAATCCGCTGACCGTCGCCTTCCATAACGCCAAACGGCAGGCCGATCTGCTGCGCCCGGACCGGCCCGAGGACCTTCTCAGCGATCGGACCGCGCAACTGGAATACCGCGACGCCGTGCACGAATACGTCAGCGCCTTCGAGATCGCCGAGACTGAAGCGATTCGCCGGCGTCGCAGCGACTTCTCCGAAGACGACCAACAACGGCTGGCACGAGCCCAGCACCTGCTGCAGCTTGCCCAGGACGACGCCGCTTCCCCGCAAGAACGGCAGAACGCCTACGCGCGGGCCAGCAGAGAACTCGACGGGCTAATCGTATTGCCGGCCCCGGCACGGGCCAGCATCGAACGACGCATCGCCGGTCAGATCGAGGCCTAATTGCTGTCGCCGGCTCGGGTGGCATAGACGCTGGCGGCTGCGGCGACAATCAAGATCACCGCGATCACCGCCAGCGTGAGCAGCGTCGGGACTTGAGGAACGTTGACGTGCTTGCCCCCGTTGATGAACGGCAGATCGTTTTCCCGCAACGCCTGCAGTATCAGCTTGATCCCGATGAACAACAAGATGACGCTAAGTCCTTTGGAGAGGTAAACCAGTCGCTGCAACAGGTTTGCGAGCATGAAGTACAGCTGCCGTAGGCCCATCAAGGCGAATACGTTGGCGGCGAACACCAGGTAGGCCTCGCGGGTAAGTCCGAAAATTGCCGGGATGGAATCGAGAGCGAAGATCAGGTCGGCGACGGCGAGCGCGACGATGACGAGAAACATCGGGGTCATCGACCGCTGCGACCCTTCCTTGACATAGAGCTTGAGACCGTGCCAGCCATCGGTGGCATTCAAGTGGTTGCGAGCGAACCGGACGGCCGCATTCTCCACGTTCGCGTCGTGCTCGACGCCGCGTGCCAGCCTGACCGCGGTGGAGACCAGAAATCCGCCGAAAAGGTAGAAAACCCAAGAGAACCGCTGGATGGCCGCCGCACCAAGCGCGATGAAGATGCCGCGGAAAATCAGCGCAATCACGATACCGACGAACAACACTTGCCGCTGATAGACCTTGGGCACGTTGAAGCTCGTCATGATGATGACGAAAATGAACAAGTTGTCGATCGACAGGCTGTACTCGGTGATCCATCCCGCGAAGAATTCCAAGGCGTACTGCTGCCCATGGAAGTACCACGTCCAGATTCCGAACAGCACCGCGAGTCCGATATAGGCCGACAACGCGATCGCACAACGGCGCATCGTCGGTTCCCCGGATCGGCGCGCCATAACCGCGACGTCGAACAGCAGCACTGCAGTCGTCGCGCCCAAAGTGAGGACCCATTCGAGCAGGGACACGGACAACTGGGGCCTCCGGTCGCTGAAGTGCTGCAACGCCCAGAGGTCTCTTCCACCGTCGCGACGACAATCGCAAAGGCCCGCGGCCCCGGTCGCCCGGTTGCGGGTGACGTGATGACGACACCGCGGCGGAGGAATACTCCCCTCTGCAGTCAGTCTGTCAGGTCGCATTCGCCGGAGCCTGCAGCAGGACCACAATGGCCCTGAGTATTTTCGAACCGTGCCGATGCCGGAGCTCAACTGACGTGGCGTCGCCGTGACCGAGCTCGGCGGGACCCCTGACATCGGAGCCTCCGCCAGCCCGATCGCGCGCGGCAGCGTGGCCCGGGTGGGTACCGCGACCGTGCTGACCGCCGTGTGCGGCTACGCGGTGGTCTACCTGGCAGCCCGTGATCTGGCTCCGGCCGGCTTTTCGATCTTCGCGGTTTTTTGGGGAGCGTTCGGCCTGGTGACCGGGTCCGCCAATGGTCTGCTGCAGGAGACCACGCGGGAAGTCCGCGCCGCGGGCTATGAAAGCCGAGCGGAAGTCGCGCCGGGCCGCCACACCCATCCACTGCGGGTGGCCGGCATGGTCGGGATCGGCGCGGCCCTGGTGATCGCCGGTAGCTCGCCGTTGTGGAGCAGTCGGGTGTTCGCCGACGCTCACTGGCTTTCGGTGGGCCTGCTCAGTGTCGGGCTGGCCGGGTTCTGTCTGCACGCCACCTTGCTGGGCATGCTGGCCGGGACCAACCAATGGACTCAGTATGGGGCGCTGATGGTCACCGACGCCGTGATCCGAGTGGCGGTCGCGGTGGCTGCCTTCGTGATCGGCTGGGGCCTGGTGGGGTTCCTGTGGGCCACCGTCGCGGGCGCGGTGGCGTGGCTGATCATGATCGTCGCCTCGCCGACGACCCGGGCCGCGGCCCGGCTGCTGACCTCGGGCGGCGCCACGACATTCCTGCGCGGAGCGGCCCATTCGATCACCGCAGCCGGTGCCAGCGCAATTTTGGTGATGGGCTTTCCGGTGCTGCTGAAGGCGACCTCCGACCCGCTCGGCGCCGAAGGCGGGGTGGTCATCCTGGCGGTTACCTTGACCCGCGCGCCGCTACTGGTACCGCTGACCGCGATGCAGGGCAATCTGGTCGCGCACTTCGTCGACGAGCGGACTGAGCGGCTGCGGGCGCTCATCGCGCCGGCAGCGCTGGTCGGCGGAATCGGCGCGCTCGGCGTGCTGGCCGCGTTCCTGGTCGGCCCGTGGCTGCTGCGGGTCGGCTTCGGGCCCGACTACCACGCGGCCGGCGCGCTGCTGGCCTGGTTGACCGCTGCCGCGGTGGCGATCGCCATGCTGACCCTGACCGGTGCGGCCACCGTTGCCGCTGCGTTGCATCGCGCCTACGCGCTGGGCTGGGTGGGGGCAACGGTGGCGTCGACGCTGTTGCTGTTGTTGCCGCTGCCGCTGGAGACCCGCACCGTGGTCGCGTTGTTGTGCGGTCCGCTGGTGGGTATCGGGGTGCATCTCGCCGCGCTGTCGCGCACGGGCGGCTGATCGGCGCTGGTCAGCCTTGTGGGCGAACTGACGTGTAGCTTGTGGGCTTGAAATGCAGGAAATGCTCAGCGAAACGCGCAACATCTGGATCGTCGTCCCGGCTTTCAACGAAGCCGGCGTGATCGGCGACGTCATCACCGATCTGCGCTCGGTCTTCACGAACGTCGTGTGTGTGGACGACGGCAGCGCCGACGACACCGGCGACATCGCGCTGCGGGCCGGGGCGCATCTGGTGCGCCACCCGGTGAACCTGGGCCAGGGTGCGGCCATCCAGACCGGAGTCGAGTACGCCCGCCGCCAGCCCGGCGCGCAGGTCTTCGCCACCTTCGACGGCGACGGTCAGCACCGCGTCAAGGACATCATCACAATGATCAACCGGCTCGGCGCCGGCGACGTCGACGTCGTGATCGGAACGCGATTCGGCGTGGGCGTCACCAGGCCTCCGCTGCTGAAACGCGTTGTGCTGCAGATCGCCGCGCGGCTGAGCCCGCGCGGTCGCAGGCTGGGATTGACCGACACCAACAACGGTTTGCGGGTGTTCAACAAGACCGTCGCCGACGGGTTGGACATCACCCTGAGCGGGATGAGCCACGCAGGAGAATTCATCATGCTGATCTCCGAAAACGGTTGGCGTGTTGCCGAAGAACCCGTCGAGGTGCTCTACACCGAATACTCGAAGTCCAAGGGCCAGCCGTTGCTCAACGGCGTCAACATCATTTTCGAAGGGTTCCTGCGAGGAAGGACACCGCGATGAACTGGATCCAGGGTCTGCTGATCACCTCGATCATCGCGTTGCTGGTTTACCTGCTGCGGTCTCGTCGCAGCGCTCAGTCGAAGGCCTGGGTCAAAGTCGGCTATCTGGTTTTTGTGCTGGCCGGTATCTATGCCGTGCTCCGGCCGGACGACACCACGGTGGTGGCGCACTGGCTCGGTGTTGATCGCGGCACCGACCTGATGCTCTACGCGCTGATCATCGCGTTCAGCTTCACCACGTTGAGCACCTATTTGCGGTTCAAAGACTTGGAGTTGCGATACGCGCGACTGGCCCGCGCGGTCGCGCTGGAAGGCGCGCAAGCGCCCGATGGGGGCTAAGCCGGAGAACTACCGGCGCCGATTCCCCAGTCCAAAACCCGTGAGGTGAGCAGGACAAGGCCCAGCGACACTGCCGCGACGACGACGAGGCCGATGACTGCTACCAGCAAAGGGCGCCAGCCAGTACGGACGAGTTCCCGAATGTTGGTGTTCAGCCCTACCCCGGCAAAGGTCAGCAAAAATGCCCACTTCGACACGTTGGCAACGTTGGTGCTTTCGCCCTTGCTCAGCCAGCCTGCTGTCGCGATCGCAGACACCGCCAGAAAGCCCAAGACGAATTTAGGGAACTTGTCCCAGATGAATGCGGCCCTCGCCCGAAAGCCCGGTGCGATCTGGTCTGCTTGACCGCGGGAGGCCCAGAAAAGAGCGAAACCCAGTACTAAGAAACCGATCAGCGCGTTGCGGGTGGACTTCACCAGCACCGCGATCTTCCCCGCTTGCTCGGAATATAGATATCCCATCGCGGTGGTCTCGGCGGTGTTGTCGACCGCCAGACCCGCCCACAAGCCGAATTCGCGTTCGGTGAGCCCGATTCCGTGTCCCAGCAGCGGCAGTGTGAACAATGCCACGGCGCCTAGTGCCAAGACCGCCGCAATCGCGTAGCCGACATCGGAATTGCGCGCACGGATGGCGCCCTTGGCGGCCACGATGGCTGAGACGCCGCAGATGGAGGTCCCGATGGCGAGCAGCGAGCCAAGCTTGCCCGACAATCCGAACAGGTGCGAAGCCGCGAGAATGATCGCACCGGCGATAACCATGTCCGCCAATCGATGTCGGGAACTGTCCAATGCTCGTGGTGGGCAAGGGATTTCCACCATAATTGGGCGTACTTGCCGAGTAACCCGACTGCGATCAACAGTAAGACGCCGGGTATGTACTCCAACAAATTGCGGCTGGTGAAAATGGCCTCCTCTGGAGGCTCCGTCTGATCGACGAGTGCCGTGCTCACCGCGTCACCACGGGATCTTGGGCAGCAACCCGGCCGCGGCCAACAGCACTGCGCTGCCGGCCACAATGGTGGCCCACCAATCAACGCCTATCCGTCCCAGCCGCTCGCCCCAGGTTGGCGAATTCCGAGTGGCTCTGCCCCCGTGATCGTCCGTGGTCACCGCAATCTCCTACTGCCGACACCTTTCCAGATGCTGACCGCCGCCCGCTGCCCGGGACAAGGGATTGACTCCGGCTGATTGATACCCGAACCGCGCTAGTTGGCGTGGGTGCGCCGGAAGTACTCCACCGTGCGATGGATACCGTCATGCAGCTCCACTTGCGGGCGCCAGTCCAAAACCCTTTCGGCTAAACCGATGTCGAGGCAAGACCGTTCCAGGTCACCCAGCCGCGGTGGGTAGAACTCCGGGTCATCGGGCGCACCGATGGCAGCCGCCACCGCTGAATGCAGTCGGCGGTCCGAGGTTTCCACACCGGTGCCGATGTTGAACCGCTGCCCGCCACCGGCCGGGCCGGACGCCCTGACGAACGCATCCACCACGTCGTCGACGAACACGTAGTCGCGAGTGTGCGAGCCGTCGCCGAACACCTTGGTTGGCTTACCGGACAGCAGCGCCTGGGTGAAGATCGCCACCACCCCGGCCTCGCCGTGCGGGTCCTGACGCGGGCCGTAGACATTGGCCGGCGCGATGTGGGAGCAGTCCAGGCCGTACAGATGGCGGAACGCGTTGAGGTAGATCTCCCCCGCGACCTTGCCCGCCGCGTACGGCGACGCCGGGTCGGTGGGCACGTCCTCACGGGTTGGATACGACGGCGGGGTGCCGTAGATCGAGCCGCCCGACGAGGTGTGCACGACCTTACGCACACCGGCGCGCCGGGCAGCGTCAGCGAGCCGCACGGTGCCGATGACATTGACCGACGCGTCGAATTGCGGGTCGGCCACCGAGTGCCGCACGTCGATCTGCGCGGCCAGGTGGAACAGCACCTCCGGGCGCTGCTCGTCCAGGATGGCCTGCAGATCGGCGGTAACAATGTCGGCATCGACGAAGACGAACTCGGGGGTGTCGACCAAGTGCTCGATGTTGGTGGCCCGCCCGGACGCGAAGTTATCCAGGCCCGCGACGCTGTGCCCGTCGCTCAGCAACCGGTCGACTAGCGTCGACCCGATGAACCCGGCTGCCCCGGTGACCAGTGCGCGCACCGGCCCACCATACCGACGGGCTGGCGGGTTTCCGAAGGTAGCGGTGGCCGCCGCCGCGCTGATCGCGGTGCAGCTGGTGATTCGCGCGGTGCTGGCGTTTCGGGGCTACTTCTACTGGGATGACCTGATCCTGATCGGCCGGGCCGGCACGCATGGCCTGCTGTCGCCGTCGTACCTGTTCGACGACCACGACGGCCACGTTATGCCGGCCGCCTTCCTGGTCGCGGGCGTAATTACCCGGCTGGCGCCGTTGAATTGGACCGGACCGGCGATCAGCCTGGTGGTGCTGCAATTGCTGGCCTCGCTGGCGCTGTTGCGGGCGCTGCACGTGATCCTGGGTTGGCGGCCGGTGCTGCTGATTCCGTTGACCTTCGCGCTGTTCACCCCGTTGGGTGTTCCGGGGTTCGCGTGGTGGGCCGCAGCACTGAATTCGCTGCCGATGCTGGCGGCGCTGGCCTGGGTCTGCGCCGACGCGATCATGCTGGTCCGAACCCGCGACCAGCGTTACGCGGTGAGCGGCGTGCTGGTCTATCTCGGTGGGCTGTTGTTCTTTGAAAAGGCTGCGGTGATTCCCTTCGTCGCGTTCTTGATCGCCGCGCTGCTGTGCCACGTGCACGGTGATCGCGCGGCGCTGATGGCGGTGTGGCGGGCCGGGGTTCGATTATGGATGGCGGCGCTGGCACTGACCGCCGTCTGGATCGCGGTTTACCTGGTCGTGGTCGACCAGCAGCGGTGGAGTTCGGATCTGCCGATGACGTGGGATCTGCTGCGTCGCTCGGTCACGCACGGGATCGTTCCCGGTTTGGCCGGGGGGCCGTGGGCTTGGGCCCGCTGGGCACCGGCCTCGCCGTGGGCTACCCCGCCACTGGTGGCCAGAACGCTGGGCTGGCTGGTGCTGGCCGCGGCGCTGGGGGTCTCATTGGTCCGCAAGCAGCGCATTGTGCCGGTGTGGCTGACCGCGGCCGGCTACGTCGTCGCCTGCCAAGTGCCGGTCTATCTGATGCGCTCATCGCGATTCACCGCCCTCGAACTGGCCCAGACGTTGCGCTATTTCCCCGATCTCGTCGTGGTGCTGGCGCTGTTGGCCGCAGTCGGGTTCTGCGCAACGAACCGTCGGTCGTCACACCGGCTGGATGCGTCGGCGGGCCGCGCTGTGGTGACGACGGCTGTGGCGGCGGCGTTCACGGCCAGCAGTTGGTATTCGACGGCGACGTTTCTGACCTCCTGGCGGGACAACCCCGCCGAGCCTTATCTGCAGAATGCCCGCCGCGGTTTGGCCGCCGCGCACGCCTCGAATGTGCCGCTGCTGGATCAGGAAGTCGATCCGCTGGTGTTGGGTCGAGTGGCCTGGCCGGAGAACCTGGCCAGCCACATCTTCGCGCTGCTGCGGGACCGTCCGGAATTCGCCTCGGCGACAACACAATTACGGGTGCTGGACAGCTCGGGCCGACTGGCCGACGCGCAGGTGACCTGGGTCCGCGCGATCCTGCCGGGGCCGGTGCCGCAGTGCGGCTACTTCGTGCAGCCGGACCGACCGGTGCGGCTTGGCCTCGACGGCCCACTCCTGCCGACGGATTGGACTGCCGAGATCAACTACCTGGCCAACAGCGACGGCTCGATGACGCTGTCGCTGTCCGAGGGGCCGCAGACAAAGGTTCCGGTGCATCCCGGGCTCAACCGGGTCTACGTCCGGCTGCCCGGGGCGGGCAATGCCATCACCGTGCGAGCCGACACGGCCGCGCTTGCGGTCTGCGTAGCAGCGGGGCCGGTGGGCTATGCGGTGCCGCGGCAGAAGCTCATGCATAAATATTTGGGGCCGACATCGGCGCCCAAATGATCTGGCGCAGCAAAGATTATCGACCAATCCGCCCAGGTCGATCGTTGGGCACTCTTCGACCGTGGTGGTAGCGTTTCGGCTGTTCGAGAAAACGAACAGGGAGAACTGCAATGGCAGCCAAGTTCGAGATCAGCAAGGACAAATCCGGCAAGTTTCGGTTCCACCTCAAGGCGGCCAACGGCGAGATCATCGCCGCCAGCCAAGGCTATGAGACCAAGGCGAGTGCCGAGAAAGGCATTGCTTCGGTCAAGACGAGCGCACCCGACGCGCAGGTCGTAGACCTGACCGAACGGGAACCCGCACACAACTAGCGCCTATCGCCGTTCATCGTCGTACGCCACGGAAGATGCTGTGCGTGCGCAAGGAACGGCGCGCCAGGCCTACTAGATGTATATCCGCTGCTAGATGGAGCCGCCTGGGGGAATCGAACCCCCTGCCTCTACCTGCGGAAATACCGATTGACCTGCCGGTTCGTTCCGTCTCGTACCGATTCGTTCCCGCTCGTTACCTGCGGTTTCGTTCTCGGGTCTTGACGGCGTCAATAGTCATCGCTC
>Ga0187769_10000545_pt1 | contig 20690 bp, 19 predicted proteins | sample 0116_SJ02_MP02_1_FD_133140 | JGI IMG/M metagenome (GOLD analysis project Ga0187769, IMG submission 133140) | Tropical peat soil microbial communities from peatlands in Department of Meta, Colombia - 0116_SJ02_MP02_10_MG | ecosystem: Environmental > Terrestrial > Soil > Wetlands > Peat | place... | reverse complement strand
GGGGTTGCTTTTCGAGAGCACTTTCGTGATCGCCGCCGTCAGCGTTGTCTTCCCGTGGTCGATGTGCCCGATCGTCCCCACGTTCACGTGCGGCTTGCTCCGCTCGAATTTCTCCTTCGCCATTTCGAATTAACCTCGCATCAAAGCTGCGCGATCATCGCCGCGCTCTAGATCCGGTGCTGTTTGGTCTCGGATTTCGATGCCGCCTCGGCCGCCGTACGATGGAGCGGGGGACGGGATTCGAACCCGCGACCATCTGCTTGGAAGGCAGAGACTCTACCCCTGAGTTACCCCCGCTCATCCTCACTGCGCCTCAAACCTGGAGCCTGGGACCGGGATTGAACCGGTGACCTCGTCCTTACCAAGGACGCGCTCTACCAACTGAGCTACCCAGGCCCACCCGGTCACCTAATCACATCGAGAAGGCGCATGGCGCGAGACGCTGGTGGACGGGGGAGGATTCGAACCTCCGTAGCCCGCAAGGAGCGGCAGATTTACAGTCTGCTGGTTTTAGCCACTCACCCACCCGTCCGAGCAAACCATACGCGGCGCGAACAACGCGTCCGGCCATCAAAGACTCCGGGCACAAGAATCGGCTGGCATTCCCTCCGGAACTCAACCGGACCGTTCTATGGGGTGTCTCGAAATGCAGAAAAGGTTCGCGTCCGAAGACACGAACCCTGTTCGCTTCTCTCGCGAGGAATCCGTCCGTATCACCAACCTGAAAAATTCCGGCTCCCTCAAATATCAGCTGGCGGAGGGAATTGAACCCCCGACCCTCTGATTACAAATCAGATGCTCTACCAGCTGAGCTACGCCAGCCCTGCGTAAACCTCGAAAAATTATCACACAGGCAATCAAATTGCAAGAGAATTAAGAAACCATCCGCAAACTCCATGCCACACATCCAGTTAGCCTTGCGATCGCTTTCATTCCGGTGTCTTATGGCGCAGCCGGCTTAGCAAACTCGGCATCATCCAGGGGTACATTGTGATGATACTCGGTGACGTTAATTATTACCAGCGTGCCCTCATTCGTCTGACGAATCGTTCCGGGCAGCTCGATGCCGTCCACCTGGCGATAATCCTCGTAGTCCTGCTGAAATTCGCTCGTGCCATCGGGTCCGTGATGCTGACTGGTATTGCGCAAGAGCAGACCGCTGGTCGTGTCAAAGTACATCTTTTCCGGCAGACCACCTTCGGGCACCTCCGCTTCGAGCACATATACCTCGCGCCCGCCAATCTCCTGTTTGCCGGTGAACGTTAATTTCGAATAGAGTTTTCGCATATCGAGCGTGTGATAGAAATCCGACTCGCGGCGCGTTTCCGCCAGTTCTGCCCCGGTCTGGTCGCGGAGACCGTTTCGTGGATCTTCGGTCCATCCGGAAGTCCCATCAAATCCTTGGCGATACGCTGCTCCATTGATGATGATGATTCCAAGCGAGCGATCCGGCGCTTTCTCGTGAAGCACGACGGTTCCTTTCAGAGACATCGAAGGAACGTCGATCGTTCCAGTCATCACGCGAGACGTCAGTTTTTCAAACGCAGCGCGTCCGCCTTCCGCCCTTAGGTAGCGGTCGAGAATCTGATCGACCGTCGGTGCCTCAGTTGACTCGGCAGCTGGCTTTGCCGGCGTCTGCCCTCTCGCGGAAGACAGCACCGCCACGCACAACACCACCAATCTGACCGTCCACTGAGCCCATCGGCTCATGTCAAAGCCTTTGGGGGTCTTCTTCCGCCCTGGGAACATTGGACGAAACTCCGAAAAACGGGTTACGCTTTGCGCTATGCCGACCTCTTCCAAAAAGCACGTGACCGTGATCATCGCCCTGCTCGTTGCTGCGGCAGTGGCCGGAGCCGCACTGCTTTCCTATCGATGGCATCGTCCGTTCCCGGGCCCAAAGACCGGTAGGGCTCCCGAAATTCTCACCCAGCTTCCGGGTGATGCGCCCGTTATTGCCTATATAGATGTCGCAGCGCTCCGGAGGTTGCAAGGCTCACCCCTCGCGTCGATGCTTGGCCTCGCGGGCCAGAATCCCAGCGAAGATCGCGACTATGAGAACTTCGTTCGCGACACAGGGTTCGATTACACGCGCGATCTCGACCAGGTGGCCGTGGCATTCTGGCCCTCCCCGTCGCCGAAGACCCGCCCCGAGGCGCCGGACAATCGCGCGCTGGCGATTGCCGACGGGCGTTTCGACGAAAACAAAATCAAAGCCTACGCCCTGCGCAGCGGGACCGCCGTGCCGGAGGGAAACCGGTCGCTGTACATAGTGCCCGGCCATCCGGCCGTTGCGCTCGAATTCCTCCGACCGACGCGGCTGGCTCTCGCAAGCGGACCCGATCCGGCCCAACTGCTCTCGCAAGCGAGCCCGCTGGCACAAAACGCGGTGATCGAAGATCGGATCGGCCGTGTAGCTGGTGCGCCCCTATTTGCCGTGGCCGAGACCGATCACCTGCCAGCCAGTCTCTACGAAAACCTGCGCGGCGCACCGCAGTTTCAAAACGTCGCGCGCAGCGTCCGCGGCTTGATGTTGGCGGGCCAGCCCGACGGCGACTTGATTCATCTGACGCTCGATGCCGAGTGCGATTCGATGACGAGCGCTGTCGAACTGGCCACGGTCGTTGACAGCTTGCGCTTGCTCGGCTCGATCGTGCTCGCCGATCCCAAAACGCGCCGTCAAATGACCCAGCAGCAGGTGGCGTTCCTCACCGCGCTGCTCGAGCAAGCGAAACTCAGTCATCAAGATCGATGGGTGCGACTCACACTCGACGTGACTCCCGCCATGCTCGGCCAGGGGAACGCTCAGATGCGCGGTGGTCGCCCCTCGAACGCATCCTCGAGTAACGCGCGAAGGCCCTCTCGAGTAAGCGCGCCCGGATTGTGAAAGGGCTTCTCCATCACCCACGCCGCGGCGCGATCGATGCCATCGCGATTCATCCCGAGCGATTCCAATGACAGCGGTGTTTTCATCGAAGCCTCGAGGTCGTAGAGAAGCCGGGCAGCGGACTGGGTGACACCGTTGGGAGAAAGAGCCTGCCCGATGCGCGCCATGGCCTGAGGCGCCCCTGCGGCGTTGTAAGCCGTTACGTGGGGCAGCAAGACCGTGTGCGTATCGGAATGAGGCAGATCGAAGGCTCCGCCGAGAACGTGGCACAGTTTGTGGTGAAGCGCGGTGGTGGTTGCGCCTAAGGAAATACCTCCCAGCCACGCCCCGTACAGTGCCAAAGAGCGGGCTTCGACATCCGACGGATCGCGCACCACCATAGGAAGCGCTTTAGCGAGCGAGCGAATTCCCTCTTCGGCGACGAGTGAGCTAATCGGATTGGCGTCATAGGCGTACAGCGCCTCGACGCAATGCGCCATCGCGTTCATTCCGCTCGTTGCCGAAAGCTTGGCGGGCAGGCTCAGAGTCAGCAGAGGATCATAGAGAACCGTCTTGGGTCGTACGCGGTGATCGCGCATGGTCTTCTTGATGCCGTGTTCGGTGAGGCCCCATGTGGAGGTCATTTCCGATCCGGAATATGTGGTCGGGACCGCGAGAATCGGCAGACCAGTGACTGCTGCGATTGCTTTTGCCAAACCGACGGCCGAGCCTCCGCCGATCGCCATCAATAGATCTGCAGAGGCAAGCGCGGTCGCGTTGCGCCCTGCTTCAGCAGTTTCCACGGGAACGTGCATCACGGCGTGAGCAAACACACCCACGACTTTCGCTCCCAGCCGCGTGGCCATTTCATCGCCGAGCCTCTGACGTCCGGGCGTCGTCAGAATCAGTACGCGTTTGGCTCCCAGGCTATCGATTTCTTCAGAAGCCCTGGCGAGGCTGCCCATGCCGAAGACGACCCGTGCCGGTGACGACTCGAAGATGAACGCCAATGCCCTGCCTTGGATCACGCCGAACGCCTTTCGCCGGATGGACGGGTAGGCTCCCAGATGGCAGAGGGAATTTCAAGCAGTTATTCAGGGCAGCGCGAAGGCGATGACGGAGTCGCCGGGGACGTCGTTGAAGTAGCCGTTCACGGCGACGATGCCAGGACCGCCGAAGGCTTCGATGACGACATACTGCTTGCCGTCGCGGCCCAGGTAGGTAACTGGGATGGTGTGGGCGCTGGCATCGATTTTTTCCGTCCACAGGTTTTTGCCGGTGCGCGCATTGAAGGCACGGAACCGGCCGTCATTGGTGGCTCCGACGAAAATCAGGCCGCTCGCCGTGACGAGCATCGGTCCGGTATTGGGCGCGCCGGTATTGGGAAAGCCTTTCGCAGCCAGAGCGTCGATGGTGCCGAAGGGTTGACGCCAGACGATATCACCTGTCTTTGCGTTGACGGCAAAAATCTCAGCCCAGGGGGGTTTGATGCATGGCCATCCGTTCGTCGATTCCCAGAAGCGGCTCTGATAAGGCGAAGGTCCATTGGGGAAGATCTTATCGTATGGACCACCACGAGGATTCGGCTGATCGAGCTTCACCAGCCGACCGATTTGCCCTGCGTTGAAGGCCGTCGTGCCGAAAAGGTAGCCGAGCTTTGGATCGTACGCCACGCCGCTCCAGTTTCCCGCGCCCTCGCGTCCTGGAAAAATTACTGCCATCGTATTCGGATCCATGCCATACACGCCGAACGGACCATCGTTATACATGCCGTTCTTTTCCCACAAATCTTTGCAGTAGGCGGCGTGCTCGGGCGTGAGATCTGCGAGATCGGCTTTTGTAACGCTCATAGGAGCAAGCGGAGGCGGTTTGAGAGGGAAGGGCTGCGTAGGAGAAGTTTGCTCTCCGGGAATGTTCGACTGCGGGACAGGGCGTTCTTCCATGCCAAAAACGGGCGTCCCGTTGGTGCGGTCAAAGATGTAGAGCAACCCTTGTTTGCTGAATTCAGCGACGGCGGGGATGGTCTTTCCGTGACTTTTGATGTCGAACAGAGTGGGCGCGCCGGGCACGTCCCAATCCCAAAGATCGTGGTGTACGAGTTGCTGATACCAGAGGAGCTTTCCACTATTCGCGTCGAGCGCGACGACGCTATCGCCATAGAGCGTGTCCCCGAGGCGAACGCCACCATAAAAATCCGGCCCGCCCGTGGGGGCGATGGGGACGTAGATGATGCCGCGTGTCGGGTCGAGCGTCATAAAGCTCCAGACATCGTCACCGCCGCGGACCTCCCAACTATCCCCCTTCCAGGAGGCGTGCGCCGGATCCCCGGGCTGCGCTCGAGTGTAGAAGGTCCAGACGAGCTTGCCGGTGTGCGCGTCGTAGGCGCGCACCATCTGTACGCCGTTATCACCGGTAATGATCAGGTTGTGATAGATGACGGGCGACGACGAGGGGCTTTCATCGGAAACGAAGCCCCCGTCCCCAAACTCGGGAACGGGCTTACCGGTCTTCGCGTCGAGCGCCAGCATCTGCTTGCCGGAAACGGCGACGATGATGCGCGGACCTCCCAGATTGTCCCCAGGCCAGTACGCAACGCCGCGGCGCGACGTACCCTTTGTTTCGAATTTCCAAATCTGTTCACCGGTCGTCGGATCAAGAGCGTAGACGTTCTTGCCCGCGTCGAAGTAGAGCACTCCGTCCACGATCAACGGAGCACCTTCGGAGTTGACATCGCCCTTCGGATCCCCTGTATGAAAGGTCCAGGCGCGGCGGAGTTTCATCACATTGTGCGGGTTGATCTGCTTCAGTGGTGAAAAGCGCTCCGAGCCGGGATCGTGTCCAGCGACAGGCCAATCACCGTCCGATTGCCCGCCCAGAAGCAGCGGAGCGAAAACAGCGAGTGCCGCAAGAGCGACACAACAGCGTCGAAAGAAGGACGCGCCGGCCAACGAGCGTGCGGGGAGAAATGGAAACGAAGCGTGCAAGGAAGTGAGCGGTTAGCGAGGTGACGCCAACAGCGGCGTGACGTCGTGCTCCATGTCGGCGAGGGTAAGCGCCTTTTGATAGAAATGCGCCTCCTTGCCGTCGCGATCGAAGATCATGGTCATGGGCAGGGCTTCGCTCTGGGCCCAACGCGGGTCCATCGATTTGTAGAAATCGTCATCGGTCGATGAAGCGATGTAGACCGGAAAGGGCGGCTTCTGCTCGTCGAGGTATTTGAGCATCTCCGCTTTCTCGGCCGCATCGGTGCGATCATTCATCGAAACTTCGACGACCTGCAGCGAGTCCTTGTATTTCGTCTGGAGCTTCATGATGTCGGGAAATTCGGTGTGGCAGGGAACGCAGTAGGTGGCGAAAAAGTTGAGAAAAACGACTTTGCCCTTATGGGAGGCAACCAACGCCTTGATGGCCTGCGGGTCCACGCTCTTTAGTTCCGTCTGAGATGCGGATTGTGCCCGTACCCCACGCCCGGCGAGGGCCACGACACACACGATGAGGCTGAGCGCAAGGCCAGCCAGCTTCTCGTACCCGCGGGACTCCGCTTTCACTGGCCGCTCCCGGCCGGTTGAGCCGATGCCAGCATCTTCACCGAAGCGTCCTCGACCTGCTGGAACGACGCCTCATTCACGTTGACGAAATTGGCGACGACTTGGCGATTGTCGTTGACCAGGATGGTATTGTCCGCGGCGGGATTCAGCTTATAGACACGCATGCCGGAATCCTGCGGACCTTTCGCGAAATAGACGAGTGGGATTTGAATGCCCTTCTCCGCCGCGAGTTTTTCAAGCCAATCCTTGGTGTCCGGACCGGCGATCATTACGGCGAAGCCCTTCAGATTCTTCTGCGACTTCACGAGCGCGTCGAGCTTCACGATCAACTCCGCCGCCTGGTCGCTGGGCTTTTGGAAAAAGCCAATGACCGTTGGCGCGGGGCCGTACTCGCAAACGTAGCAGGTATCCTGGCCTTTGTATTTCCCGGTCACATCAATGACACGGAGGGAGGGCGTAACGGCGCCCACCGGACGGCCCGAAGTGATCGAGCTCGGGGCATTCGCAGTCGCGGCATTCAGAGCGGTGGCTTTCGAGTTAGATGGTTCCGAAGCGTTGCTGCTCGTGCTGCCGTTCGCAGCGGCCGCTTCCGCCATCTTCACAGCGTTCGCGGCATCCGTCCCTTCGACGGGGTATTTCAGCGCCACCCACTTATACCAACCACCTTCTAGGATCTTGGTGTTCAGATAGCCGAACTCGACAAGCTTTTTATACATGTCGATCGAGTCTTCGTCATGCTGGCAGGGGCAATAGAGAACTAGCATCCTATTGCGCGGGAGCGGAACCGGAGGTTTCACCTGTGGAACCCACGGATAATTGATCGCTCCGGGAATATGCCCTTCCGTGAAGGCCTCCTCGGGCTGCGTATCGACCAGGACGAAACTGGTGTCTTTTTGGTCCATCATCTTTTTGACGTCGGCGGGCGTGATGAATTGCGGCGGAGGAGCCTGGGCGGTGGGATCTCCAAAAGCCCCCGCATCGTCCTGTGCTACTGCGGGCCGCGGAGAACCGATGCCTGCGAGTGTTACGAAGCAGACCACTGCCAGCCACTTCCCCATTCCCTTGACGATGGACATGACAACCTCCCGATGCTGATCCGCGGGGACGGACACCGCTTCTGAGGTGTTTCGTGTGGATGTTACTACGACACCCAAGCCTGTCAATACCGCCTACGCACGTCCGTCATTGGCGGTCTTACGGTTATTAGACGCTTCGCTAGGCGTCGGGTTTCAGGGATTGGCGGTTCCATGCCAGAAGCGAGAACGTCATTGGTTTTGCTGCTCCCGCCACGAGGGAAAAGACTCTTATTGGCACTTCGCAACAATCAACGTAATGTCGTCGTGTTGCGTGGGGGCACTGAAATGTTGAACTTCGGCAACCAGCGAGCGGAGCAGTTCCGGCGAGCCGAGCGCACGATACCGGCGTAGGGCTGCCTCTAGGCGATGCTCTCCAAATTCCTCTCCCGCTTCGTTGAAGGATTCGGTTACACCGTCCGTGTAGAAGACCACTGTGTCTCCGGCAAAGAGTTGGCGTTCGCCAACCGAGCATTCCCACTCCTTAAAAAGGCCGACCACCGTGCTTGTGGGATTCAGCCGTTCGAGAGCGTCATCGCTCCGGAGGAGAAGAGCGGGAAGGTGACCGCAATTGGCGTAGCGCAAGCGCCGCGCCGTGTTGTCGTATTCGCTAAAGAGGAGCGTGGCGAACGCTCGATCGGCGGTATTCTCGCAAAAAAGCCGATTGACGGCCTGCAACAATCGCTGCGGCTGCTCCAAAGCGAACGGGATGAACGGGCGACTTGAGTACGTCACACACAGGTTGCGCAGGTGCGCTTGCAGGTTCGCCATGAGCAGAGCGGCCGCGGTTCCCTTCCCGGAAATGTCGCCGATCACCAACCCAAAGCGCTCCCGTCCGAGATCGATGAAATCGTAATAGTCCCCTCCTACCGAGCGAGCCTGCATGCAGATGCCGTCATATTGAAGGGTGGTGAGCTCTGGGCGTGTCTGCGGGAAGAGTCTTGCTTGAACCTCCCGCGCGTTTTCTAATTCCTGAGCAGTTCGACGCTCGGATTCAAACCTCTCCAGGTGGGCGCGGCGCTGCTCTTCGACTTCTTGAACCACAGACTCATCGCTCGCCAACGCGAACGAGTTGCCGTCCACATCTTGGAAGCTTGCGCACAGAACGCCAGGGGCTTGCATTTGTGGCCGCTCCGAGAACCGAACCCCCCGTTTTGACCATTCCTCGTATTTGCCCATGACATCCTCGGTCAAAAAAATGACCTGGGTGGGCTGGCCAATGAGCTTCCATTCTTCGGAGCCCGGTTTCGGAGAAACGAGAGCGAGGATGGCCGTTCCATCGGGAGGAGCGACGGCAACTAACCGATCGCCCGATGGAGAGCGTGTATCCCTTGCCAATTCGAATCCCAATTGATCCAAATAGAATTTTAGGCTTCGCTCCTGATCGCGAACAAAAACGGTAACCGTGCCCAGACGAAGGTAGAGGTCCTGCCGATCGGGATGAAAACTGCACCGATGCGTTTGATGAAGCATGACGTGGCGCATCGCAACACTGCTCATAGGCGCCATTATAGCGCCTCAACGTTTCGCCGTGTATTGCCTGGCTGGGCGAACCGAGGATCACCGAAAGGACAGGGTAAAAGCATAGGCTACGCTATCAGCGAGGAACACAACGTATTGACGTCCGTCGAGCTCATACGTCATCGGCCCGGTGCCGAACGACCCACCGGGATACATGTGCCAGAGGACTTTGCCGGTGGAGGCGTCGAGCGCGACCAGATTACCGGACATGTCCGCGGTAAACACGAGATGGCCAGCGGTCGAAAGAATGCCGGATTGGCCGCCGCGACCCTCGGTATCTGCGATCCAGCGAACTTTGCCGGTCTCGACGTCGATGGCTTTGAGCATCGATTTGGATGACAGGAAGAAGTCGCGGCCCGCCCAGCCTTCAGCGGATTTTCCCGGCATTGTCAGATAGAAGACGCCCATGGCCTCGCGCGAGTTCACGTAAAACAGGTTGGTATCGGGATCGTAGCTGGGCGCCTGCCAGTTGGTTCCGACGCCGCCGGTAACAAGCACGCCATCGGGCTGCGGCTCTTTATCTTTGCGCGGAATCGGCTGGCCGCGCTGGTCATAGCTCTCAACCCAATTCGCGGGGACGAATGCCTCGGAAATCAGCGCCGTCCCATCGGTGCGGTCCAGAACGAAAAACAGTCCGTTCTTTCCCGCCTGCGCCAGCATCTTGCGCGGCTTGCCATGGAATGTCCCGTCGAAAAGGACGGGTGTCATCACCATGTCCCAGTCGTGCGTGTCATGCGGCGAGGACTGAAAATACCAGACGAGTTTGCCCGTGTCGGGATTCAGCGCCACGATGGTACAGGTGTAAAGATTTGCGCCGGCACGTGCTTCGCCATTCTCAACCGGGTGCGGATTGCCCGTGCCCCAGTACAGGAGATTCAGTTCAGGATCATACGTGCCGGTAATCCAAGTCATGCCGCCCCCGCGCGTGGCGACGTCAGTATCGTGCGGCCACGTATCCCACGCAGCGTCGCCCTGCTTCGGCATCGCATCCCACCGCCATTGGATTTCGCCGGTCATCGGATCGACCGATTCGAGAAAACCGGGGAGGTCGGCGGTGTCGCCGGAAGTGCCGATGATAATGTGATCTCGAATGACGAGCGGAGCCACGCCGCCAAAGGCTTTTAGCGTAGGATCAGCGACCGGAATCTGCCAGATCATCTTTCCGCTGCGCGCATCGAGACAAAGTAGCTGCGCATCCGGAGTCGTCATATAGAGACGATCCTTCCACATCGCGACGCCTTTGTTGCCACCTCCGAGGGGTGCTCCGGGACGCGCGAAATGCCAGACTTGTCGGCCTGTGCGGCCATCCACGGCCCAGATTTCGTTGCCGCCAGAGATGTAAACGATGCCGTTTACTTCGATGGGCATCGACTGCAGGCTCCGGGAATGTGTCTGGAATGCCCAACCCAGCGTGAGCGAACCGACATTCTCGCGATGGATCTGTGCGAGCGGACTGTAGCGGCGACCCGTGTAATCGCCGTTGTAAGTCCCCCAAGTGTCCGTGGGCGGCTTTGGAAGCTTTGCGGGATCGAGACCCTGCGCCGCCAGGCCCGCTGAGAAGATCCCTCCCATTACCAGGAGAGCCAGAGATCGCCTCACTTCAAGGTCTCCAGATAAGTAAAGAGGTTGTGCATATCGGCGTCCGTGTATTTCTCAAGCAGCGCGGCGTGAGCGGCAAGCGGATCGTGGACTTCAATCTTGACCGTGTTGCTCGGCCAGGAGTGATACCAACCGTCCTTGCCCTGAATCGCGACGTTGAATCCGTCGTTCAGCAGCAGCGTGCCTTCATATTTCTCGCCGGAGGGCAGGGTGACGATCGCCGTTGAGGGCGTTCCGGACGGATAAAGGAAGCGCACTTCGAGATCAGGAGGATTATATTTTTTCGCTATGCCCGCAAGATCGCCCGTCGGGGAATGGCAATTCGAACATCCTCCGGGCCCGTAGAAGTAAGCCTTTCCTGCTTCGACGCTGCCGGTAGCCAGGCGCTCGGCCGGAATATCGTTTGGATAAGGGCCGAAGCGGGTGTGCAGATCAAACAGAATGACCTGTGCTTGTAGGAATGCAACGATGTCGCCGATTTGCCCCGCACTGAACGAGGAAAACGCAGGCATGCCCTTATCCACGCGCCCATTGGTGAGCGCCGGACCGATCTGGTCTCCGTTCTTGTCGCGGCGGACCAGTGTCGAGCGGATCAGGTCCGGGCCACGGCCGCCGGTGGCATCTTCTCCGTGGCAGGCGGCACAATTTTCTTTGAAGAGCGAGCGCCCGCGTTCGGCTGCCGCAGCGTGTGCCGCTTCCGCTGCGGAATTATGAGCAACTGGTCCGCCCGCAGGCGGGGGCGCCGCCGGAGGCCCGCCTTCTTGAGCCCGGAGCCATAGGGCAGCGCCTAGAAGCACCGCCGCGATGAGAGAGAATTTTTTCAAATCGCCCCCCAGACCACGCGCGCAACTTTTCCGACCTCCCAGCCGCAGGTTTCTCACTGGCCCGCCTTGGTCAGGGTTGCGCGGTTGATTAGTTTTGTCTCGTTGGCCCAGTTGGGACCTGGATAGGTGAAAAGCAGATCGTAGCCAGGAGAACCGCCGGCGACGAAGATGTGAAAATCGTCCGGAGTCTGCACGATCGGGACTCGACCACCGGGCTTCAGGTTGTCTTTGAATCTTTGTGCGTTCTCCGGACGAATACGGCCGTCGGCGATCGCATCTTGGGTGAGCTGAATGGTCGCTGGGCTCAACTTCTCGAAAGGAATACGCGATTTCTCGTAGAGGTACTGTTGCAGGCTCTTTCGCGTGTAGCCGGCCGACGCCAAATCCACGGCGCAATCCGGAATCAGCACGAGATCGATGGTTTGCGAGTGGAACCAATTGAACCCGGCGCCGGTACTGATCCTGGCGACGACCTGATCGATCACGCCCTGACCGGTCCAGGGAGCGACGGCGCCGCCGCCCAATACAATGGGATTCCCAACTGTTGCAACCGTGACCGTGCTTTGCTCCGGCTTGTATCCGAGGCTGACAGCGTACGGTTCCCACGGGCTCTTTTCGTTGTCTTCGGCAAACGTGAAGAACGTGTACGACTCGAGCCGGCCCGTGAGGGCCATGTCGTTAACGGCCGGCCACGTCTGACCGATGTTCAATAGAGCCAAGCGGAGCGCCCGTCCCACGGTACTGTTGGCGCGGAATCCGTGGCCCAACATGCCGATCCCAGAATTGAAGCCAAGTTCCTTTCCGAGCGGCCCACTGATGACGACGATGGGAGTAAACGATCCAGTCGACGCCTGCACATGGGTAAGATCGTAATGCTTATCGAGGAAGCCATCCATCGCCGCGAGAATCACTGGAAAATACTCCGGCTTCGCTCCCGCCATCGCGGCATTGACCGCAATCTTTTCCACTGTCGCGGTTCCCTGCTTCGGGGCCGTCTGTCCGATGACCTCTTGAGGAGAGCGAGACGTACCCGCCAACATTGCATTCACAAGCTTCACCGTCGGCGGCACAATCGGCAAGCCATCGGACCAATGATTGTCTAGGAACAGGTCATTGACCTTCTGGTAGGCGTCCGAATAGTCCTTGCCGGTAACCTTGATATTGGCGGCCTCGGACTGTTTCTGCGCCTGCGTGGGGTGGGCCTCCTCCGCCGTGAGTGGCCGAACGAGATTGTCCACGATGGCCGGGAAGGCCTTCGTTGCGATCGGCATCAGCTCCTCTTTGCTGGCGCGAGCCCGGTAATAAGTATTGGCCGGAAGAGCCACCATGCGCAAGCCCGGCATGCCCCGGTCCTTTGCTGCGGACTTGGCATCGTCCAAAAATTCCGTTGTTGTGAGATAGACGCCCGGCATTCCAGACTTTTCAATTTCGATTGAGTCGTGGGAACCCCACCACGTGCAGCTCCCTCAATCACCCACACCGAAAATGAAGAGATCGCCCTGCTGCTTTACGGTGGGGTACCACTTGGGCATATCTGTGATTGTCTGCGCAGCGGGTTTCGGATACATCACGATCGTTGCATTCGGATATTTCTGCTTTAGCATGGCAGCAAGGACGTTCAGAAAGTTATCCGCTCCGAATTTGCCGTTGTCGACCAGCACGATTTTCTTGCCATCTGGACTCGGAACAGTCGGGTTGATCCCGATGGTCGGCGGGGGTGGAATTTCGCCGCGCGGATTCATCACTTCGATCGTGACCTGGGCGGAGGCTGTCGCGGCTAGGCATAGACCGCCGACCACTAGCGCGGTCGTCCGTAGCCAGTTTCTATTCCTCTTCATGATTTCGATCCCCCTCGATAGGTACTCGCTGCAGAAGCGCAAGTGCTTTCAAGATAGACAGAGCCCCAGCGAATGTCAACGCGCGGCGATTTCTACGGCCAGCCGGAGATGGCGCCGAAGGGCAGACCGGTCATTACCGCCACGATCGAATCGATCTGGCCTTTCTGGATCTTGAAAATCTCGTCCACCTCCTCACTGAAGGGCCGCAGAGCGGCGGGCGTTTCCTCGACCTTGCCGACTCCCGGCACATCCACCGTCTTGACGGTACCGGGCGTATTGAACATGAAGGTGCCCATGACGATCCCACGCTGACGGTCCACCACGGTGTAGCGCCGAGGGCTGATGGGACGGATATATTCGAAAATGTGCGTGTCCAATTGTGCCGCGCAGCCGAGGGGGCCATTTTTGGCCGCCGGGCCGAAAGCAGAGGGACACGTCTGCGTGCCGTTTTCGACGCGAATCACGTTGGGAGCAAACGGAACGATGCTTCCGCTGCTCTTCTCGATGCCATCGAAATAAAGGTCGGTTTGGGCGATCAAATCTTTGCGCGACTCCCGCTCAGATTCCGGTACATCCTCAAAGAATCCCGCAAGGCCCTGGGCGATCTTTGGATCGGACAATCCATCGGGACGCGTGAAGCTCGTGGCGGTTTCTTTGCGCGTGATGAGCGCTTCGATTTCAGTGATCTTTCGATTAACCACGCGCAGCCGGACGCACAGCAAGCCGGCCATCCCGGCTTCATCGGTCACGCCCAGGAAGCCGACTTGGCCTTCCTCGGGATCATCGATGTAGAGCTTGTAGTTGCCCCAGCCCGTGAGCGTACCCCATAGACCGTCGCCAAATTTCAAGTTCTGTGCGTTTTCGGTATAGCGGGCATCCTTCGTGAGTGGCAGCCGCGAAGGATCGTGCTCGATGAGCGCTGCGCGGTAGGCATCCACCAGCCCGTTCAAGCATTTACGATCGCAATCGGCTGTTCCCGATTTTTGGGCAGGCGCTGCTACAGCACGCGGTGATTCATTCCCCCAACCCGACCGGATTCCATAGGGCTCCTGCGTGAGAGCTGCCTGAATCGCGTGGATTTTGCCCTTTTCGATTTTGAATAGCTCGCCGATCTCTAAGGTCAGTGGATGGCGCAGCGTCGAGGGAAAGGTGGTGCCGTCGGTCAGCGTGACGGTCTTTACGGTGCCAGCGTGATCGAAAAACGCAAAGGCGAACGCGAGTCCCCGCTCTCGATCGACGATTACAAATCGTCGGTCACGAATCTCGGTGACGACCCGAAAGAAACCGGTCTTGAACTGCGCCTCGCAGCCGAGGCTCAGGATCGGATAACCCGTGTTGGGCGTCTGGGTCTTATAAATGCCCGGATTATTGGTTGTTTGCGTGCCGTTTTCGATGCGATTGCAATCAGGAGCGAAGCGATAGTCGCCCTTGCCGTCATTCTTCTCTAGGCCGGAAAAATACGAGTTGGCCGTCTGGACCAGTGCCTCCCGGGACTCGCGCTCAGCCGGAGGGATGGCCTCAAGAAAAAGTGAATTCGCTTTGCCTATCGCGTCCAGATTTTTTCCGGCGCCGGCGTCGCGAACGACGAAGTCTTCGACCTCGGTGATCTTTTGATCATTGACCTTCAGGCGGAGACAAAAAATGACGGGATTGTCCCATTCCTTCATCACGCCGATGAAACCGACTTGGCCGGCTTCCGGTTCGGCGAAGTACAGCTTAAAGGCTCCCTCGCCGTTGGCTGTGCCCCAAAAACCTTCGCCGACTTTCAACGGGACTGTGTTTTCCGTGAACTCTACGTTGGCAGCAAAGGGAACGCGCGACGGGTCACGCGCCGCGAGCGCGGCAAGGTACCTGTTGACGAACCCTTCCAGGCACGCACGGTCGCAATCGGCTGCCGCCCGATTGGCTCGCGGGGCAGGTCGAGCCCACGCCCCGCTTGCTAAGACGCCGGCTGCTAGGACCGCTATCGCGCCGCTACATCCTAAAGATCGATTCCTCATCGCTTCTCCCCATTTCATCGCCCGTTTCACGGCCGCGTTCCATGGCGCCGGCCTCCTTCGGCAGAATGGCGCCGGGGGTGAGCAGGGTTGTGCGGAAGTAGCTGGGCCCGCGCATGGCACCGACCCGCGTCAGCTCCGGGCCGACGCCGCTACCCTTCCCGTTAATGATGTGGCAGGCACCGCAGCCGCTTGCGTCATAGACGGCCTTGCCATTTTCTGGATTGCCTTGGGCGATTTCGGTGTCGGCCGTGTGACCGAGAGTCTTCAAGTAGCCGACGATCTGATCGGTTTCCTCGACATTGAGCGAGCCGAAGCCGTTCATGCCCGTACCCAGAATTCCGCCGCGAATGATATCGCCGACGCCTTGATCGCCGAGACGGTCCGCTACGCCTTGCAGGCTCGGACCGTCGCTGCCCCCACCATCGAGGCCGTGACATCGCGAGCAGGTTGCTTCGTAGAGAACTTTGCCCTGGGCGAGATCGGCAGGCGAGGTCTTGGCCACAATCGGCGTAGGGTCGCGAGGGATTTGTGCGCTTGCGGACGAGGTGAGAGTGGGAAAAATCGCCGCCGCGACACACAACGGCCAGCCCGCTTTCATCTAGCCTCCCCCCAACGAATTGCTGTCAATTCGCTGCGGATTATTGCACCGAATTTCAGCGTGTCAAGTATCGAGCCATTGTCGGAAAAACGGGTTTCGCTGCAAAAAAACGGCACGTTACCAGGGTTTTTGTTCCGCCTTAATAAGTAATGTGGTCCTTCAGCCAACCAAGAAAAGCTTTGGGAAGCGAACGAACTCACTTTATTCTCATTCCTTTGCATGGAGTTCAGTGGCGAGAGCGAAGGAGCATGTCTGCGATGAAACAAAAGATCATTCCGATAGCGGGTAGCGTGACACTGCTTGCGCTCGCGGCATTCGGAGTCATCTCGGCGCGCGCTGCAATCGATCCGCCGTCGCCTTTAGACGACGGCACATTGAGTGCGCTCAGCGCCGTGGCCGGAGCGGCTGCGATGGAAAGCCACACGTATCAATATTTAGAAGAGGTGAGTGACGACATTGGTGGCCGCGTCACGGGTTCGGCGGAAGCCGCGAAGGCAATCGCCTGGGGTATCGAGAAAATGAAAGCCATCGGTCTTGAGAATGTGCACACCGAGTCGTTCCAGCTTTTTCGTGGATGGAAACGAATCTCGGCCGATGCCGAGATCGTCTCTCCGATTCAGCGCAGAGTGATGATCGATTCGTTGGGCTGGGTCGGTTCGACGCCGGCCGGCGGCGTGGAAGCCGAAGTGGTGCCCGTCAACCTCTATCAGATGGATGAAGAGTTGAAGAATTTGTCTGAATGGCGCGGCAAGGTCCTTCTGACCATCAGCAAAGGATCGAATGCTCCCGGCAACCTTGACAGGATGATCCAGTTCTTGCGTTTCATCCGAGCCGCGCAAGCGGCGGGTGCTGCGGCAGTCATCGGGGGCCAAAGCGGGACCAAAGCAGCCGGAATGCACATGACGCATACGGGAGTCGTAGGTTTCGACGTGGCCTTTGATGTGCCTGTCGTCAGCATGGCCGCGGAAGATCACGATCAAATCGTGCGGTTTCTGGACGCCGGAAAAACCGTGCGGCTCAAGATCAACGTTCAGAACCAATTCACAAACGGGCCAGTTGAGTCCGCCAATGTGGTCGGTGAGATTCGCGGCTCGCAATATCCCGAGCAGATTATCGTGGTCGGCGGGCACCTGGATTCATGGGATCTTGCATCGGGTACAACCGACAATGGTTGCGGCACGGCCACGACTCTCGGTGCCGCACAGGCCATCGTCAAATCAGGAATGAAGCCACGCCGCACGGTTCGCTTTGTGCTTTTCACGGGCGAAGAGCAGGGGCTTGACGGATCGCGCGCCTATACGAAACAACACGCTTCGGAAATGAAGAATCACCTCGCCGAGGTCATTTTAGATAACGGGCAAGGCCCTGTGGTGGAGCTTCAGCTCGGAGGCCGCAGTGACCTGGTTGGCGCGGTGCAGAAATTTGCGAGCGCGCTCGAAGCCTTCGGAAACATTAACGTGGACGACGAGCCTGAATTCGGAACTGACACGGGCCCCTTTATTCTTGCAGGCTTGCCGGGCATCAACCTGAGTCAGGATTCCCCTGATTACAGGTACACGCACCATTCTCCCGTCGATACTTTGGACAAAGTCGACCCCGCCATCCTCGATCGGAACGCCGCGGTGATGGCGCTTACGGCATTTTGGATTGCGGACCGGCCCGAACGACTCGCCGCGCCCTGGCCGGCTGCGAAAACCGCGCAGATGCTGGTTGACAAACGTATGGACAACTTCCTGAAAGCCGTCGGACTGTGGCCCTTTGGCAGCTTGGGCTCAGCCGAACAGCAGAACTAAAGCAACGTTAGCTGATCAAGCGCGCGATGAAAAAGGCTGCGGCCGCTGCGAGACCGCCCACAAGCACGGTTTGCACGCCACCGCGCCACGGGTTCAGTCCGGTAAAGTGTCCCTTGATCGTGCCGAAAACAAACAAGGCGGTAAGCGTTACGCCGACCGAAACCCACAGCGCCGGGGCGATGCTCTGCATGACGATATACGGCGCGAGCGGAATCAGCCCGCCGACGATATATGACGCGGCAATCGTCGCAGCGCTGCGCCCGGCGCGCGCAGGATCCGGCTGTTCGAGACCCAGCTCAAAACGCATCATGAAATCGACCCAGCGCTTCTGATTTCCCGTGATCGCAGAGATGACGGGTGCCATTTGTTCCTCGGTCATCCCATACCCGCGAAATACCTTCGCTACTTCTTCGGTTTCGATCTCGGGCAAGTCCACCGTTTCGCGATATTCACGAGCGAGCTCTGCGGCGTAGTGCTCACGGTCCGTTTGCGCCGCGAGGTATCCGCCCAAGCCCATCGCGATCGAGCCGGCGGCAATCTCGGCGAAGCCAGCGGTCACAATGATACCTGTCCCTTTTGCGACGACCGCCGCGGCACTGGTGAGCCCTGCCGCCAATGCAAATGGAACTGTCAGTCCATCCGACATTCCGATCACGATATCGCGCACCGTGTCGCTCGCCGTGAAATGCTTTTCCACGTGTTCAACCGCCGGCATGAAATCCTCCAAGCTCCCTCGAGATTTGTTCAACAGATTCGACGTTTCCCGCCAGGCGCGTATAATTATGCCTGCTGGAACTGAAATCTGGAGGTGGATAATGTCAGCATCCGGACAAGGAGCCGCTCATCAGATGAGCCACACATTGCCGAATCTCCCGTACCCGTTCGACGCGCTCGAACCCTACATTGACGCCAAGACTATGGAAATCCATCACGACAAGCATCACGGCGCCTACGTCGCAAATCTGAACAAAGCTCTCGAGTCTCACCCCGACTTGCAAAGGCTCACCGTCGAGGAGCTCCTCGCACAGATCAACAAGGTTCCTGAAAACATCCGCACCGCTGTTCGCAACAACGGCGGCGGTCACATGAACCACACGCTTTTCTGGAAGACCATGAAGAAGGGCGGTGGCGGTGAACCTTCCGGCGATCTTGCGGACGCGATCAAGGGCGCGTTCGGCACCTTCGCTGACTTTAAGACAAAGTTCAGTCAATCCGCCACGACGCGCTTCGGCTCGGGCTGGGCCTGGCTGCTTTTCCGCGACGGCAAGCTCGTGATCGAGTCCACCGCAAATCAAGACAATCCGATCATGGATGGCGGTAAAGCATTCTTCGGCCTCGACGTTTGGGAGCACGCCTACTATCTGAAATATCAAAACCGGCGCGCGGAGTATATCGAGGCTTGGTGGAACACGATCAACTGGTCGCAGGTCGCTGAGCACTACGCCGCCGCGAGAAAGTGACCTCTTGGCCTCGAGCGATCATCGGGAGCAAGGCCAGCGGCGGAAGAGACTCACGACCAGACACAATCACGTTCCTAAGCTTAGGGGGAGCCAGAGGCAAGAGCAGATCTCGACTCTCCGCACCGTCTTGTAGCCTCAAACCCCGCTGCCAACATGGAAGGAGGCCCGGAGTGGGCCGAGCCTCCTTGGGGGGGTACGTCCGGGAGATACAACTAGCCGAGCGGCTCGGTGCGTGTCCCGGCGCGCCCAGCCATCGGCCATATATGTGTTCAACCCGGCGCTTTGCGAAAAGTTGCGCGAGGTGTAAAACCGGCAATGACTGTTTCATTTGGTTACGTGGCTCGGACTCTTGACGGCAGCGCCGAAATCTGTAAACTGCCCTTTTCGATATGGCCACGCAGCCCAACGCGATCGAAGAAGTCCTGCAGGATTTCCAGTTCCCGCAGCGTGAGGCCGCCTTCTTCTACGGGCTCTTCTTGCGAGGTCACAAACCGGACGAGCTGCGGCGCGACATTGCCGTCCCGGCGGCCGTGCTCGCCAAATGGGACCGCGAAAGTCAGCGCCAACCTCATCTCCGCTCCATGCTCGAGCGCGTCGTCAACTACCGTCGGCACGTTCTGGCAATCTTCGAGAATCTCATCGGTCACGACACCGACAAGCAAAGAATTCAATAAACCCCCAGTCCGTCTTTGATCCGGCTCAATCTGTTTCAGGGCGAATCGCTCGATTGTTAAGGCTTGATGGAAACGGGAAGCGGAACTGCAGATCTGCGAGAGCTCACGACATCTCCGATGCCACTTTCTCTCAAGCAGACACTCCTAGAGGTCTGGAGGCAAGCGCTCATGGAGAATGCCGATCTGGTCGAGCTAGGCACAGAGCGTTACCCTGTCCGGCGGACACGGAAGCGTCATTTGCGACAGGTGGATTTCGTTTTTGATGGCAGCGAAATCCGAGGACTCGAGCAGAACCCAGAGACCAAATCTCGTTGGGCACGAATGGCGCGCCCGGCAAGAGGATAATGCAGTTCCTCACAGAGGGGGTCTATGTGGCGAACGTGGCTGATGGCAAGGTGACTTTCTATCAGGGTCGGATGGCTCAGAGGCGTAGGGCGTAGTGTTCCGCTCGCGGGTCGTCTTCCTATCGACGGATTTCCACGGCTGCGCTTTTGTCATCCACCGAAGAGGAGGAGTAGCGCGAGTCTGTTTGCTGTTGTAAATTAATACTCACTTTACTGTTCCCCGGTAGCTCAACGGCAGAGCATTCGGCTGTTAACCGAAGGGTTGCTAGTTCGAATCTAGCCCGGGGAGCCAACCTTCTCAATCAGTTAGCGAGCTGTCGTAAACGTGAAGTTTGGAAGTGTGCCCAATTTTGTGCCCCATCATCTTGAATACCCGCTTGGCGGAGTGCGTTAACCGCCTGTCGCTGCGCTGTCTGCCCAATATGACCGTAGCGCCTCGCCATCCGCACGGTTGTTGACGCGCTCCAACCCATAATTGAGGCGACCACTGAGAACGGAATGCCCGCTTCAAGCATGCGTGTGCAACCAGTGTGTCTTAAATCGTGGAATCGG
>Ga0187769_10000544_pt1 | contig 20733 bp, 15 predicted proteins | sample 0116_SJ02_MP02_1_FD_133140 | JGI IMG/M metagenome (GOLD analysis project Ga0187769, IMG submission 133140) | Tropical peat soil microbial communities from peatlands in Department of Meta, Colombia - 0116_SJ02_MP02_10_MG | ecosystem: Environmental > Terrestrial > Soil > Wetlands > Peat | place... | reverse complement strand
GCGCGGGATTTTGCTGACTCCCAAGCTTCCTTCCACCTCCCAATCGGCCTTGTCGGATCGCTGTCGTATACGACCGGGAGGCCGTCCCCAGATGCCCCGTAGCGTTCAGCAGGGAAAACGAAATGGCTTGGCTCCCGATCTGGGAACAGACTTGCCCAAAAGCCGATTATAGCTACCGCCCGGTCATTAAGAGGGAGAACGCGACCGGTCCCGGACTCGGTCTTGCTGTGGCCCACTGTTAGCGTGCATGAGTTGAGGTCAACCTGGCTCCACCTGAGCAGGCGAAGCTCCGAGTAGCGCATACAGGTGTTCAGAGCGATCAAGACCGCCGGATACAGCGACCGAGAGCGACTCCCTCGGCAGGCTTCCAACAACGCGGCTTCCTCGTCCCGGGTGATTGCGCGGCCGGCGTCGTCTGAGGTTCGCAGCATTCTCACGTCCGGCTGAATCACAAACCACAGGTGCTGATTACCAAGTTTCCGTGTTGGAAGTCGCTTCCTCATCTGCCGGCCCTGATGTGCTCTCAAGGATGGAAACGCGCTGGAAACAAAAACTCCTGAGCCGGAAATTCGGCCTGAATGCGAATTGAAAAGGGTTGGCGTCCACAATCACCTTACGTCACACTCGCAGTGCCAACCCTTGATAGATGTAGGTCATCGCTCGCGGACCGGGAAGATAGCCCGTCTTTAGCTCAACGATCTGAAAGCCCGCCGCTAAGATGAGTTCGTCTACTTTGCGGTTGAGGTGACAACCGCCGGCTAGCCGCTTCCACAGAGGTGTGAGCCGGTCCTGCCATGCTCTGACGCGCGCGTCGGGAGCACGACCATGTTCGATGAAGATGAGATGCCCCCCTTTCTTCAGAGCTTTCTTCATGTGTTCAAGCGCTCTAGGAGGGTTCGGAATTGAGCACAAGGTGCAAGTCGTGACGACTGTGTCGATACTCTCCTCCGGAGTCGGCAACGGCTCTTCCGCAGATTGTAAGAGAAACTCAACTGGCACGTGCTCATTGGCTGCTCGCTTGCGCGCCACTAGCTGAAGCTCAGCAGACGGATCCACGCCATGGACGCACCGAACGTTGGATGAGTAGAAAGGCAAATTCAGCCCAGAACCGACACCAATCTCGAGAACCTCACCTCGCGCGCGTGGAATCCAGACCGCCCGCAGCTGAGTTACATCCTTGTTCCGCATTGCAAAGTCGATAATGCGGGGCAGGACGTACTTTCCGTAAAGGCCCATATCAGGTCCGTTGGAAAATAGTAACTCGTAATGATTCTTCCCTGCTTATACTATGCGCACTCCAATTAGCAAGGACAGGGTTCTATGCCCATTCAGTCAGGCACCCACTTGGGCCCCTATGAAATCCTCTCCGCTATTGGTGCGGGCGGGATGGGAGACGATCAGCAGCCCCGTTCCTGTCATGGACTCGGTGACCCGTAGGAGGTGCAACGTGTGGCGAAGACATTACAGCAGCGTGGTTCTTGTTCTCACGTTCGCAACATTTGTCCTTGCTCAGGGGTTCAAGATCTACCCTGGCGCAAAGGAATACACTCCCCCGGATACACCGGAGAACCGTGAGATAAAGAAGGCCTTGCCTCCTGGCACGGTCGCCACCAGCTATGTCACGAATGATTCCTTTGAAAAGGTGGTAGCCTTCTACAAAGGGTTTGCTCAGGAATACACCATGCCGGGCATGCCCAAAAACCGCAAACTCCCCAGCGGGCAGGAATTAAAGCAAACCTATTTCATTTTCGACGGTGCCAAAGACCTGTCGACCTCCAAGAGCTGGGCTCAGATCCAACGTCCTTTGATCGGTTCCATGGACGACAACCTGCAGCCCCGGGATATCCGCGACGTCACTGTCATTAGTGTGTCGCAAAAAAAATAACGAGTCGTATTCGCCGCGTCGGGTTCTCAAAGGAAATGATGCCAGGTACAAAACTGGGGTCATACGAAGTTCTCTCGCTGATTGGTGCGGGCGGGATGGGTGAGGTATACCGTGCGCGCGATCCTAAGCTCGGCCGCGATGTAGCCATCAAGGTTCTCCCCGAAGCATTCGCCCGTGATGCCGAGCGTATGGCGCGGTTCCAACGCGAAGCCAAGGTTCTGGCCTCTCTCAGCCATCCCAATATCGCTACGATCTATGGCTTAGAGGATTCAGGTAGTACTCGCGCCCTCGTGATGGAGTTAGTGGAAGGGCCAACCCTCGCTGATCGAGTCAAGGCTGGCCCGATTCCGGTGGACGAGGCAGTCCGCATCGCAAGGCAGATCGCAGACGCATTGGAATACGCCCACGAGCGCGGGATCATCCACCGTGACCTGAAACCCGCGAACGTGAAAGTCACCAACGATGACGCCGTAAAGGTGCTCGACTTCGGATTAGCCAAAGCACTCGAAGGCGATCCGTCCTCGATCGACATTTCCACGTCTCCGACTATCAGTCGCATGGCGACGATGCAGGGCGTCTTGCTCGGCACCGCCGCTTACATGTCACCCGAGCAAGCGAAGGCCAAGTCTGTAGATCGCCGTGCTGACATTTGGGCATTCGGCTGCGTGCTCTACGAGATCTTGACGGGGAAGCAGGCATTCACGGGCGAGACAGTAACGGACACGCTCGCGTCGGTCATCAAGGAAGAACCGGACTTGCAGAAGCTACCAGCGGCGACGCCGATGCGAGTTCGCGTGTTGTTGCAACGCTGTTTGCAGAAAGACCCGAAGCAGCGGTTGAGGGATATCGGTGACGCACGGATCTCGCTCGATGAAGTTGTGTCAGGCGCACCAGACCTGGCACCCGTGGTCAGGGCGGGAGCTCCTGCCGTACCTGTCTGGCGCAGCACTTTGCCTTGGGTTATTACAGCCTTGACTCTTGTCACGCTGGCTCCCGTCGCGTTCGTTCACCTCCGTGAAAAGCCGGCTGCCGCGGTCGAGCCGATGCGCTTCGAAATTCCGTCGCCGGATAAAGTGGCTTTGGTACAGAGCGGCGCATTTGCGCTCTCGCCTGATGGCCGCCGGCTTTCTTTCGCCGCAGCAGGCTCCGATGGCGTTCCGCGGGTGTGGATACGCTCCCTGGGCTCGGTCGAGGCGCATCCTCTGCCTGGCTCGGAAAGTACCCGCAGCCTTTTTCCCCCGTTTATTTGGTCTCCCGACAGTCGATACATTGCATTCGACTTGGGCGGAAGGCTCAAGAAAATTGATGTTTCCGGCGGCGCGGCAGAAACTCTGTGCGACTTGAAGGCCACGGCAGTCGGCGGTTCCTGGAACCGCGACGGCGTAGTCATCTTCGGGCAAGCGGCCGGTGGCGTGATGCGTGTATCCGCCAACGGTGGAACGCCGTCACCACTGACCACCCTCGATTCGTCACGAGCCGAGGAGACACACTTTTTCCCGTGGTTTCTTCCTGACGAGCGCCATTTCATCTATCTGCGTGTGTCGAGCAAGCCTGAGAACACAGGCATCTACGTAGGGTCTCTTGATGTCAAGCCCGAGGAACAAGATCTAAGGCGACTCCTGGCCACGGACTTCGGAGCGGTCTACGCGCCGTCCTCCGATCCCAGCTTCGGGCAGCTCCTATTCGTCCGCGACGGTACGTTGATGGCGCAGCCGTTTGATACTCGACGGCTGGAATTGTCAGGTGAGCCGACGACTGTGGCCCAACAGATTGGGGCCTACAACGCATTTGGCTTCTTCTCAATTTCGACCAACGGCATTTTGGTTTATCGCACACGCGGTGGCGGCGGGGAATTTCAGCTCACTTGGTTCGATCGGCAGGGGAACGTTCTCGGAACGGCGGGAGAACGTGCTCTTTACTCCACACCAGCCCTGTCACCGGACGGAAAACGGGCCGTTGTGCTTCGGAGTGATCTCCAATCGCCCTCGGCTCCGAAGTACGACCTGTGGTTGGTTGATTTCTCGCGGGGCACGACCACGCGGTTCACGTTCGGCGGCTCATTTGTCGCTTACCCCCTGTGGTACCCTGACGGAAGTCGCATCATCTTCGAATCCAAGTCCAACGGTGCCTACGACCTTCATCAGAAGCTAGCGAGCGGCGCGGGAGACGAAGAACTTCTACTGAAATCGAGCGAGAATAAAATTCCCTCGAGTGTTTCTCGCGACGGGCGCTTTTTGCTGTATTTCGCGAACGACCCGAAAACGAAGTATGACTTATGGGTGCTTCCGCTCACGGGCGACAAGAAACCTTTCCCATTCCTGCGCACCGAGTTCAACGAGATGGATGGTCGTTTCTCTCCTGACGGTCATTGGGTGGCTTACGTTTCGGATGAATCCGGCGGCAATGAGATTTACGTGCGAAAGTTTTCCCCGGACTCTAGTGCTGAAGGTTCGGATACCGGTGGTAAGTGGCAGGTCTCCTATGGCGGCGGCGTCGAGCCGCGCTGGAGTGCGGACGGGAAGGAGTTGTACTACCTAACATCCGACTGGAAGGTCATGGTTGTTGAAGTTAGCACCAGCCCTGCCTTCCAGGCAGGAACACCCAAACTTCTTTTCCAAGCGCCCCGGCAGTTCGAGCGCACGGTTGGGGACTATACCGTTGATGACAAGCGCTTCCTCTTCCTAGCGCCAGCGGAGCAGACAGCCCAGGCTCCGTTCAACGTCGTGCTGAACTGGCCTTCCCTGCTAAAGAAATGACGCCGGGAACAAAACTCGGCCCCTACGAGATCCTTTCCTCACTCGGTGCGGGAGGAATGGGCGAAGTCTATCGTGCCCGAGACACGCGGCTGGAACGCGTCGTCGCGCTGAAATTGCTTCCAAGTGAAGTCTCAAGCGACAAGCAAGCTCTGGAACGATTTCTCCGTGAGGCGCGTGCTGCAGCCGCACTGAACCATCCCAATATCTGCACGATCTACGACATCGGGGAGCAGGACGGTCAGCGTTTCATCGCCATGGAGTTACTCGAAGGGCAGACTCTCAGGCAGAGGATCGGCGGGAAGCCGCTACCGTTGGATGCCTTGCTCGATCTGGGCACGCAGATGGCGGACGCACTGGTCGCGGCACATGCCAAAGGCATCGTCCATCGGGACATTAAGCCGGCAAACATTTTTATCACCGAGACCGGCCATGTGAAGATTCTGGATTTCGGACTTGCCAAACAAGTGCCCCAGGAGCATGCGGCAGCCGCGAGGACACAAGCGCCGACCGAGGACCAAGATCCGCACCTGACGAGTCCAGGAGTGGCGCTCGGAACGGTCGCTTACATGTCACCCGAACAGGTGCGAGGCGAGGAGGTAGATGCGCGGACTGATCTGTTCTCTCTGGGAATAGTGCTGTATGAGGCAGCCACGGGGAGGCAGGCGTTTTCGGGGACCACATCAGGGATGATCTTCGACGGGATTCTGAACAAGGCGCCGGCATCGCCGGTACGGCTGAATCCGGATCTGCCGCAGGAACTGGAACACATCTTGAACAAAGCGCTGGAGAAGGATCGCACTTTGCGTTACCAGAACGCCGCCGATATTCGGACGGATCTGCAACGTCTGCGCCGTGACGTCGGATCGCTTCATCCTGTTTCGCCGGCTGCTGTGGTGCGCGGCTCTGCTCGACCGATGGAGAGCAGAGAGAAATCCTCCACTGGGAAGCAAAGCAAGGCGATCGATTCCCTCGCGATTCTGCCACTGGAAAACGCGAGCGGCGATCCCGAGACGGAATACCTGAGCGACGGGATTGCAGAGACGTTGATTCACACGCTGGCGCAGCTTCGTAAGATTCGCATCGTTCCACGTGCGATTGCATTTCAGCACCGCGGCGCTGGCGTGAACCCGCTGGCGGCGGGACGTGAGCTCGGTGTTAGAGCAGTGCTTTCGGGCCGCATGGTGCAGCGCGGAAGCGATTTGATCGTGACGATTGATTTGCTGGACGTGGATCGGCAGGCGCAGCTCTGGGGCGGGCGTTATAACCGGAAGATGGCCGACCTGGTGGCCTTGCAGGAAGAGTTGGCGACGGAGATTTCCGAGAAGCTGCGGTTGCAACTGACAGGCGAGGAGAACAAGAAACTGCGTAGACGCCCCACACAAAATAACGAAGCATACCGCCTAGTGCTGCAAGCCCAACATTACATCTACACTGGGCACCCCGATGGAGTCCGAACGGGGATCACGCTTTGCCACCAGGCCATCAAGATAGATCCTACCTACGCCGCCGCTTATGCAACCTTGTCTAACGGCTATGGGCAGCTGGCGATGCTCGGCAACGCTCCTGCCGCGGAGGCTTACCCTCAAGCGAGGGCGGCGGCAAATAAAGCCATCGAACTGGATGACACGCTCGCCGAGGCCCATGCCAGCTTGGCGTTCGTGTTGGCTCAAGACTGGGATTTTGCAGGAGTCCAGCGAGAGCAGCGGCGCAGCCTGGAGCTGAACCCGGATCTGGCACCCGCGCATACTGGGAAAATCATCTTCAATCTGGTTCGCTGCCGCTTCGACGACGCGATAGCGGCAGCGAAGCGAGCTATCGAGCTCGATCCGCTTTCCGTGGCGCCCGCCTTCTTTTTAGGCCTGGCTTACCACTCTGCGGGACGTTTCGATGCGGCTGTTGAACAGATGCGTAAAGCCGTCGAGATTGATCCAAGTAACCTTAGAACGCATGCCAATCTAGCCGATGCGTACGCCTGCGCAGGTCAACCTGAGAAAGCCGTTGAAGAATGCGAGAAAGCATTGACGCTTGGGCAGAGCATGCCGTTCATCCGCCTGTCTGTTGCAGCCGTGTATGCCAAAGTTGGCAAGGCCGAGGACGCCCGCAAGATTCTCGACGAAGCCGAAAAGACCTGGAAGCCAGGTTCCTCATTAGCTGCCTTTATTGCCGCTGTTCACGCACGCCTCGGCGAAAAGGATGGAGCTTTCGAATGGCTCGAAAAGGCGTTTCAAGAGCGCGCCGGATTTCTGGTAAATCTCAAGTTCTATAGGCCATTCGACACTCTGCACGGCGACCCGAGGTTCGACGATCTGGTGAAGCGCATCGGCATCCCGGACTGACTGGCCGCGGACTTGAAATGATTAACGAGACCATCTCGCACTACCGGATCATCGAGAAACTCGGTGGTGGCGGGATGGGTGTCGTGTACAAGGCCGAGGACACCCGTCTCGATCGCTTTGTCGCCCTGAAGTTCCTCCCGGACGATCTCGCGCATGACCGCCAAGCCCTGGAACGTTTCCGTCGCGAGGCAAAGGCGGCGTCGGCATTGAATCATCCGAACATTTGCACCATTTACGACATTGGCGAGGAGAACGGCAGAGCTTTCATCGCCATGGAGCTGCTCGAAGGGCAGACGCTCAAACATGTGATTCGCGGCAAGCCGATGGACGTGGAAGAGATTCTCGATATCGGAGTGCAAGTGGCGGATGCTCTAGACGCCGCTCATGCGCGGGGGATCGTTCATCGAGACATCAAGCCGGCCAATATTTTTGTCACCACCCGTGACCACGCGAAGATTCTCGATTTCGGGCTAGCGAAGGTGACGACGCAGCCGAAGCCGGCTGCCGAAGCCACAGCCCCGACAGCAACGCAGGTTCCCGACGCGCACCTGACCAGCCCCGGCGCGGCAGTGGGAACGGCGGCATATATGTCGCCGGAACAAGCGTGCGGGAAAGAATTAGACGCGCGGACAGATCTGTTTTCTTTCGGCGTTGTGTTGTACGAGATGGCGACAGGGGCGCAGCCGTTCCGCGGTGATACATCAGCGCTGATCTTCGATGCGATTCTGAACCGTGCGCCGGTGGCCCCGATCCGCCTGAATCCGGATCTGCCGCCGCAGCTGGAAGCGATCATCAACAAGGCGCTGGAGAAGGACCGCGAGCTGCGCTGCCAGTCCGCCGCCGAGCTGCGCGGAGATTTGAGACGCCTGCGGCGGGACCTCGAGCGCGCCCGGCAGGAGAAAGTAACTTCCTCGTCGGTCGGCGCAGAGAGCCTCCCCGCAATGGCAGGAGCAAGAGAAAGCGCGGACGCGGGCCGGAGCAGCAAAGCGGCGAAGAGCGCGTGGGTTTGGGCGGCGGGCGTCGCGATTGCCGTGGCATTTGCAGTAGCAGGAATCGCGGGGGCAGTGTTCTTTGAGCACGTCACCGCCCCGCCGCGCGTGGTGCGCATCGAGCCCTTGACCCGCGATGGCCGCGTCAAAGGCAACGAAGTGGGACCCACCCCTTTGGTGACTGATGGCGAGAGAATCTACTTCACCGAACTTGTCGGCGTAGTGCCGCTGCTATCGCAGGTCTCCGCCAGCGGCGGCGAGACTCTCACCTCTCCGGCTCCGTTTCCGCAAACCTATCCAACATCAATTTCCTCCAACGGCTCTTCTCTTCTGTTGGGCGGCACGGCGGCATACGCCCAGGACATGCCCTTTTACGCCGTGGAGTTGCCGGGAGGAACCCCGCGGCGGCTGGACGACTTCCAGGCGCAGGACGCTGCATGGTCGCGCGATGGAAAGCAACTCGTGTACGCCGCGGGTCGGGATCTTTACTTGGCCTCGTCTGACGGCAGCAGCGCCAGGAAACTGACCACTGCCGATGGCACGATTTTTTGGCCGCGGGTTTCGCCGAGCGGAAGAATCATCCGCTTCGGCACCGGCTTCTTCAAACAAAACAGCAAGCTCTGGGAAGTGGGCGCGGATGGGGCAGGATTGCGGGAGCTAGCGGCGGACGTATCGGATGCCTGCTGCGGCGACTGGTCTCCCGACGGGAAGGAATTTTATTTTCAGGGCTTGGCCGAAGGACTGTCGAGCATTTGGGCGCTCGCGGCGGCCAGCAGCAAGCCCGTGCAGCTGACCAACGGACCTCTGAGCTTCCGCACGCCGGCCGTGAGCCCCGACGGCAAGAAAATTTTCGTCGTCGGCGAGGAGCAGCGCGGGCAACTGATGAAGTACGACGCCAAAACCGGCCAGTTCGCGCCGTCTATCGAGGGAATTTCGCCCGACTGGGTGGGATTCAGCCATGACGGGAAATGGCTGGCGTATTCCACGCTTCAAGACGGCACGCTCTGGCGCGAACGCATGGACGGCAGTGACAAACTCCAACTGACCTTTCCGCCGATGCAAGCGACTATGGTGTATTGGTCGCCCGACGGAACGAAGCTGGCATTCTCAGGTCGTACGCCCGGTAAGCCGTGGAACATTATGGTGGTGAACGCCGATGGCAGCGGGCTGGAAAAAGTATACCCAGAGAATATAATGCAGGTGAGTCCAAGCTGGTCACCCGACGGCCAGCGCGTCACCTTCGATTGTCCCCCTGGCTACACCCAGGGGCTCGGAATCAAAACCGCGGATTTGAGCACACATGAAGTGGTGTCCGTGCGGGGTTCGCAGGGACTCTTCGGTTCTCAGTGGTCGCCCGATGGGCGTTATCTTGTCGCCCTCACCCCAGATGGGCTGGGCCTCAAAATGTACGACAAGGGCACGGCAACTTGGAAGCAGTTTACCACCCTGGAGATTAACTTCGAGATGTGGGGCCATGACAGCCAGTACGTTTATTTTGACACGCTGGGTGCCGACCCGGCACTCTACCGCGCGCACGTGCCCGATCTTAAAGTCGAACGCGTGCTCAGCCTCAAGGGCTATCGGCGGCCCTTCGGATTCATTGGCGCGTACAGCGGCCTCGCGCCCGACGATGCTCCGCTGATCGTGGACGACGTTGGGTGGCACGAGATCTACGCTCTGGACCTGGCTCCTCGCTGAATCGAGCGGAGCGCGAGGCAACTCGGGGTTAGCTGCACTCGCAAGCTTTCCTCACACTCTGGAAAGACGCCGACCCCGACATCCCCATCCTGAAGCAAGCCAAGGCGGAGTATGCGAAATTGCAGTAGCTCAACTGGCCTCGAGTTCCGTGTCCCAAGCGCGCTCCCCCAGTCTCGCGCTTCACTCACTACAGAATCTCGATAACGTCGATGGCATCCACTGACGGGTGACGCCGCGACTGGCGTACGCATGTGAGCACAGCGCGAAGCTTGGTCGGTTGACAATAGGACGGATGCGGAATATGTAGGGCACACGGGACTGCGGCGTCATCCGCCGTAACATGGCCACGAACAAGTCCGAGTTCGATTCGGCCCGGCTCCTGCCGCCAGAGCTGATTCACCCTCGAGTCACCCCCCAGGTACCGGCCATGGGGTTCAAGCACCGCTCGGAACGAACCGTAGTAGCGCAACCCTCAGCGTACCTGAACATACAAGTCGACGGCCGCGAGACCTCTTATTTCGAATGGCTCGGCGCTGGTATTTATTGCGCCGACCAGCGTGATGCCTCAAAAAACGGTCGCCGACCACACGTTCTCCACGAACTGCACTATGGTTTCAACGAGCGTTTCTTCTGCTTCCGTGTGGACGCATTTCCAGGCTCATTGTCTGGGCTGCGCGACTTCGAATTCCGGATCACGCTTCGCGGCCGTGACGAGCTTAGCCTGCTGGTCGCTATCGAAGAAGGCCTTCTCGCCGGCTGCCTTCTGGACACGGAAGATCTATGCATCCTGGGCCCGCATGAGCTCGTGGGAGTGGCGTTTGACAGGATCTTGGAGGTGGCCCTCGGCCGTAGACTGATTGAGGTGGCGGGGCAAACTTCCTTGATGCTCGAAGTCGCGCTCTGGCACGCCGGCATTCGGTGCGACCTCCTGCCGCGCGAGAGTTCACTCGAAGTAAAATTGGGCGCTGACTTCTACTCTTGGACCATCTGAGCAGGCGTCCCAAACCCGCAAAAAATTTTCAAAAAAAATGTGCCCCGGTGGCCTCCGGAGGCGTCCCCGCAATCACGTGTTTCGTGGCCGGACAACTCGAGCCTACCCCGGCGAACTGTGCCCTATTTTGTGCCCCCTCTCGTTAACAATGCCTCACTTCGCCTCACCATTTAGTGCGACTGGCGTGTAGAGCTAACCTACCGGGTTTTGTTTGAGCTCACACCGATTCGTCGCCCATCACCATTCATCGCAGGAACGGCTCGCTGCACCTGTTAACCGAAGGGTTGCTAGTTCGAATCTAGCCCGGGGAGCCAAATCTCTCAATCAGTTAGCACGAGCACCCGCCCGAACCGTTGATCGTCACAACACCGAGAACGGCACACTCGCTTTCAGCATCGGTGTGCATGCTGCATGACGCAAACCATGGAAGCGACATTGCACTTAGAACGCTTCTTCGCGGCTTCCCAAACCTCCTTCCAGCAGCCGATAGGTGTTGCGGGATCGGTCTCATACACATGCGCCGTCTCGAAACCATCCCCAAACGCTCCACATCGCTCTAAGGTAAAACGTAGAGGTCTGGCTCGTGGCGCGGAAAGAAACTCTCCCAGAAGTCCATGATCGCGAAAGCGCGCGGCTCGTTTGGAGAGGCGCTCAAACACGACATTGCATCGCTCGATATTTCCACTTCGACGACCGTCATCTGTACAAAGTACCAGTAGGCAACGCGAAACCGCAAAGTTAAATTGGCGCTCTCGGAAACTAATCGGGTCTCTGCAATTGAGTCTTGGCAATGACCTTTGCCCATGCATGCTCTCTCTTTCCCATTCATTCGCTATCGGCTCAGAGTCTGTATCTTGCTTTGCATGGTGCAGGGTCATTGAGTGACAGATTCAGACACACTTCGATAATGATCTTCCGACGATGATTTCTTCAGACCGACGCGGAGAAAGAACGGTGAGCACATCAACTCGCGACATAAAGCAGCGGGTCTTCAGCGCTATGAAGGAATTCCTCGTGGTGACCATCTATCTATGGGTGATTCTAAGCTTGTTTGCCATCTACAGGTCCGTGCTTCTTGCAGAGCACCACGTTCCTTTTGCCGCTAAAAGCTTCGCGCTTATCAATGCACTGGTTCTCGCCAAAGTGATGGTCATAGCCAAAGAGTTCCACTTTGGCGAGCAGTTCGATGATTCACCACTCATCTATCCCACTCTAGTAAAGTCTGCGTCATTTTCCGTTTTGCTGGCGTGTTTCAAGATTATCGAAGAATCCGTTGTTGGTCTGTATCATGGCAAATCATTTCATCAGAGCATCGCGGATCTCGGTGGGGGCACGTGGCAGGGAATCGTCTGTTTGACGTTGCTCTTGTTTGCTATGTTGATTCCGTTTTTCGGTTTTACTGAATTACAAAAGGTCTTCGGTGAGGGCAAACTTTTGAATCTGTTCTTTCGGTCGCGGGAAGTCTAACAATCACACGTCACAGCAACGATGTGACTCAGCTCTTAGCAGGCCGGGAGGAATGCGTCAGTATGTTGCGTGTTTCACGCTGGGAAGGAGCGAGCAAATGACGAAAAGTGAAGCGGCAGCTACCAAAAGGGAAAAAACCAGAAAGGAGGTCTATAGTGACGGCCACCCGCTAGACGTAGTCGGGTATCTCGAAGCAAAGCTCATTCTGAATCTGATCGTTTTACCTCGGTCGACAGCTTTCGGGAGTTTGGCAAGATTGTCGCGTAGACCACGAAGGAGGTGGAGAAAGTCGATTTCATCGCAGATCCCAAGGCAAGCCAAAGGCCAGACATCCGCGAGATCGTCTTCCTCGACACGCCCGACTTTCGTCTCTACAACAATGCCTTCATCCTCCGACGACGCGTGACCTATGTTGACGGCTTCCCCGTAGGTGATCCGGAAATCGTCTTCAAGTTGCGCCACCCCGATGAAAAGACAGCTGCGGCAGTCGATGTGCGCCCCAGCATTTCCGGCAAATATCAGATCAAGTTCAAGGCGGAAGCCTTACCGCTAAAAGACCAGATCGGCGGATATCGCATCCTCTACTCCCACAATTACCAGTTTGGGTTAAGCCAGGTACACGAGGCGGACCGCACAGCGATGGCGACCCCTGACCCGCATTTTCCCAGCCCTTTCAGTTCTCCAGAAGAACCCTGATGAAAAAGTGATCCTGGTGAATGAGGGAATCGTCGAAGAGGTGCTCCTGCCTCTCGGCCAAATCGACTTCCACAAGGGACAAGTAGCGAAGTGTGACGTTGCGCTCTGGCGCACCCGTGGGGAGCACAAACCGCTTGTGGGAGAGTTTGCTTTTCAGATCAAATTTGAACGCCGAGAAGACGTGCATGAGAAGGCGAAGAACCGTGCCGAACAGTTTTTCATCTCGCTTCAACATGCGGCAAAAGATTGGATTGCGGTTTTTCTCGGCAGTGCGATGGCCCTGATTGTCGCTTTCGTGATGGCCAAGATATGGGCTCCGTCGATGCCCAGCAAATAGACGACTTCAAATGTTGTATGATCCGAGGTGAGAAACGCAGCCATCTGGAATTCCTATTGGATTGGGGTTTGCTTGGTCCGTTCAGTTTAGTCCTTGGTTCAGCTCGCGCTTCGAGCTCGCGTTTAATTAATCGCATACTACAATTTCGCCACCAACGGAGGGATAGTCATGAACACCTTGGCGACTAGCGCGATTGTGTTCGTCTGCGTTTTCGGAGGAGCTCTTCTGGGTTTTCGATTGCGTGCCGTCTTGCCTGAGCATCACCTTAACCCTGCGTCCAGGGATCTGGTAAAGCTAGGCATAGGGATTATCGCTACCATGTCGGCTCTTGTCCTTGGCCTTTTGGTTGCTTCGGCGAAGACTTCGTATGATGCTCAGAGCCGCGAGCTCACGGAAATGTCTGCAAAGATCATTCTGCTGGATCGGATGCTTTCCCACTACGGGCCGGACGCCAAAGAGACTCGGGACATGTTGCGGGACGTTGTGGCTCGTCTAATCGAGCGAGCATGGCCGAAGCATCGCACTGGTTCGATGCAAGAACCGACAGCGGCGCACTCAGAGATCTTGTATGACAAAATCCAAGAACTGGTTCCCACGAATGATGCTCAGCGTACGCTCCAAAACCGGGCACTCAACCTTGCGATTGATATCGGTCAGATGCGCTGGCTGATGATTGAACAAGCGTATAGCCCTGCTTCCCTGCCGCTGCTCATAGTTGTTGTGTTCTCATTGACCATTAGCTTCGCCAGCTTTGGCCTTAACGCACCTCCGAACGGAACCATTCTCGTCACTTTCTTTCTCGGCGCGTTATCGGTTTCTGGTGTGATGTTCCTTATTCTAGAGATGTACACTCCACTGGGTGGCTTCATAGAGATTTCAAGCGCACCTCTTCGGGCCGCTCTCGGCTATTTGGGTCAGTGACGCCTTCGGGCCAGATGAGACTCTAGCAGCTGCTGATTCATTGATTCCAGCGGCTGGTTGCGCTTGCTGTTCGGGATTTTGCTAATCTATTCGCTAGCTTGCACATTGGTTCCACACCCCTCTGAACGACTCGAAAGTGTTTGCGATCACCAGAATCGCAGCGTAGCTCTCCGCAGTGTGTCGATGAGTTCTTCCATTGAGACTATTTAGAGCCTCGAGGACGCAAATTTTGGCGTTCTGGACGTTCGCAAATCGTACAGACCAGGGAGCCAACCTTCTCTAAACTCTAAACGCGCTTGCCCGCGAACTGAATCGACGCTTCAGATCTCCCGTAGGCTGACTGATGCGTCTGCGAAATCTGCCGATATTCGTCGCCGGCCGCATCGGGCAGGAGTACGAATAGTGTGTAAACACCCAGCGCAGTACCGAACGGGACATGGATGAGATCGAAAAAAGCCATCACGAGTGCAAACGGCCGGCCCCAAGGCTCTATCTTGAGAAGGCCCCATCCCGCGATAAACCGGAGGGTCGCTGATACTAGGAAGACGATACATAACCCAACGAAGAGCCCCGGCGCCAACACAAACCCGATATTGTCGATTCGATGCCACACCATCGGGGCTGTTACGATGGCGGCAAACACAGCCATGATGAAGGCGGGGATGAGCAAGAGCGCACCGTCGACGAACCACAAGATAGCCAGGACATGAACGTGCTCGGCAACCCGAATTCGCGCTGCGCTTGCGATGCGCGCCCCGGTAGTGCTCTTGCCACAATGCGAACAAAACGACTGGTCGGGGGCCATCGGGGAACCACAATGGTTGCAGAACATAGGTCTCTCCATGGAAGCGGAGGATCAACTTGCCCAAGGAACCCTTCGCGGCTACTCGGGCGTCACTAAACGATACGCACGCAGGCAACAAGAAGTTCCACGCACTCAACAGCTCTCCGTTGTTGGATACCAAAGGGGCCGACTTCCAGGTATCGGGCAAGCCCCGGATGGGTGAGGAGAAAGCGCCGCACACTCTAGAGCAAGACACCTGGAATTAGAGTTGTAGTCATCGTAAGCCTAGTGCAATATCTGCCTCCAATGACGGAGAAGGAACAGCAAGCGGCGAGACTCGACGAGCAGCTCTTCTACGACGCTTTCAAAGCGAGTCCCATCGGGATTGCGCTGGAGAACCGGATGTCGGGCACCGACATGCTTTGCACCTACCTCAACCAGGCCTGGCTTGACTTTACGGGGCGGTCACTGGAACAGGAGCTTGGAAACGGCTGGACCGAAGGTCTCTACCCTGGAGATTCGGAGCGATGGCTCGATATTGAGACCAAAGCAGTGGAACGGCGTGAATCCTATCAGATGGAGTATCGGGTGCGGCGCCATGACGGAGAGTATCGCTGGATCCTTCAGTCAGGTGTGCCGAGATTCAACCCAGACGGTTCGTTTGCTGGCTATATCGGCTCAGCCATCGACATCACGGAACGCAAGTTGGCCGAGGAAGCTCTTGCTCTGATGAGTCAGAAGTTGATCCAGGCACAAGAGGAAGAGCGCACCCGGCTTGCCCGAGAGCTCCACGACGATATCAATCAGCGACTTGCACTGCTAGCGCTGAACCTGGAGAGTTTAAAGCAAGATCTTCCTAGCTCAGCGACCGAGCTCAGACAGCAGATCGTGGCTGCAAGCAAAGAGATCGTCGATCTTGGGAGCGATGTGCAGGCCTTGTCGCACCATCTGCACTCTTCCAAGCTCGAGCTCTTGGGGCTGGTGGCGGCAGCGACCGGCCTTTGTGGCGAACTCTCGGAACGGCAGGGAGTGCAGATTGATTTTCACTCCGAAAACGTACCTAGAGACCTCTCGCCGGAGATCTCGCTCTGTCTGTTTCGCGTTTTGCAGGAAGCCCTGCAGAATGCAATCAAGCACAGCGGCTCACGACACTTCCAGGTGTCGCTCCAGGGCGGGGCAGACGAGATCGAACTGACCGTGCGGGATGCGGGAGTTGGATTTGATCCGAAAGAGGCAATGAATGGGCGGGGACTTGGTCTTACCAGCATCAGGGAACGCTTAAAACTAGTCAGCGGGAATCTTTCCATTGACTCGCAATTGCAACGCGGAACGACGCTCGAAGCTCGCGTGCCACTGAGTCCTAGAAGGAAGTCCACAGCAGCAGCTGGGTAAGATTGTCTGCTTGTCCAAGCCACCAGAGCTTCCTGTTGGTCCCAAAGTGAAACCATCTGTCGATCAATCTTGTCCTTGCGCCCAGAAAACCCGATTGGGATTCAATACCGCGCGGCCTCTTGGTCGGCCGAAGGCGACCGTCAAGTCGGTGCCGACTATATTCCACTGGAGAGGAGAAACGCTATTTGACGGGGTTGCCGTCGGTGTCGATTTTGTGGACCTCGCCGATGTTGAGTTCGCGGACCCCGGCTTCGACTTTGCTCATGTCGCCCACCACAAGCCAGATGAGATGCTGCGGTTGGATGTATTTTTTCGCGGTTTCGTTGGCCTCTGCCTGAGTAACGGCCAGGACTTTTTCAGTGACGGTGTTGTAGTAGTTTTCCGGCAGGTTGTACTGAAGGATATGGCCGTAGGCACCGGAGAGTTGTTGAACGGTTTCAAAACTGCCGGGAAGAGCGAGCGTGGCGTTGGACTGTTCGTCGTTGAGCTCGGCGCCGGTAATGGGCTTGCCGCCGACAATATCTTTGTATTCGGCGACGAGCTCGGCCATGGACTCTTTGGTTTTGTCTGTTTGCACAGGAGAGAAGCTGACGAAGGGCCGTTCACCCCGAGCAGGAACGAGAATGGAACGGACCCCGTAAGACCAGTGTTTGTCCTCACGAAGATTCATGTTGATGCGAGAGCTGAAATTTCCGCCGAACATGTCGTTGACCAAATCGAGGGGAATCTGGTCGGGACTGTTAAATGGTGGAGCCAGCTGCGCGGCGACAATTAGGCTCTGACTCGAGCCGGGGCGGTTGATGAGATAAACGACGTTCTTCGCTGGCTCAGGAACCTTAGGAATTTCGATCTCCGGAACATCGCCAGGCTTCCAGGAAACGAAAAGCTTTTCGAGCTTGGGTGTTATCTCAGCGAGGGTAGTATCACCGACGATGAGGAGCGTGGAGTTGTTGGGCTTATACCAGGTCTCATGGAATTTGGCGAGATCCTCGCGAGTCATTCTACTGACGCTGGCAGCAGTGCCGGTGCCGACAAACGATTCATCGTACGGATGGCCCTTGCCATAGAGGAGTGTGGGAAGGACGCGCTGGGCCACGGCAGCAGGAGAAACCTTCTCACTCTGAATGGCGGCCAGGCGATCCTTCTGCAAACGGTCGAACTCTTTTTGCGGAAAGGCAGGGTGGAGGATGAGGTCAGCATAGATTTCGAGCGCTTGATCCAAATTGACCTTAAGGGCGTTGAGATTGACGCTGGAATAATCAAGATTGGCGCCGGCGATAAATTGAGCACTGAGGGACTCGAGTTCTTCGCCGATTCTAAGAGAATCCCGAGTGGGCGTACCTTCCTCTAACATGCGTTGAGCAAAGCTACAGGTGCCCAAAGCGTCGGCCGAGTCGGAGGCGTAGCCGCCCTTCACGAGCAAAGAGAAATTGACCACAGGAGCCGAGTGGCGCTCTGCCAGTACGACTTGGAGGCCATTGGAAAGCGTGGTCTTTTCCATAGCGGGAAGATGGAGGGACATGGCAGGGCCAAGAGGGGGCAGATGGGAGCGGTCGATCGGAGCGCTGGTTTTCAGGTCAGCGGGAAATGGCTCGACTTCCAAAATATAATCGCCGTCGCTGAGCCAATCGTTGGCGGCCTTCTTGACCGACGCCGGAGTGGCGTTCTGGATGCGTTTCAGATACGTCTTGTAGCAATCAGGGGCACCCGCATACGTTTGGCACTTCGCGAGGATGTCACTTTTGCCTCCGAAACCGCCGATTCGTTCCAACGTGCGAACGTAGTCGCCGAAGATTTGAGTCTTAGCGAGTTGTAGTTCGGCTTCGCTGGGACCGTTCCTCAAGAATTCTTGGAGCTCTTCATCCGCAGCGGCTTCCACGGCTTTGAGATCGCCGCCGGGTTTTGCGGTAAGGATGAAAAAAAACTGGCCTCCGATTTCGTTGTTTGTATCCGTGGCGGTAGCGCTCGTGGCGATTTGATCTTTGTAAACGAGGCGCTTGTAAAGGCGCGAGGTCTTGCCCCCACCTAGAATGTAGGCGGTGAGATCGAGTAAGGCTTCCTCAGGTGAATCGGTCTGGGGGACATTCCAGACGCGATAGGTACGGGCTTGCGGAACGCGATCCTGGACCCAGCCACGATGCGTGCCGCTCCGCTTGGCGATCCAAACCTCCTGTCTGGCGATCGGCGGGCCTGGAGGGATCGAGCCGTAGTATTTCTCAACTTTTTGACGGGCCACCTCAGGGGTAATGTCCCCGGCGAGAACAAGGGTAACGTTGTTCGGACCGTAGTAGGTCTTAAACCATTCCTGGACGTCGGCGAGAGAGGCGTCGTCGAGATCTTTCATAGAGCCGATCGTGGTCCAAGAATAGGGATGGCCCACGGGATAGGTGTTTTCCGTGAGAAGTTGTCGCGTCACACCGTAGGGTTGATTTTCGCCTTGACGTTTCTCGTTCTGGACGACGCCGCGCTGAAGATCTAGTTTCTTCTGATCGAGGACGGGGAGAAGATGGCCCATGCGATCGCTTTCGGCGAAAAGGACATAGTCGAGCATGGAGGTCGGGACGTTTTCAAAGTAGTTGGTGCGGTCGTCGTTCGTGGTGCCGTTCATGTCGGTGGCGCCGATGCGCTCCATGGCGTTGATGTAAGTGAAATTGAAATTCTCACTTCCACTGAACATGAGGTGCTCGAACAGATGGGCGAAACCTGTCTTGCCCAGCTTCTCATTCTTCGAGCCGACGTGATACCAGGTGTTGACGGCAACAATGGGTGCTTTGTGGTCCTCATGGACGAGGACCGTGAGGCCGTTGTCGAGGACAAATTTCGTGTAAGGGATGTCGGGAATTGGGATGGTGGGTCTCTTGGCCGGGGCCACGGAGCGGGTCGGTTTGGGACGGGAGTCGGATTGAGCAAAGGCCGGAGGAAACCCTAAGAGCGTTAGGAGCACAATGAGAAAACTTGCGCGACAGGCCCGAGTCGAGATTTTCACGATCTTCTCTCCAAAACAAACATTCAATATGAGCGAAAATCAAGTTAGAAAGTGGAGATTGGGAACGCTTTCCAGCGCGGGCCCAATCGCGGTGTATTTTATCCTTGGCACAGCTTGGATGAAAAGGATTCGTCAGACAGTGGGTTCAACTGAACTTCAATTTGTCTTCGACATAGAGAGAGAGCTCAATCATACGCTCCGCCACCTGTTCGGCCGGCAGCCCCGCAAAGTTCCTGAGCACCAATTCCTTCACATACAACCGCACGAGGTAGCGCAACTGGAGCGCACGACTGCGCGTGGCAAAGACAAAATCTCGGTGCCCGTTATTCACAACGATCAAATTGCGCCCGGCGTCGAACCGGGAACGCCACAGCTCGCCGGCAGCCCGTTCAAACGTGTAGCCTGGCAGGCCGCGCGCATTGCCGACCGCGGAACCTACACCCACATCCAGGCTGTCGGTGACGGTGATCAACGCCTCAGCACTGCAGTGAACGTCGCGCTGTGAGACGGACACGCACAAACGCACGAGTGCGGGCGCCGACGGAGCCTCAAAGCTCACTTCTTGGTCAGAAACCGACGAGAGCGTGCCACTCCCTTCGATGATCTCCCAGGCAAATGTCAAATCCTGTTCGACCCGCCGGCGCGACCGATCCCGTGGCAACGCGCGAAACAACCGGCTTTGGTTGACTCTTAATGTGCTTGCCGCTGGAGAGATCACGACGCTGTGCAAAGGCCCGGCAAAATCGAAGAAGCGGCGCTGCGTGGATTGTTCTGCGCTGCGTTCCGGAGCGCCCGGCAACGCCACCGCGGAGGCCTCCGCGCCTGGCTCGTCCAGCTCACCTTGCCCGGTTGTCTGCGGCGAGCGCGACTGGATGTCAAACCAGTCATACTCCTCACGAGGCAACGCCAGCATCGCCTCGCGAAACGCACGTTGTATGGCGCGTAGGGACTCTCGGTTCGCTTGTTCTTCCTCCGCGCGACGCTGTGCCTCGATGAGGCCATTGAGATGCACTGCCAGCGGCCCTAAGGCCTCGACGAAGGCCGCATAGCGTTCATCATGGACGATTCCGGAGCGCGTGCCAGGTGTCAGGCTCAGATAGGGCACGTCGATCAGGCCCTGAAGATAACGAGAGCTCCATGGTGGACGCTCCAAATCGGGCAGTATAGAGATGTCCGCCATGACCCGCGTGCCACCCCTCGTAAGGGCGACTCGGCATTCCTCAGCGGGTTCGGTGAGATACAGCTCCGCATACGCCTCGCCAAAGGCCGAGCGAACGGTCGGCAGTTGGTGCAGCAATCGTCCCTCGAACTGTCGGGGCTCAACCTGATATTGCTTGCGCGCGAGCTTGTCAATCACTGTTACACGAACTTGGGTGTTGCGAATGCGGTCGCGCAGCTCGGAGGCCAGATACCACTGGATCTTCTCGCCGCTCAAGCTGCGGACGCCTTCGAGCAAAGGACTGATCTTGACCTCGGCGCCTCGCTCGGTAAAGAG
>Ga0187769_10000543_pt1 | contig 20744 bp, 11 predicted proteins | sample 0116_SJ02_MP02_1_FD_133140 | JGI IMG/M metagenome (GOLD analysis project Ga0187769, IMG submission 133140) | Tropical peat soil microbial communities from peatlands in Department of Meta, Colombia - 0116_SJ02_MP02_10_MG | ecosystem: Environmental > Terrestrial > Soil > Wetlands > Peat | place... | reverse complement strand
GGGGAGAACGTTCCGCCGATGCCGTTATCGGTGAAGGTGACGGAAACGCCGGAAATTGCGTTCTTATACGAATCTTTAACGGAGACCACGATGGGCGCCGGGAGCGTGGTCGCAACGGTGCCTTTTTGATGGCCGCCGGAAACCAGGGTTAACGAAGCCGGAGGGCCAGGGTTGGCGGTTTCCGCAAAGTAGGTAGCAGTGGTGGCAGGGTTGGAGCCGGAAGCAGTGATGGTAACTGCGCCGGGTACAGTGGGCAGCGTGTAAGTGGTGGTGGCGGTGCCTGCACTGTTGGTGACGGAAGTAGGACTGCCAAAGCTGCCTCCAGCCGGCACAGCGCTAAAGGTGATGGTCACTCCGGGGACGGGCTGGTTGGTGTAGGAATTCAGCGCCAGGACCGAAAGCGTGACCGGTAAAGTTGTGCCAACGTCGCCGGACTGGTTGTTTCCGGCGTTGACGCTCAAGGTTGGAAGCAGTCCATATACCAGCAGTTGAGGAGCTTCGTTGACCACGAAGACTTTTCCGTTGGCAATGGTGGAGGTAACAAAATTGGGCACGTTGCCAAAAGTGTCGCGCCCGCCGGCGGCGAGATTGCTGCCGTAGAACTCCGTCTGCAAATTGGTTGCGTCGAAGGCTCGCAGCGTAGCAGGGTACTGCCCCACCTTGCCATTGGCCCAAGTGATAGCCCAAAGGATTCCGTTAGTTGTGTTGTTGGCGGAGATCGAGGGACTGCCGGCTCCGGTGTAGCTCAGTGGAGATTGGGTGGGAGAAGAGTTCAGGGTTTCATCAGTGAGCGAATAGGACAATAGAGGGCCGGGCATTTCGGAAAAATAAACGTAACTGGCGGAAGCGTTGCTCCAGAAACTGGGGCTGCCGTAGCGGCAGGTGAAGTCAGGCATCTCTCCCAGACAGCCGGTTAGATATGGGGGTGGAAGAACATCCTGTATGACGTTGGTGTTACCGGTGTTGGCAGTGCAAGTGCTGCAGAATCCGCCCAGCGCGTCGGGATTCAGCAGATATATTTCCTCGTTCTTGCCGGAGGCCACGATCAAAGGAGCGGATCCGGATTGGTTCAAGAGGAGTGGACCCACGGAGCTGAGATCGAGATCGTTGGGTTCCAGTAACGTGAGTTCATTGTACGGAGTGAAGAAATCAAGAAGATTGAGTTCGGGACCCAGCTTCAAAACGCTAAGGCCATAGTCTGATCCGTTGTCTTCATCCTCATCGAAAACGCCATCGGCCGTCTCGAAGTAAATGTTTCCGCCGCTGTCGGCGACCAAGCCACCGCCGCCCTGCCAGATTCCGGCGTTATTAGCGGCGGGGCTGGTGACGAAAACATAGGGCGGCTGGGTGAGGCTTAAAGTGTTGAAGCCGAAGACCCAACCGTGATTATTTATTTTCGGGAAGCCCGTCAGTCCCTTGCAACCGGTCGAACCGATTCCGACGTATACATAGCCGTTGTTGAGCAAGAGCGCGGGCCGGTTCATTTGATATTGGGGCATGAACGTGGGGAAGGGTGGACCGGAGGGAGGATTCATCACGATGGGGCTGCCGGGTTCGTCGATGCCCGTGGTGATATTGACTGCGTGAAAATAGAGAGAGAACGGAGTTGAGGAGTTGCCGTTACCGGTTTTGCTCACGAAATAAATAACACCGGCAACCGGGTCTATGACCGGAGTGCCGACGATGCCGGCTCCGGCCGAGGGCGAGAATTCGTAGCCGGAGTCTTGACAAACACTGTCGAAGGGTGTTGGCGGCTCGTAGTTGGCATACCAAAGCTCCTGGCCGCTATCGGCATCGAAGGCATAGACGCTGTTGTTCAGCGTAGCGACATACACTACGTTATGGGTCGCTCCCGCGATCAGAACGTTGGCCACGTAGAGCGGTTGAGCGGTGGCCCAACTATCCAAGGTCACGCTTCCGGAATAGAGCAGTCCGAACTGGTTGACGTTTACGTTGGCGGGAGTGAGAAGAGTCTCGCTGAGATTCTGACCGGTACGCGCATTGTCGTTGTGGTAGGTAGTCACACTGACTTGAGCCCGGGCTTGCGGCCGTGCGCACAAGACCACCGCAAGAGCGATAGCGAGAAAAATTACCGGCCTGGAAACACGCGCAAGCTTTACTCGGGAGTCAGAAGAACAGGATGCTTCTTGTAAAGGCACTAAAAAGGCCTTGGTCATTCCACCACCTCAAATTGATGTATCGGCGCAACTGGGCCCGCGAGGGAAGAAACAACCTTGAGGGGGAGTAGAAACAGCAGCAAGGAAGTTAACGGTCTGCATCATCTTACCGGTAGGCTCTCTGTGTCAAGAGAAAAAGGGAGACGTGCCTGATTGGCGCCCACGATCGAATTCCTAATGCAAACCTTTTCGCGAAGGGTTCTGGCCCTCTCGCTTATTGACAAGGCTGCGCTTTGGGGAGAAACTCCGCTACAGACGCTGGTCTTCGATAGTGGTTCGAGGATACTGGTTCGAGCACTCTCGTATGGCTCATCACCCCATGTGGCGGCCTGACTCCGCAAAGCTTGAGCGGTCCGACGCGGTAACGCGCGAGACTGGGACGCCGGAACTTGTGCCACCGGCCTCCCAGCCTTCTGGAGTTGAGGGCGCAGTGACGGGCGGACGGGAATCTGATTTTGCGGAGTTGGCGGCGAGGTTCGCGGCTCATGGAGGCGGCAAAATTCCAGCCGAGCTTTCCGGGGAGCTGGCGCTGGATGTAGTGCTCAACGAAATTGTGGAGCAAGCTTGCCGGGCCACGGGGGCGACCGGGGCGGCGATTGCGCTGAGACGCGGTGAAGAGATGGTTTGTCGCGCCAGCAGCGGCGGCAACGCACCGGAGTTGGGAACGCGCCTGGATACGAATACGGGCCTCTCCGGGGTCTGCGTACGCACCCGGCAGATCCAATGCTGCGACGATGCTCTGACCGATGCCAGAGCGGATGCGGAAATTTCGCGGCAGTTGGGAGTGCGATCGGTGGTGGTTCAGCCGCTTTTGCGCGCCGAGGAATTGATCGGCATTTTCGAGATTTTCTCCGCGCGCCCCGCCGCGTTCGGCGAGCGTGACCTGCGAACGCTCGAGGTGTTGGCCGACCGCATCCTCAAGAATGCCGAGGCAAGGCAGGCCTCGCTGATTTCGATCGGACTTGCTCCCCCGGCCCTAGAGGCCGCTCCTGCAATGCAAGAGAACGCGACGGAGGCGAGCGCAGAAGAGCACGCCGAGAAGCTTGCAAACCGGTTCCAAGTGGAGCTTGGGGCCGGGTTAGCGACGGAGGTCGAGGTGGGGGATTTGCCGACGACCGGGGCCGAACCGATGGAGGAAAATGCCGAGGCGTTGCCGGCGTGGCGTTTCGATTGGTTCACAACTGTGACGGGCGCGGTAATCCTCGCGGTCGCGCTTTTGATGGGCACGGTTCTGGCTATGCGCCTGGGCTGGCTGAAAGGGAGCAGCCATCGCCAGGCTGCGCCTGCGGGGGCGTTGTCGTCATCGTCGTCATCGTCGTTTTCTGGCGGACCCGCCATAAGCGCCAGCCGAGGCGCGAAGGCAATTCCGGCTGGAGCAATCGAGCCGCCGGCGGCCTCAGGTGCGGGAAATAGATCATCGAGCGGGCAGGGAGCGGACGGGACGGAGAAGGTACGAGTTCCTGAAGGGAGCTTGCGCGTCTACGCGAACGGCAAAGAAATTTTCCGGATGCCGCCAGCGATTGCTGAAGCTGCCGCTGGCGCGCCGACGGCGACAAGTGCGAATACGGCGCTGCCACCGGAGGGAATCGCGAAGGTGCCGGCGGATGCGGCCGAGGGCAGCCTGGTGCGGCGCGTGGAGCCGCAATATCCTGAGCAAGCGCGGTTGCAGCGGATTCAAGGGCCTGTGGTGCTGCACATACGCATTGGCCGGACAGGCGCAGTGCAAGAAGTCAAACTGGTGAGTGGCGATCCGCTGCTGGCGGAGGCGGCGATCGCAGCGGTGCGGCAATGGCGCTTCAAGCCGCATACCGTGAATGGCCGGGCCGTGGATGTGGAAACCGAGATTATTTTGAAGTTCACTCTTCCCCTGAATTAGTCAAGCCTCGGTCGGTCAAGTGAATCGAGATCCTGCGTCCACTTCGAAAGCCTTGCTGGGCGCGACGTTGCAAGAATTTGCAACATTCCTTTCATCGAAAAATAATGTTGTGCACGAACGCAACAATCGGTGCATGATGGGTTTTAGAAAAGGCGGGGCGTGTGCCACGCTAACTCGCCATTACTCTCCAGAGCTTTCGCGGGCTGCGAAAGCCTGGAAGAGTCCCCACGGTTGTACATCGGAGAGAACAGCATATGGAGTTGTTGTGCAACGTCAGCTATCGTCGGCTCAAAATATGGAGTGCAATGGTTTGGGGAGTGGTCGTCGCCGCTACGATCACGGCGGATGCCGTGGCCCAGGTGGACGTCGTTACCTACCACAATGACCCGGTGCGCAGCGGGCAGAATCTGCACGAAACCGCGTTGACAAGCGCGCTGGTGCAACAGAGTACGTTTGGCAAATTGTTTACCCAGCCGGTCGATGGGCAGATTTACGCACAGCCGTTGGTGATCGCCAACCTCAACATTCCCGGCAAGGGCGTGCATACGGTGGTGTATGTCGCGACGGAGAATGACAGCGTGTATGCCTTCGATGGAAACAGCAACACTGGCAACAATGCCAACCCGCTTTGGCATGCAAGCTTTATTGACCCCGCCAATGGAATTACGACTGTCCCTAGTTCAGACTTGGGAACGGATGCGATTTATCCGCAAATCGGCATTACCGGAACGCCGGTGATCGATCCCTCGAACGGCACGCTCTTTGTGGTGGCGGCCACCAAAGAGAATGGCGCGTATGTGCAGCGGCTGCACGCTCTGAGTGTAACCACGGGCGCGGAGAAGTTTGGCGGGCCGGTGGTGATTCAAGCGACAGTGAAGGGCACGGGGTCGAATTCGTCGGGCGGTTATCTTTCGTTTGACCCTTTTCGATCCAATCAGCGGCCGGGACTGTTGCTGGTGAATGGCTCGGTTTTTATCACCTGGTCCTCGCATGGCTTGGAAGACGAGTTTCCGTATCACGGCTGGTTGATCGGCTATAACGAGACTACTTTGGAGCAGGTGGGGGCGTACTGCATCACGGCGAACGGAGACCAAGGGGGAATATGGCAGAGCGGGGATGCGCCTGCCGCAGACACGCTCGGCAACATTTTCTTCATGACCGGGAATGGCACGTTCGATGCCAACACCGGCGGCCAGGATTACGGGATGAGCTATGTGAAGATATCCACCAAAGGAAGCCTGACGGTGGCGGATTACTTCACGCCCTACAACGAGGCGGAGGAGAGTAACGAAGATCTCGATCTGGGTTCCGGGGGTGCGATGCTGCTTCCTTATCAGAGCGGAGCGGAATATCCTTACTTGGCTGTGGGCGCGGGCAAGGACGGAACTTTATACGTGGTCAATCGGAACGACATGGGCCATTTTAACTCTTCGGGAAATTCTCAAATCGTGGAGTCGATTCCCAGCGCCTTTGGCGGGCGCTCGCTGTATAGTACGCCCGCCTATTGGCAAGGATATCTGTATTTCTGGGCTGCGAACGATGTGCTGCGTGTTTACCAAATGGTGAACGGCCTGGTTTCCACAACGACGGTGGCGATGGGAACGACAAAGTTTGCTTCTCCGGGAGCGACACCGGTTGTTTCCTCCAATGAAGGATCGAATGGGATTATATGGTCGATCGATCCGAGTGGCTATGGAACAGGATCTCCAGCGGTGCTGCACGCGCTGAACGCCAACACTGCGGTGGAGCTTTATAACAGCACGCAGGCGGGAACCCGCGATACTGCGGGACCAGCCATCAAGTTCACTCCGCCGACCGTGGCGAATGGCAAGGTTTATGTGCCCACGGCCAGCGAGTTGGACGTTTATGGCTTACTGCCCTAGGATGCGGGGATAGAGACTTTCGTTATTAGTGCTTTTGGCCTCTTGCTAGCGGATTGCAAGGACGGGTAGTATGACTCACACTCCGAGCACGTCGCTGTGGGATGGCGTGTTTTGGATCGGTGATTTGACCGGTATCTCCCCCCAAACATAAAGGACTCGGCGTTCAATTGCCCGGCGCGTGGCTTCGGAACGGAGCTGTGCGCAAGGCGAATGCGAGGTCACTCCCTGACGATGGCCGGCATCGGGGACATAGCCAAGATTGAGCGGTTGGCCGGGCGGATGATCGAGCAAGTGGGGCCATTGCTGGGGCAGTTAAGACATTCCCAAAAAATCATGTGCGGAGGCAGTTTGTGAAATTGAATCGGAGTGGCGGTTACGGTGCGCAATCGCAGATGTGCTCGAGCCTGGCGGCTCTTTTCGTGTTCTTCTTGGCGTTCTCGCCGATTTCGGGGCAAGCCCAGACCTACACGCAAAATGACATTTACACGGTGGTGGGGGGCGGCCCGACTCCGACCACACCGTTGACGGCGGACCTTCCGGGAGCGAGCATAGCGATTGTGGACTCCGCGGGGAACATCTACATTGCCGCGCCGGACTCCGCTTATGTTTTCAAGCTGAGTTCAGGCGGGGCGCTGAGTAATTATGCGGGTCTGGGATACGGAGGCCACAACGCGGACGGAGGTCCGGCCAGCAAGGCTTTGATCTACGCGGTGAGCGGGCTGGCCTTCGATAAGAGCGGCAATATTTATTTCGCCGATGCCGCGGGTTCGCGAATCCGGATCGTGAACACGGGAACGACGACCATTACCATTAACGGCATCAAGGTCGGGCCGGGAGATATCCAGACGCTGGCGGGGGACGGAGACAAATGCGACCACGCGGAGACCTGTGGCGACGGCGCAGCGGCGACGTCCGCCAACCTGAATCTGCCGGAAGCGGTGGCGATCGATGGCGATGGCAATATCTATATTGCCGACGCGGGCGATAACCGCATCCGGGTCGTGAACACTCAAGCAGCAGCCATCACCATCGCCGGTGTTACCATCCAGCCGAAGAACATCGCGACCGTGGCTGGACAGGCCAACAAGAATGCGCACACCACCAATTCGTGCGCGAACTCGCAGACCGGATGCGGGAATGGCGGATTGGCCACGGCTGCCTTCTTAACTTCGCCCTATGGTGTGGCGTTGGACAGCACGGGCAACATTTACATCGCAGACACCAAGGACGAGATGATCCGCGTGGTGAACACGCAGACGACAGCCATCACCATCGCCGGCACCACCATCCAGCCCAACGACATACAAGCCGTGGTGGGCGCCAATGGCATCGGCTGCACGAATCCCGTGAGCGGCTGCGGTGACGGGAAAGCAGCCTCGTCGGCTGAGGTAAGCCTGCCGCAGGGAGTATTTGTGTATGGGGGCAATGTCTACATCGCTGACACCGGCGACAGCCGAATCCGCGTGGTGAACACTGGGTCGTCAACTATCACCGTCGCCGGAACCAGCATTGCGTCAGGAACTATCGAGAGCGTGGTGGATGCAGCAGGACTACCGGGATTTCAGGGTGACGGTGGCGCGGCGCCCAGCGCGGAAGTCAACCTGCCCGGCGGCATCTGGGTGGATTCGACGGGAAACCTGTACGTTGGGGATAGCGGGAACGCGCGCATCCGCGTAGTGAATGTCCAGACGAGCGCGATCACGGTGGGTGGCACAACGATTCAGCCTAACGACATCGAGACCATCGCCGGCGGAGGCACCGGCGGAGACAACGGACCTGCGACGAGCGCGACTTTGGCGCTGCCGTGGGCGGTCGCTGAATATGGCGGCAATCTTTACATTGTGGATCAGGGTAACAACCGGATCCGCATGGTGACGAGTCCCCCGAGCGGTGGAAATATCACGACGGTGGCGGGCAACGGCAGCACGGGTTCCTGCGCCGCCGGGGTGTGCACGGGGGATGGTGGTCCGGCTACGGCGGCCTCGTTGAACGGTCCGAGTTCGATCGCGTTCGATGGCAGCGGCAACATGTACATTGCCGATTCGAACGACTTGGTGATTCGCGAGGTGAATGCCCTCACTGGCAAGATCAGCACGGTGGTGGGTAACGGCACGTCCTGCTACCCCACTACGAATGCTTGCGGTGATAACGGAGTGGCGACTGGCGCCAGCTTCTCCTTCCCGCTCAACATTGCGTTCGATTCGGCCGGGAACCTTTACATCAGCGACTGGCAAGGGTACAAAATCCGGAAAGTAGTGCCTTCGGGCGGTAGCATCGCTAACGGCACGATTTCTACGATTGCCGGAAACGGCAACGCCGGCTCCACGGGAAACGGCGGGCTGGGCACGGCTGCGGAGCTGGATCACCCTGCCGGCTTGGTGGTGGATAGTTCCAGCAACGTTTACATCTCGGATCAGTACAATGGTGAGGTCCGCCAGGTGGTGCAAACGCCTAACGCGGGCACGTGCTCCGCAACCGCCGGCGATATTTGCCAATGGGCGTTGAATACGGACGCAAAGCTGGCGGGCGACGGGCTTCCGAAGTTGCAGGGCAGCATGTGGAACCCGCTCGATCTGGCGATCGATCCCTCGAACAACGTCTATATTTCTGGCGGCAACAATAACGTGGTGCAGCGGATCAGCGAGGCAACCACCATTTACAGCACGGTGGCGGGTAACTCCACCAATTCCATTCAGGGCGGATACAGCGGAGACAAAGGACCGGCCACAAACGCCCGGCTGGCGAATCTGGGAGCCTGGGTGGATGGCAGCAGCAATCTGTACATTGCCGATGGCGGCAACAATCGGATCCGCTACGTTCCGCTGGCGCCCGCGGCAACCGCTTCTCCAAGCAGCCTGAACCTCGGTCAGTGGGCGTTGGGCGTAACAGGCACGGCGTTGCCGGTAACGTTCAGCAGCACGGGCGGCGAAGATCTAAACTTGACCGGAATTACTTTCACGGGCCCGAACAGCGGGGACTTCTCGCAAACTAATACCTGCGGGACAATTCCGGTGTTGATCTCGCCCGACGATAACTGCACGATCAGTGTGAGCCTGACTCCAAGCGTGGTTGGCCCGGAATCGGCCACGATGAACATCGCCGACAACGCTTCGGGCAGTCCGCAGACGGTGACGCTGACGGGATCGGGTCCGAACTTCAGCATTTCGGCCTCGCCCACCACCATTAGCGTAACTCCTCCAGCGGCAGGGACTTCGACCATCACGCTTACGCCGCAGGCGAAGTTCGTTGGAAATATCACCTTAGGCGTTACGGGCTGTCCAGCGAACACGACGTGCACATTCAATCCGACGAGTGTGATGCTCTATGGTGGGTCTGCAATGACGTCGGTGCTGACGGTCCAGACGACGGCGAGCACGGCGGCGGGAACCTATACGTTGACGGTGACAGGAGCATATCCCCCGCTGTCCAACCCGACCACGATCACGCTGACGGTACAATAGGATGAAAGCCGGGCGTCGTCGGAGGCTATCACGCGGTTGAGCGCAGTTTGAGGCGGACTCTTAAATCGAGTTCGCCTTTTTCAAGTTTAGGGCCGATCGATTTTTTGAGAAATGTTGGCCTGCGCGGCGCATGCGGACCGAGCGGGAGCGTAAAATAACCTGGCACTTGGTTGTTCTTGCTTGGGAGTAATCGAGTTCGACTTAATCTTCTGTACTGCTTGGCAGCGCCGGCAAGGACAGGGAGCGCCCTTCGTGGGTTGGGCGTCCCAAGGTTACCGGCTATTTCTGGGGGAATCCTATGCGTATGAAGTCCGACCTGGTATCGCTAATCGCCTTGTTGGCCTCGTCCTTTGCCCTGCTTACGCCCGCAGTGCAGGGCCAGGGCTTCGCTGGGGTTCTCACCTCGCACAACGACAACGCGCGCACCGGACAGAACTTGAATGAAACAGCGCTCACGACTACGAATGTGAACTCCAAACAGTTTGGCAAGTTGTTTTCTTACCCAGTTGACGGGCAGATTTATGCCCAGCCGCTTTACCTGCCAAATGTTTCGATGCCGAACCAGGGAGTGCACAATGTTATCTACGTGGCCACGGAAAACGATAGCTTGTTTGCCTTTGACGCCGACGGCCTCGCCCCATACGTCTTGTGGCAGCTAAGCTTTATCAATGCCGCGAACGGGACAACAACCATCGATTGCATAACCGTCGATATCGTCTGCAACATCTATCCCATCACCGGAATTACATCCACGCCGGTAATTGATCCGACCAGCAATACGATCTATGTTCTGGTGCGGACGCAGCAGAACGACACCTGGGCGCAGAGCCTGCACGCCCTGGATATCACCACGGGAGCGGAGAAGTTCGGCGGTCCGGTGGAAGTTAATGCGATTGTTGCCGGCACCGGGGCGGGAAGCTCGCGTGGCAAGGTGATGTTCGATACTCTGCACGATACTCAGCGCGCCGGGTTGCTGCTGGCCAACGGCAATGTCTATATCGGATGGGCGGGGCAGGCGCACGGCTGGATCATGGCGTATAACGCCACTACTTTGAAGCAAGTTGCCGTGGTGAATACCACACCGAACGGAACTCTGGGAGGCCTTTGGCAGGCAGGCAACGGGATTGCGGCGGACTCCCTAGGAAACGTCTACTTTGCCACCGGAGATGGAACCTTCGATCTCAACACCGGCGGCGTCGACTTCGGCGACACGCTGATGAAGATGGATGCCAACCTGAACGTGCTCGATTACTTCACGCCCATGGACCAGGCATGCAGATTGCTGCCGAACGATCTGGATCTGGGTTCGGGCGGGCCGCTGGTCCTTCCTGCCCAGGCAGGCTCCTATGCGGATGAAATTATTCAGGCGGGCAAGGGCGGATCGCCGTGCGATTTATTCGGCACCACGTATGCGGTTCCCATCTATCTGGTGAACCGCGACGATATGGGGGAATACGATCCGCAGCAAGATCAAGACATTCAGACGGTGGAAGGTACGGTGCATGGCTACTGGGGCAGTCCGGCGTATTGGCAGGGGCCGAGTGCGCAATATCTTTATTATTCGGGGATGACAAACGAATCGGGAGGCGGGGATTACCTGAAGCAATACACGCTGACGGATGGGCTGGTGTCAACGGCTCCAGTGGAGCAGACGCCGAATCTATTCCCCGTGGGCAGCACTCCGTCGATCTCGGCGAACGGAACCAGCAACGGGATTCTGTGGACGGTGGAGCGCAAAGACATTCTTTCCAGCTCGCCGGGAACCCATCCCGCCGTGCTCTATGCCTACGACGCTACGGATGTTGCCACGGAGCTCTACAACAGCGCGCAAGTCAAAACGCTGAGAGATCAGCCGGGTTGCGCGAATAAGTTCATTACCCCCACCATCGCCAATGGAAAAGTTTATGTGGGGACGCAGAATGAATTGGATGTTTATGGCGTGCTTCCCATTCCGCAGACCACGCCAGTTCCGACAGTCAGCGTGCCCTGTATCGTGTATGAAAACGAAACGGTGGGCCGAACCAGCAAACCGCAAACCACGACTCTGAGCAATTTGGGCCCCGGCAGCTTGACCATCAACAGCATTTCGATTACGGGGCAGAATCCCAGCGAGTACGCGGAGACGGACAACTGCGGTTCGGCGCTGGCTTCTGGTGCGTCCTGCACGATCAACATCACCTTCACGCCCACGGTGAAGAAGACACCGCAGATCGCCGACCTGAGCATCAGCGACAACGCCCAGGGCGGTGGGCAAAACGTATTTATGATCGGGGTCGCGCTGCACTAAGGTTGCTCGCAGGTTTCAGGCTGCTGGTACCGAGACTGATGCCGGGAACAAAATTATCCAACTGTCGTCTTTGACATTTCCTTGGGGGAAATCTTATGAGTACCTCGCTCCCCGGGCCCCTGATCGGTTTGTTGGTTGCGTATTTCAGCCTGTTGATACCCACCTTGCAAGGCCAGGGTTTTACCGGCGTTTTAACCCAGCACAACGACGCCGCCCGAACCGGTCAAAACCTGAATGAAACGGTTCTGACCACAACAGAAGTGAATCCCAGCACATTTGGCAAAATATTTTCCTACCCGGTCGATGGCCAGGTTTATGCCCAGGCGCTCTATGTGCCGAATGTGTCGATACCGAACCAGGGATTGCACAACGTCCTGTACGTGGCCACGGAAAACGACAGTCTGTATGCCTTTGACGCCGACGGTTTAACGCCGAGCATTCTTTGGCAGGTGAGTTTTATCAATCCGGCAAATGGCGTGACGACCATCAATTGCGTAGCGACTGGGATGAGTTGCAACGTTTATCCCATCACAGGGATCACATCCACGCCGGTGATCGATCCTGCCAGCAACACGGTCTATTTGGTGGTGCGGACCCAGGAAAATGGCAGTTGGTTTCAGCGCCTGCATGCTTTGGACATCACGACTGGCGCAGAAAAGTTTGGGGGTCCCGTCGTGATCGCGGCGGCGGTCTCGGGAACGGGCTCGGGAAGTTCGCACGGAGTAGTCACATTCAATCCGCTCCACGATATTCAGCGCACCGGCTTACTTCTACTAAACGGTATTGTCTATATCGGTTGGGCTGGAGCTGCGCATGGGTGGGCGATGGCTTACAATGCGCAGACGCTTGCGCAAGTCGCCGTGTTCAACACAACCCCTAACGGAGTTTTGGGCGGGATTTGGCACGCCGGCGGCGGCATGGCGGCGGATTCTCTGGGCAACATTTATTTTGCCACGGGAGACGGAACCTTCGATTCGTCCACTGGAGGTTTCGACTATGGCGACACGCTGCTGAAGGTGGATGCAAATCTGAATGTGCTAGATTATTTCACGCCCAAGGACCAGGCGTGCCGCTTCCCGAATGACCTCGATCTGGCTGCGGGCGGGCCGCTGGTTCTTCCCTCTCAGGCAGGTTCGTTCCCAGATGAGATCATTCAGGCCGGCAAAGGCGGGTCGCCATGCGATCTATTTGGCAGCACGTATGCGGTGCCCATCTATCTGGTGAACCGCGACATGATGGGGACGTACCATCCTAAGGGCGATGAGGATATTGAGACGGTGGAAGGTACAGTGCACGGCTACTGGAGCAGTCCGGCGTACTGGCAGGGGCCCAGCGCGCAATACCTCTATTATTCGGGGATGACGAACGAGACCGGGGACGGTGACTATTTGAAGCAATACACCATCACGAATGGACTAGTCTCTACGGCGCCAGTGGAACAGACGACGAATCTTTTCCCCGTGGGCAGCACTCCGTCGATCTCGGCGAATGGAACCCGCAATGGCATTGTGTGGGCGGTCGAGCGCCAGGACATCCTTTCCGAACGGCCCGGCACGAAACCTGCGGTTCTCTATGCTTACGATGCTACGGATGTTGCCACGCTGCTGTATGACAGCACGCAAGCTAAAAAACTGAGAGATCAGCCGGGGTGCGCCAACAAGTTCGTTACCCCGACCATCGCCAATGGGAAGGTCTACGTGGCGACGCAGAACGAGTTGGATGTTTATGGAGTGCTGCCGCTCAAGCCAAGCACTCCTGTGCCCACCATTTCGCAGCCTTGCTTTTCGATTAGCGGCCAAACCGTGGGCACGACAAGTCCTCCGGTGAAGACGACCTTGACCAATCTTGGCCCTGGGAACTTGAATATCGGCAGCATCGCAATCACCGGAGCCAACGCCAGCGAATTCGCCGAGACCAGCACCTGCGGCTCTTCGCTGGCGGCGGGGAGTTCCTGCACCATCAGCCTGACGTTCACAGCGACGTTGGCGAACATTCCTCAAGTCGCGAGCGTGATCATTAGTGACAACGCTGCTGGCGGGGCGCAATCGGTGGCTCTATACGGAGTGGCGTCGAAACCATGAGCGCGGATGATGCACTTGAGTTGTCGTTTTTGACGGCGCTTTTGTTGCAACGCACTCCGAGCAACTCCGGCTGAGAGTTAAACTAAGGAGAATGATTCGATCTGCCCATCTAGCCTACCTTCAAAGACTGTTCACTGTTGTTCTCGGAACAATTGGCGTCTTCGCTCCGTGGGCGGAGTCGCAGCACACTGCCGCTCCCGCTGTGGCAAAGCCGGCGCCGATTACGTTTACCGAGCTTACGTCCAAGCTTCATTTGTCCTTGCCGCCGACGACAGCTTCTTCCGGCGCGGTCACACTTCCGGTTACGATTCGATCCCAAGATTATTCCCTCGAATACGCGCGACGCACTCTGGTACCCGCCATGGGCGGTTCGATTGCCGTAGGCGATTTTGATGGAGATGGGCATCCCGATCTTTATGTAGTTGTTCCGGGCGGATCCAATCATCTGTTTCAGAACAGGGCTGACGGCACCTTCGTCGACGTTACCGACAAGGCGAGAGTGCCCGGAACCGGCAGCGATCTCTCGGCGACCTTCGGCGACTTTGACAAGTCTGGCCACCCCAGCCTATTTGTTGCGGGGCTGGGCGGAGTCACGCTTTATCACAGCAACGGCGACGGTACATTCACCGACACCACGGCAAAAGCGGGTCTCAGAGGGAAGCCGGGAGAGCTGGCTACATCGGTTCTCTTGTTCGATGCGGACAACGATGGCTTCCTCGATGTGCTGATCACGATATACACGGATTTCAGCGTCCCACCGGCGAAGGGTTCGTTCAAATTTCCGAATGATTTTGCGGGCACAAACAGCCGACTTTACCGGAACCAGCATGATGGAACGTTCACGGAGGTTACGGAGGCCGCGGGCCTGACGGCGAATCCAGGGCGGACGCACAAGGCAGTGGCTGCCGATTTCAATAACGGCCGCATGGATCTGCTGCTTCTGCGAGACGACAAGCCGCCGGCGCTGTTTCGAAATCAGGGGCAGGGCATATTTGAAGATCAAACCTGGGAAGCGGGGAGGGAGATCTGGAAGTACGCCTACGTGGATGCGCAGACCGGCGATTTCAATCACGATGGCAAGACGGACGTGGTGCTGTGGTCCACCATCGGGAATGAAGTGCTCATCAACCAAGGGAGCGGAAAGTTTAAGCAGGAGGAATCGCTTCCTCTGGTATACGCGGCGAATCGCGCCTTTGGTTTTCACGGGATGGCCGCGGACATCAACGGAAATGGTTACGACGATCTGCTGACCGTCGATGACAGGGGAAACTGGCATTTCATCGTGAACCGTGCGGGACACTTTGAGGAGGCTGCTTGCGCGTGGATTCTGGAAAAAAGCACGGCGGACGGATCGGAATCGAAAGCGCCTCCGTTGCCGGCTTTTGCTTCGCTGGCCGCGGCACGGCTTGGAGATTCCAGCAAGCTTAATCTGATCGGGCTCACCACGGACGGGCGGATCGAAGTATTCGAGTGGAAACGGATCCCATACCATCGCGCCGTTTCGGAGCCCCGGCGTACGAAATAGGCCGCCCCTCGCGTGTTAGCATTGCAGTTAACCTTTCTAATTTTGTGAATTGGTGGTGGAGGCTTCCTGACATGCGCAATGTTTGGCTGATCGGTTTTCTATTTGGCGTGTTTCTATCTGGCCTGCTGGCTTGGGGACAAGGTAAACCGGCTACAGCGCCGCCCGAGAAAAGTCCCGCGGCCGATGCGGACGATGACGATAAACCTTTGCCGCCGCCGCCCGCCGCCGCTGCGGTGCCTTTCGATGCCGCCGTGTTGACCATCAAAGGGCTGTGCCGGGAAGGTTCGGCGAAGCCGGGCGCGATAGCGGGAAGCGATTGCGAGACCGTGATTACGCGGGCTGATTTTGAGAAGATCGCGCGCGCCATACAGCCCAGCCTGAGCCCTGTAGTGAAGAAACAGTTGCTTAACACATATCCGAGATTGCTGATCATGTCGCGCGAGGCGGAGGCCCGCGGTCTGGACAAAGAGGAGTACTTCCAGCAGATGTTTGCCTTCGCGCGAATGCAGATTTTGACCCAGCAACTCACACACCGGATTCAGGAGGAGGCGGGGAAGGTTCCGGAGCACGACATCAGCGACTACTACGAGAAGCATCCTGAAGCCTTCGAGCAATACAGTTTGGAGCGCATCTACATTCCGCGAATGAAGCAGGAGCCGCCGCCCAGCCAGAAGCTCAGCGAGGAAGCCGAGAAAGATCGCGAGAACAACGCGGAAGCGGAGATGACGAAGTTGGCCCAGACGCTGCAGGCACGAGCCGCGAGTGGGGAATCGTTTGAGGCGCTGCAGAAGGAGGCGTATCAATCGGCGGGCCTGAAAAGCAATCCGCCAAACGCCAGCATGGGGAAACTCCGGCGGACGGGGCTGGCCCCCGGCCATGATGCCGCATTCGCGTTAAAGGTGGGCGAAGTGTCTGCAGTAATAGGCGATGCAGGGGGACACTACATCTACAAAATGGACAGCATCAGCAAGGAGACGCAGGCTGAGGCTAAGGACGAAATCCATAACCTGTTAAAGAGCCAGCGTCTGCACGAGTTGATGGAGAAGATCCAGGGACCGTTTACCACAGAAGTAAACGATGCGTATTTCGGAACTGGGCCGGCAGCGAGCCCGGGTGGCACTCCGGCGGGAGCAGGGCCCGGCAAGCCAGGGAACACCGCGGTGAGCCCGGGGCCATCTAAATGAGGCTGAGATTGATCGGCGGGAAAAAAGAAGTGGCCAGTGGTCAGCGAAGGCATGGGCGCCCCCGACGAACTGGTTATGCCGCAGTGACAATCCCGATAAATAGTTTATTTTCATGGTATTACGAAGTCTTAATTTATGAATATGATGAATCCTGCCGGCCAGAAGCCCTGAATGGAGACTTTCGTCACTAGGGCTTTCGGCCTCTTGCAGTAAATTGCAATGTTCCGTACTCTCTACCTACATTGGTGACACCCTCGTGGTGCACCCAGGCTGCAACACGCGGAAGGCTGTAACTCCCCCCAATCAATAACGACGGCAATGATTAAGACGGTCCGTCGTGTGGCCCTGTAGCCTTGTGGCGGCTATGGGAGGCGGAGCTTTATCTGGGGTTCCGGTTTATGGAGTCAGGCGGTCACGGTGTGTGACTGAGAGGGCGGAGCTACGACAAGCGCACAGATTTCGGATTTGGTAGGGGCCAAGGCCGGAGATTCATCCGGGCAGATGAACTGGTACGCCATCCAGACGCGTTCGCGGCATGAAAAGATGGTGGCGCAGCAACTTCAGAATCAGGGGATCATTACATTTCTGCCGCTCTCGAGTGAGTTGCGGGAGTGGAGCGACCGCCAAAAGCTGGTGGAATTTCCGCTGTTTCCGGGATATGCGTTTGTGCGGTTGGTGTACGGGCCGGAAGAACGCATGAGGGTGCTGCGCACGGAAGGCGTGGTCAACTTCGTGGGTACGTCTGGCCAAGGGATCGCGATCCCAGAGAAACAGATCGAGCACGTGCAAACGCTGCTGGCGAGCAAGATTCCTTTTGAAAGCCATCCTTTCCTGAAAGTTGGCCAGAGGGTGCGAATCCGCGGCGGAGCGTTGAATGGGACCGAAGGAATCCTGGTGCGGAAGGATGCCGACCGGATGCTGGTAATTTCCGTGGAATTGATTCAGCGTTCCTTGTCGATTCGCTTGCAAGGGTACGAGGTGGAAGCGGTCTAGGTCTGCCACATCCTCCATGTGGTGGTTTTTCTCCCCAAGGCAGTGAGCCATGAGATGGAATAGTTCTGTGGGGTTCTAGGTTAACTGATCGTCACTTAGCAATCGTTGTCACTGATCGTAGATTCCGGATCAATCAACGTTTTCGGTGAACTGTGTGAGGCAAACTTATGAATAACGTGGAAATGAAGAACAACAACGCAGAAACAAGGAGCGAGGCGCCAGCCAACGCGGAGCAGCCCGGGAGGCCCACCGCCGTGACCAGGCACGACTTCGGGCCGCCGGCGGCGCGGATCACGCTGCGCAGCCTGCGGGCTGAAACGGAGATGCAGGCCATCAGCCAGGCGCTGGAGCAAACCGGTTGGAACCGCAAGCGGGCGGCTCAACTGCTCAGCATCAGCTACCGGGGATTGCTCTACAAGATTCGGCAGCACAACATCACCCGGAACCAGAACCCGAACCTGGCGGGGGTTCCCAAACGCGCCAAGATGGCGGATACTCTAGGGAATTGGGAGTCGCCCGGCCTGGCGGTGGCGGGCGGCGGAACGCCGGGTAAAGACTGACGCAGCAACGATTAACGCGAGGAAAGATGAAGCGCTGCGCGGAAGGGCACTCCGTGGTTGGAAACGACGCGACCCCGCTTGGTGCCGCGGGAAGGGGATTTGGCCGATCGACGACCCCGCGTCGTGAGCATCACGAGGGGGTCGCCGGTTCCGCCGGCAGCTTGGGAGAAAACTATTCATGAGTCGTAATTTCGAACTGTTGCAGAAGATCGGCCGGGAGAAGTCTTTGTATGCCACCACTACGGCAGAGGAGCCGATCCGGGAGATGGAGCCGCCTCCAATAGTAGTGCCGGTGGGCTCGCGTCTGCAGATTGAAGGGGCCGAACTCGAGGAAATTACGAAGTTGGTGCAGCGGGTATTTTTGCTGCCGGGAAACGAATCTCCGCGAACCGTGGTGTTCTCCGGCGCAGAATCGGGGAACGGTTGCAGTTGGGTGTGTGCGCGGGTGGCGGAAGTGCTGGCCGGCCACGTATCGGGATCGGTTTGTTTGGTGGATGCCAATCTGCGCAGCCCGGGATTGAACGGGCAGTTTGCGGTGGAGAATCACCATGGACTCACGGATGCGCTGCGGGAGCGAGATCCGATTCGGAGCTTCGCCCAGCCTCTGTCGCGTCCCCGGTTGTGGCTGGTGACGTCGGGATCGGCGGGGGAAGATGGGCAAAGCTTGTTAGCCTCGGACCGGATGCGTCTGAGACTGGCGGAGCTGAGGGCGGAGTTCGATTACGTTTTGATCGACACAGCCGCGATCGGTTCGAGCAACGATGCGACGGTGTTGGGATCCTCCACCGACGGGTTAGTGATGGTGCTGAAGGCGAACAGTTCGCGGCGGGAGAGTGCGCGGAAGGCGATTCACGATTTGCGGGCAGCCAAAGTCCGGGTGCTTGGTGCGGTCCTGAACCAGCGAACCTTCCCGATTCCCCAGTCGATTTACGAGAAGCTTTAAGAAGCTAAGGGACTCATAGAAATGTTCGACAATCTGCGGGCTGATTTCGAAGCCGCCATGGGGCACCGGACGCTCGAGAAGGGCCTGTGGCGTGTATTGTTGCGCATCGAAACGCCGGCCATCGTGTGCTACCGGTATTCCCACTGGGTTTTGCATGTGCACATTCCGGTGGTGCGGCAATTGTTATTGATTCCGGCGTTGATCTGGCAGCGGCTGAACCAGATGTTTTTTGGCATCTTTATTTCTCCGGACGCGGAAATCGGGCCGGGGATGATCATTCACACGCCGTACGGGGTCTTCATTCCGCCGGTGAAGATTGGCGCCAATTGCACGTTCAGTTCGGGCGTGCTGATCGGTTCTGGCTGCCGCAGTGTGGGTGACAACGTTTATTTTGGGGCAGGCTGCAAGATTGTTGGGGACGCCAAGATTGGAAACAATGTGGTGATCGTGGCCAACAGCGTGGTGCTCACCGATGTTCCGGACAACACCACGATTATGGGAGTGCCGGCCAGAATCAAGCTGCCGGGCGGCAAGCCGATGAAGTTTGCCTGGCGGGCGATCCAGCCGGGACAGAAGACCGAGGATCAGACGAACGGTCAGTCCAACGGCCAGGGCGGCAATCATAATTCGGGAAGCGAGAGCAACATTCCAGCTGCGGACCAGCAGACTCCGGGTCCAAAGGCACGCGCGTAAGCGGCGGAGAAAGAAAGAGAGAAAGAAAATTGGATTTCGCGTGGAGTGAAGAGCAAGCATCGTTTCGCAAGGAAGTGATTCGGTTTGCCAAAGAAGAGTTGAACGACGACGTCGCCCGGCGGGATCGGGAAGAGGAGTTCCCGTTTGATTTCTGGAAAAAGTGTGCAGCGTTTGGGATTCAAGGTTTGCCAGTTCCGCCGGAGTATGGTGGCGGCGGCGCGGATACGCTGACCACGGTTTGCGCGCTGGAGGCTCTGGGCTACGGCTGCAAAGACAATGGATTTCTGTTCTCGCTGAACGCGCACATGTGGACAACGGAGATTCCGTTGATGGCGTTCGGTACCGAAGAGCAGAAGCGCCGGTACTTGCCGAAACTGGTCAGCGGAGAGTGGATCGGGCTGCACTGCATGACCGAGCCGGGTTCAGGATCGGATGCCTACAGCCTGAAGACGCGGGCGGAACGCAAAGGCGACCGCTATGTGATCAACGGCAGCAAGACCTTCATCACCAATACGATTTACGGCGACCTTTTCATTGTGTTCGCGAATGTGGATCCTGCGAAGGGCGCGAACGGGGTTACGGGTTTTCTGATCGAGAAGGGGATGCCGGGGCTGGTGGTCGGCCAGAAGTTGCACAAGATGGGGTTACGGACTTCGCCCATGTCGGAAGTTGCGCTGGTGGATTGCGAAGTTCCGGCGGAAAATATTTTGGGCAAAGAGGGCAGTGGGCAGGCGATCTTCACCCATTCGATGGAATGGGAGCGAACATGCATTCTGGCCAGCCATCTTGGAATGATGCAGCGGTTGCAGGAAACCTGCGTGAAGTATGCGCGCGAACGGCGGCAGTTTGGGGAGCCGATCGGAAAATATTCTGCCATCGGCAACAAGATTGCCGACATGGAAGTTCGCCTCGAAGCCGGCCGGTTGCTGGTTTACAAGGCGGCCTGGCTGAAGGACAGAAACATCCCAAACGTGATGGAGACTTCGATGTCCAAACTGTACGGCGCAAAGATAGTCGTCCAGGCGGCCAATGAATGCATGAAGCTGCACGGCTCGTACGGCTACTCCGAAGAATACCCTTG
>Ga0187769_10000542_pt1 | contig 20747 bp, 17 predicted proteins | sample 0116_SJ02_MP02_1_FD_133140 | JGI IMG/M metagenome (GOLD analysis project Ga0187769, IMG submission 133140) | Tropical peat soil microbial communities from peatlands in Department of Meta, Colombia - 0116_SJ02_MP02_10_MG | ecosystem: Environmental > Terrestrial > Soil > Wetlands > Peat | place... | reverse complement strand
TGGTTGACATAGGAGATCGCGGTCATGCCGAATTTCGCCAGCGGCGCGCGCGGCAATTCGCGCAGCGCGCGGTTGAAGGCGCGCGAGCCGAGGAAAAACCCGCCATGGAGCACGACGCCGTCGACCTCGCGCTTGAGGATGCCGGCGCGGAACAGATCGAGCATACCTTCGACGAACATTTCCGAGCAGCCATAAAGGCCGACTTCGAACGTCTCGGTATGAACGGCGGGGTCACGCGCATGGTCGTATCCCAGCCGGGTGAGCATGCTGCAGAACGCGTCGTTGTTATGGTGACGCAGCACCAGCGCCTGCGCGACGGCATCGCCGAGCGAGCCGATGCCGATCTGCAGCGTGCCGTCATCGCGGACGAGGCTCGCGGCATGCAGCCCGGCGGCGTAGTCGGCAAGCGAGACCGGCGCGCGCGGCGGCGCGAACAGCGGAAAGTCGGTCGCCGGGCCGTCGAGAAGGAGATCAAGCTCGGCGGCGGCGATCGCCGCATCGCCGGGCATGAACGGCAATTCCGTGTTGGTCTGCCCGGCCAAGAGAAAGTCGGCGCGGCCGTCACGGCGCAGCGCGAGGAGATCGAGCGTCAGGTCGGGATTGCAGCTCAGGCTATACGGGCGCGGCGTCTCCTCGGCGCGGTGGACGACGAGCTGCGCGATGACGTTGACGCCGCGCGCGAGCACGTATTGCAGGGCGTCGGTATAGTTGGCGCAAATGTAGTGCTGCTGCGCATAGGGCGAATTGAGCCATCGCCCGGCGACGAAGAAGAATTCGTTGATCTCGACATTCGGCGGCACTTTGCCGGCGCGGATCGCCTTGGCGTAGTCGAGCGCCGGATAGCCGCCGAAGGCGCGCTCCGCCACCGGCGTGAAGAAGCGGCGCTCGAGCTCGCTTTTTGTCTGTGGCGCCTCGAGCGTGAGCGCGGTGAAGATGGTCAGCTTGATCGAGGGATCGAAGGCCGCCCTGGCGTAGAGCGCATTGGCGATGTGATTGGCCTTGCCGAGGCCGAGCGGCAAGGCAAGCACGATCGACTTGCCGACCCGTTCGACGATTGTCTCGGCAAGCCGCGCCGGATCGTCGAACCGGGCCGGGCCGCCGGCCGCATGCCTCATTGCAGATTGTCCCAGCCCGGATCGGGCTGGAAGCGCGGGCCGTATTTGGCGGCCAGGCGCTTGAGCGTGTCGCGCACCTCGGCGATGCCGCGCGTGCGCGCATAATGCATCGGCCCGCCGCGGAACGGCGCAAAGCCGGTGGCGAAGATCATGGCGCCGTCGACGACGTCCTCGCCGACGACCACGCCCTCGCGCAGGCACGTCACGCAAACGTCGAGCATCGGCAGGACCAGCCGGTCGATCGTATCCGGCGGCGGCGCCGCCGCCTGCGCCTTGACCGCATGGCCGTCCTTCCAGACATAGAGGCCGTTGCCGGTCTTCTTGCCGAGCTCGCCCTTGGCCACCTTGTCCTTGAGCCATTGCGGCGCGTCCGGCATGTCGCGGTCAAGACTGCTGCGCAGCATCTCGGCGACGTGCAGACAGATGTCGAGGCCGACCTCGTCGGCAAGCTCGATCGGCCCCATCGGCATGCCGAACTCGGTCACGGCCTTGTCGATCGTCTCCTTCTTCATGCCGCCGTCGAGCATGATCATCGCTTCGAGGAGGTAAGGCGTCAGCGCGCGGTTGACGAGAAAGCCGGGCGCGCTTTTGACCGGCGCCGGCAGCCGGTCGATGCGGCCGAGGAAGGCGCGGGCGTCGGACAAGACGGCGTCGGCGACCTGATCGTGGCTGACGACCTCGACGAGCTGCATACGCGAGACCGGATTGAAGAAATGAATGCCGACGAGCCGCTCCGGCCGCGGCAATCCCTCGCGCAACTCTTCGAGCGGGATGCTCGAGGTGTTGGTGGCGAGAATCGCATCGGGCTTCATCTTCGGCTCGATCGCGGCGAAGATCTTGCGCTTGAGCTCGAGAACTTCCGGCACCGCTTCGATGATCAGGTCGGCGGTGGCGACGCCGGCGCTGCTCAAGTCCGGGATCAGGCGGTCGAGCGCGTCACGCACGCGCAGGCGGTTGTCGCGGCCGATCTTGCCGTAGAGCTCCGCGGCGCGCTTGATCGCGCCGGCGATCGGCTCCGCCTTGGCATCGCCGAGGCTGACGGTGAAGCCATGCCAGGCGCACCAGGCGGCGATGTCGCCGCCCATGGCGCCGGCGCCGATCACATGCACGCGCGTTCCGTTCCATTGGCCGTCGGCGAGATGCTTGAGGTTCTCGCGCAGGAAAAAGACGCGGACCAGGTTTTGCGCGGTCGAGGTGACGAGAAGCTTGGCGAAGGAGGAAATCTCCGCCTTCTGCATCGCCTCGGCATCGCCGCCGTGCTCGACCCACAAATCGATCAACGCGTAAGGCGCCGGATAATGCGCTGGCGGGGCGCGCTTTGCCGCCTCGTTGCGCATGCGTAAGGCGAGGAGGGGGCGCACCGGGGTGGCATTGATCAGCGTCTCGAGGAGGTTCTGCTTCGCCGGCCGCCACTCTCCGGTCACGGCGGACTTGACCGCGGCGCGCACGTGGCGCTCCTGCGTCACCGCATCGACAAGGCCGAGCGCCTTGGCGCGGCGCGCGCGTTCGGTGCGGCCGGTGAGCATCATGGTCATCGCCTGCACGGGATTGATGAGGCGCGTCAGCCGCACCGTGCCGCCGAGGCCGGGATGCAGCCCGAGCAGCACCTCCGGAAAGCCGAAGCTCGCATTGTCGATCGCCAGGCGATAGTCGCAGGCGAGCGCGACCTCGAGCCCGCCACCAAGGCAGAAGCCGTGGATCACCGCGATCGTCGGCAGCGGCAGGCGGTCGAGCCGGTCGATGACGCCGTGGCCCTGTGTTATCAGCGCTTCGATCTGCGCGACATCGGTGACGCCGCGAAACCCTGCGATGTCGGCTCCGGCGATGAAGCCGGAGGGCTTGGCCGAGCGGATCACCAGCGCGCGCGGGCGGTCGCGCTCGAGCTTGTCGAGCACCGCGTCAAGCTCGGTGAGCACGTCGGCGGAAAGCGTGTTGGCGCTGGCATCCTTCTTGTCGCACAACAGCCAGGCGATGCCGTCTTCGTCGCTGCGCAGCCGCCAATTCGCCCACGGCCCGGCCTCCTGCGGCGCTTCGTCGATCGCGAACGGGCCGAGCTCGAGGTCGCGCTTGCCGAGGATCGCCAAGGTGGGTTCGGCGGGGTGTGGATGGCTCATGCGCGACCCCTTTAGACCGCTTCGATCAGCATGGCGCCGCCCTGGCCGCCGCCGATGCATTCGGTGGCGATGCCGCGCTTCAGGCCGAGCCGTTTCATCGCGTTGACGAGATGGAGCACGATGCGGTTGCCGCTGGCGCCGACCGGATGTCCGACGCCGATGGCGCCGCCATCGACATTGAGGCGGTCGCGGGCGATCCGTCCGGCGGCGCCGGGAAGGCCAAGCGCGTCGCGGCAGAATTCGGCGTCGTCCCAGGCGGCGAGGCAGCCGAGCACCTGCGCGGCGAAGGCTTCGTTCAATTCCCACAGCTCGATGTCGCCGAGCGCAAGCTCTTGGCGCTTGAGGATCGGCGTCGAGCAGTAGACCGGGCCGAGCCCCATCACCGAAGGATCGAGCGCCGCCCATTCGCTGTCGATGATGACGGCCTTGGGCGTGAGCTTGTGCTCCCGGAGCGCCTCGTCGGAGGCGAGGATGACCCAGGAGGCGCCGTCGGTGATCTGCGAGCTGTTGCCCGGCGTGACCTTGCCCCACGGCCGCTCGAAGGCGGGTTTGAGCTTGGCGAGGCTGTCGGCGGTGGTGTCCGGCCGCACGCCGTCGTCATGGTCGTAGATCCTGCCGTCGCGGGTAAAGGCGGGCTCGACCTCGCCGACGAAATGGCCGTCGCGCTGCGCCGCCGCCAGCCGCTGCTGGCTTTCGGCGGCATATTCGTCGGCCTGCCGCCGCGAGATGTGAAAGAGATGCGCGACCAGTTCCGCGGTCTGTCCCATATTGAGATCGGTGATCGGATCGGTGAGGCCGCGCTCGAGCCCGATCACCGGGGTGAGGAAGGACGGCCTGAAGCTCAACAGCGCCGCGAGCCGCGCGCCAAGCCCGCGCGCGGCAAACAGGCGGCCATACCAGTTGACCGCGCCGCGGTTGAAGACGAGCGGCGCGTGGCTCAGCGCCTCGGCGCCGCCGGCGAGGACGAGATCGCTGACGCCTTCCTGGATGTAGCGGTATGCGGTGTCGATCGACTGCATGCCGGAGCCGCAATTGATCTGCACCGTGAACGCGGTCATCGCCTCGCCCATGCCGAGGCGCAGCGCCGCGACCCGCGCCGGGTTCATCTCGTCGGCAATGACGTTGACGCAGCCCAGGATCACCTGGTCGAAGGCGTCCGGCGGGAACGGCTGGCGCAACAGCAGCGGCCGTCCGCATTGCACCGCGAGGTCGACCGGCGTGAACGGGCCGGGCGCGTTGCGTGCCTTGATGAACGGCGTGCGGCTGCCGTCGACGATATAGACCGGGCGCCGCTCTATTCCGCTGCGAACGGCTGGGGCAGCGATGTCGCTTGCGATGACACGTCTCCGTGGGTGGCCGCGCCTCTGGCGGTCAGTTCTTCCGGCGCGAAATCATCGACCGCGATCGCCGCCGCAACGGCGTCGGCCGCGGCGCGAAGCTGCGCGGCGTCGCCGGCGCTGATGGTGCGCTGCTTCACGGCCTGATCGATGTCGCGGACGTGCGCGCTGCGCATGCGGTCGCGGATCGGCTGCACGGCGACGGTCATGGCGAAGGCGCGCCCCAGAAGCGCAACACCATTGGCGTGCGCGCCGGTCTCGGTCGGATGGAACAAGTCGACAGTGAGCCGGTCGCGCGCCGCGCCGGGACTGGTGATGATCGCCGCGCAGGCATCGGTGACCCGATCGGAGGGGCCGCGCCGGCGCGACCCGAATGGCTGGATGAAAAAGCGCAAGAGCCAGGCCGCCGGCCGCACCGGGAAATTGGCAATGATCTCGTCGAAGCGCGTCGCGATGGTGGCGAAGCTTGCCTCCATGCACCATTCGAGCAGCGGGAAGTCGTCCGCCTGACGGCCTTCGTCGTTCCAGCGCTTGAGCGCGGCGCTGGCGAGATAAAGCTCTGAGAGAATGTCGCCGAAGCGCGCCGAGATCATCTCCTTGCGCTTGAGCGCGCCGCCGAGCGTGAGCAGCGAGACGTCGACCGCCATGGCAAAGGCCGCGGCATAGCGGCCAAGCTGCCGGTAGAAGCGCGTCGCCGCGCCGGCATCAGGCGCCGGCCCGATGAGGCCGCCGGTCCAGGCGCGGACAAAGGTGCGCCACGCATTGGCGAGGCTGTGGCCGACATGGCCCCAGAACGCCTGGTCGAAGGCATCGAGGCCGCGCGCGCGGTCGGCGTCTTCGAGCGCCAGCATCTCTTTGAGCAGATAGGGATGGCAGCGGATCGCGCCCTGGCCGAACTGAATGAGGCTGCGGGTGACGATGTTGGCGCCCTCGACGGTGATCGCGATCGGCACGCCGCGATAGGTGCTGCCGAGATAGTTGAGCGGCCCCTCCATGATGCCCTTGCCGCCATGCACGTCCATGGCGTCATTGACCGCAACGCGCATGCGCTCGGTCGCCTGCGCCTTCATGATCGCGGTGACGACCGCCGGGTGATGGCCGTCATCGAGCGCCGCGCAGGTCATGCGCCGCGCCGCATCGACGAGATACGCGGTCGCGGCGAGCCGGCCGAGCCGCTCCTGGATCGCCTCGAAATTCGCGATCGCGGTGTGGAACTGCTCGCGGATGCGGGCATAGGCGCCGGTGGCGTGCGCGCAAAAGGCCGCGCCGGCGGCCGACTGCGACGGCAGCGAAATGCCGCGCCCGGCGGCAAGCGCGCTCATCAGCATCTTCCAGCCCTTGCCGACCTGATCGACGCCGCCGATGACGTGATCCATCGGGATGAACACGTCGTGCCCCCAGTTCGGCCCGTTCTGAAAAACCAGCAGCGCCGGGAGATGGCGGCGACCGATGCTGACACCGGGCAGATGCGTCGGCACCAGCGCGAGCGTGATGCCGATGTCCTCGCGCTCGCCGAGGAGATGGTCGGGATCGCGCAGCTTGAAAGCGAGGCCAAGCACGGTCGCGACCGGGCCGAGCGTGATGTAGCGCTTGTGCCAGTTGAGCCTGATGCCGAGCACCTCGCGGCCCGCGAAGGTGCCGCGGCAGACGACGCCATTATCGATCATCGAGGCGGCGTCGGAGCCGGCTTCCGGGCTGGTCAGGCCGAAGCAGGGAATCTCCTCGCCGCGCGCGAGCCGCGGCAGCCAGTAATCCTGCTGCTCCTTGGTGCCGAACTGCATCAAAAGCTCGCCCGGGCCGAGCGAGTTCGGCACCATCGCGGTCACGGCGGCGGCGATCGAGCAGGTCGAGAGCTTGCGGATCACTTCCGAATGCGCGTAGGCGGAGAAGCCGAGGCCGCCATATTTCTTCGGGATGATCATCGCGAAGAATTTTCGCGATTTCAGAAACTCCCAGGCTTGCGGCGGCAGGTCGTGCCACTCCCAATTGATCCGCCAATCGTCGAGCATGCGGCAGAGCTCCTCGACCGGGCCGGCGAGGAATTGCTGCTCCTCTTCGGAAAGCCGCGCCGGCGCGAAGGCGAGAAGCTTGTTCCAGTCGGGATTGCCAGTGAACAGATCGGCGTCCCACCAGACGTCGCCCGCTTCGATCGCTTCGCGCTCGGTGTCGGAGAGGCGCGGCAGCGCATGCTGGGCGATGCGGAAGATCGGCTTGGTGAGGAAGTCTCGCCGGAAGGATGCTTGGGTCATCGGAAGGTCCCGGGCCTGCTGACAGCTCGCGTGCGCCGCCATGGTTGGACGATTGGTCGCCTCACTATAAGTTCTACCGGCTTAAATATTACCACTACCCGGAAGCCGGTTTCCCGGCTCGAGAGAAAGACCTGGGCCCGGCGGTGGGCGAGGGCGGATTCGCCTTCGCCGGCAAGACCTTGACCATGTTCGAACGGCTTGAAACCTACCTTAGCGCCAAGATCATCGACTACCTGTCGCGGCCGACGGGGCGCTACGCGCCGTTCTTCGCGCCGGACCCGGCCATCGTCCGCCGCACCATCGCGCCCGGCGACATCCTCCTCGTCGAAGGCAACAGCCGGCTCAGCGCCGCGATCAAATATCTGACCCAATCGACCTGGTCGCATGCGGCGCTCTGCGTCGGCGCGCGGCCGGGAGATGTGACGGCGGACGGCGAGCCCAATATTCTCCTCGAGGCCGAGGCTTCGAGCGGCGTCGTCACCGTGCCGCTGTCGAAATATGTCGGCCACCACACCCGCATCTGCCGTCCGGTCGGCCTCGATGACGCAGCGCGGCAGCAGGTCATCGACTATGCGGTCGCGCGCATCGGCAAGCAGTATGATTCGCGGCGGATCGTCGACCTGGCGCGCTATCTGTTCCCGTATCCGCCGGTGCCGGTCTGGTTTCGCCGCCGCATGCTGGCGATCGGTGCCGGCGATCCGACCAAGGCGATCTGCTCGACGCTGATCGCCGAAGCGTTCGCCTCGATCCACTATCCGATCCTGCCGGAGCGGGCGTCGATCAACGGCAAGACCTATGGGATCGCGCCGTTCGTGCAAAGCGAGATCGACCACATCCGCACCCACGGGCTATACACGCCGCGCGATTTCGACGTGTCGCCGTTCTTCGCCATCATCAAGCCGACGATCGCGGCCGGGTTCGACTATCGCTCGGTGCAATGGGGCCCGCCCGGCATTGCCCCGACCGGGCTCGAGCAGGCGGCCGAGTAGGGCGCTACGGCGAGATCGCCAGCGGCCGGCCGTCGGCGTCGACCCGCACATAGGTGAACACCCCCTCGGTGACCTTGATCGCGGTCTGACCGAGGCCGCGCCGCGCCCAGCTCTCGATCTTGATGGTGATCGAGGTGTGGCCGATCTTCACGACTTCGCAAAAGCAGGACACCTCGTCGCCGACCAGCACCGGGCGATGGAACGCCATCGCGGTGATCGCGATGGTCACCACGCGGCCGCCGGCGCGGCGGGTGGCGACGGTCGAGCCGGCGAGGTCCATCTGGCACAGCAGCCAGCCGCCGAAAATGTCGCCGTGCGGATTGGTGTCGGCCGGCATGGCGATGGCGCGCAGCGCCGGGTCGGAGGCCGGCTCGACCTCGGGCGCGGTGTTGGGCGTCGTGGCTTGATCGGCCATGGCAGCGCGCCGTCAGGGCCGCAGCACGATCTTGCCCATCGCCTTGCGTTCGGCGATCGCCTTGAGCGCGGCCGCGATCTCGGCGAGCGGATAGACGGCGTGGACGTGGCCGCTGAGCTTGCCTTCGGCACACCAGCGCACGATGTCGGTCATCAGCGCGCGCTGGCCCTGCGGATTGCGCGCGACCCACGCGCCCCAGATCACGCCGCGGATGTCGCAGCTTTTCAGCAGCACCAGGTTGAGCGGCAGCTTGGGAATTTCGCCGGCGGCAAAGCCGATCACCAGGTAGCGCCCTTCCCAGCCGAGCGAGCGCACCGCCGGCTCGGCATAGGCGCCGCCGACCGGATCGTACACCACATCGATGCCGCGCTCGCCGCCGAGCCGCTTGAGCCCGCCGCGCAAATCTTCGCTGGCGTAGTTCACCGTCTCGTCGGCGCCGTGCGCCTTGGCGAAGGCGAGCTTCTCGTCTGAGGAGGCGCAGGCGATGACCCGCGCGCCCATGATCTTGCCGATCTCGACCGCGGCGAGGCCGACGCCGCCGGAGGCGCCGAGCACGGCGAGCGTCTCGCCGCTCTTGAGCTGGGCGCGCTCGCGCAGCGCATAAAGCGTCGTGCCATAGGTCACGGTGAGGCCAGCGGCGCGCTCGAAATCGAGCTTGTCGGGCAGCTTCACCAATTGCTTCGCCGGCACCGCCAGGAATTCACGTGCGGCGCCGTGGCCGGTCGAGCCCATCACGCGGTCGCCGAGGGCGACCTCGATCACGCCGGGGCCGATGCTTTCGACGACGCCGGAGAACTCCGACACCGGCGAAAACGGAAACGGCGGCTTGACCTGATATTTGCCGGCGATGATGAGCAGATCGAAGAAATTGAGCGCCGCGGCCTTGACCCGCACCACCGCTTCGCCTCGGCCGGCGACCGGTTGGGGAATGTCGGCGAGCTCGAGTTCGTCGGGAGTACCGTAATGCGTGCAGAGGATGGCTTTCATGCGGGTCTCGTCATTCCAGGGGGCGCATCACAAGCGCGAGCCCGCAATCCATAACCACGAAACAAGCGGTTGTTGGAAGTGGGTCGGCGGCCAAGTCGGCGGCCAAGCAGCGGGAATATCGCTGGCGTCGCGTCGCCCGGACCGCGTTGCCGCGCAATGACGGGTCAGAGCCCGGTTACGCCGGCGTCCTGCAGGAGCCGGCGCAGGCGCGCGAATGCCAGACGCAGCCGCGACTTCACCGTCCCGATCGGCAGCTTGAGCCGCCGCGCGATGGTCGAATGCGAGAGCCCGTCGAAGAACGCAAGCCGCACCAAGGTGCTCTGCTCTTGCGGCAGGGCGCCGAGTGCGGTGCGCACCTGCTCGTCGCGGCGCGCCGCGTCGAGGCAATCATCACTGTCATCGGCGGGGTCGGGAAGGGCGTGGAAATCCTCTGCCGCGGCACAAAGCTCGCGGCTCCTTCGCCGCAGATCGATGCGCCGATTGCGGGCGATATGAAAGACCCAGGTCGCGGCGCCCGATTTGCCCGGGTCGTAGAGATGCGCCTTGCGCCAGATTGTCTCCATTACGTCCTGGGTCACGTCCTCGGCGGCGACCGGCGCCAGGCCGCCGCGCACCATCTGGGCCTGCAGGCGGGGCCGGAAATGATCGAACAGGACGGTGAAGGCTTTGCCGTCGCGGCTCGCGCCCACGGCGGCGAGAAGCTCGCTGAGATCATCCGCTGCCGACATTGCGCGGCCCGGCCGCCGGGGCGCACGGTCCGCTTCGATCCAGGAGATCTGGTGCACGACGCTGTCTCGCCCTGTTGCGGCGCGCTCGAGGCTCCTTGGCGCAACGCCGGAAGCCCACACGCGCACTCTTCACGGTGCTCAGTATCGGCAACTCAGGCGGTATCCCGCTGTGCTCGCCGTCACGTTTTGCCGGGTCCTTCGCCAAGCGCGTTGCGCTCGCGGCTGCGGCGGTTTGCGGCCGCCTCGGATTGCCGATTTCGTTCCCTCGCCGGCCGATCTGGGTTAAAGTTGAAAGGGTTGGATTCGCCGGCGCCCGTTTGCGAGGCCTGATGCATCTTCGGTGGTCACTTGCCCCTTCGCTGCTCGTTGCAGCGGCGCTGATCGTTCCAGCGCTTGCCCAACAGCAGCCGGCCGACACCGCAACGCCCGCGGCTGCGCCCAAGAGGCCGCACAAGCCCAAACCCGAAGGCGCGGCAAAGCCCGCCGCTGCGGCGGTGGCCGCGCCGGCTGCCGCTGGCGGTGCCAAACCGACATTGCTCAGCCAGTATGGCGAGTGGGGCGCCTACACCGCTTCGCCCGGCGGCAAGAAGGTGTGCTTCGCCATCGCCAAGCCCTCCGCCTCGGAAACCATTCCGGCGGACCGGCCGCGCAATCCGTCCTATATGTTCATTTCCTCGCGGCCTGCGGACAAAGTGAGCAACGAGGTCTCGATCATCATCGGCTATCCGTTCAAGCCGAATTCCGAGGCCACGGCCGAGGTCGGCACGACGACGTTTGCGCTATCGACCCAGCAGGACGGCGCCTGGGTCAAGAACGGGACCGAAGAGGCGCATATGGTCGAAGCGATGCGCGCCGGCCAAAGCGCGATCGTCAAGGGCATGTCGGCGAAGGGCACGCGCTCGACCGACACCTTTTCGCTGCGCGGTCTCGCCCAGGCGCTCGACCGCGTCGATCAGGAATGCAAGTAGCGGGAGCCCGATCGGCACGCTGCTGTCAAAGCGGCGGTATCCGCCTTATCTAAGCGCCAAGGACCTTAACGCTCGGCCGCGACGCCTTCACGGATGGATCATGACTGCCCCGCTGGTCACAACCGAGCCGCAAAGCCTTGTCTCCGCCGCCGGCATCGAGAAACGGCCGCTGGAGCGCTACGTCGCGCCGGATAAGCCCTCGCTGGTCGGGATGTCACGGGTGGCGCTCGCGCAAGCGCTCGGCACCATCGGCGTGCCGGAGCGGCAGCAGCGCATGCGGGTACAGCAGATCTGGCATTGGCTCTACGTGCGCGGCGCGACCGATTTCGAGGCGATCACGAGCCTGTCGAAGGAGCTGCGCTCAGCGCTGGCGCAGCGCTTCACCCTGGAACGGCCGCAGGTCGCCGCCGAGCAGGTCTCGGTCGACGGCACGCGCAAATGGCTGCTGCGCCTTCCCGGCGAGAGCGAAGACCGGCCGCATGAGGTCGAGTGCGTCTATATTCCGGACACCGACCGCGGCACGCTGTGCATCTCGAGCCAGGTCGGCTGCACGCTCAATTGCTCATTCTGCCACACCGGCACGCAGCGCCTGGTGCGCAATCTCACGCCCGGCGAGATCGTCGGCCAGGTCGTGCTGGCGCGCGACCGGCTCGGCGATTGGACGGAAACCGGCCCGCCCGCTGCGGAAGGCAACGAGGAGGCCCGCAAGCGTCTCATCTCCAACGTGGTGATGATGGGCATGGGCGAGCCGCTCTACAATTTCGAGGCGGTGCGCGACGGCCTTGGCGTCGTCGCCGACAGCGAAGGCTTGAGCCTCTCCAAGCGGCGCATCACGCTGTCGACCTCGGGCGTCGTCCCCAACATCGCCCGCGCCGGCAGCGAGATCGGCGTGATGCTTGCGGTGTCGCTGCACGCCGTCACCGACGAGCTGCGCAACGAGCTGGTGCCGCTCAACCGCAAATATCCGCTGCGCGAATTACTCGAAGCCTGCCGCAACTATCCGGGACTGTCGAACGCCCGCCGCATCACCTTCGAATACGTCATGCTCAAGGGCGTCAACGATTCGCTTGCCGACGCGCGGGCTCTGGTGCGTCTCATCAAGGGCATTCCGGCGAAGATCAATCTGATCCCGTTCAATCCCTGGCCGGGCAGCCACTATGAATGCTCTGATTGGGCGCAGATCGAGAAATTCTCGGAGGTCGTGTTCGATGCCGGCTATGCCTCGCCGGTGCGCACCCCGCGCGGGCGCGACATTCTCGCCGCCTGCGGCCAGCTCAAGAGCGCGACCGAAAAGCTCTCCGCCCGCGAGCGCCTGGCGCTGCGGGCGATGGCCATGACCGACTGAACGCGCGCCTATGGCGATCCTCGGCCGCATCGTCATGATGTTCATCGCCTATGGTCTTGCCTGCATCGCCGCCGCGCTCGTCTCCACCGTCGGCACGCTCACCCCGGCCTGGGACGATCTCGCCGCGCTCGGCCTGCAATCGGCGGCGTTGTGGTCGATCGTCGGGGTTGCCGCCGTCGTCATCTGGGGCATGGCATTGCTGCCGGCGCTCCTCATCATCGTGCTGGCGGAAGGCTTTGCGCTGCGCTCGAGCGTGCTCTATGCCGTGCTCGGCGGCGCGCTGGCGCTGGCGCTGGGTTTCGGCCTCGATTTCGCCGGCTACATCGCCGAGCCCGGCCTCGCGCGCGAGCGCGAGGTGTTTGCCGCCGCGGGTATTGCCGGCGGCCTCGTCTATTGGCTCGCCGCCGGCCGCAACGCCGGCCGGGTGAAGTGACGCTGCGGCATCGCGCCGGCATTGGTCTAAAAGCATCCGCATGAATCGAACCGGCCTCCTCGTCGCGCTCGCCGTCGCCGTCGTCGTCGGGCTGGTGTTCGCGATCGACCCGCGGCTTGATCTTGCGGTGTCGGCGCTGTTCTTCGATCCGGCGACGAAAAGCTTCGGCGGCGGCTATCTCCCTTCGATGACGCGTGCGCGCGAGGCGGCGGAATGGCTGATCACCGCGCTCGCCGCGCTCGCCTTCGTCTCGCTCGCCGGCAAGCTCCTGTGGCCGCGCCGGCGCGCGCCGCTGCGCGGCCGCGCCGCGGTCTTCCTGCTGCTGAGCCTGGCGCTCGGCCCCGGCATTCTCGCCAACGCGGTGCTCAAGGATCATTGGGGCCGGGTGCGCCCGATCGACGTTACCGAGTTCGGCGGCACCGGCCGTTTCACGCCGTGGTGGGACCCGCGCGGCGCCTGCCGGGCGAATTGCTCGTTCATTGGCGGCGAGCCCTCCGGCGCGTTCTGGACGCTGGCGCCGGCGGCGCTGACGCCGCCGCAATGGCGTCCGCTCGCCTACGCCGCCGCGTTCGCCTTCGGTGCCGGCATCGGCACGCTGCGCATCGCCGCGGGCGGGCATTTCTTCACCGACGTCGTGTTTGCCGGCGTGTTCATGTTCCTGGTCGCCTGGACGCTTCACGGCCTGATCTTTCGCTGGCCGCGGACGCGGCTCACCGACGAGGCGGTCGAGGCAGCACTCGCGCGGGCCGCAGCGGCGCTGCGCCGCGCGGCGCGGCGGCTAGCCGGGCGCAGCGGCGAGAAGTCCTAGCTCGCCGGGCACGCGGCCGCGGGAGAAGCGGGCGCTGCTTGCGTCGCTCCCGCGCCCGCCTATAGTCCGCGCCACTTTCGGCGAAGGCGTTCGCCGCGCGCGGGATTGCGATGGCTCAAGACCTGAAAAAGGGCGACGTGAGGAAAGTGGTGCTGGCCTATTCCGGCGGCCTCGACACCTCAATCATCCTCAAATGGCTGCAGACCACGTATGGCTGCGAGGTCGTCACCTTCACCGCCGATCTCGGCCAGGGCGAGGAGCTCGAGCCGGCGCGGGCGAAAGCGCTGACGCTCGGCATTAAGCCGCAGAACATCTTCATCGAGGATCTGCGCGAGGAATTCGTGCGCGACTACGTGTTCCCGATGTTCCGCGCCAACGCGGTCTATGAAGGCCAATATCTCCTCGGCACCTCGATCGCGCGGCCGCTGATCGCCAAGAAGCAGATCGAGATCGCCGAGAAGGTCGGCGCCGACGCCGTCGCCCATGGCGCGACCGGCAAGGGCAACGATCAGGTCCGCTTCGAGCTCAGTTATTATGCGCTCAAGCCGGACGTGACGGTGATCGCGCCGTGGCGCGAGTGGGAATTCCGCTCGCGCGAGGCGCTCATCGCCTTCGCCGAGCAGCATCAGATCCCGATCGCCAAGGACAAACGCGGGGAGGCGCCGTTCTCGATCGACGCCAATCTCCTGCACGCCTCTTCCGAGGGCAAGGTGCTGGAAGATCCGGCTGCCGAGGTGCCGGACTACGTCTATTCGCGCACCGAGGATCCGGAACATGCGCCGGATAAGCCGGCCTATGTCACGGTCGATTTCGAGCGCGGCGATCCGGTCGCCCTCGACGGCAAGAGGCTCGGGCCCGCGGAGCTGTTGGCCGCGCTCAACAGCCTCGGCCGGCAACACGGCATCGGCCGGCTCGATCTGGTCGAGAACCGCTTCGTCGGCATGAAGTCGCGCGGCATGTACGAGACGCCGGGCGGCACCATCCTCCTTGCCGCGCATCGCGGCATCGAGCAGATCACGCTCGACCGCGGCGCCGCGCACCTCAAGGACGAGCTGATGCCGAAATACGCCGAGCTCATCTATTACGGCTTCTGGTTCTCGCCCGAACGCGAGATGCTGCAGGCGGCGATCGACAGGAGCCAGGAATTCGTCACCGGCCGGGTGCGGCTCAAGCTCTACAAGGGCAATGTCGGCGTGGTCGGGCGGCAGAGCCGATATTCGCTCTACGATCAGGACCTGGTGACGTTCGAGGACGGCAAGGTCGCCTACGATCAGCGCGATGCCGAAGGCTTTATCCGCCTCAACGCGCTGCGGCTGCGCACGCTCGGGCAGCGCCGGCGCAAGCTGAAATTGTGACCGTCATTCCGGGGCGCGCCATAGGCGCGAGCCCGGAATCCATACTCGCCGACCTGTGATTGTGGATTCCGGACTTGCCGCTGCGCGGCAATCCAGAATGAAAATGGCCGTTTGGCCTCGCTGCCGTCGGCGGCATTGCCGAGCACGATCGCACACGCCGCGCGCGGCTTGCCTTGATGGCTGAAGATAATCTGCCGGCGCCGGCGGAGATCTCGCCAGACGGTCTTATACGTCGCGCTGGGCGTCACCAGGAAAACTCGCGGCGACGGTCAAGCCGGCGCGTGACAGACCGCTTCGATGTTGTGGCCGTCGGGATCGAGCACGAAGGCGCCGTAATAGTTGGCGTGATAGTGCGGGCGCAATCCGGGCGCGCCATTGTCGTTGCCGCCGGCGGCAAGCGCGGCGCGATAGAAGGCGTCGACGGTGGCGCGGTCCTTGGCCACGAGCGCGATATGGACCGCGTGATTGAGGCGGCCTTCGCTGCCGATCCAGAAATCCGGCTTGCCGTTCGCGCCAAAACCCGCGGCCCGTTCGCCGTTGTCGGTCTGCGGCACCTCCATCACCAGGGAATAACCGAGCGGCGCCAGCGCCTTCTCGTAGAACGCCTTCGATCGCGCATAATCGGCGATCGGAATTCCGACATGGTCGAGCATTTTTGACCTCCCAAACCGCGGCGATAATCGCTGCGCGGATCGTCTGCGCTAGCGCGTGCGGGTCGCGGCGAGCTACGCGGATCAAGCTATGCGGATACAGTCACGACATTGCGACGCGCTCGCGGCGCGTCAGCGGCCGTCGACCGAATAGACGAGCAGCGCATTTCCAGGCGTAGTGCCGAAAAACGCCGATCCGGAATTGACGTAGAGCATGCCGCCGACCACGACCGGGCCCGGCCCGTCGATCGAGCCGCCGCGTGCGGCGACGCCGTTGACCGAAGGATGTTCGCCCTTGGTGTCGACGTCCCAGACGATGCGGCCGTCTTCGGCGGCATAGGCGCGCAGGTGTCCATCGAGCCCGCCGGAGAACACGATGCCGGGAATTGCGGTGACGGCGGCCGATTGCGCCGGGCTGCATCCGGGAACGTCGTGGCAGCCGGGATGCGGCGTGTGCCAAACCTCTTCGCCGGTATCGAGCTCGAGCGCGTGCAGTCCGCCGCCGGTGGCGCTGTCGAGAAGGAAGGCGACCGTGGGAAACGCCGCCGCGGCTTGCGCGCCCGGCGTGCCTGGCGCAACCGCGCTGAACTTGATGTCCGACACCGCCACGTAGATTTTGCTGCCGTCCGTCGCCGGGCCCCACATCACGCCGCCGAGCCTGCCGCCGCGTCCGACCCGCTTCTGCCAGAGGATCTCGCCGCCGCGGTCCGGATCGAGCGCGGTCACGACACCCGATTTCTGCGCGCCGATCAGCACCCGCTTTCCGTTCGCAAGCTCGGCCAGCACCGCGGACGAGCCGAAATCGAGGTCGGGTCCCTTGCTTTGCGGACAATTCGCTGCGGCCGCCCCGCCGCAGGACATGTTGTAGGCGTCTCCGGCGGTCACCTGCCGCGACCAGGCGAGCTCGCCGGACGCGGCGTTGAGGCCAAGGATCGCGTCCGACGTGTCGGTCGGCGGATCCGAGTAATTGTCGCCGGTGGTCACGTAGACAAGGCCCTTGGCGGCGTCGAAAGTCGGCGCCGACCAGACCGCAGCCCCCGAGGGCCCGATCGGCGTGGCGCCCTCACTGTTGGGCGCGCCCGGCTTCGGTTCCTGCGCGATCGTGTACGATTTCCACAGCATCTTTCCGGTCGCGGCCTCAAGCGCGACCACGCTGCCGCGGAAGCTGCAGCAGCGATAGCGCGGGTCCATCGCCCGCGACTCGTCACTCGACGACACCGGCACGAACAGCGTCGTGCCGACGAGGAGCGGCGCGCCGGTGATCCGCGCCGCGGCATGCTCCTCGACCCGCGTCTTCCACAACGTCTTTCCGGTCACGGCATCGACCGCATGAACGCTAGCGTGTGCGTCGCCGAAATAGGCGCGCCAGCCGGCTTCGTCCTTGCCGATGACGATCGCCGCGCGCACCGGCGCGCCGGCGTCGATCTCCCAAGAGGTGCAGCCGGTCCTGGCGTCGAGCGCGTAGACCTTGCCGCTTTGGCTGCCGAAAAATATCCGGCCGGCCATCACCGTCGGCTGCGCGCTGGCGCGCGAGGCGCCGGGAATGCCGAACGCCCATTTCAGCTTGAGCCGGGGCACGTCCGCGGCGGCAAGCTGCGCCATGTCCGCGCTCTGGAAGCGGTGCTGCAAAGGCCCGGCGCCCCAGCCGTTCCAATGCGGCGCGTTCAGCGCATCGGCGAAGCCGGAGGCGGGCGCTGGACAGGCGGTCTCGCGCGCGAGAGCGGACCCGCCTTCCTCGGCCGCGACGCGCAACCCCGCGGCGCCAAAGATCGATCCGAAGAGGAGTGCTGCGCCGGCTACCCTGAAGATGATCGGTTTCATGCCGCGAATAGTCGCACGGCAATCGCGGCGCGACAAACCGCGCCGCCGCCTAGACCTGCCGCTCGACCAGCGTGCGCTTGATGTCGGCGATAGCTTTTGCCGGGTTGAGGTGCTTGGGGCAGGCCTTGGCGCAGTTCATGATGGTGTGGCAACGGTAGAGGCGGAACGGATCCTCCAGATTGTCGAGCCGCTCGCCGGTCGCCTCGTCGCGCGAATCCACGATCCAGCGCTGCGCCTGCAGCAGCGCCGCCGGCCCGAGATAGCGTTCCGCATTCCACCAATAGCTCGGACAAGAGGTCGAGCAGCAGGCGCACAGGATGCACTCGTAGAGGCCGTCAAGCTTCTGCCGGTCGTCGTGGCTCTGCTTCCATTCCTTCTGCGGCGTCGGCGAGACGGTCTTGAGCCAGGGCTCGATCGCGGCGTGCTGGGCGTAGAAATTGGTGAGGTCCGGCACCAGATCCTTCACCACCGGCATGTGCGGCAAGGGATAGATGCGCACCGCGCCGTTGATGTCGCTCATCGCCTTGGTGCAGGCAAGCGTGTTGGTGCCGTCGATGTTCATCGCGCAGGAACCGCAGATGCCTTCGCGGCAGGAGCGGCGGAAGGTCAGCGTGGCGTCGACCTTGTTCTTGATCCAAATCAGCGCATCGAGCACCATCGGCCCGCAATCGCCGGTGTCGACATAGTAGGTGTCGAGCCGCGGATTGCGCCCGTCCTCCGGGTTCCAGCGATAGATCCGGTATTCGCGCTCGGTCTGCGCCTTGGCTTGGCGCGGCCAGCTCTTGCCTTCGGTGATCTTGGAGTTTTTCGGCAGCGTGAACTGGACCATCTGGACCCTCAATAAACCCGCGCCTTCGGCTCGATATAGGCCACGTCATTGGTCAGCGTGTAGGTATGCACCGGGCGGTAGTCGAGGGTGACCTTGCCGGTCGCCGGATCGAGCCAGGCCAGCGTGTGCTTCATCCAGTTCTTGTCGTCGCGGTCGGGAAAATCCTCGCGCGCGTGAGCGCCGCGGCTTTCGGTGCGGTTGGCGGCGGAATCGACGGTGACGATCGCCTGCTCGATCAAGTTGACGAATTCGAGGGTCTCGACCAGGTCCGAGTTCCAGATCAGCGAGCGGTCGCTGACGCGAATATCGGCGGCGCCCTCGAACACCTCGTGAATGAGCCGCGAGCCTTCTTGGAGCACCTCGCCGGTGCGGAACACCGCGCAATTGGTCTGCATCACCTGCTGCATCTTGGCGCGCAGCTGCGCGGTCGGGGTGCCACCCGAGGCGTAGCGGAGCTTGTCGAGCCGGGCGAGCGGGCGCTCGGCGGAATCCTTCGGCAGGTCGGGCTGCCGGTCATCGGCGGTGAGAATCTCGGCGCAGCGCAGCGCCGCGGCGCGGCCGAACACGACCAGGTCGATCAGCGAGTTCGAGCCGAGCCGGTTGGCGCCGTGCACAGAGACGCAGGCCGCCTCGCCGAGCGCCATCATGCCGGGCACGACATGATCGGGATTGCCGTCCTTCTTGATCACCGCCTCGCCATGATAGTTCGTGGCGATGCCGCCCATGTTGTAGTGCACCGTCGGCACGATCGGCACCGGCTCGCGGGTGAGGTCGACGCCGGCGAAGATGCGCGCGGATTCGGTGATGCCGGGGAGCCGCTCGGCGAGGATAGCCGGATCGAGATGGTCGAGATGCAGGAAGATGTGATCCTTCTTCGGCCCGACGCCGCGGCCCTCGCGGATCTCGATCGTCATGGCGCGGGAGACGACGTCGCGTGAGGCGAGGTCCTTGGCCGAGGGCGCGTAGCGCTCCATGAACCGCTCGCCTTCGGAATTGACCAGATAGGCGCCTTCGCCGCGCGCGCCCTCGGTGATCAGCACGCCGGCGCCGTAAACGCCGGTGGGATGGAACTGCACGAACTCCATGTCCTCGAGCGGCAGCCCGGCGCGCAGCACCATGGCGTTGCCGTCGCCGGTCTGCGTGTGCGCGCCGGTGCACCAGGCATAGGCGCGCCCGTAGCCGCCGGTGGCGAGCACCGTCATCTGCGCGGCGAAGCGATGGATCGAGCCGTCGTCGAGATTGAGCGCGACTACGCCGCGGCAGCGGCCCTCGTCGTCCATGATCAGGTCGATGGCGAAGTACTCGATATAGAACTCGGCGGCGTGGCGCAGCGCCTGGCCGTACATCGTGTGCAGCATGGCGTGGCCGGTGCGGTCGGCGGCGGCGCAGGTGCGCTGCGCGGTGCCCTTGCCGTAATGCGTCGTCATGCCGCCGAACGGGCGTTGATAGATCCTGCCGTCCTCGCGGCGCGAGAACGGCAGGCCCCAATGCTCGAGCTCGTACACCGCCTCCGGCGCGTTGCGGCACAGATATTCGATCGCGTCCTGGTCGCCGAGCCAATCGGAGCCCTTGACGGTGTCGTACATGTGCCAGCGCCAGTCGTCCTCGCCCATATTGCCGAGCGCGGCGGCGATGCCGCCCTGCGCGGCGACGGTGTGCGAGCGGGTCGGAAACACCTTGCTGATGCAGGCGGTGCGCAAGCCTGCCTCGCTGCAGCCGACGACGGCACGCAGCCCGGCGCCGCCGGCGCCGATGACGACGACGTCATAGGCGTGATCTTCGATCGGATAGGCGCGGCCGTTGACCGCCGGGCCGGCGCCGCCTCCATTGTTTGCATTCGATGCCATGCTCACAATCCGAACGACAGCTTGAGGATGCCGTACGCCGCGGCGAGCGCGACGGCGACGGCGAAGAAGGTGTTGGCCATGATCAGGACGAACTTGGCGGTCTCCTCGTGCACATAATCCTCGATGATGACCTGCATGCCGATGCGCATATGCGCCGTGATCGAGACGATGAACAGCAGCATGATCACGGCAACGAGCGGCGAGCCGAGGATTTGCGCGACCGCGGCCTGATTGCGGCCAAGCAGCAGGATGATGATCACCACTGCGGCGATGGTCAGCGGAATATTGGCGACCGCGGTCAGACGCTGGCGCCAGAAATGGTCGGTGCCGGATCGCGCCGCGCCGAGGCCGCGTACGCGCGCCAGCGGGGTGCGGATATGCTTGGGCGGGCTCGTGCTCATCGTCTCATCCCATCGCCAGGAGACCGACCACCCAGAGCACCACGGTAATCGCGATCGAGCCGATCAGATTGGCGGCGGCGAGCCATTCGCGCTCGGCCGGCCCGAGGCCGCGGCCGGTGTCCCAGATCAGGTGGCGGATGCCGCCGAACATGTGGTGGATCAACGCCCAAGTGTAGCCGAACAGGATGAGCCGGCCGATGATCGAGCTCGCGAACCACTCGTAGCGCGAATAGGCGCCCGGCGAGGCGGCCGCGATCAGCCACCAGACCAGGAGGAGCGTGCCGAAATAGAGCGCGAAACCGGTGACGCGATGCACGATCGACATCGCCATCGTCAGCGTCAGCCGATAGATCTGC
>Ga0187769_10000540_pt1 | contig 20760 bp, 13 predicted proteins | sample 0116_SJ02_MP02_1_FD_133140 | JGI IMG/M metagenome (GOLD analysis project Ga0187769, IMG submission 133140) | Tropical peat soil microbial communities from peatlands in Department of Meta, Colombia - 0116_SJ02_MP02_10_MG | ecosystem: Environmental > Terrestrial > Soil > Wetlands > Peat | place... | reverse complement strand
GGGGGCGCCGCGATCGGGGGGGGTGCAGCGGCCGAAGGCGAGGCGGGGGCTGGAGGCCCAGACGAAGGAGTAGGCGCGGACGAGGGCCGACGTGGGCGACCGAGAACGTAGCCGATCGCGGACCCGACCGCCATGATCAGGACGAACGCGACGACACTCTCCGGGTAAGACTGGATCCCGGCGAGGGACGGGACGAAGCCGAGCAGATTGACCGAGATGGTGGTGGAACTGGCGCCGTAGTAGCCATCGCTCGTCACGGTCGCGGAGGCCGTGCCGTGACCACCGAGGTAACAGACCGGCACCGCGACGGTGAGCGCCACGGCACCGGAGGCGTTGGTCGTCAGATTGTTCGAGCCCCATACGCCCGCGCACGGTCCGTCCCCGGAACTAGATGCGAGGCTCACGGCGACCGGCACGCCCGCGATCGGCGCTCCGCTCGTTCGGTTGGAGAGATGGGCGACGATCTTCACCGAACCGCCGGGGGCCACGGGCGACGGGGACGCGGAGATGGTGAGGTTGACGAAGGTCGCCGTCAGGTCCTCGTAGAGCACGAGACCGCGCGGGGAGCCCCAGCCCGTCTCGGGGTCCCAGCCGCTCGTGGCCGACCCGATGCACGTCGAGCCGCTCGTAACGTCGGCGAGCCCGACGTAATCATGGCCGATCTCCTGGCTCGCTCCGACCGCGTACAGTCTCGGCGTCAGGAATCCGAGACGGCCCTGATAGACCGCATTCATCTCGGAGATGAGACCTGCCCAGAGCGGGGTCGCGAAGCTGGTCCCGGCGGCCACGGAGTCCTGCCCGTTGTAGTAGAGGTAGTTGTACGCCGCGGCGGCCGAGACGTCCGGCACGCCCCGGTGGTCACCGTTCGCCTCGATCGGCGCCGCCGCGCTGCCGACGAGTTGCCATGACGGGGCGGCCGTCGACGTGGAATACCCACCACCGCTCCCGCTCCACGCGGATTCGCTGGCAAGACCCGTCACCTGACCGAGGCCGTTGCGCGCCAGGACCGGTTGCGTCCCTCCGACCGCGATGACGCCGGGGGAGATCGCCGGGAACTCGACCGAGGGCCCTCCGCCACACCCCGTGTTCAGGTCACCCCCGGTGTCGCCGGTCGCCGCGAGGAGCGTGATCCCTTGCTGTTGGGCGGCTGCGATGTCGGTGGCCCACGCCGCTTGGAGCGGTTGGCTCGCGTTCTCCGGGGTCCCGAACGACATCGAGACGACCGAGACGCCCGGGATACCGGTCACCGCCTGGGTGAACGCGTCCGTGATGTCGGTCACGCTGGGGGAATAGTCATCGCTGGCCGGTCCGTCCGGGACGTAGACCGCACTGAGCGTCGCCCCGGGTGCCATCGACCCCGCCCACTCCAGGTCGAGCGTCAATTCCTGCGGAGCTTTGCTCGGGTCGCTCGGGGCACTGCTCGACGGGGGAGGTGCGCCGTCGAGGTTGAACGGCTGCACCACCGGCTTCGGGAAGCCGGAGGGGTAGTCGTTCGAGAAGAACGTGGAGATGTCGCTCGGAGAGTACCCGTCACCCCAGAGGACGATGGCGATTCCCTCGCCGGTCGCAAACCGAAGGTTGTAGAGCGGTTGGAGGTCGTAGATCTGCTGCGCGATCTCGGGCGTGATCAGGTCGGGGTCGGACGCGGCGGCGGAGACGTTAGTCGCGGAAGCAGGTCCGGACAGCGCGCCCGCGGGGAGGGAGAACTGGTCGACCCCGCTCGTGAGACCAACGACCGATGCGACCTCGGACTCGAGCACGGAGGGCAGGCTCGGCGCCGTCGCCGGGAAGATGGCGGAGCGACCGTCGTGAACGCCGATGAGCAGATGCGTTCCGAACGCCCGGCCCATCGCGGCGGCAGTTCCGCTCACCGTGAGCGAAAGGCGGTCGGGATTGGTGTGGACAATCGAGAGACCCATCGACTCGAAGTAGGCCTCCGCCGACGCGTACGCGGCCGGGGAGAGGCCGAACCGGTCGGCAATCTCGGCCACGCTGAGACCGGGAGCGCCGAGCACCGGCGGAACGAAAAACGAGGGGGACGACGGGTAGAAGGTGACCACGGCGGTCGCAGCCCCTGTCGCGGGGGACGACACTGTGGTCGAAGCGAGAGACACCTCTCCGTAACCCGCGCGAGCCGCGAACGAGCCGTCGTAGACGGCCGCGGCTTCGGAGAGCGCAGACGAACTCCCCGAGGGGAGGACGGAAGCGACGGTGGCTGGCCTTCCGGAAGCGCCGGGGAGACTCGGCACGGTGAGGGCGAGGACCGCCACCACGCAGAGCACCGCCCAGTGGGTGCGTCGTGGGCGAAACCGCTCTCCGAGTCCCGACATCATCCCGTGTAGATGGGCCGGGACCTCGGAAAAAGGTTGCCGGCCCGACGGGACGCTCTCCGGTCAGACGCGAATGGGGGCCGTGTAGCCCGCGGGCTTGTGGAAACTCTCGGTGCCGCCGAGGGGGTCGGGACGGGGAGCGGCAGCCTCTCCGCGCTTCTTCGAGAGGTACGCGTCGATGGCATCCGCGACTTCCATCGCCGAGCCCATCGCATACACGACCGAGCGGCCGCCCGCGGCGAAGATCCCCGGAACGGCGGTCTCGAATCCCTTCCCCTTACCTTCGGGCCATCCTTGCGAGGTGAGCTTCAGGTCGAGGTCCGGGCCGAACCCAGTGAGGTCGGCCTTCTGCCCGACCGCGATGACCACCGTATCGCACGGGATGGTCTCCTCCGAACCGGGCACCGGCACGGGTGTGCGTCGACCGCCCGCATCGGGGGGACCCAGCTCCATTCCTTGGACGAGCAGTCCCTCGACCTTCTGGGTTCCCACGATCCGAAGCGGCGCTTTCAGGAAGAGGAACCGGATCCCCTCCTGCTCGGCTCCGTGGACTTCTTCGGCGTCGGCCGGCATCTCTTGCCGGCTCCGACGGTAGACGAGCGTCACGCGACCCCCGTGGGACTCGCGCAGCGCCGTCCGGACGGAGTCCATGGCGACGTCCCCGCCGCCGATGACCACGACCTCCTTGCCGACCTTCACCGGAACCCCGTGGTTGACGTCCTTCAGGAAGTCGAGCGCCGGGAGCACCCCGGGGAGATTCTCTCCCGGTACTCCGAGCGAACGGTGGGCCGGCGTCCCGATCGCGAGGAAGACCGCCTCGTAGCCGTCCTCCTTGACCAGCTTGTCGAACGGGAACTCGCGGCCGACCTTGGTCCCGTCCTTGAAGGTGACGTCGAGGTCGCGGAACCGCGCGCGGTCCCGCTCGACGTCGGCGTCCGTCATGCGGTAGGCGGGGATCGTCTGCATCAGTCCACCGTACCGATGCTCCTGCTCGAAGACGGTGACCGAATAGCCCCGGACCCCGAGCTCCCAGGCCATCATGAGCCCGGCCGGCCCGGCTCCGACGACCGCGACCCGCTGATGCTTCGGCTTCGACGGCACATAGGTGAGGTCGCTCTTCCCGTAGTCGAGCGAAGCCCGCTTCAGGTGACGGATGGCGATCGGGACGCCCTTCTTCTTGACGACGCAGGCGTCCTCGCAGTAGTGGTAGCAGACCTTGCAGAGCGAGGTCGCGAGCGGGTTCTCGCGAAGGGTCACCTTCGCCGCCCCGTCGAAATCCCCGTCGGCGACCAGGCGGATGTACTCCCGGCAGTCCTGGGTGATGGGGCACGCCTCGACGCACCAAGGGCGGCGGCACTGGATGCAACGCTTCGCCTCGAGGACCGCGTCCTCCTTCGAGTACGCGTGCAACACCTCTCGAAAGTCCGTGGTCCGCTCCTTCACCGGTTCCTCGGCGATGGGGACCCGCACCGGATTCAGCTTCGGGGGAGCGGGCTTCGGAGGCGGAGCGGCCGCGTCGGGCGTCATGCTCTCCACGGTTCCGAGCCTCGCGAGTTCTTAAGACGATTCCGTGGCGAGCGAACGACTCGCACGCTTCGAGGCGTTTCGCGGGTGCACGCGCTCGACTTATAGCCTAGCCACGTGCGGTTCTCCGGCCCGGAGGGGCGGTCCGTTCCATGGTGCTGGACTCTCTCGGAAAGTCGCTCCGCGGTGTCCTTCAGAAGATCGCCCGCGGCTCGGTGGTCGACGAGGCCCTCCTCTCGGAGGTCGTCCGCGACATCCAGCGCGCGCTCCTCCAAGCGGACGTCAACGTCCAGCTCACCCTTGACCTGACCCAACGCGTCCGTCGTCGCGCGATCGAGGAGAAGCCCCCGGCCGGAGTGAGCCTTCGGGACTTCCTCGTTCGGATCATTTACGAAGAAGTGCGGGGGATCCTTGGCAAGGACCGGCCGTTCGACCTCCGCCCGAAGAAGATCCTTCTCGCCGGGTTGTTCGGCCAGGGGAAGACGACCACCGCGGCGAAGCTCGCGCGCTACTTCCAGAAGCGCGGCGTGCGCGTCGGTCTCGTTGCGGCCGATGTCCACCGCCCCGCGGCGGTCGACCAGCTCGAGCAGCTCGCGAAGAAGGTCGGGTGCGAATTCTACGCGAACCGGAACGAGACGCGCGCCGAACAGATCGTGCGCGAGGCGCTCGCGAAGTTCCCCCCGCACCTCGCGGTCCTCGTCGACACGGCGGGCCGGAGCGGGATCGACCCGGACCTCATCGAGGAGTTGAAGCGCGTCAAGAACGTGCTCGCACCGGACGAGGTGGTCCTGGTCCTCGACGCGGCGATGGGGCAGACGGCCGGTCGGAGCGCGGAGGCGTTCCACAAGGCGGTCGGGCTCACCGGGGTCATCCTCACGAAGCTCGACGGCTCCGCGAAGGGCGGTGGCGCCCTCTCCGCGGTCGCGGTGAGCGGCGCGCCGATCCTGTTCATCGGGACCGGCGAGCACCTGAACGAACTCGAGCGGTTCGAGCCGACGCGGTTCGTCTCCCGCCTGCTCGGCATGGGCGACATCCAGGGCCTGCTCGAGCGGTTCGAGGAGCTCTCGAACAAGGAGGCCGCGGAAAAGGCGGCGAAGGCGTTGATGAGCGGCCGCTTCACGCTCCGCGACATGCGTTCGCAACTCGATTCGCTGGGGGAGATGGGACCGTTCTCGAAGATCCTCTCCGCGTTCCCGGGGTTCGGCGCGATGAAGGTCGACGATAAGGAGCTCGACCAGACCCAGAAGCGGCTGCGGGTGTTCCGAGTGATCCTCGACTCCATGACGGCCGAGGAACTCGACAACCCGCAGGTGATCAAGGCGGATCGGGTCCATCGCATCGCACGCGGGAGCGGTCACAAACCTCAGGAAGTCCGGGCGTTGCTCAAACACTATGAGACGACCCGGAAGGCCGCGCACGGTCTGGTTTCGAACCGCCGGCTCCGGCGTCAACTCGAGAAGCAGTTCGGGGCTCCCGAGGCCCCTCCGGAGCAGCAACCGGACCGGTAGGCGATGACCCTTCTGAGCGGCCTCGAGGCGGTCGTCGGCGCTCTCCTCGTGTTCTTCGTTCCCGGGTTCTTCGTGGCACGGGCGCTCTTCCCCGAGTGGGAACTCCTTGGCAGGGCGGCACTCACCCGGCTCGTCGAGACCTTGACGCTCTCGTTCGTGCTCAGCCTGACCCTGACCACGCTCGTGGGGTACGTCCTCCTGACGGCGGCACCCGGGGGATTCCAGGCCGCCTGGTCCAACCCCGTTCTCGAGGCGGCGCTCGCAGGGGTCGCGGTCGTGGCGTTCGCTGCGGGAGTGGCTCGGGGCGCCTTCGGAGGACGAGCCAAGGCTCGACCTCGCGCCGAACACGAGCCCGGGGAATCTGGAGCCTGGGAGCTCACCCGAGAGCTCGACCGGCTGGGCCGGGAGGAGAGACGTCTCCGGCGCGCGCTCCACAGCGCGCACGGGGGCGCTGAGGAAGGAGATCTTCAGGAACGCCTCGAACGGGTCCGGTCGGAGACCGACGAACTTCGCCGCCGACGGGAGGCGGAATATGCCGAGTGACCGACGGCCCCGGGGGGTGGCCGGGGAGTACAAGATGGTCGTCGTCCTGCGCGGGGAACTTCGGCTCACCCCCGGGAAGGCCGCCGTGCAGGTCGCTCACGCGGCGGTCATGCTCGCCCGTCTCGCGGAGCGGCGGGACCCGGCCGGGCTCGATTCCTGGCTCGCTGCCGGTCAGAAGAAAATCGCCCTCGTGGTCCCGACGCTCGCGGACCTCGAGGCGCTCGAGCGCGAAGCCCGCGGTAAGAGAATCGCCGTGCTCTGGGTGGAGGACGCGGGTTTGACGGAGGTCGCGCCCGGTACCAAAACCTGCCTTGGGCTAGGCCCCGCCCTGACGAGCGACCTCGACCCGGTGACGGGTCGGCTTGAGTTACTCTAGCGATTCCGGACCGCCCTAGAACAGGGCTTGAGCCTATCGTGTGGCGGACTCTCTGAGCCCGTATATATACTGGATTCGATTTGGCTCCTCCGGTTGGCGCATCTTGCGTCACGGGGGTAACAACTCCGATGCAGATGTGGGTGTACATTGTGCGACGTGCCCTTCTGCTAATTCCAATCATCATCGGCGTGATGACTATCACGTTCATCCTGATCACCGCTCTTCCCACCGGAATTCGCTGCGTCTCGTACTTCCCGATTCCCCGGAGTGGGGATATCGGTCCGACCGGCCCGTGCCCGGGCAACCCCTCACAGAGCAACTGCCCCAACCCTTGGTGGACTCACTGCGTGAGCGTTCTGGGCCTGAACACTCCCGTCCCCGTCCAGTGGGCCACCTACATGGAGCATAGTCTCACGTTCAACTGGGGTACGGTCAACTTAAACAGTTACCTCAGCCAGCACTCCCAGTACTCGTTCATGGCGGGGGAACCCGTCACCACCGCGCTCGCCCAGGTGCTCCCCTACACGCTGGAACTCGCGACGATATCCCTTCTCCTGATTCTCGTCGTCTCGATCCCCTTGGGGAACCTTTCGGCCGCCAACCGGAACCGCCCGATCGACCAGGCCTCCCGGGTGATGTCGTTCTCCGGGTACGCGCTGGCCCCGTTCCTCTTGGGGTCGCTTCTCCTGATGGCGTTCGTCATCCTGATCGGGGCCAGTAACGGTTGGCACTCGCTCACCTGCCCCGCTTCGCCCACGTACCTCGAGTTCTACAAGTCATGGCCGGCCCAGCAGTGCTTCCCGGGCGGCAATTACCCGTCCTGGATATCGAACGGCGTCGCGACCACTCCGACCGGTTTTCCGACCGTTGACGCGGCCTACCACGGACAGTGGGTCATCGCCGCGGACACGCTGATCCGGCTCATCCTCCCGGCGTTCGTCATCGCCTACGGCTCCATCGCCGGACTCCTGCGGTACGTCCGCAACAGCATGCTCGAAGTGATGAACCTCGACTTCGTCCGCACCGCCCGCGCGAAGGGTGTGCCCGAGTCGGTCGTGATCAACCGGCACGCGGGCCGCAACTCCCTGAACGTCACGATCACGGTGCTCGGTCTCACCTTCGCTACGTTCATCTCGGGATTCCCCGTCACCGAGGATGTCTTCGGGCTCACCGGGGTCGGGCGGCTCCTGGCCCTTTCGATCGACATCCCGTTCGACTACGGAGTCATCTTTGGGTCGGTCCTGCTCTTCACGTACCTCGTCGTCGCCGCGAACATCATCGTCGACGTTCTGTACGCCTATCTGGACCCGAGGGTCCGCCTGGGGTAGGTGATTATGGAGAGCACCGGGACCACGCCCGCGGAGGAGTCCACCACGACCAAGGGCCGAGGACGACGGCCGAACCCCCACGTCGCGCAGTTCCTTCGGACGTTCTACTACCTGCGTCGGAACGGCCTCGCGATGTTCGGCCTGGCGGTCATCCTCATCCTGGTCGGCATCGCGTTGTACGCGCTCACCCTTCCGATTCCCACCCAGAGCCTCGCATTCTACTGCGGGACGAACAACCAGCCGAGCTGCGTTCCGGGGACCCAGATCTGTACCTACCCCCAGGGAGTCGTCGCTCCCGGACCGAACTGCTATCAGACGCCGGTGAGCGGTGGCGGGGTTTCTTCCTACCCGAGCATCATCGCGCCCACTTTTGACTTAGCGCATTTCTCGGGTGGGCCATTGCCGCTTGGCTCCCTTACCGTGGATCCGTCTCACAATGCGTTTTTCAACTTATATGACGGGCTTCTCCGAGGTTCCGATTGGTCCCTGATCATCTCGATCTCGATCGTGCTGTCGGGGGCGGCCATCGGGGCGATCGTCGGGGCGGTCGCGGGAACCTTCGGAGGGCTGATCGACGAAGTCCTGATGCGGCTGGTCGACATCTTCCTGTCGATCCCGGCCATCCTGTTCGTGATTGTCATCATCGCGGTTCTCCAGGTGTTACCCGGATTCACTTCGTTCGACGCGCGGATCGGTCTCCTGGTCATCGGGTTCGTTCTCGTCTGGTGGCCGTTCTATGCTCGTATCGTCCGGGGGCAAGTCCTGGTGGTTCGCGAGCAGAAGTACGTGGAGGCCGCCCGTGCGTGCGGAGCGGGCAAGGGGAGGATCATCATGCGGCACATCCTCCCGAACAGCGTCTATCCGGTGTTCATCCAGGTCTCCCTGGACGTCGGGACGATTCCCCTGTTCGTCGGCACCCTCGTGTTCCTCGGGTTTGCCGTCATCCCGACGACCATCGGTTCGGGAATCTTCCCCGAGTGGGGGTCCATCACCGCCACCTCGGTCATCCCTCTGATCAGCCTCCTCACCACGTGCCAATTCGGCCAGTGCATCGTCCCGTGGTGGCAGTTCTTCTTCCCCGGGTTCGCGTTGTTCATGTTCGCGATCAGCGTGAACTTCCTTTCTGACGGGCTTCGAGATGCGCTCGACCCCCGTCTGCGGAGGTAGCGGAGGGCGACCATGGCGGCGGCAGCTCCAACACCCACCACGATCTCCCCCGAGACGCCCTCACTGGCGGCCCTATTGCCCGAAACGCTGGCCAAACCGTTGAGTGAGGGAACCGCGGCTCAGCCTGAGGCGGCCGGGCCGAAGAAGCAGCCGGTCGTTCTCGATGTTCGCGACCTGAAGACCTACTTCTACACGTACGACGGGGTCGTCAAGGCGCTCGACGGCGTCTCGTTCAAGATCCGCCGGGGCGAGACCGTCGGAATGGTCGGCGAAACAGGGTGTGGGAAGAGCGTCACGGCGTTCTCCGTCACTCGGCTCATCGCCGACCCTCCCGGACGGATCGTCGGCGGGGCCGTGCTCTACCGCGGAGCAAACGTGCTCCGGGGGCTGGAGCACGAGGCCAAGTTCAAGCCCATGAAGGGCTCGAACCGGGTGAAGGTCCGCCGGTCGTTCCGCCGCATCAAGGCGAGCCAGGAACGGATGGTCGCGGTCCGGGGCGGCGGGATCGGGATGATCTTCCAGGAACCGACCTCCGCCATGAATCCGATCTTCTCCGTGTCGAACCAACTGAGCGAGACGCTCCTCCTTCATCGGGGTGACGAGATCATGGACACGCTGCTGCAGGCGACCCCGAATGCGCCCGAGCGGCGCGCCGCGTTCGAAGAACTCGCCGATGCGGTTCGATCGGGGCAGCCGACCGACAACGTTCGTGCGGCCGCCAAGAAGGTGGGCGACGTCCTGCACTGTCCCTCGATGGCCACCCAGTCGTTCTACACGGCCCGTGAGGCCATCGCCGCAGGCCGCGACCCGCTGCCACTCCTCGAGCGAGCCGTGCGCCGGCTGCGCCTGAGTAGGCTCGCGCGCTCGTATCTTCTGCAGCAACGGCGCCTGATCGCTCTCCAGAAGGAACTCAACGCCTCGTACATGCAGGAGATGCGGGACGGCACGTTCGACCACTCTCAGCGACGGTCGATCCGCCGCCGCCGGGTCGCCACCCGGTATCGGGGAGGGTGGCTCTCCATACGAGGGATCCGTGGGCGGGCCCGCAAGCCGTTGAACGAGGAGACGTTCTGGCGATCGGTCACGCTGCTCGAGGGGATCGCCATCGCGAACCCGGTCCAGGTCGCCCGGAGCTACCCCCACGAGCTCTCGGGCGGAATGATCCAGCGGGTGATGATCGCCATGGCTCTCTCGGCGAACCCGGATATCCTCCTGGCCGACGAGCCGACCACCGCGCTCGACGTGACCATCCAGGCCCAGATCCTGGAGCTCATGCGCGACCTCAAGGAACGGGTCGGCACGGCCACCCTGTTCATCACCCACGACCTCGCGGTCATCGCCGAGGTCGCGGAACGGGTCTGCGTCATGTACGCGGGTCACGTCGTGGAGACCGCCGCCGTGCGGGACCTCTTCCGCCAGCCGCTCCACCCGTACTCCCAGGGGCTCCTCGCATCGATCCCGCGCGTCGACCAGCCCGAGAAGCAGCTGAGCTCGATCAAGGGGTCCGTGCCGAACCTGATCACGCCGCCGCCGGGCTGCCGATTCCACCCTCGCTGTGCCTACGCGATGCCCATCTGTCGGGAACAGCGGCCTCCCACGACGGTCGAGGGCACCGACCACACTGTCGCCTGCTTCTTATACAAGGGTCCGGTCGCCGTGGAGTAACCTCTTCCCTGACGTATTGGAGCGGTCATGAAGGACGGGACGAGCGCTACCATCCTCGTTGCTCGGAACCTGCGGAAGTACTTCCCGATCCGCGGAGGGCTCCTTTCGAGCCACCTGGGCGACGTCCGGGCGGTCGACGGCGTCAGCTTCGACATCCGCGAAGGAGAGACGGTCGGCCTCGTCGGGGAGTCCGGCTGCGGGAAGACGACCGTGGGTCGTCTCCTGCTGCGGTTGATCGAGCCGACGTCCGGTCATTCGTTCTACCGACCCCCTCCCGAAACCGAAGCGCGGCTCAACACCCTCTATGACACTCTCCGCCCGTTCACCGGCGGCGGCGACGGCGGAACAGAACCGCCCCTCACCGATGAGGCTCGAAGGGCCCTCGAGGAGATCGATGCGATCGCCGACCAGTACTCCCTCTATCGCAGGTCCCAGCGAAAGATGCGCCCCCTCCGGGGAAAACTGCAGATCGTCTTTCAGGACCCGTTCAGCTCGCTCAGCCCCCGGCAGCTGATCCGAGACATCCTCACCGAGCCGCTCGCCATCCACCATGTGGGGAGCCGCTCCGAGCGCTATCGTCGCGCGGAGGAACTGGTGAAGGACGTCGGGCTCAACCCCGACCACCTCTGGCGGTTCCCGCACGAGTTCTCGGGAGGGCAGCGGCAGCGCATCGGGGTCGCGCGAGCGCTCGCACTTGCTCCCGAGTTCATCGTCCTCGATGAGCCCACCAGCGCGCTCGACGTATCGGTCCAAGCCCAAGTGCTGAACCTCCTCCGGGTGCTTCAGGCGGAGCGGGGCCTCGCCTACCTGTTCATCTCCCACCACCTCTCGGTGGTCCGGGCGATGAGCAACCGGGTCCTGGTGATGTACCTCGGGAAGGTGGTGGAGGAGGCGCGCACCGACGAACTGTTCACTCGCCCCCTGCACCCCTACACGCAGGCACTCTTGTCGGCCATCCCCATTCCGGACCCCGAGCTCAAGCGCGAGCGGATCCTGCTGAAGGGGGACGTCCCCAGTCCGGCGGCTCCCCCGTCGGGATGCCGGTTCCACACCCGATGCCCGGCGGTGATGCCGGTCTGTTCCAAGGTCGACCCGCCCTACCTCCAGGTCCGTCCGGACCACTTTGTCGCCTGCCACCTCTACCCCGAAGGCATCCCACCGAAGGGGGCGACCATCCCCGCCGGTGATGGTCAGATCGCCTCTGCCGGCATGGCGGGTGCGGAAGCGCCCCTCGTCGCGTCTCACTGATGAACTCGACGGGGAGTTTTGGAGAAACTCAGGGCACCACTAAGGGGGCCCCGGGGGAGGATTCCGTTCCCCTCGAGTCGCTGAGCGCTCACGACCGGATCGAACTAGAAAAGGACCTCGTCCGTCGCGCCCCGGACCTGCCCTGGAAGGAGTGGTTCTTCTACTCCGGCCTCAAGGCATGGGTGGGGTTGGGTCTGTTCATCATCGACGGTTGGATCGCCGGCACGTGGCTCGAGGCGGGGAACTACTTCGGGCTCGTTCCTTCGCTCGTGGGCGCCGTCTACCTTGAGTTTCTCCTCTACCAGTACCTCTGGTACCGACCCCCTGTGCGGGCATCGTGGTCCCAGCGACGGGGCCGCCGCCGGTGGGTGCACCCCGTGGCGTATGGCCGATGGACCCCCGAAGCGGCCGAGCGGCGCGCGGGTGGGTCGGGGAAGCTCGGTGGGCCAGAGTCTGAACCCAATCCGCGGGACATTCTCTGACACCTGCTCACTTCGGAAGAATCCTCACACGCCCCCGGGCCGGGCGGGCCTGTTGGACCCGGAGGAAGTCCCGCGCGGCGTGGGCCACGGAGCTAATGGCCGAGACATGTAGCTCGGTCGATGATGGAGCAGGGCGGTGGCCCCGAAGCGTGAGCCCCGCCCCCCGCTCGGGTAAAGTCCACCCTTGTCGCGAACCAAAGTGGCACCGAACGAGACTGGTCCCTTCCGTCTAGACCCGTCGCCGTCCGCCGGCGCACCGAGAAGTGTTGTCAAGAAAATGGAGGAAAGGGTTGGTCCGCATCTTGTCCCCCCGAGGTTTCCCTCGGGGGGCTTGCCACCTACCGTTTCGCGGACTTAGACCACGTTGTTCCCCCGCCACAGGAACCAGAACTGGTCCACCGAGCCCGTCACGATGTTCGCGTTGACGCTCGCCGTGTCGACCCAGTTCGCGCTCGTGCCCACACCGATGCTCTGGAAGGTGTAGACGTAGAGGCCCATGGTGTTCAGGATGTGCTCCGCCATGTTGAACAACAGGGCACGTGCGTCTCCCGTCACCTTCGCGGCCTGAGCAAACGCGTAGAGCATCGTCTGGTAGGCCACCAGCTGGCAGTCGTTCGGCAGCACCGCGAGGTTCGACCAGTAGACAATGTCGTTGTAGTGCCCGCAGCCCGAGGCGTTGTAGGTCGTGGCCGTGGCGTAGGTTCCGGTCAGGGCCTCGTTGAGCGCGTCGTCGTACGTGAAGATCGAGTCCGGCTCGATGTAGGGCCCGATGTAGTCGGACGGGTCAGGGTAGTCGGGAGCCCAGCCCAGGCGGAAGAAGTCGCACGGGTTCTGCGATGGTCCTTCGGCGCAGACCGTCACGGACTGCTCGAAGGTGATCGGGTACACGTACGGCTGCAACGCCCCGTTCGTGAGGGTCTTGATCGCCTGCGCGTAGTCCGTGAACGCCTCGTTCAGCGTCACCGCGCCCTGCAACCCCAGGATGGGGAAGTAGCAGGGGGACGACGACGTGCACGAAGCGAGCTCGGAATCAAACGCGGGCGAGCTCGGATTGGTGATGTTCGCCCACCACCACGCCGCCCCTCCCACATCCGCCGCGTTCGAGTCGGGGTTTCCCGCCGGCCAAGTGATGTTCGTCGGGTAGTAGTTCCCCATCCCGTGCGGGATAATTCCTCCGTACGGCTCAGCGTACTGGACCCCGTCCACCGTGTAGAGGCTGCTCAGGAAGGTGGAGTACGGGAACGCGTGGTCCAGGAACTGCCGGAGCCCTACCTGCGCGAAGAAGTCCTCGGGCACGTTGACTCCCGGCGTGCTTCCGACCAGGGTGAGGAGTTGCGTCTTGTTGAACTCCATGTTCACCTCGATCTGGTCGATATCGAGCGTCGGCTCTGTGGTCAACGAAATCTGGTTGTTCTTCACGAGCTGGAGGATCTCGCCCGTATCCGACGGGTCGTACGCTGCGGAGTCCGCTTGGCCCGCCAGGTACTCCTGGATCCCGATCGTGTCGTCAGGGTCCCAGTAGACGTTGACGTGCGCCGCGTAGGTCCCCGCCACTGGCCAGCAGCCCGGCTGGCCCGCACAGGTGGGCGCGTGGTACGCCGGGTTCGCCTGGAGGACGTACCCGACGGACTTCGAGTAGTCCACGACGTAGTACGGACCCTCGCCAGCCGAGTGGTACTCGAGGTTGGGGTACGGGTACGGGTATCCCGTGATTCCAAGCTCCGTCACAGGGTCCCAGGTACAGTAGCCGTTGGTCGGCGTGGTACAGGGGGTCGAGACGCCGGCGAGCCAGGTCTGGTACGCCGCGTCGCTCGTGCTGTGAGCGCCGCCGGGCAGCAGGCAGGAGCCGTCGCCGTCCGTCGCGGTCGGGAGCACAAACCCGGGCAGGGGCGCCGCACCATAGACGCTCGTCCATCCGCAGGGGTAGACCGTCAGGCCCCACGGCGACGCGACGGTTTCCTGGAAGTACGGCCAGGTGTGGCCGTCCGCCCACGCGTTGAACGTAATGCACCCGTTCGCGGCCAGCGCCGCCGCGGGGCAGTACGTCGTGTCGTTGATCAACATCGAGTCCATGATGTTGTTCACGGTGTTGTTCGAGTCGGGGCCGTAGAACATCGCGTGGATTCCGGGGAACCCGGTGATCGGCGTGTCCCAGGTCGAGTTGCCGTTGCCCGGAACGAGGGACTGGGCCTCGATCCAGCCGGGGTTCGACGGGTACGTCCCCATCGCGATCTGGCGCGCCGCGGAGAACATCACGTCCGTCGGATAGGCGGCCCAGGAGCTGCCCGTGACCGGGTCGTAGAACCGCGCGTTCGGGTCGATCGCATAGGTGTAGTACTGCGGCTGGCCATTGGTGCCGTTGTTAACGATCAGGTCGTTCCCGTACATGCTCGTGCACGTAGGGGTGCCCGGAACGCAGGTCGCGAGCATCGGAACGTAGTCCGAGGGCTGGGTTCCTACGTCCGTCCCGTTGTAGGTGATGAGGTTCTCGTAGGTGTTGAGGATGACCTCAGCGCCCACGGACTCGTAGTCCACCGCAGGGTCCATGGTCGTTCCGCCGCCGGGCGCGATCTCGTAGATGTCGAGGACGCCGGCGTGCGGGCTCTTCCCGATAGAGGTCGCGATGCACGCGGCACAGGACGGGGTCACACCCGTTGGGGTGACGTAGACGGTCCAGGTGTAGTTGGCGTAGGCCTGGACTGCGCTCGCCGGGAGATAGGTGATCGCTCCCGTGAAGGTGAGCGTGTACACTCCCGGGTTCGCGAACGTACAGGAGGCGGACGCGCTCGAGGAGGTGTTGGTCGCCGAGCACGTGCCTCCCGAGTTAATGATCTTCGGGGAACCGGGGACGTAGGACGGGTTGAGCGGCAGGGCCGCGTACGAGCCCGTGACCACGATCGGGCCACCGCCCTGGATGATGTATCCCGTGTTACCGGTCGCCGGGGAGGTCCCGTTGGTCAAGGTGGTAGCGAGAACTGGATAGACACCGCTCGAGGACGTTGCGAGCGAGGGTTGGACCTGCACCACGATCAACGCGTGAGTGCCGGTGTGCCAGCTCGACCCGACCAGCGCTTCGGCACTGATGATGAACATTCCGAGATTGTTGTAGGTGTGGCTCTGCGTCGGCGAGGTGCTGTACGTGGTGCCAGCCGCCGAGGCATCGTCGCCCCAAGAGACCGAGAAGTTGCTCGCCGATTCACCGCCGGAAAGTCCGACAGTGACGGGCATACTGGTTCCTTGGGGAATGGATACAAAAGTAGTGCCGAGACCGGGCTTGAACGGCGTAAATGTCGTTACGTCGTTCGCGACCGTCGACTTACACGCCTGGCTAGTGGGCGGCTCGCAGGTCGATCGAGTGGCGCTCGTACCTGAACTGGTCGCAGAAAGTCCCGCATACCCTGCGGCTCCCACGATCAGGATGACCACGATCATGATCACCGCGGCCATCGTTGGCGTCGCTCCCCGACCCGACCGTCCGGACGGGATTCTTTCACCTTCTGACATAGCTTAATCCACGTTCCCCGAAGGGATGCGAGGATACCTCAACGGACGTATTTATACCCTTACGAGAGGGGACCGGTTCGTCGAGCCGGTGGTCGGATTGGCCGATAGCGGTCGAGGACTATTCGACGACAGATCGATCGCCAAATTCCTGGGCCGGGGCCCGGATTGAGGCGGGTCGGTTTGCCGCGAGCGTCGGCTGGCAAGCTCGACTCCAGACCCCCGGCTTCTCGCAGGACTTGCTGGACCGCCACGAACCGGCCCGGGCAGCGCTTGGGCGAACGAGTGACTGAGAACCCTCGAGGATCGTCAATCCCGACCCGAGAGGGACGTCTGGTCTGGCTGCCGCGATGTTCTCGCTTCATTCGGCAACGAAGTACCCGAGAGCAAGAAAAAATCAGAGGGGGAAGGGGTTGGTCGCGGAGGGGAATTACCCCTCTACATCCCGTGTTCGCTCTTCGCGTGGGCAGCGAGCTCCTCGGGGGTTGCGAACGACCGTCCGCACGTGCTGCACGTGTTCGCCGCCGGGGTCGTCGTGCCGGACCAGGCCTGGGCCGGCTGCGCCGGCGCCCGCGACGTCACCGCGCGGCCGAGCAGGAACGCCACGATCATCCCGACGATCAGACCCACCAGGAGCAGCGTCGTGCCGCCCACGGCGGCCGAAAGACCGAGGACTCCCGTGCCGTTGTGCCAGACCGTCGTGTTCGAATAGACGTGCCCCCCGCCAACCGACTGCACCGTCAGGGTCGAGTTCTTGTAGATGGTTAGACCGTAGATGGTAACCAGGGCGTACGAAATCGGATAGGCCCCTGGCGAGGCGGGCGTCCAGACCTCCGCCGCCGGCGTGCCGGACGCGCTCTTCAGCATGTTGGCATAGAAGATCGCGAGGCCCGAGACCGTCGGAGAGAACACCGTCACGTTCGCAATCAGGATGAACTGGCCCGAATACGCGGCTGAGAAGGTCACGTTCCCGAGTGGGATGGTCGAACTCAGCGGCGAGAGCGGCGTCAGCGTCACCGGCACGGTGAGGAACGCGAAGGTCACGAACCCATCGGGAGTCGAGAGCGGGGACGAGGACGCCGAAGCAGTGGATTCGTACAGCGTGCCCGTGAGGTTGGTCACCGCGCTCACCGTGACGTAATACGGGTCAGTGATCGACTGGCAGGTCGGGTCGATCGCAGGACACGACAGGTTCTTGTCGTCGATCCAAATCGAGTAGGCCGACTGCCCATTCACCACTGGGACGTTCCAGGTCGACTGAACATACCCTGTAAGTGAGTCCTGAATCACGACCGTGAGGACGGTCGTGGCGGTGGTCATGGTCGAGTTCGCCCAAGCGGCATCCTGCATGACTCCGACCGTGAAGTCCACCTCGAGAGGCAGTGTGTTGTACCGACTCGAGATAGGTGTCACGGATAGGATCGAAGTCGTGACGTGGGACACGTAGACGAACAGGACCGACGCACTACCGGTAGCCAAGGAACCGCCGTCGCTTACATCGTTCTGGCTGACCCCGACGGTGACGTTGTACTGATCGTAGTAGGTCAGCTTATCACTACAATTGGCGACCGTACAACTAAGGGTCGTCTGGTTCAGAGCGGTGGTCCACGCAGCCGTCGACCAGGGAGGGCTCTGGGTCTCGTTGCTTGCGACCGGGCCCCCGGCGCCGTTGGTGACGGACGTGTTGACGCTGACGTTCAGGCTAAACGCGGTGACGAAGGTGCTCGTCGTGTTGTCGAAGATCGTGACCCACAGGTGGGTCGTCGTGTTTGTGATGTTGCCATGAGTGACGTACAGCGTGAAGTTCAGAACGGGCACCGGCAACGAGGCCGGGGAGCTCGGGCCGACCGTTATCGTGAGGGTAGCGGTCGTGGTGGCGGGAGCAAGCGTGTGTACCGTCGCCAGATGGGACGGCGAAGCTACGGCAGGGCCAACCGTGTCCCGTGACACCGTTCCGGGAAGGCCCGCCGTTTTCTGCGAGACCGCGCCGGCATGGCTGGGTGCGACGCTCGCGGCCGGGTGGGCCGAGCCGAGGACTGCCATCGAGAGTCCTGCGACTGCCAAGAGAACGGCCACCAGCCCAATCGCTACTCGGGGGATAGTTCGGCTCGACGCCCGGTGCATAAGACGCGTGAACTGAGCCGGTTACTTAAATCTCGCGCTTACGACCTCGGTTCGACGATTCCTACTATCGAGGGTCCCGGAGCCGAATCGGGGCCGAATATCTCCTGAATGGAGAGGCTAAGCGACGTGTAAAGTAGGGTCGGAGATCGGATCGTAGATATAGGCAAGTTGGGACCATCCCTGACCGGTCCTAAGTCGGAGACCTCCACCGCCCTCTCACCTTACCTTTCGACATCCCTCATCGTGAGGGCCGGCCGGCGCCGTCCGCTTAATATCGGTCGTCGGTACGGGCCACCGTGCCTTCCGCGACCCGGCGCCTCCGACTCGCACCGTCCCTGTTGAGCGCCGACTTTGCGGCCCTCGGCGACGCGGTCCGGGCGGCGGAGGAAGGCGGTGCCGACGCGCTTCACCTCGACGTGATGGACGGGCACTTCGTGCCGAACATCACGTTCGGTCCGGCGTTGGTCGCGGCCGTGCGGGCCCGGACGCGGTTGCCGCTCGACATTCACCTCATGATCGACGACCCCCTCAAGTACGTCGACGCGTTCCACAAGGCCGGCGGAGACACGCTGGTTTTCCACGTCGAGGCCCGCTGCGACCCGGAGGAGGTCATACGGGCCGTCCATCGCCTCGGAGTCGGGGTGGGGGCGGCGATACGCCCCGATACGCCCTTCTCGCGGGTGGAGCCGTTGACGGAGCGTATCGACCAAGTGCTGGTCATGAGCGTTTACCCGGGGTTCTCGGGCCAGAAGTTCATCCCCGAGGTGCTCCCCAAGGTGCGCGCGGCCCGCGAGCGCCTCGATGCCCTCGGCTCCTCCTCCGACATCTCGATCGACGGCGGCGTCGTCCCGGAAACGGCGGTCGAAGCCGCGGCGGCCGGGGCGACGTTCTTCGTCTGCGGGAACTCGGTGTTCCTCGGAGGCGAGGTCGGCGACAACCTTCGGCGGCTGCGCTCGTCCGTCGAAGAGGGGGCGCGTCGTGCGGTTCGCTGACCTCAGCGACGCCTACGAGCGCCTCGAGGCCACCTCGAAGCGCCTCGAAATGCGCTCGATCCTGGCCGACCTGATTCGGCCTCTCCGGCCTCCCGATCTCGCGAGGGTTCTGTACCTCTCCCAAGGGATGTTGCGGCCCGAGTACGAAGGCGTTGAGCTCGGGGTCGCCGACTCGCTGGCGCGCCGGGCGGTCGTTCAGGCCACCGGCCTCGAGGAGGAGACCGTACGGAAGCGGGCGAAAGAATCCGGGGACCTCGGCTCGACCACCCAGGAATTGCTCACCGGTCTCCGCCGCCTCGGGGAACCCGAGCCTCTCACCGTCGCGGGGGTCTACTCCGAACTCACGCGGATCGCGGAAGCGAAGGGAGAGGGGTCGCAGGAGACGAAGGTGAAGATCCTTGCGGACCTCCTGGTCCGTGCGAGCCCGCTCGAGGGGAAGTTCCTCGTCCGGTTCGTCCTCGGGACGCTACGCGTGGGCGTCCGGGAGATGACGATCCTCGACGCGCTCGGTGATGCTTTCGGAGATGGCTCCAAGGAGACCCGAGTCCGGATCGAGGCGGCGTTCAACCTCTCGAGCGACCTGGGGCTGGTCGCGGGCACCCTTGTCGAGCAGGGGGTTGCCGGGCTCGCCGGCGTTGGCCTCGAGGTCGGACGACCGATCCGGCCGATGCTGGCCGAGCGGGAGCCGAGCCTCGCCGCGGTGCTCGAACGGATGGGCGGGTCGGCCGCTCTCGAGTACAAGTACGACGGGCTCCGGGTCCAGGCGCACGTCCCCAAGCACGGACCCGTCCGGCTCTTCTCCCGTCGGCTCGAGGAGATCAGCGCTCAGTTCCCCGAGCTCATCGAGGAACTCCCGAACGCGGTCCGGACCCGGCCGACGATCATCGAGGGAGAATGCGTCCCGATCGACCTGGACACAGACGAGATCCAGCCGTTCCAGGAGGTGTCGCGCCGTCGGGGACGCAAGCACGACCTGAAGCGGGTAGCTGAAGAAGTCCCGGTCTGCCTCTTCGCGTTCGACATCTTGCTGGACGCCGGGGAGCCGGTCTACGAACGGTCGTTCCCCGAGCGGCGGGCGCTCCTCGAAAAGACGCTGAAGCCGACCGAGCGGGTCCGCCTCGCGGTCCAGCGGATCGTCCAGGACGAAAAGGCGGCGATGCGGTTCTTCGAGGAGGCGATCGCTGCCGGCGGTGAAGGGGTCATGGCGAAGTCCCTGAGGCCCGGAAGCGGATACCGGGCCGGGGCTCGGGGGTACTGGTGGATCAAGTACAAGCGGGAGTACACCGCCGGGCTTTCCGACTCGATCGACGGTGTCATCGTGGGCGCGTTCCTCGGAAGGGGTCGGCGGGCCGGCCGCTACGGCGCCTTCTTGCTGGCGGTCTACGACCCGGGTCGCGACCAGTTCGAATCGTTCTGCAAGGTCGGCACCGGCTTTGATGATGCGACGCTCGACGAGATGCCCAAACGGCTCGCGAAGTACGAGACCAGCGAACGCCCTGCCTCGGTCGAGACCGGACTCACCCCCGACCGATGGATGCGCCCGGCCCTCGTTCTCGAGGTCCGCGGGGCCGAACTGACCCTGAGCCCGATCCATCGTGCGGCGTTCGGCTCCGTCCGGGCCGAATCGGGGCTGGCCCTCCGTTTCCCACGGTTCACGGGCCGGTTCCGCGACGACCGAGGTCCCACCGATGCGACCACCTCGAAGGAACTCATCGAGATGTACCGCTCCCAGGTCCGTCAGGCATCGGTCTCGGAAGAGACGGCCCCCGCCGATTCCCCCTGACGAACGGAGCCCGGGGACGCGGACGGCACGGGTTCGTTTCCGCCCAAAGACATAAAAGGGCCGGGCCCGCTCGGCGGACGGCGAGAACGGACCATGCTGGTCGAGATGACGGAACTTCTGGGGCGACAGGTCTACACGCCGGACGGACGACTGCTCGGTGACGTGGACAACGTGATCGTGGACGTCGAT
>Ga0187769_10000538_pt1 | contig 20826 bp, 19 predicted proteins | sample 0116_SJ02_MP02_1_FD_133140 | JGI IMG/M metagenome (GOLD analysis project Ga0187769, IMG submission 133140) | Tropical peat soil microbial communities from peatlands in Department of Meta, Colombia - 0116_SJ02_MP02_10_MG | ecosystem: Environmental > Terrestrial > Soil > Wetlands > Peat | place... | reverse complement strand
AGGCTCCGTGCGAACTTGGGATCGGAAAGCATGCTATCGACCGCTTTCTCGATCTCCTCGACGGCTCCGAAGTTGACCAAGAGACCATCTTGGCCGTCGCTCACTATGTCCGAGACGGCCCTCAAGCGAGCCGCCACGACCGGAGCACCCGTTGCCCACGCCTCGAGATACACTAAGCCGAAAGCCTCGAAACGCGAAGGTTCCAAGAGGAGGTCCGATCCAGCGTATGCATCCCTCAAGAGGGGATCCGTGTCAAGAATATGGCCAAGGTCCGCTACCCGAACTCCCTCGCTCCTGAGCTTTCCAATTCTATCATTGATCGTATCCGCAATGTCGGGATCCGCGCCTCCGAGCAGGACGACCACTAGATTTCGATGCGCTTTCGCAAGGCCTCGGATGGCGTCCAAGGAGTCGATCGTGCCTTTCTCCCGGGACTTTCGAGGAATGAGAATCACGAAGTCATCGTCGGTTGCTTGAACCCTAAGTCTAAATCCGGTCCGGTCGCCCGAGGAGAAATAGCCGACGTCGATTCCTAGCGGGATGCAGTGCACTTTCTCCGAGGGAACTCCCCAATCCACGAAACTTTGAGCTTCCGGCGGAGTGACAGCTATGATGGCCTCGGCCCGTTGAAACATCGACCGTTGGTACCTCATCGAGTGCTGCCTTAGTCCGAGATGGCGAAACGGGGTCAACACGAGCGGGACCTTCCTTGAGGCGGCCGCCTTGCAGGCCGCCCAAAAGGTGCCAGTGGGTAACGTAATTGCGTGAATCAGATCGGAATTGTCGTCCACGAGGAATTGGAGGAGCGACGGACTCCAAAACCCCCACTGGAGGGCATGCGCGAACCCTCCCGTGACGTCACATATTACCTCAAACGCCGAGACGAAGTGCTCGCTCCTTTCCATCATCCGTGCGACGGGGACCCGTACGAGCTCGGGGAGCCGACGCTCCGGGAACCTCACTACCCGCAGGGAGGAACCTTGGTCCTCCATGGGACCTTCGACCTCCTTGGGCTTCCGGTAGGTCGCTAGGACTTCGACGTCGTACCGAGAAGCCGCCGCTTGAGCGAGGGCATGAAGGTAGATCTCGCTCCCTGTCAGCTTCTCGGGCCGGGTGCGTTGCGAGACATAGGTGACCTTCATGGGGGGGACCGACGCTCGTCGGCTCTCACATCTATCCGGGGCGGCGGGATAAGGCCTCACTCCGTCAGTCGGACGACGAGAGTCCCGAATTGATGGACTTGACTCGAGGGAGCAAACGGTACTGCATGTCTAGAGACGCACGCGCTCTCTCGAGAATTTCTTTCTCTCGGCACGTTCGGGACCGGTTCTGGGCGTGCGGTCGTTAGGGCGTCACCAGGCGGATGGCCCATGATCAAGGGGGAGGGCCGTGAACGAAGGCGCGGGCGACTGTGCGCCGCGCCCGCGGATCAAGCTCGCCACCAAGAGCTGTTGTCGGAGGAAACGTATTCTGTGAGGCTGTTGATACCTTGCGACGGGAAGCGCATGGCTGATTCGGTGCCTCTCCCGCCACCGGGTCGGGACGAGAACGGACCTCGGCGCGAAGCCACCCTGCTGAGCGCGCTAGCGGCTGTGACGGTGATCTTGGTTGCCGTGTCGGTCCTCGTCGCCAGCGACAATCTCGCCGGCAACAATCTCGGGACCGGTCTCGCGATGCCCGGATTCCCCGGTCAATCGGTCCAGTCAACGTTGTTCAAGGGCGAGGCTCAGGCTGCCGAGGCCGTATTCTACGCTCCGTTCAACGTGAGCTCGTCGACTGCACCGGGATCCCTCGTGGAGGTCGGAGTCGCCGTCGCTCTCAATGTCAGCTGCGGAGGACGCGCTCCGTACCTTATCGGGGTAGATTTCTACTGCCGTATGTCGCTGATTTCCAATAACGGGACTCCGAACGAAGTCCAGATTTGGTCGGCCCCCTTTCTCGGAACTACCGGGAGGAACATCACCCTGCTCTCACCGGGGAATTACCTGTTCTTGGTGAATGTCTTCGCCGGAACTGCCCCGCTTGTTTCGCTCATCGTCCCCTTCTCTGTGGCCGCGGAGGTCGCGGTCCTGAACTGAGCCTTGGCTTCTGCCTGGGCGTTCGGAATCGAAATTCACGAGTACGACAACCGAACACAATTGCCCCGACGGACCCACCGGTAGGTGCATTCCCAGCCGCGGAAAGCTGCCCCCGACACTCGCGCTGCAGTCGAAAGTCCGATCGCACCGGTCGGTCACCGACACGCGCGTTGATAGTTGTGAGGCGGATTGCACCCAATCAACCCGCGCTCTCCGGCTCGCGATGCGGGTCAGTATCTCGAACCGGACACGCTTCGTTCCCGAGGGAAGGCTTATGAGATGAGTAGTACAAGTACTACGCACGGAAAATGGACGTTACTAGCGTGCGGGTCGATTCGGGAATAAAGAGCCGGATGGCCAGCCTTAAGGACGTCAACTGGGCCGAAGTCATTCGAGGGGCTCTGCAGGAACGCATCGAGGTGGAGGAGGAGCTGCGACGTCCCATCGACCGCGCCCGCGCGCGCCGGGCGGCCCGCGGGATCGACGCAATCCGGAACGACCTTCCCCCCCTCCGGTTCGACTCCACTACTGAGGTGCGCCGGTGGCGCGAGTCCAGGAAGTAGTGGCCGACGCCTCCGTCGCGTGCAAGTGGTTCCTGCCGGAGAAGGGCACGTTGGCCGCACTTCTCCTGCGCGATGACCACATCGAGGGTCGAGTTCGTATTCTGGCCCCCCAACTCCTGTGTTACGAAGTGGCCAATGCCCTGCGTCACTACCCTGCCCTGAGCCCGGAGGGTATCGAGCAGTCGATTCGCTACCTCTACGACCTCCAGCTTTCGTTGGTTCACCCCACCCACCGGGATCTCAGCTCGGCGGCAGCCTTCGCTCGCCGCCGGAGGGTCTCCGTTTACGATGCGTGCTACGCCACGCTCGCGGAGAAACGTTCGTGCCCGCTGATCACCGACGACACCCTACTGTTGGAATCGTCGCGGCGCGCTGTCCCCCTCTCCGAGTGGACTGCCCGTCGATGAAGTCGAGGGGAGCCCCTCGTGAGCCGACCCTCGGCGACGGGCTCAAGTGTGAGTAGGACCGTGCTGGGACAATGGCCGCGGCTTTCTGCAGCTACTGCGGTTATCCCCTCATTTCCAACGCCACATTCTGCACTGCGTGCGGCGCGGCCGTTGGGGGTTCGGCTCCGCCTCTGGGCCCTCCAGCAGCATCGTTTCCCCCGCCTCCCCCGGGAACCTCGTACTATTCACCCTACGCGAGGACGTATCTCGAGCCCGGGGACGTCCCGGCCGGCTACGGCCCCGGGGACCAAGTCGCCCTCTTACATGTGAGCTGGGCGGCGATCCTCGGACTGGTCGGGGCCGCACTCTCGATGGTCGAGCTGGTGTTCACCCCCGCGTTCTCGTTCCTCAAGGTCACCACGACCGCAACGGGGAGCGCGACGCTGAGCGTGAGCCAGTCGGGACTCGCCTTGGTGGTGGCCGTCGGCGCCCTCGGATTCGCCCTCACGGTCGCCGAGCTGTTTCTCTACCGACGAGCGTTCGCGGTGCTCCGGAACCTGGACCGCAAATTCTCCGCTCCGGCCACCTTCGTTCTTCTCGCTCTCGCGGCCCTTGGCATCGTCTTCCTCGTGGCGATTGGATTCCTGAGTGTGATCTCTCAAGCAATCACATGTGCGGGACCGGGGAACCCGATCACCTCGGCTTGCTTGAATGTGGGATCGCTTCTCGGACTTGTCGCCGTTCTAGTGATAGCCGCCATCGTCGCCTTCATGGGGTTTATAGGACTCTTGATCGGAATCTGGCGCCTCGGAACGCGCTACAACGACACGATGTTCAAGGTCGGGGCGGTCCTCCTTATCTTCCCCGTTTTGAACGTCGTGGGCCTGATTCTCATCCTGGTTGGCGCCCGGTCCGCCGGCGGTAGCCTCCGAGGCACCACGTCCCCCATGCCATTCGGGTTGTGATTCGACCCGACCATTCGATCGTGATGGGAGCGTGGCGGTACGGTCGGCTTCTGGGCCGTCGGTTCGACCCCGGGCTCGGAGGACCGAAAGAGCCGGCGGAGACGTCACCTCTGCCGCTCACCGGGTGTCAGCTCAATGCGCGCGTCGACTTGTTTGTAAGCCCGATTACACCTACAGCCACGACTTTCTCAAGCTAACGGTTGTAAGCCGGATTAAACCCATTTTGGAGTTACAAAAGAGCTCCCAAGCTCAAGCGAATCCTCCAGGTGGTGGACTGAGCAACCCGTCGCCTCCGTGCGCTTGGGTTAATACAAGGAACTTACGTGCTCCGTCAGTGCGCATTCTCATCACCGGCGCCTCAGGGTTCATCGGTCGTCATCTTTCGGCCTATGCAGTTTCTCGGGGCCACACTGTCACTGGAACTTACCTTTCGGAGAGCGAGCTCTCCGCGAGGGACCTCCCGAATAAAGGAATCCAGTGGGTTCGTCTCGACATGCGAGCTCCAGCGAAGGTCAAACCCCTCGTGGCCGAATGTCACCCCGACGCGGTGTTTCACCTCGCGGCTCAGGCTTACGCGAAGAAGGCATGGAACAAGCCCTTCGACACATTCCGCACGAACGTTCTTGGCACGATTGCCCTCTACGAAGCGCTCCGTCGGTACCCACCTCGAAAAGGGACTCTACTAACGGCATCCGCTTCAGCCTACGGTGAGGTCAAGGCACTTCCTATCCGGGAGGAGACACCCCTCAATCCAACGAACCCTTATGGGGTGTCCAAGGCATGTCAGGAGATGCTGTCTCTTCAATACTCTCTGAACTACGGCCTAAGGATCGTTCGGGCTCGACTCTTCGGGACGACCGGCCCGGGGAAGACTGGCGACGCGCTGAATGACTTCGCTCGTCAGATCGCCGCCATCGAACGGACAAGGACGCCGGGGATTCTCAGGGTCGGAAACCTCTCCACGCGACGCGACGTGCAGGACATTCGCGATGCAGTTCGGGCCTTGTGGTTGGTCTTCGAAAAGGGAATCCCCTCACAACCCGTGAACATAGGATCCGGGAAGAGCTGTTCCATCCGCTGGATTGCCGAAACTCTTGCACGGTTATCGCGAGTAGCTGTCAAGATTCGAGTGGAAAAAGCCCTGTTCCGCCCGACCGATGAGGCAGGGAATGAAGCCGAAATCTCTCGATTACTAGCTCTGGGCTATCACCCGGACTTCCCAATCGAGAGAACCATAAGTGATTCCTTGGATTACTGGCGACAGGGTTAGTTCTCGGGGACCTTGACGCGATGGACGCTCGATTCTCCCTATTCGCGCTGAGGGGGGTCGGCTCACCCAATTGGACTCTTCCCGTGCGACTCCTCGGAATGAAAACCCGATTGCAAGACGCTCCAAGTGGGGTCGATTTCGAACTTGAGAGGGCTGAAAACAAAAACGGAAGGACATGTTGAAAGGGACCCTCCCACCCTGCGAAACCAGAACGACAAACTGGAAGAGTGCAACATTCCGCGCTAACGGTATCGCTCGTCATCGTGTCAGGTGCTCTGCCACAGTGGCACCTGCCGTCGCCCTTGAATGAGCAAACAGTGAGGAGAGACGGAATGAACATGCCTTGGAGAGAAGGGCTACGAATGTCAATCACAGGTCTAGGATCGACTTGTTGTTGGAAACGGCGGAATGAACAGGGAGCAGAGAGACTTGACCGCGCTCTCGTCGATCTGAAAAGGCGAGTCGATCCAAGCGAGATCCTTTAAGGCAGATATTCTCCGCCAGAGTTAGTTATGACTAGAAGTTGGACCCGCCACTCTGGACCCGGGGAGGCCACCGCGATCTTCCCTTGGTGGACCAGCCTTTGAACAGATGTACATGTCGGCCACGGCTGTCACTCCATTTCGATCCTGATTTGGGACAAGCCCCCAGTTTAGGACCTGCTCGACACGGATCCCTAACGCTTCGAGCAATGCGATGGCCTCCCCCTGTCCCCAGTACTCGTAGGCATCGTCCCCAAGCCTCTCCACAAAAGTCGTAAGTCGTGCGCGCGGAGACAGGAAATATAGAGCAAGGCACCCCTGTGGCGTGGTCAGTTCGGAAAGTTCGGAAACGTATTCTTTGACCACCGCTTTCGACAATCGCTCGAACACGCCGATTGAGAAAACCAGATCAAATCGGTCGGAAAACCTTGGAAAGGTTACTCCGTCGTAGGATTGGAAGCTCACGTTCAGACATCTAATGCGCTTCGCAATACGCCTTGCTTGGGCTATGTAGAGACGATTCACCTCGAGGCCCACACCACACGCTATCCGGTCCCGAAGAGCGAAAAGGTTGCCCCCAAGTCCCGAGCCAAACTCAAGAGCGGATTCTAACGGTGAAACCCTTCTGGCCAACTCGGTCATTTGTGCCCCGCAGAAGGAGAGGTAGTCTTCTATGCTACGGAACTTCCCGCTTGTCGCACTCACCGCGGTGTGGTAGGTTAGGCCAGAAAGTCTCCAAGCAGTTCTGCTTCGGAGGAGGCGACGAATCAGATCGCTCTTTTCACTCACTGAATGACCCCCAGTGAACGCCCACCGTGCGGGTGCACTCCCGTCTCTCTACAGATCAGCGGCCTGAAGGGGCACAATCCCGAAGTCAGCCTGGAACCCCCTAACCTACCCTTGGTCCAAGGATACGGGATGCGGCCCGGTCCAACATTTCAAAGCCGGTCTTCAGGAAACTGGGCTTAGTCGTCGGGTGGTCTTGCCTCAGGAGACGGAGAAGGCTTTCTCTAGCCGCTGGAGACGCGCTCTTGCCTAAACACACCAGGTTGGCACCCCCTAGCTCAGACGGGCTGCTTACCCGAAGAAGCGTCGGACCCGCGTCGCGGTCAATGACACGAAAGATGTCGAAGCCTTCTGCAAGTATTGTCCAAAGGGCAGAGGTCGTGTACCCTCTGTTCCACTCTATGAGGATGTAGAGATCAGGATTGTTGCGAATCGTCTCCTTCATCCCGCGGAGAACAGCGAGCTCGGATCCCTCCGCATCTATTTTGACCAACCTAATCGGGAATAACCCATTTAGTACGTCATCGAGTCGCTCTGTTTTGACCTGAACTCCCGGACTGGAAAAAAATGAAGTTGTCGAATCCTCGCTCATATCGGTCCTTGACGAAAACAGCAGCAAGTTGCCAGGCCGGTCCGACACCGCGATGGGATGTATCAACATCTTTGCCAGAAGTGATGTTCGTTCGAGGTTGAGACGAATATTATTCTCTAAATCACCAAGCGCTCGTCGACCCGGCTCGAAACAGTGTACGAGTCCAGCCGGACCCACAAGTCTCGCCATGATTAGGGCGAGGTAACCTCGATTTGCCCCAACGTCGACGCAAACATCGCCCTCATGGACTAGCCTTGAAAACAGTGCAATCGTTTCTTCTTCGTAACCAGATGTGCACATCGATTCGAAGAATCGAAAGTCGGATGTACTGGAAAGATCGAGATTTATCGCGATTCCGTGCCGAAACACACCGAGCCGGGTTGAGACAGCGCCCTTCGTAAAGCGTCGCTGCCTTGAGGTTAAGAAGAGCAAGGTCGCCCGATCAGAGAGAGAGACAGCGAGTGGATTCCGGCGAAAGTGATAGAATAGCGGGTTCGTTGGTTGATTTTGCCTTGTTCCTGGTTTCATACGCAGTTGACTAGGTTACTTCAGTTCTCGAGATCCTCATCCCATCGATTGGCCGTAAAGTGATCCTTCCTGATTGGCAAATTTGTCCCTAAACCCAGCCCGCATGTACGCGACTTCGAAAGGTCATAAGGAATAGCCAAGGAGGAGCGGGATTCCCCGAGCCAGGATCGAGGGAAAGCAAGCGACGAGCTCGGGCCCTGACACTGCACGATTCCGGCCGCTGAAAATCAGGTGTTCGAACCGAGTGCCGCGATACCGTTTGGCGATCTTCCCTCGGAGGTACCACTTACGCAGGTATTGCCAGACTCTTTCCTCTTCAAAATGGAGAATCGCGTCGGGGACGTATCCAATGTCTCCCCGCGCAATTCCACTTTCTTCGAATAACAGGAGGTCTTCTGAAAACGCAGACGGCTGAATCTCCAGAATCTCGGCGGGAATCCTCCGGTACGCTTCGAGCAGAATCCCCCGGTCATAAAAGCGCGGACGAAGTGGCCCGAGGTTGAGCATGAGGTTCTCTTTCCAAAGTTGGTGCGTGACCGCCTTCTCCAGCTTGTTGATTCTTGCGATGACACCCTTCCCAACGCTGATCTCACCGAGAACTACAGCCTTGCTGTGAACCTCAAGGCACCTTTCAATGGTTCTCGGGTTCAATGCTTGGTCCGAGTCAAGATTGAGCACGTAATCTCCGGTTGCGGCATTCGCTCCAATGAGGCGTGCCTTCGTCGCACCGCACGCTTCCCGGATAAGCCGACCGAACCGCTCGGCTATGGCTGGAGTCGAGTCGTGAGAAAGGGAGTCCACTATGATGATTTCAAGGTCTTCCACGGACTGATTCCGTACGGATTCTAGGCAGAGGCTGAGTGTAGCCGCAGAGTTGAGGGTTGGGACTACGACGGAAACTCGCTTCATTTCATGATGGAGGCGTTCTCATCGAACAGCTCTCTTCGCGGCAATTCAAAGTCCGGGGACAAATACAGCTTCGACGCCGTCGGCTGTCCGGTTCGTGTGCACGTGGACTCCTGCTCGGATTGTGGTTTTGGTCCCAGCACACTCTGAGGTATAGACGGTCGAAATCAGGAGTGCATTGAAGCTTTGAAACCACATCTCGAGATCCATTCGACCTCAAAGCTACGGCTAGGGGTGATTCGGCGCTTAGCTCGGATAGTACCATATTGAAGCGCGTAAATTCAATATGTCGAGAACTCATGAATGCCGCGCCAGCGAGCCCACTAGTTTGTCAAATTCAAGTTCCATCTTGGACCATGAGAAGTCCATCGCGTAGGCTCTTGCTCTTTCGGCCATTTCCCTCCGCCGACCTTCGTCACTGAAAAGCGAGAGGATTTTAGCCGCCAGGTCTGCGACGTCGAACGGCTTCGCGAGTAGGCCCGTTACTTCGTTTCTCACTGCGTCTCGCGTGCCGGGGACGTCCCAGCCAACACATGGCGTGCGCAACGCGTTGGCTTCTAGAACGTTGATTCCAAAACCCTCCTGAACCGAGCCATTGACGAGTACGTGGGCCCCGCCAAGCAGTTGCCACTTTTCCCATTCGTTCACTACACCCTTGAAGACCACCGAGGATTGGACGCCCTCCCGAGAAGCGCGGTCCTCTAGCTCGTGTCGATATGGACCATCGCCCACGACAATCAATCGAATGCCAGGAACGCTTCGAGATATCAACGCGAGCGCTGAGATTGCATACTGTACACCTTTGTACTTACGAAGTCGCCCCACTACAATCAACGTCGGAGTAGGAAGCTTCGGCGGGCATTGGAATGCCTCCGTTAGTAGCTTGTCGTCCACTCCCGGAGGTATTATCCGACTCACGGAGAGGCCGATTCGCGAGAGTGACGATGCAGTGCTGACCGAATTGGCTACGATAGGAATTTGCCTGTATCCTGTGTAAAACAAAGGTTCTGCAAGTCTCGCCACCCTGCCGATGCCGGGAGGGAGTTCTTCCTCGAATGCTCCTTCCCACATTTGGTGGCTCAAGAGTATCCGATGTCGCGCATTGAAAGCGAACCAGGGGCCCCCCTTATCGGAGGATTCTATCACCAAGTCTGAGTCGGTTATCTCGGGTCGACAAAGCAGCGCTAGGCGCGCAAAGGGAGACGCAGGGTGGCAAGGTAGAACAACCACTTCAAGCAAACCTCTTCGTAATCGCTCTATCCGACCGAATAACTTCTGTGGGGCCCGAAATGTAATCAAAGTCACTCGATGCCGGAATGAGAGGCTATTCGCCAAATGTTCCACGTACCGTGAGCCGCCGCCGGCACCTGCTTGGGAGACGTCAGTTGCGGTTACGATCGCGATCCGCATCTATCCCAAGATCCTTCGCATTTTTCTACCCCGACCGTCGACTCCCAATTTCAGTGGTTCGGCGCGAGCTCGGGACTCCTGTCAAACGATCGAAGCCAGCTCTCTAGAACGAGCAACGACCAAAGGGGTCGGGCGTAGTAGAGAGGTGACTCTAGCGATTTTTGTCTTATTTTCGCAACACCTTCGCGATTATACAGCTTGATGATTGGAGCGTCAAGGAAAGCCCAGAGCATATCGCCAAGCTCGCCATCTAGCCATTCTTGTATAGGAACGAAAAACCGGTTCTTTTTCCTTGCGATAACCTCGGTTGGTAAGACACCTCTCAGCGCTCTTCGAAGGACCACCTTTCCGCCCAACATTCTGACACGGTACCAAGAGGGAAGGCCGAGGACATAGTCTGCAAGACGGTAATCTAGGAAAGGTTCACGCCCTTCAATCGAGTGAGCCATTGTCATTCGATCTACTCGATCCAATAAGTGCGGGAGAAAGTTCTGAATGTCCATTTGCTGAAGCCGTGGTTCTACACCTGCTGATTGAGACACCGGGGATTCGCGCAGATAGTTCCGACTGGGAATCAACTCGCCCATGAGCTCGTGAGCTTCGGTTACGGAAGTGATTGATGTGACAAAGCCGTAGGCATCACACAGTTCACTGGTCAAAGTAACTGCTACGGCGCGACCCTTGACGGCCGGTCCCAGAGTCGTCGCGAACGGGGTTACAAGCGCTCCTAGCTTCACCGGGATGTGTCGAACGATATTCGCCAGGAGCGACGGCCCTAGGAAACGCTTCAGGCCCCACAGCACCGGAATCAAACGATACTGCTCGTATCCACCGAAAACCTCGTCGGCTCCTTCGCCCAGAAGCACTCCCTTGACATCGATGCGTGCCCGCGAAGACAGGTAGTACGTGGGTACTGACGCCGGATCTGCGATCAAGTCGTCGGTTGCCTCGATTAGTGTGTGCCACTCTTTGGCCACTGTTGCCTCGTCAACCGAAATCTCAGTGTGCTTTGAACCAAGCAACTCTGCAGTCCTTCTCGCGGGTTCGACTTCGTCGAACTTGTTGGCGAAGCCTGCTGTGTAGGTCCTTGGTTCCTTCACCCCTAAGTGTATCATTAACGCAACAACTGCAGCAGAATCCAGACCACCCGAGAGGAAGACGCCGAGCGGAACGTCACTGACTAGCCGGAGTCGAACCGCCTCCATCAGAAGTTCGCGCACACGCGATTCGGGCGATCGATTGGTGTCTTCCGACCAGGGATAGGATCGGTAAGATGAATTTGTGATTCGATCGGCTTGAACACTCACCACATGACCGGGTTCGACCTTCCGAATTCCAACAATCGGGGTCAGTTCACCAAGCGTATGTCGAAATTGGATGAATTGCGCAATCGCCCTCGCGCTGACGAGTAGAGGGACGTATGGAACCAGCGCTCTCAATTCAGATGCAAACGCGACCCGAGCCGAATCGACCCAATAGTAGAGGGGCTTTACCCCCCACCGGTCACGCGCAAGATGAAGGGTCTTGTCCCGCCTGTCCCAGATGGCCACTGCGTACATTCCTCGAATTCTTCCGAAAGCCTCCATGCCATACTCTTCATACATGTGGAGGACAACTTCGGTGTCACAGTGGGTTGCAAACCTGTGTCCTATTTCCTCGAGCTGTTTCTTCCACCGAACAAAATCGTAGAACTCGCCATTGAACACGATTACGACATCCCCTGTCTCGCTGATCATGGGTTGGTGCCCATGCTCGAGATCAATCATAGATAGACGGGTCGCGCCGAGTCCAACTCGGTCATCGACATAAACTCCCAAATCATCCGGTCCTCGATGACGGAGGGAGGCACACAGCGCATTGAGCATCGGACGATCAGCCGAGCCGAGGTAGCCACAGATTCCGCACATCCAGATTCAGATGTCCCAGCGATTAGACAATTCCGGCATTCAAGAAAGCTCTCCCCCCCGTCGGGGTCTACGCGGCACGGCCTGTAGGCTCACTTCCCTGCCCGACTGTGTTGAAGCAATCTGGCGAAACGCCGGTACACCGGGCGTACGACCGCCGGACAATATAGAGAGGCGGCAGCGAGAATCACGAACACTGCCCCTGTTACCATCAAAACGGGGAAAAATTCCAATCCTTCCAATGTGAAACTCACCGAGTGGTTGCCAGAGGGTATCTCAAAAATCGTCCCACCGAATGCTCCCTCAGCGAGCGGAGCACTCGGATGCCCGTCCACGTAAAGTCTCCACATCGGCGAATACTGAACGTTTAAAGACACGTATGCCGGACTCCCGGAGACGAAAGTGCCGCTATAGCCGTAGTTGGCAGTTGGACCAAGAGTGAGTCGACTGACTGGTGTTGGTCCCATTAGCCTTGGGGGCCCGATGGCGATGGCGGAAACCAGAGGGGCTCCTGAGAAAGTTATCCTAATAGTGTCGGCAGAGAGATAGATGGGATTCAATCGAAACCAAACAAATCTATCGGAAGAAAGGGGGGTGTCCTCGGTCGAGGTCCCAGACTGGACGGTCAAGACGCCGGAACCATTCACGAGCGTGGCGACGACGAGACTGGAACCGCCGCTGGCTAGAGGAATCAGCAATGATGAGTTGTTCGCGGCGTAGGCAAATCCTGAGAACGTTGAGCTCTCGGGTCGTACTTCTCCCCAGTCGAGCGTCAGGTTCTTCAGGTACGTTGTCCCTGATAAGCGACAAAAGAGGCGAATTGTGAAGTACGATGTTCCAAGTGGCAGACTTCCGTTAAGATGGAGTTCCGACCAAAGCGGTCCCAATGAATGGACGGGCGAGATATTTTGAAAGATGTTGATCGCAGAGGAGTTGGAAGCAACGACGTCTAGGTATGCGGAGGCGTCGGATGTAGATGCGGACAACTCCACAGTTGCGGAGAACGTCACGGTACCGGTCGGATCCACAACTACTCCGTTTCTAACCCCATTCACAAGGCTGGAACGGTAGTTGATTGACGTGACTGTGCCGGTCGAACCGTGTAGTCCCATGGCGCCATTAACAGGATAGGTGACATTGACCGAAGTTCCTTGAGAAAGGCTCCAGACCGTCGCCGACCAATTTTCGTATGGGCTAGAGAGCTGAAAGTCACCTGTCGAGGGCAATGTCGCCTCCAACGGTGCTTTCTCATCAGAACCAAATCCCTCCACACCATTGAGTGGAAGGCCGGATGAAAGATTGGTTGAGGTACTGAGACTCAAGTCATTGGGGTTGAGAAGACTCGTCGACTGGTAGAATGTGAGATTGGCCAGTTGGCCATGGGTTTGACCGGATGTGTAGACTGGCTCGATTCCAAGCGAACTCAATCCAGAGGTTGCCTCCCCCAGCAAAGAAGATGGGAAGAGTGGATTCAGAATTCGATCCCCCAAAGTGGCTATGGCGCCTCCCTCGACTGAAAAGAGCCAGGCATCTGGGGGATACGAGTGCACCAATGAAATTCCCGGTGACCTGTCGAGAAACGCCACCACCGGTGCTACTGTAGGCGTACCGAAAACCTGGTCAGAAGCATTCGAAGTCAAGTTGTCGATTACCACGTATCCAATTCCCTGACTTGCAAGCAGGGACGAAGTATCGCTTGTCAAGTTGTTGTCGAGGAGGTATTGGAAGCCCGTAGGGTTCACGACGGGCAGGGGCGAGTTCGTGGCAATCGACGGGCTCCACTTTTCGTTCCATGGATAGGCATAGCTTTCCGGGCCGGGCCAGTAGACTCCCCTGGCGACCCCAGACGATGCCAACGTATTGTAAATCTCTTGATCGGCAGCCGGTACGATGCTGGGAGTAAGGGCACCTGTATCAGGGACACCTGCTAGTGAAACTCCGGGTGAGAAGCCGGCTGGGTAGTAGGATCCCGAGAAGGCTTGCCAAGAACCCAAGGTGAGCAATCCGACCAGCAAAAACACGACGGCTACCGAGCGCCTCGAAGCTGACCGAGCTCCTCTAACTGATCTAACCCGAACGAGCATGTACGACTTTCCGCCAACTGCCGCAGCGATTCCAATAGGGTGGGCAAACAGCCGCCGGAAGAAGCGTTCGTACCCGGTAATCCCGATAATCATTAACGGAACGTAGACCGCTTCCGTAAGGACTTGTATGTACCACGGTACTGCAATCACCGTCTGCCAGACCGAATCAATTTGCCCGGCGTGGGCCTGCCCGATAAGGACCTCCAGCTCGGGGACGACTTGGAAGGGAGAATTTGTCCCTGCCGCCGAGGAAATCGATAGCAGCGCGACCAAAACCAGCGGAATCACCAGCGATCTCGGCTTTCTGAACAACAAGGATGAGAACGCTAGGAATGGAACAGTGACCAACGAAAGCATCCAAGTCAGTGAGAGTGGATCTCCGCCCCCAAGCATGAACGCGGGCGATCCGATGGGAGTCAGCGCCGTTGTCCCCGCGGCCTGTAAGACGCTCGGCGACGCGTAGAAGATACTTGTGATTGAATAACCCATCAATTCAAGGGTGTAGAATAACCCGGAATCACTGGAGTAAGATGCGATGGTCGAATAGCTCGCGTAATGAATGGAAACCTGGACCGCATTTCCCCAAGAGTAAGCGTACCACGCGATCAAGACAAGGGGGGAGGCCACAATCGACGCGCGGACGAGAAAAGCACCGCCGCGGCGCCACGGTGTGCCCCCGAGGAGCTGTATCAGAAGGATCACTAACATCGAAAGAAGGCCCCACACAAACAGTCGCGGATCCAAGAGCGATGCAACGCCGAGGGCGAATCCGGCTTCCGCCGCGTACTTGGCTGCCCAACGCTTGGATGCAAGTATAACATCGAGGAGGATTAGACAGAGCAGCGGCGCGCCCCAAACGAACGTGGAGGCACCTCCCGCCAGCCATTGGAGCGCTGCTGGGTTTACGAAGAACAGGAATATGCACAGGATTCTTGTTACTTCCCGCTTGACCGGAAACCCGATCACGCCGAGGACCTGAACTAGACGAGTCGCGGCCGCGAACGAGATACCGTACGCGACTACAAACGAGAAGACGAAAAACAGTCTCTCCTGAAGTTGTGTCGACACACCGAGAGACGAGCCTATGAAAATCGGCCAATCTGTTATTGCACGTGTAAACCCCTCCGGATCCGGGACTAAATTACTCCATAAGTACGGGTTGTAGACACCCACGACGGGTACGATGTGCTGAGAGCTAATCGGCCACGACCAGTTCTGAAACAATGCCCATCCTGGTTGCGAGAGGAACGTCCAGAGCGCTGCCAATGTAAGGACGACGAGAAGGAGAGCGTGGGCAAGAAAGACTAAGAGGCGTCTTCCCGTGGAACTCCTGAAAGGGGCGAGGAGAGTCCACTCTACCTTGCTCTCCATCCTATGTTCACTCGTGCCTGGGCTGGTCAGTCTGCGGTGAGGCGACGACTAGCAAGCCTGAAGCCAATGATGGTAATCGAGACATTACTCTGTCTAAACCTTTAAGGACCATTCTCGGGACTGCTTCTTCGCCGAATGGCAGCCCCTCCACATGAATGATCTTGAGACCGTGGTAGTTCAGGAATTCGGTTAGTGATCTGAGAGTGAACAACTGGAGGTGCCCGACTGGCCGGGTGACCTTCATCCAAGGACCCCTACCAAACACAAACTCGGTTCCGGTTTCCGTGGAGAGGGGCTGAAAACCTAACAACAGCTGCAACCGATTTGCCCAACTTGCGAGGTTCGGGGTCGTCAGTATGAGCATACCGTCCTGTGCAAGGGCCCCCCGGATCGCTCTGATCGCATAATCGGGATCAATCAAGTGTTCGAGAACTTCGCACATGAGCACTAAGTCGATGCCTTTCAGGGAATTGTCGAGGGGCTCCCTTGATATGTCTCGAGTGATGACTCGGAACCCGGACTTCTTGATGACGTCAGTCACGCGAGTCGAAACGTCGATAACGGTGCACTCATCCGGGGACAAGCCCAACTCGTGGCTCCAGAACGTCGGAATTGCAGGGGACTCAGATCCAATTTCTAGCGCAGAACGGATCGGTGATGGGCGAATGTATTGGATAATTCGAGTAATTCTCCGATACCTCTCGGGGACGGGCCTTTCTGCCCAATGTGGAAAGTAATCGTTGTGAACGTGCGAATCGTAGAAACCCGTCATCTCTTCACCCATTGTCTAGATGCGCAGCCGTGGTTTCGCTGATGACACTCAGGACTGGCCCACATCGTCATCTAGGGCAGTCTTGCGTTGAGCTCGCGTAGTTGAGTGAAAGTCTGCCTTGCTTGATCTGTAGTCGAGGCTCCGACCGCCAGGGCGTTCACCAAACGTTGTTTCGAGAGGTACTCTAGGGCCTCCCGCAATGAGACCTGTCCTCCGGCAAGTAGGCTTATACCTATGACCTTCAGCTCTCCCTCCTGTCGGAGAACCGCCTCGACTGTTTCCCGATCTGGAGTCATTTGAAAACCAAGGGGGTTCAACGGGGTCATCACAGCAATCTTATCCAAACGAATCTCTTTGGATTTGCAGAATTTGATGAACATCGGCAAATTTCGCGTGACGAATCCTGGTGTGACACCAAGTCGGTCAGTGGTCGTCTTCAGAAAGACACGGAAGACTTCGACGGCTCCCACACTCATGATGGAGTCGGTCAGAAGTTCGTTAAGTAAGATGGATTGAAGGCGAAAATGTGGTGAAACTGTTACTCGCAACCTTTCGGTCTCGAGCTCGAGATAGGTGCTCAGTGCAGAGTACGGGTCCTTCAATAGAAAGGACCATGCGCCCTTTACCACCATTCGGGCGCGAGTGGAAAATCGTAGGCCGTCCATTGCCTCGGAGAGCATGCCTGACGTCCCTCGCGCAATTAGACGACTGATCAGCTTACTGTTTGGATAAATCACGTAGAGGTTCACCGCACGCGAAGAAGGCTCCCCAGACCAACCTCCCAGGGTTGAATACATTTCATCGTCTGCGGTGAACGTGAACCCAGTCGCACCCGAGCTGACCGCCGCGGACAGCACGGCCCGAATCCTTGGCGCCGCCAGGTCGGTTTCTCTCGCCCTTCCACGTTCTTTGAGAAAATGATTTGTGCCCTGGAACGCATTAGCGCCTAGGAGAAGTCTATCAGGCAGACTGGCAAGACGAGTGTTCACGGTCTCTCCAACGGGAATTCAGAAATCGAATCCATCAATAAGTGAATAGGTGCGACGTTCGCGAAGCTGGTGGGGGGTGGCCGCCGAAGTCGTACCGAGTCGAGAAAGGCAATCTCTTGAAGCACGTTCTCTGGCTGGCCAAGTAGGTAGGGGATTCGTGGCGTAAGAGCGTGAACATGTCGTGAATACGGATGGGCGGGAAACTCCTCATACGGAGAATCCAGGTACGTTGTGAGTTGATCTTCGTTTACCCTGAGCGCGCCCCTCGTCCCATGAATTTCGAGTGTTAGCTCTGTGGAGCGATGAGTGCGCATGCTCCATCCCGCCTCAAAACTGCCTGTGACTCCGGAGTCCGATTGTAGGGTTGCATGAACGTAGTCCTCAACATTTGCTGAAAAGATTCTGCGTCGAACCGCCTCACGAACCCGCATGGAACCGAAGAACCAGTAGAGCAAGTCCACGAGGTGAACTCCCCAGTCAAGGAGTACGCCACCCGTGCCAGGTTCGAATTTCCACCCCGAACCCGTTTCGAGAACGCCGGCTGTAAACGTTTGACTGCGAAAGTAGACTGGGTTCCCTATACCTCCTCCGTCGAGAATTTCCTTGGCCCGCTTGAATGTACCGACGTATCGTTTTTGCAGCCCAACCATTGTGACGGCCTTAGACTCGATTGACCTGCGAGCGAGATCTGCACCGTCACGCGACCTTGTCACCATTGGTTTCTCGACAAAGACCGCTATCCCGGGTACCGCGCGCTGAGCGCGTATCGCAAGTTCGTGGTGGGTATTTGGTGGGGTGCAAATGTAAATCGCGTCGAGCCTGTCAAGCGTGCCAATCTCGTCTATCTCCGTAAACACACTAATCTCAGGAAGCACTCGGGAGAGTAGTTTCAGCAATCGCTCGTCCGAATCTATTGCGGCGCTCAGAGCTACTCCCGGCAATGCGCGCGCAATCGCTGCATGCAGAGCCCCCATTGATCCAAGCCCGACTATTCCGATGTTCAGAGGCGATTTCGATGGGTCGTCCAATTCTGTCATTTGTCTGAGAGAAACGAGTCGTACAGATTCTCAGCCACAGTACTCGATGCCACCATCCAGCGACCTGTAGCCGTAAGGATCAGGATTTGGCCGAGCTCCCAGCTCCATTGAGTCTGAGTAAGCCCTTGACCGCTCTGCCCTTGATATGACGCCAGACCTCGTACCGGAGGAAACGCCATGGCGTGGAAAAGGGAGTTATTGCATCCCAACCAAAAGTCATCTTCGCCTTGAGCCCCATCAAATCCACTGTGCCGGTCATCATCCTGAGTGGTCCGAATTTGGAATGGCCTGCTCGGCGCGGGAAATGACTGACCGGGATTTCCACGACCCTGAATCCGTGCATGTTTGCCAGCGGAACCAGAAAACGATGGGCGTCTCCCTCCAACTGAATAGACATGAGCGCGTCCCGAGAGAACGCTTTCACTCCCGAGTTGAAGTCCTTAAAATCGAGACCGAACGTCTGTCGAGTCATCCAATTAAAAAGGCGCGACGGAATCGTTTTCGACCAATGGTCTCTTCGTGACCGTCGCCATCCGCTAACGGCACCGTATCCATTCTTGATGAGCCCGACCAATCGAACCAAATCCTCAGGATCGTACTGAAGATCAGCGTCCATGAGGCCAATTAGTTGACCTCTCGAGGCCTCGAAGCCGGTCTTAATTGCGGCAGTCTTGCCGCGGTTGAATTGATGGACCAGGACCCGAACCACCCCGTAATTAATAGTCGTATCACGAGCTCGTTCCGCCGTCTGATCCGCGCTTCCGTCATCAATGACGATAAGCTCCAGCTCGTCGTTGGTCCGCTCAAAGGCACGTGACGTAGTTTTCAGGCACTCGACAATATTGTCCTGTTCGTCGTAGGCAGGCAACAGGACCGACACAGTAGACCTAGGTCCTGCATGCTGGATTGGTGGAAGAGAAGACACGCCCTGATTCCGCGCTGAATCCGACTCCGTAGTGCCCTCTCCAGGTGTGAGACTTAGCGTCCTCGGGCGAACCGAAAACGCCTGCATTTCATAATCTTCTCCCAATCGCATCATCGTTACCTATGCCGCACCGTGGTCTCGGAGGAACCAGTTGACAAGCCTGGCCGGAACACGCTTTGCGACGGGAGAATTCATTATCCTGATCCCGAGGATGGAGAGGAACATCCACGGAATCGCGCGGACGATGGGCATACGGGTGGCCGGGTCGTGAGTCCACCGGACTGGAATTTCTTTCACTTTGCACCCGGACTTGCGAACATGATAGAGGATGTCAACATCGAACGCCCGGTTGGTCAGGGTTACGGTCCGAAGCAAGGGTCTGACAACCGAGCCTTTGAAGAACTTCGCGCCGCACTGGGTATCTCGCATCGGAAGAAACAAAAGAGACCGGGCCAGGAAGTTCCAGACGCGCCCAGAAACCCGATTGAAGAGAGGCTCAGATTCGACTCCTACCGCTCCCCGCATCCACCTGGAGGCGACGACGCAATCCACATCTTTCAAAGAATCGACGAGATCGTAAATTGTTTCAGGAGAAATCGGGCCATCTGCGTCAAGATACCCGACATAGTCGAACTGAGACACCCTCACTCCGGCAAGAACCGCGCCCCCCTTACCTAGTCGGGTGGGGAATCGGAGTAGCCGGACGTGTCTCGACTCGTAGCTGCATGCGACTTCACCGGTATTGTCGCTAACTCCGTCGGCAACTATGATAACTTCGAATGGAACGCGCCGGGCTTCCAAGGCAGGAAGATATCGGTCGAGCGTGCGAGACAGCCGATCTTCCTCGTTCCAGGCAGGAATGACAATGCTTATTCCGGAAGAAGCCTCGGCGCGCGACGACACGGCGGCGGGACGAGTCTAATCCTATTTCCTTCTTTTGAAACCCATGACACCAAATGCGATTAGACGACCACTGCCCTCAAAATCCTCGCATAGACAGCAGTCTCAAGCACGAGCCCCACGGGCTGTTAAACAGTTGGCGGCATCAATCCGGAGGCTGGGGGTGATTTCGTAAACACACTCTGTCACTCGCCTGAGCGAGTCGCAACCTACGCCCTTCAAGATTGAGAGACCGCCGGGAGACTGACGACTCCCCTAACTCGCCATCCAGCCCGAAATTGGTCCGTTAGGAAGGGTAAGCCCTCGACAAACCGTACCACATGAACCAGGCCCCAAGGGCCATGGCCACCATCGAACCCCCCGTGATGAGCACCGACATCCAGGCCGCTGGGATCGCTCCCCCTTCGAAAAGCGCAATGCCGAGGAGAACCCCGCCCAGAAACAGGACAACTAGGCCCAGAACACCGAATACGAAGGCCTGACTGCGGCTGGACAGCTGCGGTCCCGGTACCGCCATCCACAATTGATTTTCTCTTCTCCCCTAAGAACGTGTGGGCACCCCGTCTGCCGAGGTAGATGTATAACGGGGGGCCTCGAGTAGGTGCAAGGTTGGACACACCTACTCGAACGAACCGATTATCAGCAGCTCATGCGCCGAGGCGGGCGTCGAGTCGGGCTACCCGGGTGCGCCCGCCGTTTGGTGGTTATACGACAGGCCACTCAGGATCGAATGGGACCGTCGCGTTCTCGAATGGTTGGGGCTCGGGGGTCGCGCTAGCGTGCCTTACGTTCGCTAGCCGGGGTCCTCAGCGCTTTCTCGAGTTCGTCCATCTCCTCGGTGACGAAAGCCCAGAGATCACCCACTTCGAGGCGGAAGT
>Ga0187769_10000537_pt1 | contig 20832 bp, 19 predicted proteins | sample 0116_SJ02_MP02_1_FD_133140 | JGI IMG/M metagenome (GOLD analysis project Ga0187769, IMG submission 133140) | Tropical peat soil microbial communities from peatlands in Department of Meta, Colombia - 0116_SJ02_MP02_10_MG | ecosystem: Environmental > Terrestrial > Soil > Wetlands > Peat | place... | reverse complement strand
CTCTGATACCCTCGGAACCAGAATTGGGTCGCCCGGCCCGATTATCGTGTTTCTGAACTTTGTGAACAGGTAGGGTTTCTCCGTCGGCCTGCCGCCGGCCTCCTTTTTGTGAGCGCGGTAGTTCTCGGCGAGGCAGAATATCTTCTCAGGAGAGAGGATTGGGCTTCGAAGCTTGACAGACTCCAGCGGAAGGCCCGTCGCGCCTCCCAACCTCCCCTCCCGCTCCCTGACGGAGTTCAGGAGCCCCTTCTCGAGAAGCCGGTCGACGGTGGACACCTCCGCAAGAGAGGGGATGCCGATATCCCCGGCGGACTCGGCCAGGTCGAAGATTGATCCTCCCCGGACGATCCCCACCCGCGTCTGGCCGTCCGTCACAAAATTGGCGAGTTTCATGGGTCGGAATGACCCCGATCAGTCCTCCTCACGAAATGTCTCCCCTTGGAAGTCGTCGCCTTGATTCCCATTGGCAGCCGGGAGGAATCGTTCGCGGAGGGTGGCCCCCTTTCATTCTTCATTCTGGTCGTAGCGCCCTTCGTGCGGCAAGATACCCTATGACGCCTAGAACCGCGGCAAAAGCAACGAGGTAGATCATGTCCCACGCGTAGGTCGTCACCTGCGCTGGGGACAGCGAGCTGTTGATCAGAAGCAGCCTCGCGGCTTCGTTCGCCTTGGTGACAGGATTCAGGTCAGCGATGGTCTTCAGCCAGTCGGGGAAGGATGATGGCGGGAAGAAGGCATTGCTCATGAACATGATTGGCAGGGTGAGGAAGTTGACTATGGCCACAAGCGAGTCGATGCTCCTCACGGAGAGTGCTAGCGCCGTGAAAATGAAGGACAGTCCGAGGCCCAGGAAGATGAACGCGCCGAAGATCCCGACGAAGTCGAGCACGTTGAACGAGCCGGGGAGCTCGAGGCCGTTTGGGATGACCAGCGCTACCACGAACGTAAGCACTCCAAGCACGAGGACCTTGACCAGGTTCTGTGCCACCCCCGACAGGAAGATGGCGGCGCGAGGAATCGGGGCCGTCAGGAGAGAGTTGAGGTAGCCGAGCTGCCTGTCGAGCACCAGGTCTATGCCGCCGAAGGCCATGTTGAAGACGAGTATGATGCATATCACCCCCGACGCCAGATAGGTGATGTAGGTCGGAGCGCCTCCGAACGCGACCTGCAGGACAGACGAGGCTTGGCCGCCGGCGCCTGACGGGAACAGGTTGGCAGGGTTGAAAGAGTTTCCGAAGAGAACGAGATAGAACAGCGACGTGAAGAGCCCGGGCATGATGGAAGCGGGGCTGCGCACCCACTTTCTCAGGGCTCTGAGTGTGAGGGCAAATGTCTCGCGGAACATCGCTTACCTCGCCCGCTCCATCCTGATGTTCTCCCATGCGGATTCGCTCTGTGGGGCCTCCTCGTCTCTCATTGACTTGCCCACGACGTCCAGGAAGACCTGGTCGAGAGTCGGCTTGGAGAAGGAGATCTCCTCAATCCCGGCTTCCTTCTGGACAACCCCGGCGACGATCGCGGGAAGGGCCTTTTCCGTGCTCGGGAGCTTTATCCTGTACACCTTTCCTTCCCGGGTCACTCCTTCTACCCCCGCGATGTTTGAGAGGAATGAAGTAAGGTCCTCTTTGTCGCTGGAGACAGTCAAGGTGATGATGTCTCCGCCGTGAGCCGCCTTCAGTTCCGCGGGGGAACCCGTGACCTTGATCGCCCCGTGGTCTATGATTGCGATTCGGTCGCAGAGAGAGTCGGCCTCGTCCAAGTAGTGAGTGGTCATGAAGACGGTGAGCCCCCTCTCCCTGTTCAGCTGTTTTATGTACTGCCACATCCTCGTCCTCGTCTGGACGTCAAGGCCCAGGGTCGGTTCGTCGAGGAAGAGGACCTTGGGCTCGTGCAGCAACCCCATGACAAGCTGTAGGCGCCTCCGCATCCCACCGGAATATGTCCTCACCTTGCGCCCCGCGGCCCCCTCCAGGTCCACGAGAGCGAGCAGCGACCTGATTCTCGAATCCGCCGTTGACCTCCAGACCTGGTGCAGGATGGCCATCAGCACCATGTTCTCTGTCCCGGTGAGCTCATCGTCGGCAGTGAGTTCCTGCGGGACCACCCCGATGCTCTTGCGGACTGCGCCGGCCTCCCTGGCGACGTCGTGGCCAGCTACCGTGGCGCGCCCGTCCGTTATCGAGGCCAGGGTGTTGAGCATCTTGATGGTGGTGGTCTTCCCGGCGCCGTTGGGCCCAAGGAACCCGAAGACTTCGCCTTCCCGCACCTGAAACGAGATGTGGTCGACCGCCGTCACTTTCCCGCGGTATACCTTGGTAAGGTGATCAGCGGTTATGATGTCTACCATCTTTCAGCCGCCCTTCTTTCGAAGTGGGATAAATCTTCAGGTCGCCGACCGTAGTCACGGTGAGGAACCGCCCGGGCGGGTTTTCGGCCCGGTTCCCGCTGACCCCAAGTCCCTCGTCGCCGTGCAGCGAACCGAACGCAAGTATGCTTGGGCCGCCGCTCCGCCGCCCTTCCGTTTCGCCACGGGACCGAACGCCGGACTGTCAAATGGAGTCACCTGCCGCAGCGTCCGCACGTGCCGGCTCGAAAGACACACCTTTGCTGACGGCGCGGGGGTTCTCTCGGTTCTCTAACCACCGTACAGGTCGGTCGAGAGATACTTCAGACCGCTGTCCACGGCCACGGTGACAACACTCTTCCCTGCGCCCAGCTCCCTTCCTACTCTGGTGGCTGCAAGGACGTTTGCGCCCGAAGAGGAGCCGGCGAATATCCCCTCCTCCCTTGCTAGTCTCCTGGCCATCGCCTTCGCTTCTTCGGTGGATACCGTCAGTACCCCGTCGTAGAGCTCCCTCCTGAGGAGCGGCGGCACGAATCCCGCCCCGATGCCCTCTATGTCATGTGTGCCCTTGATCCCCTTCGACAGGACCGGCGATTCCGCAGGTTCCACCAGGCAGACTTTCACATCGCTATTTCTCGCCTTCAGCACCTCTGCGACACCCATAGAACAGCCGGCCGTTCCAAACGAAGCCACGAAAGCATCAACTCTGCCGCCCATTTGGTCCAGGATTTCGACCCCGAGAGCGTTGTAACCCGCCAGCATGTACTTGTTGTAGAATTGGTTCGTCCAGTAGGTGTGAGGTTCTCTTGCCATCTCTTCCGCAACCTTCATCATTTTCGGTATTATCTCGGGGGTCGTCTTCCCTGACCCGCTCGGCACTATCGTGAGCATGGCGCCGAAGGCCTTCATCGTGTCCAGCTTCTCATCGGAGAAAGCGTCCGAGGTCACCACTTTCAGTTTGTAACCCTTCACCGCGCAGACGAAGGCCAAAGAGGAGCCCGTACTGCCTCCCGTATACTCTACTACGGTGTCTCCCTTTCTCAAGAGACCGTCTCGCTCCGCCCCTTCAATCATGGCAAGAGCCATCCTGTCTTTGTAGCTTCCCGTAGGATTGTAGTACTCTAGTTTCATGTAGACGTCCGCGGCCACTCCTTTCGTGACCCGGTTCAGTCTCACGAGTGGCGTGTTCCCAATCGCCGATAGCGTGTTCTTCCTCGGCTGGCGGGGCGTCAATTGCACCCGGAATCGGGAGCACGCGTCCTCTTTAATGTGGCTATCAGGGTCACGGGTGCTGTCTCCAGACTCGACATATTCGTGGGGTATTTCTCCGTCTGGTCCGTTCGATCTCGGGTCCTGCCCGGTAAGTCCGCCAGTCGGAGCAGGGAGGTGGGAATCCCTTCTGGTCAGCGCACCAAGTGCCCTGGCCACAGGCAAACCCATTCCTCGCCTTCAGGGAGGGGCCAGTCCAAAGGGCCGTGACGCTCGGTCACACCCTAATCCATGAGGGAACCCCAACGACTTAAATATGATATCGTGAAAAGCCGGAGGCGGCACCCCTAATGTACTCAGTGCACCCAGAAGACAAATTCTCAGACAGAGTAAAGAGACTATTGAAGAAGTCAGTCACCTCAGCGAAGCGTAGGGGAGCCTGGTTCTCGCTGGACAGAAAGGAAAGAGGGATCCTTTCTCTAGCGATACGGCTCGATATCAAGTTCTCGAGCATCGAACTGCTCCGTGCCATAACATCCGTCCTCAAGAAGCTCGAGGAGCACGGGGACACCCTCTACTCGCGGATTCGGAGAGGCATCCAGATGGCCTGGGCCTTCTCTGACGCAGCAGTCTCATGGGGGAACGCCTCAGCCAGGGAGTGGAGGCATGACAGGGCATATGCGGACTACCTCGGCCGCTTGTATTCGGGGGCAAGAGGAGGGCTCTCCTAGTGTTCATACGAGGCGCTGGGAATTGCCGTCCCGCGCGTAGTCCTGTCCGCAGAAATCTGGAAGGTCCGTGCCATTTCCGTAGCCAAGATTCCTCAGGCAGTACAATCCTAGGGTTCCGGCGCGGTCGCGAGGGACGCGAATCGCCAAGGGGCGGAGCGGGACTGCGCTCAACCACGCCTCCAAGAATCGAGAGACGCCGTTGAAGGCAGTACTCTTGGTCGGTGGTGCGGGCACGAGGATGAGGCCACTCACCTACGTCGTCCCCAAGTGCCTGCTCCCAGTGGGGGGGAAACCCCTGGTGGAGAGGACGATTCGCTACCTCGAGGAGTACGGGTTCAAGGAATTCATCCTATGCGTGGCCTATCTGAAGAAACAGGTCATGGATGCAATCGGAGACGGCAGGGGGCTGGGCGTCGATGTCGTCTACGCAGAGTCTGAGACTCCCCTCGGCACCGCAGGCCAGCTCAAGACTGCCGAGCCTTACTTGGATGGCACCTTTCTGGCGATGAACGGGGATATAGTGACCAATCTGAACATAGGCCACCTTGTTGCGAGCCACCGAAAGAGTGCTGGCATTGCCACATTGGCCGTGAAGAAGTACGGATTCAAGATACCGTACGGCCACATCACGGTGGATGAAGGCTCGCGCATTGTTGCGTTCGCAGAGAAGCCGACCATCTCCTACCTTGCCAACGCTGGTGTCTACGTCATGGAGCCGAAACTCCTGAGTCATATTCCCCGCGGGGTGCAGTCGAGTCTGGAAACTGAGGTCTTTCCCCTTCTGCTCTCAAAGGGGGAAAGGATCAATTCGTACTTTGAGGAAGCCAACTGGGCAGACGTCGGCTCGATGGCCGACTTCGAACGTGTCAACGATCAGGTCCTTGCAAGCGGCACCTAGCACAGGGAACGGCGGAGGGACTTTGTACAAACACGTGCTTCTTGTGTTCCTATCGCTCGTGCCGTTCGGTGTGTCCACCGTCGTGGCACTCGCCACGTGGGAGGTTCTCCAGGCTCTCGCTCCCGTATCCCGTCTGATCGCCGTGGTAGTACTGTGGATCGTCGCCTTCGCAGCGGCCACCCTAGCGTTCTGGAAGGCAGCAGAGGTCATCACGCCCTGGTAGCTTCCATAGAGCCGCTGGTGGGGACCGCCGCAGTCTTGCTGGCAGCGTTGTCATCTTATTCGATTGCTAGGTACCAGAGCGGCAAGTTCGCTTCTCTCGGTATCAGCGGAATAGACGTTCACAAGCCTTCCCGCCCCGTTACCGCCGAAATGGGCGGTCTCGCGGTCCTTTTTGGCCTCGCCGTTGGCTCGGCGGTCTTCCTGTTCGCCGCCTTCCCTCAGGACGGGTCCTCCCTCTCTTTCATAGCTGGGGCCTCGACCGTGGGCCTCGTGGGTGCCGTAGGAATCGCCGACGACCTCTTCGACATCAAACAGCGGTACAAGCCATTCATGATTGTAGCAGCGACGGTTCCCTTGATGTTCTTTCTGCTCGGCAGGGGCTCGATCTACATACCAGTGATCGGATACATCGACGTATGGCTCCTATACCCGCTCGTGGCGGTGCCACTCGCCGTCACGACCTCTGCTAACTTCACGAACATGCTGGCTGGCTTCAATGGGCTGGAGGCGGGCATGGCGGTAATATCCCTCGGAACCCTCTCATTCCTCTCGGACGTCACTGGCTATCCGACCGTGGCGATGCTCGGCGCAATCCTCACGGTCGCCTACTTCGGCCTCCTTATCCTGAACTGGTACCCTGCCCGTATCTTCCCGGGGGACACGGGGACGCTCACCGCGGGAGCCGCCGTCGTGGTGATCGCCCTGCTTTCCAAGCTCGAGTTCGTGGCCGTGATACTTAGCATCCCTGCGGCGATGGACTTCACCCTCAAGGCCGTGCGAAGGAGACCGTTCGGCGGTAGAAAGATCCACGGCGACGCTGTCGTCGAGTCAGACGGGACCCTGAAACCTGCGGAGTATCCTACGCTGGTCCACGCATTCATGAAGGTCTCGCCCATCAAGGAGAGAGGGCTTGTCCTGTCGATACTTGCGATGCAGGCCCTGTTCGCCCTGATTGCGGTCATAGTGACCCTCGGCTTCCTGTGATGATCTGATGGCTCCGACCACATCCGAAAAGGGCGCCAAGATCAGAAAGATATGGGTGGCCATGAGCACGCCGTTCCAGGCCAACTTCTTCGCGCCTCTGATCAACGAACTGAGGAGGGACTTCGAGTTCGTTGTCACCGCGAGGGAGCACGACAACATCACCCGCATCCTCGAGGCAAAGGGGATCGACTACATACAAGTCGGAAAGCACGGCGGGAGGGACCTGTCGAACAAGCTGGAAGCCTACGCCGACGGAATCAAGACGATGGTGCCGATCATCGAAAGGATGAAGCCCGACCTTCTCCTTACCGAGAGGTGGCCAGAAGCCGTCAGGGTGGCCTTCGGCTTGAACATACCTTCGTGGACGATCTTCTATGACGAGAGGGAGACCCACGTCAACCAGATGGTCTTTCCGCTCGCTAGCAGGGTCTACGTGCCGAGGTTCTATCCCTTCCAGCAGTTGGCCACGAACGGCGTGACAGATCCAGACAAGGTCGCCTGGTTCAACGGGTTCCACACGGGTTACCTCAAGGACAGTCCACCGAACATAGAGAATCCCTACAAGAAACTGGGCCTCGAATCTCCGCTTGTCTTTGTGAGGCCAGAGCCTGAATTCGCCTCCTTCTTCCCCGGCCGCGAACCTATCCTCGAGAAGGCGGTGAAGCAGATCGTGAAGGCAGACCAGGCGTCCGTAGCAGTGCTTCCGAGGACGGAGACACAAAGAAAGAGGTACTCCGCGATGGGCGTTACCGTGCTAGAATCCTCCACGACGGAGTCCCCCGTCGCCCACGCAGACGTCGCCCTTGGGGCCGCCGAGACCATGCTGATGGAGGCCTTCGTCCTTGGCAAGCCCGCGGTCAGCGCCATCTACTGGGAAGCGTCAAGACCAGTCGTCGAACTTCACCGATACATACCCCACTCGACAGACCCGATGAAAATCGCCGAGTACGTCCACGGATATCTTGACTCCGAAACTCAGAAGGCATTCAGCGAAAAAGTCTCGCTCATAGTGAAGAACATGGACAACCCGGCTCAACTCATGATAGAAGACATCAGAAGGCTGAACGAGCCCAGGCCTCAAGAGTCGTCTTTCAAGAGGAGGTCAAGGCTCGAGATTTACCTCGACATAATCCAGGCCGCCTCACTCCAGCCACTCCGACCGACTCAGATCATGAAAGAAGCGAACATCTCCTATAACGAGCTGAGGGGGATCATCGAGAACCTCGAAACGAGAGGTCTCCTCAAGACAGAAAGCACGTTTAGTGGGAAGTACTACCAGTCTACCGAGGCTGGACTCCGACTTCTTGACGATTACCGGTCCGTCAAGACCAGGTTATTCCCCCGGCAGTCAGGAGCCTAAGTCTAGAAGCCAGAAGTGGGCGTGCGGTTGAGCTGCCCTCTGTTGGAAGGCGCTCAGGATTTGGCACCCCCCCACACACCCGATGCTCTAAGCACCTTCCAGGGAATAAAAGGCTGATGAAGCTGAAAATCATGCATGTGGTTGCGAAATCCTTACGCAGGGCTGCGCTTCCAACGGGGGGCCCGTCGTGGACCTGAAGCGGGGGGCGAAGAGGCTCGCGTTGAAGTCAGTCTCGTCCAAAGTCGGCTCCTCGAGCATAGTCTCAAGGGAGGTTCTGAAGATGCTCAGGTTCGAGTATGGGCCCTTCGACCGAAGGCTGCAGACCCCGCCCCATGGAGCGGCGTCATGCATCTCCGTCGACTTTGACGTAACCAACTCCACGCGCTTCCAAGACAACCGCAACGGCACCCAGGCCCTGCTCCAACTGGCGGACAAGTACAAGATGCCGATCACCTGGGCCATCTGCGGGAAGTCCGCGGAAGACGACATGGCGTCGTTCTCGGCCATACTCGGTTCTCCGATCCGCCACGAGCTGGCAGTGCACACCTACTCCCACATCGACGCGACTCGATGCTCGGCCAACGAGTTCAAGGCAGACATCACGAGATGCATACAGTCGCTCGGACTTGACCACCCGAAGACCTTCGTCTTCCCCTGGAACAGGGAGGCGCATTTCGACGTCCTCAGGGAGCTGGGGTTCCGGAGCTACCGGGGAAAGCGCAGGGCGATTGGCACTCCCGTGCAATGGGAGGGTCTTTGGAACATACGGCCCGTCTACTACGTGGACCAGAAGTCGAGCGCCGCCGGTTCGCTCATCACTAGTTACATCGACTTCTGCATCAATCGTTCCGCCGTGTTCCACCTTTGGACTCACCCCTGGAGCATAATGACGAACGGAAAGGCCGAACCGATGCTGAGGACCTTGGAGAGTGTGTTTGAGCACTTGGCCCGGAAGCGCGAGGAGGGTGTCCTCGCCACTCACACCCTGGGTCAATTGGCGGCGATGCTCGACATAGAGGAATCACCTCCCCTGACTTCACGAGAACCCGTCCAGCAAGTCTCTCGGAGAGTGCCGCGTTGAAGATAGCGCAGGTCAATTCTTACTACTACCCATTCATGATAGGGGGGGCGGAGTGGTACATACGCAACATCTCCAGAGAACTCAGCAGGGCCGGCCATGACGTGACCGTGTTCACGGCCAGAACCTACGCGAAGCAGGAGGCGGTTCCTGATGAGTCTTTCGAAGGAGTGAAGATTCGCCGGTTACCATTGAAGCTGGACCTGTCCTACAGGTTGAAGTCATGGAACGGCCTCAGAGAGGCGCTCACCAAAGAGGACTTCGACATAATCCACACCTACGACTACGCGCAGCAGCACAGCGTCGACGCCCTCCATGCCGCGTCGGACAGGAAGACCGGCTCAGCCCTTACTGTCTTCGACGTTCACTCTGCCATCCCGAGATCGTGGTACAAGAGAGCCCCGATGAAGTACCTTGACTCCTACTTCGCCCACAGAACCTTCCCGCTCGCTACCAGGATTCTGGTCCGGGCCCCGAATCTCGTGGACGGCCTCCCAGGGGTGAATGGCTTCCGTACCAAGGTGAGAGTATCGCCTTCGGGGGCAAGGGACGAATCGTTCGGGAGGTTCGATGGAGAAAAATTCAGAGAGAAGTATTCGGTTGGGGGCTCCCCGCTGGTCCTCTTCATGGGGAGGCTCAATCCACTGAAGGGACCCCAGCTGCTGCTTGAAGCAGTCCCAGGGATACTGAAGGAGTTCCCGAAGGCGGCCTTCGTGTTCGTCGGTCCAGACCAGGGGGGGTACAGAATGGCCCTGGAGCGGAGAGCGTCAGAACTTGGCGCCGCCTCGAACGTCAGGTTTACCGGGGCCATCTCAGACTTCGACGAGAAGATGCAGGCTTACTCCGCTTGCGACGTCTTCGTCCTCCCGACGAGCTATGAAGGGACCAGCCAGGCTATCTTCGAGGCCATGTCTCAGGGCAAGCCCGTCGTCGCCTCCCGGGTGGGAGGGGTGCCGTTCCAAATCGAGGACGGCCAGCAGGGATACCTGGTCGAGTATGGTGACGTCCAGGAGCTCTCTGGGAAGATTGCCCTCGTGCTTAGAGGCGGGGAGGAGATACGAGAGATGGCGCGACGGGCCAGGAGCCGGGCAGAGGGCTTCAGGTATTCAAAGCTCGTCCAGGAGCTCCAATCAGTCTACGAGGAGATAGTCGGGATTGGAAATTAGCGGCAAGAAAGTCTTCGTCACTGGTGGGGCGGGGTTCATCGGTTCACACTTGGTGGACTCGCTCCTGCGTCTGGGAGGAGATGTCACCGTTTTCGACAACTTCGATGACTTTTATGACGGGAAGGAACAGAACATCGAAGGTCACCTCGGGGACCCGAGATTCCATGTCGTCAGGGGGACCATCCTCGACTTTGAAGCTCTGTCGAAGTCGATGAAAGGCAACAAGCTTGTCTTCCATCTTGCAGCCCAGCCCGGCATCAGATACTGTCTGACAAATCCCCTGAAGGCAAGTGACGTCAACGTGACTGGTACGCTCAACGTCCTCCTCGCCTCGGAGAACCTGGGCGTGGAGAAGATCATCCACGCTTCGTCATCATCCATCTACGGGAACGTCGCAAGGGTGCCGATTCCAGAGGCGTGTCCCTTGAACCCGACCAGCATCTACGGAGCGACCAAGCTGGCTGCTGAGAAGTACTGCCTGGCCTACCATCAGACCAGCGGCCTTCCCATCACCTGCCTGAGGTATTTCTCGGTGTACGGCCCCCGAGGAAGACCTGACCAGGTCCTCTTCTCCATGGCAGAAAGGGCCGCGGCAGGCGGCGCGCCGGTGATATACGGAGATGGAAAGCAGTCGAGGGACTTCACCTATGTTTCCGACATCATCTCTGGTACGATTCTCGCGGCCCTCCGGGACGACAGCATCGGACAGGTCTTCAACCTGGGCTACGGGGCCGAGTTCTCGATTTCCGAGGCAGCCGAGAGAATAAACGAGTACTTCAGGAACCAGCAGGAGCCCGTTCACAAGCCCGCCTACGGGGGGGACTTCTCCCGCACGCTCTGCGATAACCAGAAGGCTCGTCACCAGCTGGGTTGGTCCCCCAAAGTGAGCTTCACCGCCGGGCTCGATCAATTCTTGGAATGGTACTCAAAGACGAAGATGCCGGCTCCCGGTCACGGAAAGCCACTCGCATAGGCCTCAGCACCATCGTTCTCAAGCTCCAAAGAGAAAAGACGATGATCTCCAAGGTCTGCAGGCTGGTCTGGGAGTATCCGGTCCGCGGCCTGTCTACCTACGGCCTCCAGCCGGTGTTTGTCAACCTCTCCGAGCAGCAGGTCAGGCAGGGATACGAGGTGCACGTCATCGCAGCAAGGAAGGGAACCCAGCCGAGGGAGGAGACGTGCAACGGCGTTCAAGTGCACCGCGTCGCAGTGCCTTTCAACCTCAACGCTCTGAGAACTCTCAACAAGCTCGTGGGGAACGGGGGAGACTGGGTCGTGCACACTCACGCGACCTGCGGAATCTTTACGGTCCCGATGAAAAGACTACACAGGATCAGGCTGGTCTCTCACTCTCACGGGACATCTCGCTCCCATCACGTTCCAATTCGGTACAGGAGCGGAGACCTGGTGGTTGACTACTCCTCACTTGGGATCACCTACGATACAATCCGCGAGAAGTCGCTGTGGCGTTCCGCGGACAGGGTGCTTACTGTGAGCCGAACCCTAATGAACGACATCCACGATTCATATGGAGTCCCCGAGGACAGGCTGCGAGTCGTCTACAACGGCGCTGACACCACCCTGTTCAGGCCGGACAGCAATTCCGAGCTTCCACCCTCCCTTCGAAACCTCGAAGGAAGGAAGATCATCCTTTACGTCGGTCACTTCGGGCTGAGGAAAGGGATTTTCTTCCTCATCCGGGCGATGAAAATCCTGAAGAGCGAGGTTCCCGACAGTCACCTCGTCTGCATAGGCGGCGTGCCTGATTGGCTCGGCGCGGAGGACTACTGGGGCCTACTCCGAAGGGAAATCGAGAGGAACGATGTCGCCGAGCGCGTGACCCTCATGGACAGGGTCAGAAACGTCGACCTGCCGGCCTACTACCGGTCAGCGAGGGTTTTCGCGCTTCCTTCCTACTATGAGACAATCTCGAAGGTGACCATGGAGGCGATGGCCTGCGGCGTCCCCGTAATCGCCACGAATACCGGAGGGATTCCCGAAGTCGTAGAGGACGGGACGACTGGGATTCTTGTGCCGTACGCATCGGTCGAAGCTTTGGCTTCGGCCCTTTCGACCCTCCTCATGGACGAAGGCATGTCAAGGCGGATGGGGACGATGGGGAGGGCCAGGGTCGAGCGCGCCTTTACCTGGGAGGCCGTCGCGCGAAGAGTGAAATCGGTCTACGACGAGTTTCAATGACTAGACTCAGGGCGCCAAAAGCCAATCCCGAACCTGCGCCGATAAATGACGCAGAAGAGGCCGCCGAGGCTAAAGAATTCGATGCCCTAAGGCTGAGAGTCTGGAGAATCCGCCGAAGACGGGTGAAACTGATGGGTAGGCTTTACATCGCGGGAGGGCTCGCCGCCCTTGCGGTTGGCTACCTGACCCACTACTTCGGCCTCGAAGTGGTTTCGGCGATCATGATTCCGCTCGGCGCTTTTTTCGCGCTCGAAGGGAACGAACCATATGTCAAGTCCTCAGTCGCCGGGCAGTCGGTGATCTCGGCCATGCGCGTGTTACAGGAAGCGCTGAAAGCCAACTCAGAACAAGGACACGCCGTGTTCGTGCCAGTCGAGGGAGACCAGAGGTCGGTGACGATGTTCATCCCGGCCAGCGACCTCCCGGACGGGGAAGTCTCGACGGAGGGGGTTGAGGGACACTACTACACACCGCTCGGCCACGAACTATTCGCAGACTACCTCAAAGAGGTCGGGGGGAGGACCGAGCACGACCTTATGCGGACCCTGGAACAACTCAGGGAAATCATGACGGCAGGCTTGGACATGGTGGAGGACATAAGGTTCGAAGTGAAGCTCCCGGTCATAAGCGCTCAGATTAGAAACGCCAGTTTCGCCGAGATAGGCAAGTTCCCCGGCCTCGTCAGCGGCGTGTACGCAAAGGCGGGATGCCCCGTGACAAACTCCATGGCCGAGTGGGTGTCCTACTGCACTGGCACGCCCGTGAGGTGGCTGGACGCTCAGGTCAACCCAGTCGACAGAGTCGCGACAGTCAAACTCTTCTGGGCCGGGGGCAAGAGTTGAACCGTACAAGGACAGTGGCGGCCGTCGCCAGCGCCGCGGTCTTCGTCTACCTGCTCTACCTCTCCCAACTTCCCTTCGACCCACTCAGCCTGCTCTCTTACGCGACGATTCCACTGGTGTCGGCGGCAGTGGTCGCAGCTGTGGCAAGCGCAGTCTTCGTCGTCATGAGACGGAAGGAGCTTGAGCCCCTGTCAGGAACCCTACGGTGGGTTGGGTGGATACCGTTCTCCGCGGGAATCTTGCTTTACGTCCTGGGGACCTACTCCGTTTATCCTTACTTTCTCCACTGGGTTTCGCTTTGGGCGTTACTTCAGGGCATGGCGGTCCTTTTGTTGGGGATCCGAAGCTGGGACATTGCGATGCCGTCTCTATCCCTCCTGATTCCCGTGGCGCCCGTGTTGCCATCCCAGCCCCCCGGGCTGGGGCTGGATTCTCTCTACTTCTTCTGCCTGTTGGGCATAGCGGCGATCGCGCTCTCCCGTTCGCTGGTTTCTTGGTTGAGACCGATTCTATCCGCACCGTTCATCCTTGGGCTCTTGGTCTTTCTCCTGCCGGGATACGTCTCGCTGGAGGTCCTCGCAGCAGCATCGGTCCTAGGGGTCAGTTCACTGGCTCTTCTCCGGAGGACCTGGGGGCGACCCGGGCCTTCGTGTAACCTCGATTTCTCCTCCGTGAACGCAGGAAGAAAAGGATGCGTAAACTGCGGGAGGCCCCTGGCGGTGAGCGGCATTTCACACGCTCGGAGCGAGACAGCAATCCTCTCGGCCATAGCCCTCGTTTCCTTGATCGCTTGGTTCATGGCCATCCCCGTAGTCACGGTGACGTCCAACGACGTGAACTTGACCGGGTTCGGGGCGACCCACGTCACCGGCCTGCCGTACATAGCGGCCCCCGCTGGGTTCCTGCAGAACTACAGCGCGCCCTCCCCAACGCTGGAGAAGTCGTACGGCGAGCAACTGGTGGTCATCAAACACTTTTTCCCAGCAGTCAGGCCGGAGAACTTCTCTTACACGCTGTACATCGAAGCGGCCTTCGGTCACCCCTACCTGGTGAAGTACTGGGAGTACCTCCCGGGGTACAACAGAACTACCGTCATATCGGCGGCCAACACCTCAACTCCGTTCGAGATCTATTCCACGCTTCTCCGCTCCGCAAACGGGTCCGTGGTCGCGGTCTCCTATGAAATCCCCGTGACCGTGCTGACGCAGGGGGTCCTCACCAGGATGTACATAGGGGTCAACGCCCTCGCGTACCCTTCCTTCAACGTAACCCAATCTAAGTATGAGGTGATCAACGCGAAGATGATCGACGATTTCGTGGCCCCTCAGACGAAACTCCTGCTCGGAGGCTCGTGGGCCTCCGATATTGCGGTCTCGATTTCGACGGTTTCCAGCGCCATGCCCTTCGTGTTCCCGTGCGGTGGCGCGGCGCTAGTCCTGGGCGCCATGGGGATCGTCTTGAACTCGGACAAGGGTGATCGGAAAGTACTGGACTACGTGGAGGCTCTCGGTTACGAAGATAAGAGAATACTCACGACCGCAATGAAGCTGAAGATGCACTCGGCACCCATTAGGGGCGAGGAGTTCCTTTGGAAGCACGAATCCAAGGGCTACCCGTCCGCGGCTGCATCAGCATTTTTCTGGAGACTCCTCTATCTGGAGAAACTGGGCCTCCTCAAGCAGGAGCCCTTCCTCGAGAACGGCCGGCTCCGGTTCCTTTGGCGCCTAGCAATCGCGTGAGCCCACCTTGAATATTCGCCATATACTGCTCTTCGCGCTCCTGCTTCTACTCACAGTCCCGCTTGCCCAGCCCGTGAGGGGGGCGGGCAGTGGGCCCTCCTTTGAGGTGCAGGAACACGTGGCGCTGTCAGCGAGGTATTCGATCTTCGACCTCTCAGTCCCGGAGCCAGTTAGTATCTCGGTCAACGTAACCTTCCCTACGGCAAGCGCCGGTCCTTCATTGGTAACCATTCTGACTTTCATCAACCCCGAGTCCCAGAACTCTTCGGCCACCCTGGCCCCGCCGGCCAGTGCGGAGTCGCTCGTTCCGGTCCTGACCGCCCCCGCGAGGGTCGTGAACCCGTGGAGGATCGTGTACACCGTTCCGCCCAATACGCTGAGCGCCAGCTTCCTTGTAGTTGGGTCCTACACTGGTTCGTCAATCCTCTGGAAGGATCAGACCCAGGTCGCCCCGGTGTCCGTAGTCCTGACGTACCAAGGTCAGAGCATCTACCCTCAGTATTCCCTTGTCATTTCTCACTCGGGGTCGATTGATGTCAAGAAGATTTCCGCCCCAGGACTCAGGCTCAGCACTTCGGTCTCCGCCAACACCGTCTCCCTAGTCTCCGACGTCTTCTATCCGGATTTCATCGTGCTCCTCTACCAGCCGACCATTTGGGACTCTGCTGCGTGGGCGCTCATCGCGCTAGGAGTCGTGTTCCTCCTGCTGCTCCCCAGCCGCAGGTTCAGGGAGAAGCTTCCCACCGGGTTCTCTTCATTGGCAAGGATTGTCCAGCCTTTCAGAAGAGCCTGGTCGTCGCTCAAACGCATGGACTCTCACAAATTCCTCACCGTCTACGTGATCATCTCCGTGCTCATGCTCTCCCTTTCTTTCGCGGCCGGCCCCGACCCTCGAGTCAAGGTCTTCGTCATAGCGTCAGATGCGACAACGGCTTTGGTGAAGACCGAGATGCAGCAGAGCCTGGGCAACGTGCAGATTCTCACCCCCTCTGATACGGAGTCCGAGTTCAACACCATGGCCACCCTGGGGACTGTCCAGGTGGTCGTGGTTTCAGACTACAACAAGCTCGACATCCCGTCCGTCGAGAAGTACATCATCAACAGTCTGGACCTGGTTCCGCTCGTCGTAGTAGTCGGCAATGACAGGACGGCTCTCGCAAACTACACCGACAGCCTCTACAACGGTACGTCGCTCAACTCGGGAACCCCGCCAATCTACGTGAGCTCACCGAGCGGCCTAGGGACCCCCCAGTTCAGGGCTGACGTCCTGAGGGTGATTCGCCCGAACTCGATGGGACTCGAGGTCAGCCTGAGTAGCTTCTTCGTGGTCGCCGCCATCGTGGCCGTACTGTCGTTCCTGCTGGTGACCTTCGGCATCGCTTTCCTCGTCTCCAAGCTCATCGAGGTGGGCGAGAAACCACTGGTGTCATCCCTGGTGGAAGGCATCTTCTATTCTGCCGGGGTCTTCTTCTTCACTCAGGCCGTCTATATGACAAGCAGCGCTCTGCTAGGTTGGCCGCTGGGGTTGCACGCAGTGACCTCGGGAAGCAGTCAGGTGACCGTCCTGGGTCTTTTCCATCTTGGCGCGGGGAACCAGCCTCGAACCCTTGCCGCCCTCGTCGGCCTCGCCATCGGCGCTGCCCCGGCCCTGTGGTCAAAGATAGACAGGTACGTCGCTCTAGCTATCTGCGTGTTCGCATTCTTTGTGGTCATAGACCCCCTCACGGGCGGAACGGTCTTCTTCGAATTCGTCGTCATGCTTACGGGGGGTCCCCAGATTGGCTTCGCCAATGCCTCTCTCATCAGCATCAAGACGTTCCTCAATCAGATCGGGACGGACGCGGCAGGATGGGCATCCGGGAACTTCGGAATCTCGTCTGGCGAGATGTTCTACTACTTCGGCGCCGTACCCTTCGCTCTGATTCCCAAACTGCAGAAGAGCACGCGCACCCTGGTCTTGCTTCTGTGCGGCTTCGCCGCGAGCGACGGCATCGTGAGGGTCGCGGAGATGACCGCGTACAAGACGGCTCCCTCAATGATCGCAGGGGTCATGGCAGGTCTAGTAATCGCCGTCGCCCTACTCAGCCTAAGCAGACTTGAAGGGTTCGTCAGACGATACTTCCCGAGCAAGCGTTGAATTGAGCGGCATCAGAGCGCTTGAAGCCCGCCTCCTCCGCAGGCGGGTCTTCGACGGCGTGGCGCTCGTCTCTTCCATAGGGATGCTCGCCTCAATGGTGCCGTCCGTCCACGTACCTTCCGTGGCTCTGATCGCCTACTACCTTGTAGTGCCCGGATACGCGCTCCTGAGACTAGTCAACTATCCGCTGGGCATCCTCGACAGCGTGGCCTGGACAATTGCAATCAGCCTCGGACTGACAGCCGGGTTCGCAAGCCTCTTCCAGTCCTTCTACCCGATGTCGGCCGCGAACCAAACGCTGGTCGTCCCTCTGGTGACGCTGGTCGCTTCCGCCCTTTCCCTCAGGGGCCTGGCGAGACGAAAGTGAAGTTGAACGTGCTCTACGTCGCCCCAGACGTGGTTGTCCCGTATTACAGAGGCGCCTCCACCCATGTTCTCGAGGTCGCGAAGGGCCTGGCAGGGATGGGCGACACGGTACATGTTCTCAGCAGGAGGCTGGACAGGTCGCAGCCGAAGCACGAATTGGCCGGCGGGGTAGTCATTCACAGAATCTTTAGGGGTATCTTCAACCCCCTCCCGGGTTCGAGGTACGCCAAGCTAGACAAAGGAGAGAGCGAAGTGGGCGGCGCCGGGCGGTCCTTCTACCGTTCCTACCTGTCTACCCTCTTCCCGATTTACGCTGGGTTGGTCTCGCTTGACCTAATCCGGAAGCACAGGATCCACGTGGTTCTCGAACGTGAGACTGCCTTCGGCGCCGGCGCATTCGCGAGTGTCGGAAGCGGCGTTCCACTCGTATTGGAAGTCGTAGGCCCTAGATACAGCGATCAATCGCTGTCGGTCGCGAAGAGAATTCTCGCCTACACGAAGTCGATGGTCAAGGGCGCCGACGAGGCCAAAGTCACGATAGTCGACGGCGGTGTCGATACGGAGAAGTTCCATCCTGACGGGCTTCGGGGTAAGACCGTCAGATCCCGTCTCGGCTTCGACAGCGGGGAACTCCTCGTGGGGTACGTCGGAACGTTCCAGCCATGGCACGGATTGGATGCACTCATGGCGGCGGTCGAGGTACTGGCGCGAGAGCTGCCGAATCTCCGCTTGGTTCTTGTTGGTCCTTATTCAGGCCTCGTCCAAGAGGACGCCAAGTCAATGGGGATTGACGGCAAGTGTCTATTCACGGGACCTGTGCCGTACGACGAAGTCCCTGGGTACGTGAACGCGTGCGACGTGATGGTCGCCCCCTACGACCCGAGCCGCACCCCGATCAGGGCGTCAAGGGGGATTGGGTCTCCTCTCAAGGTGCTGGAGTACATGGCCTGCGCGAAGCCCGTGGTCACAACAGACTTGGAGCCGACCAACGGAATGCGGGATATCTCGAAGGCAGCCATTCTGATTCCGCCAGGTGACTCGACGGCCCTCGCAAGGTCGTTGCGGACGCTCTTGCTGGACCGAGATCGGGCGGATGCAATGGGGCTCGCCGGAAGAGCGTTGGTCGAGGGAGGGTACTCCTGGCGAGAGTTCGCCTCGTTCCTCCACGGAGTCTTGGAGGACGCGATTATGGGGACTGCGTCCTGACTGGGGACTCTCCGCTGGTCACGTCTGTGATTGTCGCTTACAACAACGCCGACACGGTGGGCGCATGCGTGGACTCGGTACTTCGTCAGGACTACGCCAATCGCGAGACGATAGTCATAAGCGACGCCGGGTCCACCGACGGCACCCGGGAAAGCCTCGCGAAGATTCAGGCGGCAAGTCCCGAGGGCTTCGAGCTCGTCACCGTCCCTCATACTGGAAGGTCAGCCGCAAGGAACGTTGGCTGGGGACGCGGAAAGGGAAACATCGTATTCTTCGCCGACGCGGACGACGTGTACCATCCTGACTACCTCGCAAAGGCCGTCGAAGCTTTCGCGGGAGAGAATGTGGGGTGCGTCTGCGTGACAGGGGCGTCTCTCATTGAAGGGAACGGCATGGCGCCGCGTATGCTGAAACTCTATAGCCTCGTCCAAGTGAAGAGCAGAGCCGAGTCGAGGTTCAAGCCGTCGTGGGCCTGGGTCTACAGCAGAAGAGCCCTGGAGGCTACTGGGGGCTTTGACGAACGACTGGACCAGGCCGAAGACAAGGACCTATTCGAAAGGGTAAGGAAGCTCGATTTCGAAGTCGCGTTGGTCGACGGCATTCACTGGCTTCACAGGAGGCCCGACACCAACGCGAAGTACTTCAGGAAGACCCTGAACGGCGGCGCAAGTCGCGTCGCCTATCTTGCGAAGCACAAAGACTCGCTTGGATTCGTCAGGGCCACGGGGATTCTGTGGTACCTTTGCATCGCCGTAGCGGTTGAGATACTCTACCCTCCCGCCTTGCTCGTCGTCGTGGCCGCGCTGCTCGCAGCCCTGCTCTACAGAGGGGTGGCCATGGCGTCCATGGTCTGGAGGGACGTCGCCCACAAATCAGACCTTCTGCTTTATCCGTTCTTCGCCCTGGCTTCTCACACGGTCGCTGCCGTAGGCTGCCTGATTGGCCTGGTGCGGTACATGGCGTCCCCCCCGAGACCGACGCGACGGGCGCAGTAGGAGGCCTGGGCAATGCCAAATGCAGCCGTCGACCTGAAGGTGGCGGTGGTTCCCCAGGGTGCCCCAGTTGACGGGCTGATAGGAGGAATCCTCGACACCCTTGGCATCGACCATTCTCCGCCAGCATCAGAGGCTGTCTGCGTGATCGATACCAGAGCGAGGGAGGTGAGGGATGGTCCTTCGAACTCGAGCAGGCGCCCCTCGACGGTCTACTTTGACGACTTCCTCCAACCCGCCAGGCTATTGCTCGCGACGCAGGGGAGACCTGAGCCGAGTCACCGGTTGCACGCCGACCCCGAAATCAGTGCAAGTGCAAGGAGGCTCTTCCAATCCATATGCAGTCAGTTCTGGACTCGGGGGTTTCCTCTTGTGGCTAAGAGCTTCTGGCCCCATGACGCGGTCGCGTGCCTGGTCCTCACCCATGACGTGGATTGGCTGAGCTATTCACCGGCACACAGGGCCGTCTCGAAGGGAAAGCCCATCCCCGAGTATCTCAAGCTGCTTCTCAGCCACGCGGCTGGAAGGCGCTTCGGGTTCAACGTCGCATCAACGATTGAGCTAGAAGCCAGTCTAGGGGCTAGGTCAACCTTTCTGTTCAGGAACGAGTACCCTGGCGCCCAGGAGAAGCTATCAGAAGCGATTCGGATTTGCCTTGATTCGGGGTGCGAGGTGGCCCTCCATGCCGCGAAGAAATCTCACAAGGACCCGTTGGCGATGATCAGAGAGAAATCTGAAATGGAGAAGGCCATTGGAGGGCCACTTTCGGGGCTCCGGGAACACGCTCTGAAGTTCGAGTATGACAAGACATGGAAGTGCATCGAGGGGGCCGGGTTCGCCTACGACATGACGTTCGGCCTCAACGAGAAGACCGGATTCGTCGGAGGGTTGTGCCACCCATATCATCCAGTCGCACTGGACGGGACTCCCTACTCATTCTTGGAAATCCCGACATCCTTGATGGACTGGACGCTCCTCCGTGATGGCATGAGCTACGGCAGGATAGAGACTCTCATCCGACGACTGAAAGATTCCATGGCCAGCCTTAATGGCTGCCTCTGCGTGAATTTCCACAACACCTACCTAGACAAAGACCTGTTCCCTGAAATCGAGAGAGCCTACAGGCTCCTGATAGCGGAATGCAAGGAGAAGGGGTTTTGGATCGCTACCGCGCGGGAGTGCGCGGAATGGTGGGCAAAGCGCGAAGGCTCCCCGTTGAGGGCCAGCATCGAGGACGGGTCTCTGAACATCGACAGCAATGATCCCTCCGTACCCCCCAATGTGTACTGGCCGGATGGAAGGGTCGAGCAGTTGGGGCAATTGCGACAGGTGAAGGGCCTCCACAGATGACCGCAAGGT
>Ga0187769_10000536_pt1 | contig 20845 bp, 15 predicted proteins | sample 0116_SJ02_MP02_1_FD_133140 | JGI IMG/M metagenome (GOLD analysis project Ga0187769, IMG submission 133140) | Tropical peat soil microbial communities from peatlands in Department of Meta, Colombia - 0116_SJ02_MP02_10_MG | ecosystem: Environmental > Terrestrial > Soil > Wetlands > Peat | place... | reverse complement strand
GCGAAAATTCCGAGGACGTACCCGAACTGGCCCCATTTCTTGAATTTGCGGTTGGCGATTTCCCCGGCGTCGGCAGCGAATCCCAGGTTCATCATGTTCATGAAATAGATGTCGCCTCGCGTGTGCCGCAGGCGGATCACATCGCAAGTGCGGCGCCTATGCTCCGCGAGCGCCTCGATCGTGTGCTCAACCCCGCGCTCTGTGAAATCGCGAAGGAACGAGTTGCCCGTGCCGAGCGGCAGGAAGGCCAGCGTCGGCCGGGCAGAGGTTTCCGCCTCAGGAAACAACCCGTTCAGAATTTCGTAGGCTGTGCCGTCACCACCCACCGCGAGAAAATTGCGATAACCCTTGGCATATACACTGCGCGCGAGCGCCGTGGCCTCGCCTGCGCGCGTCGTCTGTGAGACCTCCAGCTCGATTCCCGCCTTGCGAACTCGTTCCAATGCCGCCGGGGCTAGCTTTCCGGCGCGTCCGCCGCCGGCCGCTGGGTTGACGATGGCGAAGAACCGTTCTTTTGCGGCCGTCACAACGGCACCACCGCCTCACGGCTCAACTTGCTTCGGATCTGTTCAGCCAGTTCCGCGCGTTTGATCTTGAGCGATGCCGTTCGGGGAAAGTCCGAGCCCCACGCTAAGTAGCCGCCGACCCGCTTGTAATTCGCAAGTCGCCGATTGCGCTCGGCGAGGTTTGCGACGGTTTCCGGCCCGACGGCACCGCCGGGTTCGGGATGCAGCACGATGACAAGCTTTTCGCCGACCATCGAGCGCGCAGGCCAGAGATAGTTTGCGGCAAATACGCAAAACTCCTTCGCGGGAAGACCCTCGAATGCCGTCTCGACATCCTCGGGGTAGATATTCTTGCCCTCTTCGGTGACGATCATGTTCTTCTTCCGGCCGAAAAGCTGCAGGTGGCCCGTCGCGTCCAGACGGCCGAGATCCCCGGTCATCAGCCAGCCGTCTACGATGGTCTCGGCGGTCATTTCCGGGTCGTCGAGATAGTGCGACATCACGGTTTTGCCGCGGACGGCCACTTCGCCGATTCCTTCCGCGTCGGGATTCGTGACCCTGAGCTCGATGCCGGGCAAAGGCTTGCCGACCGTGTCGGCGCGAAAGGGCTTGAAGTCATTGACGGTGATCACCGTCCCGGCCTCGGTGCAGCCATAGCCGTTCCCAACCAGAATTCCGAGATCGTAGAAGAACTGTAGCGTCCCGGGTTCCGTGAATGCGCCGCCGACAAATAGCGCGCGCAACTCGCCGCCGAATGCGTCATGCACCTGGCTCAGCAGTGCACGGCTGATCGTCCGGCTGGGCTTACGGCGTGTCAGCGCCCGATTGGTGCGGATCAGCGCGTTGAGAACTTTGCGGCGACCCTTTGGCAGCTCCGCGAACCGCTGCCGCAGCCCGGCCTCCAGATTTTTCAGTACCGTCGGAACAAGACTCATATACGTGATCTTGTAGCGCGTGAAGGCCTCGCGCACGTACTCGGGCCGCAGCGTGCGCAGATGGACCACGGTGGCCCCGCACACGAACGGGCCGATAAAGCCGACCATGAAGTCAATCGCGTGGTTTGTCGGCAGGATGCTGAGGTACCGCACCCCCGGCCAGAAAGGATAGAGCGCGGTCAGCGCGATGCACTGCTCGAGATAGTTTTCGTGCGTCAGCACGCATCCTTTCGGGCGCCCGCCGGTGCCGGAGGAATAGACGATGCACGCCGGATCTTTCCTACGCCGCGGAACGAAGACCGGCTCATGCGCGCTGCGGAACTCTTCCCAACGTTTAGCGCCGACAAGATCAGCGCCGGCAGGGGCTTCCGTGACGAGGATGGTTCGCGCCCAGAGACTCTTGAATCCCTCCGCCTTCATGATCTCGCGCCAGATGTGATATTCGGTGATCAGGACTTCCGCCTTCGAGTGCGCGAGAAGCGCCAGTTGCTCGGCAGCCGTCAGCTTGTAGTCGAGCGGGACCAGGACGCCGCCGCAGAAGAAGACGGCGTACGCGGAAATCAGCCATTTCGACTGATTGGTCATGATGATGGCGGCGCGCGAGCCTTCCTTGAAACCGGCGTCCTGGAGAGCGCGTGCAAGCGGCTGGGCGGCTTCCTTGAACTGGCGGTAAGTGAGTCGAACGTTCTCCCGGTCGCGATCCGCCTCGATCAGACAGACCTCGTTGGGCCAGCGGTCTAGCGCCGCCCGCAACGCTTCACCCAAGCAGTTGAATTTGTGAAGATCGAGCATCAGAAATTTGCCACAGAGACACAGAGGCGCAGAGATACCGGGTTCAAAGCACGAACCTCTTGATTCCGTTCTTCAAGAGGCGAGAGTTGAAGTTCACCAGAAGGCCAAGCCTTTTTCCCGTGACGCGGAGATAGGTAAGGAGCTGCGCCTCAAACAACGGATCGAATCTCTCCACGCTCTTAATCTCGACTACGACAGCGCCCTCCACAATGAGATCGAGCCGGTAGTCGCCCAAACGCCTTCCTTTGTACGAAATCGGAAAGGGGACCTGGCGTTTATAACGGACGCCGGAATCATCGAACTCGATACACAGAGCGTCTTCGTAAATGGCTTCCAGCAACCCCGGCCCCAGTTGGCGATGCACCTCGATCGCGCAGCCGATGATCCTCTCAGTGAGCTCGTTAAGTTCTTCCAACTCGGTGCCTCAGTGTCTCCGTGGCTCAAAGGCGGGATTGTATCCGTTCCGCAAGGGTGCGAAAGTCGCTCACCCCCTGGAGTTCATAGTCAGGGAGTTCGATCCGAAAGTGCTGCTCCAAACGCGTGAGCAAATCCAGGGCCTGAAGGCTGTTGATGCCAAGCTTCTTGAAAAAATCGTCGCCGGGAGCGAGCGTCTCGCGCGGCACTTTGAAATGCTCTGCGGCCAGTGCGAGGATTTCCTCCGTTGTTTTCTCGAGAGTCGCCATATACATATATCTTGCCACATCCCAAGCCGCCCCGACCGCTACGGGAGGTAGGGAAGGGCGTCGGTCCTCTCCACGAATTTCTTCAGGCCCGCTTCGACCGCGGGTCGCGTGAAAAGTTGGCAAAAAACCTCGATTTCCTTGCGCAACTCTTCGCGCGGAATCGGCTTGATGAAGCGCTTGGCGGCCGCGACCGTATCGCGATCGAACTTCGCAAGTTGTGCGGCGGTTGAGCGCGCAACGCGCATAGCGTCGCCTTCGGCAGTCACTTGGCTGACGAGGCCGATCGCTTGCGCCTTCGTGGTGTTAATGCTTCGGCCTGTCAGGAGCAAGTCGCGGACGACCGCGTTCCCGAGATCGCGCTTGAGCCGCGGGATGCCGCCGAAGCCGGGAATCAGTCCGAGGCGCAGCTCGGGGAAGCAGAATCGGGTCATCTTGTCTGCGACGATCAAGTCGCAAACAAGAGCCAGCTCGAATCCTCCGCCGAACGTCACGCCGTGAACCGCCGCAATGGTTGTGAGCGAGGAGGAGTCGATGCGGTTCGCCACGGCGTGAATTCGCTTAAGGAAGCTGCGGACTCCGGCGACGCGCTCCTTGACCGGCAGCTTCTGTGATTCGCGGTACAGCTCGCGCAGGTCGGCGCCGGCGCAGAAGCCCTCGCTCCGCGCGCTCGAGATGATTAAGGCGTGAGCCACTTTCTCGAGAGCACCGAGGGCGGCGGCGAATTTCTCGAGCTCCGCGAGTGTCTCCGAGCCGATTTCGTTGCACGGCGCGCGGTTGAGCAAGAGTTCGACAGTGCCGTCCTCCACCTGCCAGGAAAGGGTTTTTCCTTGAAAGCTCTTCATGCAGGTTTCTTCTGATACATCTGGTCGATTTCCGCGGAAAATCGCGCCGCGATGGCGTCGCGCTTAATCTTGCCCATCGTTGTCAAGAGCCCGTTTTCCGCGCTGAACGGCTCGCGGATCACGCGAAACGCGCGAATCTGCTTGTAGTGGGGCAGGCTGCCGTTCACTACATCCAGCGCGGATTGAATTCGGCTGTCGAGCGAACCGTTTGCGGCGCCAATCGCCACAAGGGCCGCCAGAAAACTGCGCTGGTTGCCTAGGAGCACCACCTGCTGCGCTTCCGGCAGGCGCGCGGAGAGGGCCTCCTCGATGGGCTCTGGCGCGATATTGTGACCGGAGTTAAGGATAATGAGGTTTTTCAGGCGGCCTGTGATCCGCCAGTTGCCCTTCGCGTCCGCTTCTCCCTGATCGCCCGTGTGAAACCAACCGCCATCAAGGGCTTTTGACGTTTCTGCGGGTCGCTGCCAGTAGCCCGGAAAAATGTTGGGACCGCGCACAAGGATTTCTCCATTTGCGGCCACGGACATTTCGACTCCGGGAATCGCCCGTCCGACATATCCGGCTTCGAAATCGAGCGGGTCGTCCATCGAGCAGATGCCTGTGGTTTCCGTCAGTCCGTAGACTTGGAGCACCGGAATGCCCAGCATCATGAAGAAGAGCTGCGTTTCGACAGAAAGTGGCGCGGACCCGCAGATGAGCGCCTTGAGATTCGGCCCGATGCTCTTGCGAATCGTCGGGAACATGAACTTGCGGGAAATCCACAGGCTCAGCAATCCAAAGAGGCGCATTTGTCCCACGCGTTGGCGGTAGTAGCCAGCGCGGGCAGCCGTGAAGATGGCCTCCGCGAACTTTCCCCGCTTCTTGACGCCGTCCTCGATTCGCGCACGGACACGCTCGAGCAGCGTCGGAACGTTCAAGAAGTAGTGTGGCGTGGCGATCTTCATTTCGTCCGCGATTTTCGTGAGATCGGTCGAAAGAAAGAGCACGCTGTTCCGCGAGAGCGCCGTCAGCAGCAAAATCCACGACGCCGCGAAGCAGAACGGCGCATAGTGAAAAATCCGGTCGAGCTCTTGCCGCGCGCCCATCAGCCGGTCGAGGCGCTCGTTCGTGCAAGCAAGTATGTGCCCGACATTTCCGGAGTTCAGGACGACGCCCTTCGGCTCGCCCGAAGTCCCAGACGTGTAGATGATCTTCACGGCGTCGTGTGCCGCGTGGCGATTCGGAGGCAAAGGCGAGCCGGCTTGGGTACCGAAAATGCTGTCGAGCAGAACGAAGGGCGGAGCCGCAGGCAAATGCCTTTGAACTTCAGAGACGATCTGATCGTCCCCGCAGAAAACCAGCGACGGCGTGGAGTCTTTCATCATTCCGGCCAGTTCGCTGGGCGCTTGGCGCGTGTAGAGCGGCACAACGATCAGCCCCTCGGCCATCATCGCGAGATCGAGCGCCGCCCAACGAATGCCGTTCGGCGCAAGCAGGGCGCAGCGTTCGCCTTTCTTGAGGCCGCGAGCAGAGAGAAATTGCCGCGCCTGCGCCACGAGCGCGAGCAGCTCTTTGCCGCTCGCGGAGACGACTTTCCCGTCTCGAATTTCGCAGATCACCGTCGCGTTACCGGCCTGTTCCAGATGCGCGAAGATGTTTTCCAGAAACGTCATCAGGCGGCGACTCCGCTGTGTCGTTCGAGCAGGTTGCATAGCGCAGGACTCAACGGCGGCAGGTACTGCTCCCAGCTCAGGACGCCGGTACGAATGGGAAATTCCGGATACTGGCGCGCGACCTGCTCCTCGAAATAGACTCCCATGCGCGCCATCATCCGCAGGTTACGCGCAACAACGCGCTGCATGGCATCGCGAATTCCCTCCACATCGGAATCAAGAGCGCGCAGCGCGACGACGATCTTGTCGGCAAGCTGAGGTTCATCCACCCTCATCAGCAAATGATCGTGACCGCGCTCGCGCATCAGATTGCGGATGCGCTCGTCCATTGTGACGCCCGCCGAGGGCACTCCCACTGGCATAGAGCTGACGATGGCGTGAAAGCGCGAGGAGAGCATCCGATCGCATTCCCGCAGAATGCTCACCATCTCGTACATGGTGAAGCGCTCGGATGTGAAGATGGGCGCGCCGCCCAGCTTTTCCGCCACGCGCTCGCAGGCGTCGCGGTCCAGCATCTCCATGGCGACGAGAATCGGAAACATCCTTCTCGAACTACAATACTGCCGCACGCCCTCCGCCATCTCCGACAGGTACTTCTCGTAGGCTGCGTCCACCGTGCGCCCCGAGCGATGAAAATACAGCGCGCGATAGTGGCTCTTCTTGTACGCGCCGGCTACGCCGTAGGCCAGCCACCTTCCCAGCGACGGCTTCACCGGCCAGAAGAACGGATTGATCGGGCAGACGGCGAGCACTGGAGTCGCGCCATCCCAGCCCGCACCGCGCAATGCCTTCTGGCCGTACTCGGGGCCGTGCGGTTCAAACGTCCAGGCCGTGTCGGTGCCCAGCTCAGTTGCTACCCCGAGCTTTCCGAGCACTGCCTGGGATTCGGTGTTGCGCGTGATGACCAGCGAATCTCGGCAATACCGCTTGACCATCTTCTCGACCAGCGGATCCATTGCCCCGGCTTCTCCGCCGTAGGCGACGCTCAGCTTGTTCTGGGCCGAGGCGATGCCGAGCGCTCCGATCAACATGATCGTAAGGGCGTTCGCGAACTTGCTTTTGAACATCGAGCCTTCACATGCGACGACGCCATGGTTCGCGCGTACTTCGCTATGTAGAAAGGGCGGAAAAACGTCCGGCAGGCGAACCTGCCGCGCATCGCCGAAATAGCCGCGCGTGAGATCGAAATTCTGCGACATCACACTTAGTGAAATGTTCTGTTCGCCGAGGATGCGCCGCACCTGCCGCGCGATCTCCTCCACGCGCATGTCGGAGCCTGTGTTGCGCGTGCCGTTGTACGTCGCAAAGAGGAGTTTGAGCTTCTCGCCGGGTTTCCAGGCGTCGCCCGCGCCCAGCATCCATTCGAGCTTGTTCAGCTCGACGAGGCTGCTGACCCATGCCTCGAACGCGAAATCCATGTCGAGCATCAGCGTCCGTCCTGGGCTGCGCCAGCGCGCAGCGTGGCTCGTTCAACCGGCGCACTGGAAGGCCAATCGCGGTACTTGTACGCGAACTTGTTATCTAGGCTGAACCGGAGCAGCGGATAGGAGTACTGCGAAAACGGCGCCGGCCGTCGGCCCAGTTCGGCAGCGACGCGCTGATTGTCGAAGACCGTATTCCACACGAGGTAGGGCAGAAAGACTTTCAAGAGCGTCGCAAGGCCCCCGATTTTCCCCGCGCGGCCCGCAAGCGCATTAATCATCTTGGACGATGGGCCTTCGAGGCCGGGCGCGTACACGGGCCCGCGCTTGCCCTGCGCCTTGGCCAGTGCGTCCGTCAATTCGACAAATGTCTCAGAGCCGGTTCCCGAGGAAAGATGGTAGATCTCGTGGTTTGGGCTTTCCTTCTGGTGCAGCGTAACAATTGCTTCGGCGACGTAGTCCACGGGCACGATATCCACTTTGTCCGTGGGGCGAAAGGGAAGCATGGGCAACCGCGCGAGAAAGACGAACGCCCGCACCATCTCGAACTGGTTTGTTTCCGCTCGGCGGCTGTCGCCAAGAACGATGCTAGGGCGGAAGATGGTCCGCGGCACGTCCGCGAGCAGTTTCCGCACCATGTGCTCGCAGAATTTCTTCGTCCGCGCGTAGGGATCGTAGTCCGATCGGTCCCAATCGATCGCCAAATCTTCTTCGACAACTTCATTCGCCCTTTGTCCGGCCACCGCGACGGTGCTCACATGGCTGAATCGACGCAGCCCGTGGCTGTCCCGTGCCCGCATGGCGAGCTGGATCACTTCGAGCGTGCCACGCAGGTTCACGTTCAGGCAGCTCTTCTCGGATTTTCGGTTCAGCGATGCAGCGCAATGAATGACCGAATCCGTTGAGCGGGCGAGTTCACGGTATTCGCTCTCGTCCAATCCAAAGTGCTCGCCCGTCAGATCGCCGAGGAAGATGCGGATACGCGAATTGAGGTATTCATCAAATTGCGGAAAATCCATGTGGAGTTGCAGGGAGCGCCACAATCGCACCCGCGCATCCTGCAAGTCGCGCGCGCGGACAAGCAGATTCAGCGGTTCGCGATGGTTCGCGAGGAGGTTCGCCGCGACGTGGGCGCCGATGTAGCCGGTGCTTCCGGTCAGGAAAATGGCCACAGTGATTGGGTGTCAGGGCGCCGCAGCCGAAGTCGGGTTCGCGCCGGCGCTCGCATCCACGCGAGCTACGAGTGGGACGTTGCGCCGCGGGCGCTCCTCCGGTGGACGGCCTTCGATGAGAGGATAGCACCACTTTCGAAGCGCCGGAATGTGGACGTTGATCCAGTAGTCCCACCAGTCGAGCGATCGCGCGTCGTAGCCGAAAGCGCTGCGCTCTTCGGCCGGCAATGCGGCGTCGAGCCGCTCGATGTTGGCCGCTTCGAAAACGTGGTCGTTGCGCAGGATGAACGGCTCGAAGAGTGCGATCAGCTTGATTACCTTTTCGAGTTCGCGCTCCTGCCGTGCAAGCGGAGGCCGCACGAAAGGAATCGGCTCGACCGTTTTGTTGATGATCTGCACGATGAGCTTCTGCGCGGGGGCGGACAGTTTTTCGTAGCGCGCCTTGGAAACCGGAATCGCGTCGAACTTCAGGCGCAAACGCTGCTGAAATCCGCTCTGCGCGCGGTAGAACTTTCTGTGCCCCAGGCCGGTCAGCTCGATGGAGCGCCGCATGTCGCATGGATTCGCGACGGAAGTGGCCAGATGATAGAGCCGCTCGTGCCGCCGCGTGACGAGCGCCGCAGCGATCAGCGTCATCCCTCGCGCGACGAGGTCCACAGGGATCAGGTCGAGGCATTTACTTTCGTTGGTCGGCAATTGGCGGAAAAACGTTCCCAGCAAATAGGAAAGCGACGCTGATGTGTTGATTCCTTCGTTCCAGCCGAGGAAGGGCTGCTCAATGGAGGATTCCACGATTGAAGGCCGAACCACAGAAATCGCTGCTCCCGGTTCCCTGTCGAGGTAGTTGCGGATCAGCGATTCGGACAAGCCTTTCGTGAGCGTATATGTGTTGGGCCAGCCGAGCTCGTTCGCGCGCCGTGTGCCCGCTTCGGTGAGCGTTTGGCGCAGCCAGCGGACGCGATTCTTGCGAATCTGGTTTTCAAGGGCCGCGCCGTGCAGGTCCTTCGCGGCATGTTCTTTCTGGAAAGCCTGCTTTTTTATCTGCTCGGTGACCTCGGCCGACTCCGCCCGCGCCTCCGTCTCTCGGATCAGCGATTCCAGGGCCGCGACTTCCTTTTCCACTTCGAATCCGGTCGCGTCATTCGGCGTGTAGTTTTTCGGAAGCTCTTCGAGGATGCGGCCGTCGCGCTGGCCCACCGCGTAGCAGGTGGACAGGTGCAGCAGCGCGGCGTGGTGGCACTTCTTCAAGAAGGCCAGCACATGGACGGTAGAATTGACGTTCATCGCCAGAGCGTCGCGGAGGTCCGGGTTGAAGTCGGTGAGCCCACCGCTGTTGACGATCACATCCAGCGAGGCAGCAAGGCGGTCGCGCACATCCGGCGCCATGCCTAAATCGGGTTTGCTCGCGTCGCCGGGGACGACTTCTACGCGTTCGCGCAGAAAGTCGGCGAAACGGTCTCCATATCGCGCCGCCAGGCGGTCGAATACGGGCGATTCCTCAACCACGCGATTGAAGCGTTCAAGAGCAGTGGCCGTCTTGTGCTCGCGGACTAACAGGTACACGCGGCCGATTTCAGGGAGGCTGTTGAGAAGGTGCACAAGCCAGACCTTCCCGATGAAGCCCGTCGCGCCGATCAGGAGAATGTGCTTCCCGCGCAGGGATTCGCGGACGGAAAGCGGATGTGCTTTCAGGTCCGTATCAAACCGCACAACAGGGGCACGGAGTTGTGGCGGCAAGCGCTCGGCGCGCCGGATCGCTTCGTCCAGAACCTCCGGCTTCTTGGTAAATCCCAGGTCGCTGATCAACTGTTGGCGCGAGATTCTTCCATCGGGCCTGTCCCCTCGGACCTTGGCGATCGGGCCGCGCGGCCGGATCACGGGATCAAGCAGCCTGCCAGTAGCCAGGCCATCCCGGAAATCGAGCCGGTTCGAGACAATCCGCTTCACGCCCAGATGGTTCGCCAGAGGGCGCATGACGTGGTCGAGGCCCTGGCTCACGAGCACAATGTTCGCGCCCGTGGCCATTACCTCCTTCAGCTTGTCGACCCCCTCCCGTCTGAGCCGGGGCTTTAGGAAATACTGAAAAAACTCTTCGCCGAGCAGGTCGAGCCTGTCGCGGCTCTCACCCCGAAGGACGGTATGGAGCAGGCGCGTGGCAACCACGCGGTCGGTCATGTAAAGGAGCGGCCTTGCAAGGGCCAGGATAGCCATCGTGCCGCGGCGACTCCAGCGTTCGAGGAAGGACTGTGCGTTCCAGGTGAAGAAGCCAACTGGCCGGACGGCCGTCAGCCGGAGAAGGCTGCCTTCGACCCGCCAAAAAACGGCCTCACCGGATTCGGCGGGTTTTCCGTTGCCGCGCAGGGAAGCCGCTCGATTCGACTCTGTCGACGTGAAAGAGGGCATGTTGGCGTGAGAAAGTGTATGTTACTCGAAACAAAGGCGAAATTAACATCTTCCCGCCTTTCAATCAAGACATGCCGGAAACCTCCGTCTCAGTGAGGGACTTCCTCCTTTTCACGCTCGGCAAGCGACACCCGCTGGTCACCGGCAAAGCCAAGCTCGGTCTGGGCGATTCCGCTCGGCCAGCGGAGCCGCAAGACATCAAGCGTTTCCTCGGCCCCCAATCCGATGTGAACCTCAGCTGGCCCTTGGCTGAGGTATCCGGACGCCCCCGAAATGTCGAAAGCCTGCTTCTGTGCGCCGAATTGCACTTCCACTCTTGCCCCTATGCCCATCTTGTTGTCGCGGTCACCGCTGAGCGCTAGCTCGACCCAGTTGTTTTTGTTTCCACCGATGTTCTTGAGCAGAATGGGCGGAAGATGGTTTTGCGTAATGAGCAGGTCCATCGCGCCGTCGCCTTCCGCATCGAAAGCCACGACGCTGCGTGGATTATGCAGGATGATCTTATCCAGGCCGGTTTCATGCGTGACGTCGCGAAAGCCGGCCGGGCCTTCGTTGCGGAGCAGGACGACGCGGCCCTCGCCCGCAAAGGTCTCGCCGACGGCGACTAGATCAACCCAGCCGTCGTTGTCGTAATCCAGCGCTGCGATTCCCCAACCGCGCATCCATCCCACCTCGGGCAGGCGCACGCGTTCGAACGATTGTCCGGAGTCGTTCCGCCACAGGCTCAACCCCGGCGGTGCCCAGCGTGTCAATGCCAGGCCCATCCGCCCGTTATGGTCGAAATCGAGCGCGACAGCTCCGGCAACAGGCCCGGGCGTGTATCCATTCCAGGGCGAGGCCTCGCCAAAGACTCCGTCCTGCTTGCGGCGAAACACGGTCGGAAGCTTCTGCCATCCGGGAACGATGAGATCCGGAGAGCCGTTACCTTGGAGGTCGGCTTCGATGGCGCCAACTGATGAAGCGTTCCCGGTGAGTCCCGCCTCCTTTGTCCAATCCACGAACTTCCCGCTTCCAGCGCTACGCCAGAGTGTGTTTCCCGGCGCTGGTGCGCCCTCAGGGAACTGAAAAGGCTGGCTCGGGTGGGGAAGGGGGAAGTCCGTGAATCGCGTGGCATAGAGATCAAGATCGCCGTCGAGGTCGTAGTCGAAGAATGTCAGGCCAAGCGCCAGGCCGCCGTCGCGGCTTGCCGGCACCATTCCGGCTTCCTCGGTTACGTCCCTAAACGTGCCATTACCTTCGTTGTGGAGGAGACGGACGCCTCCCGCGGTGCTAACAGCCAGATCAGGATGGCCGTCATTGTCGTAGTCTCCAGTGGCGCAGCCAAGCCCACCACTGAGATTGAGCTTGGCAGCCTTCGTCACGTCAGCAAACCTGCCACTGCCGGTGTTTCGATACAACGCAGCGTTGCCGTTGCCATCGGCGTCCAGCAGGAGAATATCTGGCCGACCATCTCCGTCGTAGTCGAAGACGCAAACGCCACTCCCCAAAAAATCGGCAAGTTTCGCTGACACGGGCTTCGGTGGAAGAGTGCGCGCTGGGCGCGAATAAGGGAGCCCTGAGAGCGCAGTCACGTCAACAAAGTGGACAGGGATCGCAGGGGGCACAGAACCAGGCGGGGCGACCATCTCCTCTGGAAGCGAGTACTTCGCGCGGCTGGAATCGTCCAGCCCCCCGGGCACAAGAGCTAAAGCGCGCTCGAGGTCGGCTGTTGCTGCGTCTGAGTTGCCGGTGGCCTGTTCGAGCAGGCTCAGATTGACCCACGCGCGCGGGTTTTGCGGGTCGCGCTCAACCGATTTGGTCAGGACTCTCCGGGCCTCGTCATACTCCCTCATTCTCAGGAATGCGATGCCCATGTTCAGGCACCCGACATCCGAATCCGGGGCCATTATGCACGCCGTTTGGAATTTGCCGAGCGCAGCCTCGAAGTCGCCGCGCTCCATCAAGGCAATGCCGATGTTGTTAGCCCGGATCGCCTCCACGGGCGGCCCAGGGGCCGTCGCTGCAGGCGTTAATGATGGCGTCTGTGCTGCTGGAGGATGGTTTTCCGGGCGCCGTCCCTGAGCAGAGGTGAAAATGGCGCAGGCCGTCAGCACGGCCAGTCCGACAAGGCGGCGACGGCCCGAAAGGGTCATCGCTTATCCGGCCAGTTGGCCGGCTTGGAAGCGAGTTTGGAGCACGCGGAGGATCGCGTCGCGGCCAATCATCCCGATTACATGGCCGTCCGACACCACGGGCATCTGATTGATGTCCTCCGCCTGCATTCGTTCGAGGACGCGAGTAGCCGCCTCTCCCGGCGCGGCCGAGTGGATGCGATCCACTGGCACCATCACGGCCTGGACCGACGTGTGCCCCCACTCGTCCCGCGGCACGGACCGCGCCGACTGGAGCGTCACAATGCCGGAGAGCCGATCGCCGTCAGTAACGATGTGGCAGCGGCGGCCCGTCCGCAGGACCTCGTGGACGTACTCATCGAGCGAGGCAGCTCGCGAGACGGTGGGGATGTCGTGCGTCATGATGTCCGCGGCCGTAACGCCGGCAAGCGTGCTCTGGATGGCGACGTGCGCGTAGCTCTCCCTTGCTGCCTCCAGCAGAAACCAGCCGATGAACGCCAGCCACAGGCCACCCACCCAATTCCCGCCTAGTGCCTGCCAGACGCCCATCAAAATCATCATATAGGCGAAAAATGTCCCCGCCTTCGACGCGATCCGAGACGCCCGGTTGAAGTCCTTCGTAATGCCCCATGCGATTCCCCGCAGGACGCGTCCGCCGTCGAGAGGGAATCCGGGCACCAGATTGAATAGCGCAAGGACAAAGTTAATTTGCCACAGCCACCCGGCAATGGACGTGACCATCTCGCTGCCGTGAACGAATCTCGCCACCAGATAGAAGCAGCCCGCCAGGAACAGGCTCGAAAGAGGTCCCGCGATGGCCATATTGAACTCTTGCACGGCGCTGGAAGGGTCGCGCTCGATCCGCGATAGGCCGCCGAATACGTATAGCGTGATCGATTTCACCGGGATGCGATAATGCAGCGCCACGACGCTGTGGCTCAGCTCGTGAAAGATCACGGACGCGAAAAATAGGATGCTGGTGACGATTCCGAGCGTCCAGTGTTGCGCTGGCGTCCACGTGGGATGCTGCGAAGTGAACTGCGTTCTCAAGGAGAGCGTGATCAGCAGAAAGATGACGAACCAGCTGGTATGAAGGTAGATCGGGATGCCGAAGATTCGGCCGATGAGTATCCCCGAACCCTGTTGCGGTTGGGCCATCTTCCCTCCGAGCGGATTCTAACAGACCCCTGATTCCGCGTGCCATTTTCCACGGCGTGTTCCACCCGCCACGAAGCTCCCGATCGTGCGAATCTGTAAGTTCTTCCCGTTCAATTCAGAGTTCCCTGGCGACATAGCTGCAATCCCCGCCATCAAGAATGCGCATAGCGAGCAAGGGCGCATTCTTCGAGACGCGAGCAGTCGGGTTTCGAGAAAGGCAGTCGGCCATGGGCAACTTCACAGCATTCGCGGAAATTACGGGCGCCATCCTTGCAGCACTGGCACTGGCGCTTGGTTTCGAGTGGCTCGGCCTGCATGGACTCATGCGGCTGATGCCGGCGCGGCGCACCCCGCCGGGCAACGGGCGCGAATAGCGCTCGGGAAAGGACGGATCACATGATCTTCTTGAAGTATCTTCTGCTGGTCGGTTGCTTTGGGCTTTTCGCCGCGGCCGTTGGAGCAATCCTTTACGACATCTACCTGGCGTTTGAGCTAGACCGGATGCTTCGCCGGGCCGCCCGGCCTCCGATCCAACCCGAAGCCGCCGAGGTGCCCGTCCACGCGACTGTTTTGCCGCGGCCGCGGCGGCGCATCCGGTGGAACACGGCGGCAAAGCTGGTCGCCGTGGGGGCGCTCACGGGCCTCACAGGGTCGAGCATCATTGTCGTCCCGGATGGCAACGCGGCCGTTCTCATCAGCCAGATTTCAGGTGTACGGCCGGGAACGCTCTATCCCGGCACGCATCTCATCCTCCCGCTGATTGATCGCGCCCAGCTTTACGACATCCGCGACCGTGTCTTTTCGACGGCTGCCGCCGAAGCCGCGCACGAGAAGCTGGACGTGCTGACGGTGACAGCCCGGGAAGGTCTCTCCGTCGGCCTGGCCGTCACGGTGCGCTACCGGATTGATCCTCGAAAGCTCGACTACATCCAGGCCAACCTGCCGCAGCCGATTGACCAGGAGATCGTCGCACCGACGGTCATGAGCGTTTTCCGCGAAACTGCACCGAACTACATCGTGCGCGACATGTTTTCGACCAAGCGCGAGGAGTTCAGCGGGCGCGCCGCGCAGGCCATCACATCGCGTCTGGCGGGGGATGCCATCGTCGTCAAAGAAGTGCTGCTCAAGAAGGTTGAGCTTCCGGAAGAATACGCCAAGGGGCTCGAAGACCTGCTCCTTAAGGAGCAGGAAGACGACCGCACGGTGATCGAGGCGCAGATCGAACAGAAGCGAGTATCCATTGCCGAATCGCAGGCCGAGGCCGCAAAGATTCGCGACATCAAGCGGGCCGAAGCAAACGCGCAGACAGAAGTCATCATGGCCAAGGCGCAGTCGGACGCCATGCAGTTCACGCTCCCGCTGAAGCAGAAGCAGATCGAGCAGTCGCGCCTCGAGGCCGAGGCCCGCAAGGAGGCGACGATTCAGAACGCCGAGGCTGACGCGCAGGCCAAAGTCATTGACAGCAAAGCCGAGCAGGAGCGCCAGAACCTTCTCGCGGAGTCTGAGGCCAACCGAATCCGGATAACCGCGCAGGCTGAGTCCGAGCAGATGCAGCTGCAAGCCGCCGCACTCAAAGCGAATCCGCTGCTTGTCCAGTACACCGTGGCGCAGCGGCTTTCGGATCGCGTGCAGATCATGATGGTCCCGAACGACGGAAAATTCTTCTTCACGAACGACGTGCTGCGCTCAGCCATGGCCACGAGCGGAGATTCGGCAGCGGATGATCCGCCCGCAAATCAGAACGCGAAGAAATAGAGTTTCCCGGCCTGTCTGCGCGCCCTCGGGTCTTGGCTAGGGACTCGGGGGCGAAGCAGATCGGCGCGGAGATAGCGCCGGCAAAAACCCTTGCAGGCGGCTTCGTCCCGCACTTCGGGGCGAAGCCGTCCGCCGGCGAAACAGGCTCACGGGGTGCGGTCTTAAGGGGTATTTCGGTTGTGCTATGATGACGAGCCACGAACGCGTTGCGCGATTGGCACAAGCCGATGCGGCCGCCCAGTAAGGTCTCCTTCCTTCACAGTGTCCTTCTGTTATTGTGCATTGCCTTTCTTGCAGACGCGTGCCCGGCCCAGCTGGTGATCCAATCGCCGCCGGCATCTTCTCAACCGCCCGCGCAGCCTCCGATGAGCTGGAGCAATGAGCTTCGCGACGTGGCAAACAAGGTTGCCGCGATTTCGCCGCCGCCCGCTAGAATCGAACTCGAGGTCAATAATTTCTCCTCGCTCGGCCCCGGTGAAGCGGCTTCAATCAGCGACTGGCTTCGGTCAGAGTTTGCACGCCGTGGGTTCCGCGTCGTCTCCGCTCCCCCCGTGGATGGCACAGTAACGATCACGCTGTCCGAGGGAGTCGATGGTTATTTGATCGTCGCGCAGGTGCGGCGCGGGCCGGACGAACAGATCGCCATGATCCCGGTTCCCAGGGGCGCGCAGAATGCCGCCCGTGCGGGAGAAATCATCCTCGACCAGGAGAGGATCTGGGAGCAGCCGGGCGTCATTCTTGATTTCGCGCTCCCGCAGCCCGCGCCGGGCGAGTCGCCGATGCTGGTCGTTCTCGAGCCCGGCCGGATCGTCACCTATTCCTACTCGCCCCAGCCGCCGCAGTGGCAGCTCAGCAATTCCGTCATCATCCCGCCTTTGCGGCCATGGCTGCGCGCCCCACGCGGATACATCGATCTCTCGCGCGGACTCGCGAACGGCAAAGCCATGCTTTCGGGCATCGATTGCACGGGAGATTTTCGCAGCCAGGAGACAGTCCATTGCGCGTTTGAAAACCAGCCATCGCCGCCGTGGGCCGTAGAAGAAGCGTGGACCGATAAGAACATCGCATCCGCGGGAGATTCGGCTGGTGTAGACCTCTCGTGCAACGGGCGCGCGGTCGTGCTCGCGACGGGCGGCGGCGATTGGACGCGTCCGGATTTCATTCAGGGATACGAGATGCGAACTTCGCAGGGCGAAGGAGCCATCGCGTCAGGGAATCCGCTGGAGTTTGCCGGCCCGGTCACGGCGATTTGGCCGACAGAGAATCGGGGTGTCGCACGGGCCGTGGTGCATAACCTGCAGTCGGGGAACTACGAGGCGTACATTGTCAAAGCGACTTGCAGCCATTAGCGTGGCGGTCGGTTTTTTGCTCGTCGCATTGCCTGCGGCAACTTCGCGTCGGCCGCGATATGGCGGGACGCTTCGCGTTGAAATCGGCGCAATGGTCAACTCCCTCGACCCGGCCGTTCCAGCAGCAAGCCCCGAGGAAGCTATTGCGAAGCAGGGAATTAATGCGCTGCTCTACGATCATCAGGAGGCCGACGGCACATTCGCCGGAGTCGCGGGCTCGGGGCCGTTCCGCATTGCCGCGTGGGAGCCGGGCAAGCATGTGACGCTTGCGGCAAACGATGATTTCCGCGATGGGCGGCCTTTCGTTGACGGCGTGGAAATCCAGATGAGTCGCGCGGCTCCTGATCGATTGCTCGATGTGGAAGTCGGCAAAGCCGATCTGGCGGAAATTCCTGCGGAGGAAGCGCGCGACGCCGCGGACCGTGGCGTGCATGTAAGCATGTCCGAACCGGAGGAATTGATCGCGCTGGTTTTTGTTGCAGGCAGACCGGCCGGGGACGATGCGCGCCTGCGCGAGGCTCTTGCGCGCTCCGTCGACCGCGCAGCGATCGTGAACTTCATCCTGCAGAAGACGGGCGAGCCTGCCGGCGGATTGCTCCCGCAATGGTTGAGCGGCACGGCATTTCTTTTCTCCACAGCTGTGGATGCGCCCGGAGCAAAGGAACTGGTTTCGCAAATCGGCGGTTCGCCAAGGATTGTGTTGGGATATGATTCGGGCGATTCGCTCGAGCAATCCATTGCGGAACGGATCGCGGTGAACGCGCGGGACGCGGGAATCGCATTGACAGCCGTCGCCGCCGGCAGAGGTTCGGCATCCGCCGATCTAGACGCGAGGCTGGTTCGCTTGCCGATGCACTCCACGCATCCGGGCGAGGCGCTCGCCAGTTTTGTTGCAACGCTGGCGCCGATTGGTGGGATTGACGCGACGCCTCTGCCCGCCGGAGCGACGGCGGATCAGATCTATGGTCGTGAACGGAGCATCGTGGCGACATTTCGTGTGACTCCTCTGGTCAGATTTCCGCGTGTCTTCGGGCTGAGCGCTCGAGTGCGGAATTGGAAGGCGCCGCTGCCGGGCGAACGCCTGCCCCTGGCCGACGTGTGGCTTGAAGGGGACGCTCAGTGACGTTTCGCAGCAAGCTCTTCTGGGTCTTTACCATTGCGCTCCTGCTCTCGGTCGGATTGATCGCCAGCGGGGTGACCGTTCTGACGCGCCGCGCATTCGAAGACGTGAACCACCGCCACAGCGAGGCTCTCGTCGCGCAGTTTGAGCGCGAGTTCGAACGCCGCAAGCAGGACGTCGTTCATCGCGTGCAGGGCGTTGCCGAAGAAGGCCCGACCACGCGAATGGCCGTCGCACTGAGCCTCCCTCGCGGCGACGCTTCTGTTTACGTGAACGACGCGCGCGGCTCCTCCGAGTCTCATCAGCTCGACTTCCTAGATTTCCTCGGAAACGACGGCTCGATCATTTCCTCCGCCGAGTGGCCTGCGCGCTTCGGTTACAAAATGGATTGGGTCACTGAGCCGCAAGACTGGGCCGCGCTGGGTTCCTTCCTGATGAAAGTGGACACGCAGGACGGGCCGGCCCTCGGCCTGATGTCCGTTTCCATCGTGCGCGTCGGTGACAAGAACTTGTATGTCGTGGGCGGCGAGCGCCTTGATAAAGGCTTCCTCAGCTCGCTTGTCCTTCCAGAGGGTATGCGCGCGCTGCTTTACCTCAATCTCGATCCCAGCTTCCAAGAGACGAACTTGCTGGACGAGTCCGGCCCGGTGATTCGAGGGGAGCGGTTCGCCTCCTTCATAGCGCAGGAGCAGCAGCAGCCCTCCGATCAGACCTTCAAGATTTCTTGGAACCCTGCGGACGCAGCCAGCGCCGAGGTGTTCCACGCGCTTCCTCTCGTCGGCCGCCAAAAGGAGCTTTTGGGAGTTTTGCTAGTCGGGAACTCGCAATGGGAAATCGTGATCCTCGAGCGGCGGATCATTCAACTTGCGTTTGTCGTTGTGGCCATCGGCTTGCTCATTGGATTGATCATGAGCTGGTGGGGCGCGGCGCGTGTGACACGCCCGGTGACCAGACTCTCCGAGGTTGCGCGCAAGGTCTCGGAGGGAGATTGGGCCGCGCGCGCCGATGTCCGCGGCCGGAGCGAAATGGGACAGCTTGCCGGAGCGTTTAACCGCATGACGGAGCAACTCAGCACGCAGCAGGAGCGCCTGATTCAAGCTGAGCGCGTCGCTGCATGGAGAGAGCTCGCGCGCCGCTTGGCGCATGAACTCAAGAATCCGCTGTTCCCCTTGCAAACCACCGTCGAGAATCTTCGCCGTGCGCGCGAACAGAATCCGGAACAGTTCGACGAAGTCTTTCGCGAATCAACTGGCATCCTGCTCGCCGAGATCGAGAACCTCAAGACCATCGTCGGGCGGTTCAGCGACTTTGCAAAGCTGCCTCAGCCGGAGCTTGCCTCCGTGAACCTGAACGATGTCGTCCGCGGCGCAGTCAAACTGTTCGAAGGGCAATTCGGCGCCGTCGGGCGACCGCCGATCACGCCCGAGCTGCACCTCGATGAATCGCTCCCGGCGATCCAGGCCGATTCGACGCTCCTGAATCGCGCCATCGAAAACCTGATTCTAAACGCCATGGACGCGATGCCCGCCGGCGGCGTCCTGATGCTGCGCACCACACACGAAAACGGCGACGTCGATCTCGAGATTTCCGATACCGGTACAGGTCTAACGCCCGAGGAGTGCGACCGCTTGTTCACTCCGTACTACACCACGAAGCAGCATGGCACGGGACTGGGCCTGGCCATCGTGCAATCCGTCGTTAGCGACCACGGCGGACGAATTTCTGTCGAGAGTGAAACGGGCGTGGGCACGTCCTTTCACATCCATCTGCCATCGAAGCCGCCGCAGCGAGTTGTTTCAATTTCAGCTCTGCCTCCAGACGATCTTCCCGAGCAACCCGCCGGCGAAGGAGCGTAGCTCCCGTGGCCCCGAAAGCCCACATCCTCATCATTGACGACGATGCGAACACCCTTGCATCGCTTGCGCGCGCGTTTCGTCTCGCGGGACACGAGGCGACGGTTTGCGACAATGCCGCTCGTGCGCTCGACCTAGCCAAAGCGCAGCGCTTCGATCTAATCCTCTCCGATGTCGTCATGCCGGGCCGCGACGGCATCGCGCTGCTCGAGGACTTGAAAAACAGCGGCGTGGCGTCTCCGATCGTGATGATGTCCGGCCAGGCAAATATCGAAATGGCCGTTCGCTCGACGCGGCTGGGCGCGGCTGACTTCCTTGAAAAGCCCATTTCCACCGACAAGCTACTCCTTACAGTCGAAAACGCTCTTCGCGTGCGCCGCCTCGAGGAAGAGAATCGCGACCTGAAGCAGCGGCTCGGGCGCCATCAGATTGTATGGAAGAGCGCGGCGATGCGGGAGGTTATGGCGCAAGTCGAACAAGTGGCTGCAAGCGAAACGCGCGTTTGCATTCGCGGCGAGACGGGGACCGGCAAGGAATTGATCGCGCGCACGCTCCATGAGAAGAGCCCACGCCACGCCGGCCCGTTTGTTTCCCTCAATTGCGCGGCGATTCCTGCCGAGCTAATGGAGTCCGAACTGTTCGGCCACGAGAAGGGTTCGTTCACGGGGGCCGCCTCGCGCCACATCGGGAAGTTCGAGCAGGCGCATGGCGGTACGCTGCTTCTCGACGAGATCGGCGACATGCCTCTTGCCATGCAGGCGAAGCTTCTGCGCGTCCTCGAGGAGGGCGAGATCGAGCGTGTCGGCGGCGATCGCCCGTTCGCCGTGGACGTGCGCGTCGTAGTTGCCACGCACCGCAATCTCGAAGAACAGGTGCGCCAGGGAACGTTCCGTGAGGATCTCTATCACCGCGTATTTGTCTTCCCCATCGTGCTGCCGCCGATGAGGGACCGCCGCGACGATATTCCGGTTCTCGCCGAGCATTTCGTCCGGCAACTCTCCGAACAGAATCACTGGAAGCCAAAGGCCATTTCGCGCGAAGCTCTGGACGCTCTCCAACGCTATTCGTGGCCAGGCAATGTCCGTGAGCTGCG